>CZCB01001541.1_pt1 | contig 43257 bp, 38 predicted proteins | sample 591991 | NCBI WGS metagenome assembly CZCB01 (sample SAMEA3556809, study PRJEB10932) | anaerobic digester metagenome
TCTACACTATCCTCTTCGTCGGCAGCGTCAGATGTGTATAAGAGACAGGTATAAAACACTCTTCTGATGAGCAGGCACCAGCCCTGCAGTCTTCTTCCGAAGACCCACAGTCAATAAACAGGGACGTTCTTGCCACAGCGAGAAATGCACTAAGTAAACTGAATTCATCAAATGACCCACGAATAAATCTCCTCAATGCCATCAAGCCATTTATGAACAACAGAAGACAAAAGAAAATAGGCAACTGCATACAATTATTACAAATAGCTAGTCTGAGCAGGCTTCTCAACGAGCAGGAAAAACAGACGAGGTGAACCGAATGCCTTACAAAAGGCCAAATAGAAGCTATAAAAAATACATGCCCCAATTCTATAGTGCAAATCCAACCTACTCTATAAGCAATGTCGGGTCTTATTCTCATGACGATTCAGACTTCTTTGGCATACCACTTCCTAATGAAAAGGAAATCCAGACGGATGACAGGGTCAAAGGCCAAAGAGGTTTTTCATTGTCAAAAGTTGTAAGCTATATCCGCAGACATATAACAATCGAAGAAATTATCCTGGTGGGCCTAATTATCCTCATGCTGGAAGAATCTTTCGAAGACGATCTTCTGCTAATCATCCTGATCTACATACTTCTTTTCTGAATAAATTTCTATCTGATACAAAAAATAAAACGGCTATGCAATATAAGCGAAAAGAGGGATGTCGTTGCTTAAAAAAACTGCATTGCTCGTTTTTGTTACGGTTTTGACCGTTCTTGCTTTATGCAACCATGCATATATTACCGATTTACTCGATAAGAGCATTGCTGTGCTTTCAGGTTATGGTTCCACCGGTCAGGAAGTCAGGAACATCCAGAACAGACTTGCGGACTGGGGCTATTATCACGGCGAGATCGACGGAATATACGGATATTTGACCTACAGCGCAGTAAGGAACTTCCAGGCAAAGCATGGCCTGACAGTCGATGGAATAGCTGGACCTGAAACGCTGGCTGCCATTGGACTGCCGACAGGTCAACCTGCAGGCGGAGGAGGCGGCAGCGGTGATTCCCGAGACCTGAACCTGCTGGCAAGGTTAATCCATGGCGAAGCCCGCGGCGAACCCTATGTCGGGCAGGTCGCAGTTGGAGCAGTCGTGCTCAACAGAGTCAGGGACTCCAGGTTCCCAAATACGATCGCCGGAGTAATATATCAACCCGGAGCTTTTGATGTGGTTGACGACGGACAAATCAACCTGGAACCAAATGCCACTGCCATTAAAGCAGCAAGAGACGCTTTGAACGGCTGGGATCCGACATATGGCTGCGTATACTATTATAATCCCGCAACAGCAACCAGCTCCTGGATTTGGTCAAGGCGTATCGTCCTCAAAATCGGCAAGCACAATTTCGCGGTATAGGAAGGGACAGTTCTGCAGAAGTGTGAACGCTTCTCGCTTTCAGCAACAGCAAGGGTAGGCTAAACAGTCTGCCCTCGAATTTATAACACCAGAAAAAAGTGGGACATTTCTTCAAATTGCCCGCTCGAGATTGGACCTTAGCACTTATGTTGTTAAAATCATTATGTCATCAGTGGAGATTGTTGCTTGAAAAATAGTATTCAAATTTATAACTTACTTATAAAAGTTGAGAACTGTCCCCTAAACTCTCCCGGTTAATTGGTGATTGTCCACATTTTTGAGAACTGTCCCCCTTAAACCCTTAACTTCCCGATTAAGTTGGTGGTCGTTTCTGTTTTTTGAGAACTGTCCCCTTTTGGTTTTTTGAGAACTGTCCCCTTAATTAAAGCTGTCTTTGAAAAATTTTACCAGATATAACGCCAGGGCGGTGAAAAAAGCAGTGCCGAATAACCAGCCCGCTGCATACCTGATGAGTTGGCTGCCTATCATAAAGATAGCAAGGAAGCCGCCGGCTAGTATAATGTCGAACAGCAAAAGGACCGGCAAGATCTTCCAAAACCGGCGGTCAGCCAATTGTTTCCCGAGGCTGAAGGGTCTATTGTCAGTAACCAGCGAAGCAAGATACCACATATAGGTGTATATTGAAAAAAACGAAAGGCTTGCAAAGCACATCGCGACGGTCACTATATCAATGAATATCGCTACAATCAGAAGCTCCGGACTGGATGAAAGCGCAACCCTTGTCATTACAATACCGGGTACGGTCGAAACCAGCAGGAATACTAACAAGAGTACAGCCAGAAGTACGACCCTGATCGTCATATGGAAAAATCTCAGGAAATACTTTCTTATGCCTTTGCGAAACAATCCCTTTTTTTTGGGCCCCTTCTCCAATCCATCGCTTGCCGCAAGCAAATAACCGGGCAATAATAAGCCGACAGCAGTTGACACCAATACAGCTACAGCAGCCACCCCCAAAAGCGTTAAGGGTATGTTTTGCAGGTCGGTCAGCATCTGCAAAACAGCCAGAATACTGTCAAAAAAGTTGCCACCGGTTATATTTATTATTCCTATCAACATAGCCATTACCGGCACAAATCTGTTGAAAACTGCTGCTATAAGTAAGATAACTCCTATTGTGATTACTAGGGACGGATACTTCTTCACGGCCCTTACAAAGTCTTTTGTCATGCTTGCCCTGTTCCTTCTTTCCGGATATGTTTGCTCAGCTCTCATTTTCAAAAAACATCAACCTCTTATTTGCACAATCATCACAGAACTGTGATTCCTTAGTACTCTATGACATTTCCCCTGTCTTGCCCGGATGCCCGCTTCTGTCCAATTACCAGGTTCCATGGAGTTCAGCGCATTGCCCCGGACAACTACAGGCTTCTAGACATTTTTCATACTGAGGTTTATCCTCTTTCTTTCAACATCGACCGCCAGCACTCTCACCTTAACAATGTCGCCGACCGAAACCACATCCATCGGGTTTCTCACATATTTGTCAGAAAGCTCGGAAATGTGCACAAGTCCGTCCTGATGTACACCGACATCCACAAACGCTCCAAAATCCGCTACATTTCTGACAGTTCCCGTCAAAACCATTCCTGGCTTCAGGTCATCGATGGAAAGAACATCCGTCATTAAAATCGGTTTTGGTAATTCATCCCTGGGGTCACGTCCAGGCTTCTGCAATTCATTGATTATGTCCCTTAATGTAGGAACACCAACGCCTATAGCAGAAGCTACCGACTCGATCCCTCTTTTCCTGACCTCTTTCTCCAGCCCGTCAAGCTTCCCGTTCTTTACGTCATCAAGTGAATAGCCGGTCAATTTCAACAGTTTTGCAGCAGCATCATAGGATTCAGGATGAACGGATGTGTTGTCAAGTATATTCTGCCCTTCGGGAATCCTTAGAAAACCTGCGCATTGTTCAAATGTCTTCTCTCCCAGCTTTTTGACTTTTTTCAATTCCTGCCTGCTGGTGAATCGTCCGAAATTTTCTCTGTAATCGACGATGTTTTTCGCCACAGCAGCATTTATGCCTGAAACATATGATAACAAAGCAGGCGATGCGGTGTTCAGATCAACTCCAACACTGTTGACGCAATCTTCAACCACGCCCCTGAGAGTCTCACTGAGCCGCTTCTGATTCATATCATGCTGGTATTGCCCAACGCCAATAGCCTTAGGATCAATCTTGACAAGCTCGGCCAATGGATCCTGCAGGCGTCTGGCTATCGAAATCGCACTCCTCAGAGAAACATCAAAATCGGGAAATTCTTCCGCCCCCAGCTTTGAGGCAGAATACACGGATGCACCCGCCTCGCTGACGACCATATAGTAAACACGCCGGTCAAGTTTCTTCAACACACCAGCGGTAAATATCTCTGATTCTCTTGAAGCTGTTCCATTGCCGATCGAAACGATATCGACCTTGTATTTTTCTATCAAATGCAGCAAAATCCTCTCTGCATCTTCAACCCTGTTCTGTGGCGGTGTGGGATAAATCACATCTGTAGCCAGCACTTTCCCGGTGTCGTCAACAACGGCTAATTTGCAGCCGGTCCTGTAGGCGGGATCCAGACCAAGTACCACCCTTCCCTTGACTGGCGGCTGCAGTAAAAGGTTCCTCAGATTTTCAGCAAACACCTTTATCGCCTGTTCACCGGCCAGCTCCGTCAATTCATTTCTTACCTCATTCTCTACAGAAGGTGAGATCAGGCGCTTATAAGAATCTTCGACGGCTTTCACAACAAATTCCGATGTGATCGATCTTTTTTCCCTGACAGTCTTCGCCATCAAAAATTCAATTATCAGCTCTTCAGGCACTTCAATTTTTACCTGCAGAAAGCCTTCTTTTTCCCCCCTGTTAACTGCAAGTACCCTGTGCCTGGCTATCCTTGAAATTGGCTCCCTGAAATCATAGTACATCCTGTAGACTGAATCCTCTTCTTTCGCAGCCCTGGACACCAGCACACCGTGTTTGAAAAACAACTGCCTTACATTTTTCCTGATTTCCGCGTCGTCAGATACATCCTCTGCAATAATGTCCATAGCCCCTGCAAGAGCATCGTCTGCGGAGTTGACGCCCTTCTCGGGATCAATATAACTCTGCGCTATCTCGATTATGTCCCCCGAGAAAATATTCTGCCCGAAAATGATTTCAGCAAGCGGCTCCAGCCCCTTTTCACGGGCAATGGAAGCCCTGGTCCTTCTTTTTGGCTTAAAAGGCCTGTAAATATCATCTACTTCCTGCATGCTTGTGCAAGCCTCAAGGGCAGACGAAATCTCATCGGTCAGTTTCTCCTGCTCCTCGATGAGTCTCCTTACCTCTTCTTTCCTGCTCTCCAGATTCCTCAGATAAACCAGTCTGTCGTACAGTTCCCTCAAAACCTGGTCATTCAATTCTCCCGTCTGTTCCTTCCTGTATCTGGCGATAAACGGAATAGTACAGCCTTCATCCACCAGCTTGATGGTGTTTTGGACCTGGTAGGGCTTAAGGTCAAATTCCCGTATCAATTGAGCAACGATATCAGCCATACTGTTTTCTCCTTTTACTTCCGGATCTCATCTGCTTCAGGCCAGTTAACTTCACATCTGGTCAGCCTTGCCTCAGGACAACGAAGCTGCATTTATCATACACCCAAACCAATACACAATTCAATTCACAAGCACGGACAATTCATCCGCCAACAATTTCCATGCCCAAACATTGCATAGCAGCCATCCGGCTGCGGCCCCAGCCGGTTTCGCAGCAATGCCGACACAGCATCGCTATCACTCACAATATCTGTCCCAATGCGAACAACGAATCAAATATAAAATCAGGCTTAATTTGGGAGCGTTCCACGTCAGCCAGGGACGTTTCTCCTGTAAGCACCAATATGCTGGTGATCCCGTTGTTCACACCTATGGCTATATCAGTGTAAAGCCTGTCCCCGACAAATGCTATCTCGTCATTGCCCCTGCCTGTAATCAGCTTTATCATATCAACGGTCTCTTTAAACGGCTTCCCGAGATACCTGGGTTCCACTCCGGTTGAAGCGGTCACCATGGCGCACATTGCCCCGCAATCAGGAATAAATCCGTCCTCCGTCGGACAGTTTAGGTCAGGATGTGTCGCGATGAAATGCGCGCCCTCCCTGATGAAAGTGCATGCCCGTTCAATCTTCTCGTAAGTCAGTGAAGTATCAAAGCTCACCACAACAACATCAGGATCTGTGTCAGTCAATTTTATGCCTCCGTGCGCAAAACTCTCTTTCAGCAAATCCGTCCCGACAAGATAAACGCCAGCACCCTCATAGTTTTCCTTAACGAATCTGATGGTAACATCACCGGACGTGATGATGGATCCGTCATCTACGAGGCATCCCATTGACTCCAGCTTCTTTTTGTAAAAAGGAGCCGTCCTCGAAGAATTATTGGTGAAAAACATAAATTCAATACCATTTGTTCTGAGCCTTTCAAGGAAATCCAACGAACCCTCGATCAATTTACTGCCCAGATAAACCGTACCATCCATGTCCAGCACAAAAAGCTTCTTTTGCCTTAAAATTTCCCTTTTGTCAGTCATACAGCCTCCTGGTAATAATATCAGTAAACTCTTCCAGCTTGCCCTGTTGTGCACAAAAGCGCAAAACTGTGTATTTGTCCTTCATATTCATTGCATTCAGCATGCTGTCGACAAACAGTTCCCGGCTGATTCCGAGATCCTTCGGGCTGGTAAAAGCACCAACCTTTTCAAGCAGGCTGCGAACGAAATCAGCTTTCGGAAATTCGATGTTCTCCGGCAGCATTTCTGATACGAGTTCATACAGCATTGCTGTAACAACAGTACCTACACCGACTGCATTACCATGAAGGGCATGTTCTTCCCCCGCCTCCACAGCTTTGATTTCCCAGTAGTGGGCCAACTGGTGTTCTGTGCCGGATGCAGGTCTTGACACGCCTGCAAGTCCTATGGATAGACCGGTAAGAATCAACGCATCTATAAGGAAACGGATCGACTGCTCATCCCTGCCGGGCAACCCATCTGCGCTGGCCAGGCATTTATCGACACCTTTTTGGACAAGCTTTGCTATTGTATCGCAGTAATACTCATTGTTGACGATTCTCGTCAGATTCCAGTCCGCAAGTGCTGTCAACTTCCCGAGAACATCGCCATACCCCGCCTGGATCATTATCATCGGCGCATTTTTCATAACAGAGATATCTGCGAAAATTGCACAGGGATAATGGCTGTAATATGTCGTTTTTGTCCTGCCAACAATTAGCGATGATCCCACTGACGTATATCCATCCATTGAAGGAGCCGTCGCAACAACAGCGAAGCGTTTGCCTGTCCTGTAGCTCACTATACGGGCAATATCGTTCAAGACACCTGAACCGACAACAAGTATAAACGACGTATCCGGCTCAATTTCAAGCAGTGCCCTGCCAAGCGATCGTTCATCCGGCAGCAATATGCTGCTTCCTGTTTCAAACACAAACGATTTCAGGTGGAATCCTTCATCCAGAAGCCTCTCGATGACGATTTCACCACAAGCGCCGTATGTATTGGTGTCCGACAACACGAGAAGCTTCCCGTCACGGAAAGGGTCAAGTCCCATCACAACCTCATCCAAAATATTACTGCCAACAACCAGTTTATCTATATCCACAGAATGCCTTCTCCCACATGCGCAGTCAAACGATATCCCCGGAAAATCTGCAATACTGGCTTCTAAAATGCTACCCACTTAATCACATCCTTTATCAGGTCTCTGACCCCAAAATAAAAAGCTTTTTCTCTTCCATACTCTAACACACATACACACAATAAATCAACGAGAGAGGGGACAGTTCTCAAAAAACAAGACAAAGCATCCAGACAGGGGACAGTTCTTCAGAAATGGCGACCTCAGCAGGAAATTCATAGGGGACAGTTCTTCAAATATCTGGCGCAAAGAGACAGTTCTCAACTTTAGTGAGACCAGGGGACAGTTCTGCTTTTTGGTGGACTTTAGCAGGCCAGGGGACGGTCCTTCAGAAACAGGGGTACAAAGAGACGGTTCTCGATTTTGGGGACGGTCCTTCGGAAAGAAATGTCAGCTATAACAGGCTATTCTTCTGTCGGCTAATCAGATATTTACCATCCGAATGAAAACCGCAGGTAAAGAGTACAGCTATCTGCTCTGAAGGGTATTCACAGCTATAAAACAAGAACGTTACTTGCACGATACCAAACATGTTCAATGCTGGTTATAGCAGTAAACGTTCTCTTCGAATGCAGTCGTTGTTCGTTTCATGAACAGGCCGCTTCTTGTAAATCTTATGTTAGCCAGTTTTTAGTTGAAGGTACTCCTCTGATGAGCAGCCAACATACTGTTCGTCAAGCCGCTGGTTTCCATTCAAGTCAAAGAAATTCGAGAACTGTCCCCCTTAGCGGAGGAACGCTTCACAAATTTGAGAACCGTCCCCCTAAATTTGAGAACTGTCCCCTGGAATTTGTTTGCTAAGCTTAGCGGCATTTGCCGCTTTTTGAGTTGATGGCTTTTTCAAAGCGACCTTCACCAGCGTTTTCACCAAGCTGGTCGTTAGAGACAGAAAGCTTTACCTTTTTGCCTGCGCCTTTGGACTTGCTTTTCTTATCAGACATCATGATCCTCCTTTCATACGGGTTGAACCTGCTCATATACAGCCGATGCGCGTACAGGGCCTGGTATATTCGCAACATTCATATATAATATCTGCAGATTGATGCCGTTTATTCTCACCAGAAAAAATTCAGATAAAGAGCGGTTTGACCTGTAACTGACAAGACAGTCCGCCTGGTCATAAGCTACCTGAATAAAATGAAAGCATTTACGTTAAAAAAGCTGTTACCTCTTCGGTAATCCACCACGCTCAAAACGCACCGTTTCAAAAAAACGCTAACAAAAACGCACAGAAGAATCATCTCCTGTGCGTTTGATTCCTATAGGCTGCAACTTCAGGCCAGGCTATCCCGTGCCCGGTTTTCAATCAAAATCCGATCCCGCATGAGCGAAATCTATCGAACCAAACTCGTTCCCGGTTTGTACAGCATTTCAGTCGGGAGATGCATCCGTACCAGCCACCAGCCGCCTGACAAGCTGCGCTGCTGCCACTGATTATCTCCCAATAAACTGCTGAACCAGGACCTTTCCGTAAGTTGCACTGCTTTCGACTCCTATGCCGGTCACCTTGAATCCCGGGTTCAGTATATTCTTCTTGTGTGTATCAGAAGACATCCATGCCTTGAAGGCGCCTTCCACCGTTTTATTCCCTGCAATATTCTCTCCGGCAGATTTGAATGTGGTATCGAACTGCCTCATCATATCAAACGGCGAGCCATAGGTTGGTGACTGGTGAGAGAAATAGTTATTCTCCACCATGTCCTTCGCCTTGATCCTTGCCACCCTCATCAGGTTCTCGTCGATTGCAAGAGGCTCAAGACCATTCTCTTCACGCGCTTTATTGACAAGCTCCAGCAGTTTCTGTTCATCCTCTGTCAGAACTACCTTTTCCGGTGCCGGAGAAGTTGTTTTCCCTTTCGATGCGCTGATATCCGCCGAGACCTGTATGGAAACATCCTCGATGTCCAGATATTTCCCATAAACCGCACCTACGCGGCCAGTATCGGGAACATACACTGCATACCAGTCACCCAGCTTGCCCATAACCGTCAGCAACTGTCCCTTTGTCAGCTTGCCGATGGACGGATAGTCAGTGGAAGGCCCTTCTCTTAAGTTCAGAGCGTTCACGTTGACTTCTCCCGTGCTGCTCTCGATTTTCTCAAAAGCCAGCTGCACCCTCGGCTCATTGCCGACTGCTGTTGCATAGCAGGTTGTGGAAATCAATAGTGCAGCCATTACAACAAGGATAAGGATCTTTGTTTTCATACTACTACCTCCAATTACCTCTTAATGCAAAATTTTTAAATAAATATTCTGGTAATAGTATTGACAATTATTTTTGAATTATTTGCATTTTAGTGGTAATCAGGCAGTAATTTTTCAGTATAGTCCCATTCCCTCCGGCAGCGTGTCCGGCTGGCCTAGTACGCCTTACCCCAGTAGACCAGCGTATTTGCATCCTTCCCGCAGTAGATGCACTTGTCTGAGACAGGCTCTGTATCATCAAAAGGTATGCATCTCGAAGTCGCACCCGTTTCTTCTTTTATAGCATCTTCACACGCCCTGTCACCACACCACATCGCCCTGATAAAGCCTGGTGTGGTCTCCAGTATCCTTGCAAACTCAGACATTTCCACAGCCGTATAAGTCTTCTCGTTCCTCGATCTGGTCGCTTTTTCGAGAAGATTTTTGTGGATCGAATCAAGCAACTCAGGCACTCTGGTTTCCAATTCATCCATCGGCACGAACACTTTTTCCCTCGTGTCACGTCTGACCAGCACAACCTGCCCCTTCTCGATATCCTTCGGTCCAATCTCAAGCCTCACCGGAACACCCTTCATTTCATATTCGTTGAATTTCCATCCGGGAGTCTTATCACTGTCATCCATCCTGACCCTCACCAAGCCGGACAATCTCGAGCAAATCTCCGATGCTTTCTCCAGAACCCCTTCCTTATGCTGAGCAACAGGTATAATAACGACCTGCACCGGCGCAACCCTGGGCGGCAGCACAAGCCCGCTGTCATCACCATGCACCATGATGATCGCGCCTATCAGCCTGGTGGTCACCCCCCAGGATGTCTGGTGCACATACTGCAGTTGATTTGATTTGTCTGTGTATTGTATGTCAAATGCCCTCGCAAAACCATCACCGAAATTGTGGGATGTGCCTGACTGCAGGGCAATTCCATTGTGCATCAATGCCTCGATGGTGTATGTCGCTTCAGCACCTGCAAATTTTTCCTTCTCTGTCTTCAGACCCTTTACTACAGGTATTGCCAGCACATTTTCACAAAATTCCGCATAAACATTGAGCATCCTGATGGTTTCTTCCTGGGCCTCCTCAGCCGTCGCATGGGCCGTATGGCCCTCCTGCCACAGAAACTCCAATGTCCTGAGGAAAGGGCGGGTATTCTTCTCCCACCTTACCACTGAGCACCACTGATTGTACAGCTTCGGCAGATCCCTGTAGGAGTGTATGTTGTTCTTATAATGATCGCAGAACAGCGTCTCGGATGTCGGTCTTACACACAGCCGCTCTGTCAGTTTTTCATCCCCGCCATGTGTAACCCATGCCACTTCCGGAGCAAAACCTTCGACATGGTCCTTCTCCTTCTGCAGCAAGCTCTCGGGGATAAACATGGGCATGTAGACATTCTCATGTCCCGTTTCCTTGAACCTGTTGTCCAGTTCCTTCTGGATATTTTCCCAGATTGCATAACCATAAGGCTTGATGACCATGCAGCCTCTCACACTGGAGTAATCCACCAGGTCAGCTTTCTTGATAACGTCCGTGTACCATTGAGTAAAGTCCTGGTCCATAGGCGTTATCTCTTCGACGAATTTCTTGTCCTGTGCCATATTTCCACTCCTTTTAGCAAGTAATAACTCTTTTTCGACTGATAATAAAAAACGCCCCTGCAGCTCAGGGACGAATCAACTCCGCGGTACCACCCATCTTGGATAAACCCACTCAAATCCCGCTTCCTTATCGGGAAACAGAATCGTAAACCTGTATCGCGGCTCAAACGGCAACCTCATCGGCTGCATCTCAGGGGTGGGAAGAAAGGTGCTGCCTTTCGCATTCCCGTCATCGACGTTTTCGCTATTTATGAAGTAGTATAATACACCAAATGCGTTGTTGTCAATACCTGCGCTCAGGACTGACACATCAGCGGCACTGCGTTTTACTCGGCGATAATGCGCAGTGGCAAAACAGGACACCTATCCCTGATTGTACATCAACTATAATCCCGACATTGCATATTATCTATAGAGCAGTGAATAACTTAAGCCGGGGCGTCACGGGCTTTGACAAAATACGTCGCCGGCAATATAATGCTTATGTACGGAAAACGTACGTCGCATTTTCACAAGTACTTCAGGCATGCTTCAAATGTACACTGCACTTATACACGTGCTCCAGGTGTGCCTCAGACGTATGCCGCATTTCATATCAGTTCAATAACGGCTCACGGCAGCCGGAAGGCAGGTTGTTGTAATGAAAGTAGGTATTGGACAGGACAGCCACAGGTTTGATTTTGAAGATACCAGCAAAAAGCTGATCCTCGGCGGGATAGTTTTTGAGGATGAGCCGCCTTTAAAAGGCAACAGCGATGCAGATGTCATCCTCCATTCGATTACAAATGCAATCTCGGGTGTCACCTGCGTGAACATCCTCGGTGAAATAAGCGACGATCTGTGCCTGAACAAAGGGATAACAGACAGCAGCGTTTATCTTCGCGAAGCACTCAAACACCTGAGAGATTACAAAATAGTGCATCTGTCCATTTCAATAGAATGCAAAAGGCCCAGGATATCACCCAGAATAGATGAAATAAGGCAGAGCCTGTCTGTCATGCTCGAGATCCCGGAAGACTGCATCGGCATAACAGCGACCAGCGGGGAAGAGCTCACACCCTTCGGACAGGGCCTGGGGATACAGGTGATCAGCATCATTACAGTGATTTAAGCCGCTGTCCGGAATCCCGCCTTGCCCGGACACATGCGTAAACCAGGCCCGTGTCACCTTCGCAGATGCCCACCCCTGTGCCTTTCATCAATTCCTGAACATTACCTTTTCCTTCTTGAAGAGTGATGCTGCAAACATCAGTGTCAGAATGACAAAGATGATCGATGTCACCAGCGCCAGCACCAGGTTGAAATAATTTATGCTACCTCCCAGTATCATCTTGAATGCAGCTACTGTGTTCATGACCGGCATCACAAACATAACGGGAGAAAGGTCGCTCGCCTGCATGAACATCGTGGCATATCCCGGCACCATGGCCGCCAGCATCAGGAATGACAGATATGTCTGGGCTTCTTTGTACGATTTTGCGATGGTACTGAGCGCGATCTGTATTCCTGAAAACGTCATGCCAAGGGCAACTGTTATGAGCAATGCCAGAACGACAGCCAAAGGATCCAGTGAAATACCTTGCAGCTGCGTATCTATTCCGATCGTTAGAGAATTGGGATTGATTATATATCCTATGGACAGGCCGACAAGAATAGCCACAAGGCTGACCATCGAGAAAAGCGTCACCGCCAGATATTTCCCGAGCAACAGAGACCCTCTGTCTGGCATAGTCGTTAGAAGCGGCTCGAATGTATTGCGCTCCTTTTCACCTGCCACGAGATCCGTCGCAGCCGGGATCCCACCTACGGCGACCAGTATCGAAATCATGAACGGCAGCATCATCTGAAGCATCATATTGTTGCCCATGTCATTTGGTGCAAGGTTTTTGCGCTCCACCTGCACAGGCTGTAAAAAATCCGGATCGAGACCTAAAGCAGCGATCCTTTCCTCAACAACTTCTTCGCTAAATCTATCAATGGCCCGTGAAACGATGTCTGCTGCAGCCTGTGATTTGGTCTTCGACTCATCATACTGAAGCGTTATCTGTATCGGCTGCCCGTCCTCCAATTTTTCGGCATAGGAGTTTTCTATTTCTAAAATGCACCTGATTTCATTATTCTCCAGTGCCTTTACAGGGTCCTCTGCATCGACGAGCACGATATTGGGATTTTTGCTCAGGATCCTTTCCTGAACAAGCTCCCTCACTTCTGGACTGTTTGAGGACCGCGACAAAGCAACCATGACATTCTCATTCATATCCTTTTCGAATTTCTGGATGCCGCCACCCATCACGATGTTGATAACAGGTATCAGTATCATCGGAAGCAATATACTCGATATTATCGTCCTTCTGTCGCGGAGCAGATCCTTTACTTCTTTCCGCAGTACTATCATCACATGTTTCAGCTTCATTTCGCACCCACCAGCCTGACGAACAATTCTTCCAGATCATTGTTCCCGTGTTTTATTTTAAGCTCCTCAAGAGTACCGCTTTCGACAAGTCTGCCTTTATGTATTATGCCTATCCGGTCACAAAGCTTCTCCACCTCGCTCATCGAGTGGCTTGAGAAAACGATGGTCTTGCCTTCACTTTTGCATCTCAGGATAAAATCATGCACATCCCTTGCCGCTGTGACATCAAGACCGGATGTCGGCTCATCGAACAGCATTATGTCAGGGTCATGCACTATCGAACGCGCAAAAGCTGCCTTCTGCTTCATTCCCTTCGATAGCGTGGAAGCCCGCTTGTCAACGAAATCCGTCATGCCAAAAGCCTGCGCCAGCTGACGGATACGCTCCCTGATAGCCGACCTGCTCATTCCGTTCAGTTCGCCGAAATAGGTGATGTTCTCAGCTACCGTCAGCCTGTCATACAACCCGGTCTCACCCCCGAAAAGGATCCCTATCTGAGCCCTTACCTTTTCCGGTTCTTTCTGCGTGTCGTACCCCTTGAGCACTGCATTTCCCGATGTAGGTTTCAGCATCGTCGCCAGCATCCTCAACGTAGTGGTCTTGCCTGCCCCGTTTTCGCCCAGCAGGCCGAAAATCTCGCCCTTGCTGACGCTGAAACTGACATTATCAACCGCTGTAAAATCCCCGAATTTCTTTACAAGTCCGATTGCCTCAATCATCTCTTCCACATCCCATTCCCTGTTATGTCAAGGTGATCCGTTCTGCCGCCTGCTGAGGGCTTCCGCAAAGATCAGATCCTCTCTTGTGGTTACCTTGATATTGGAGTAGCTGCCCATTACCAGTTTGACCCTGCAACCATATCTTTCCACGAGCATCGCGTCATCCGTAGCCTCGGACATATCGCGCACCGCACGGTCATGGACATCCATGATCAACCTGTAATCAAAGGCCTGCGGAGTCTGTATCTGCCAGAGGCTGCTCCTGTCCAGAGTCTTTCTGACAAAGCCTTCCGCATCTGACTCCTTTATCGTATCCTTTGCAGGTACTGCCGCACAGGCAGCACCATATAACCTGGCGGCTTTTGTACATTCCATTATACTTTCAGTGCTGACAAAAGGTCTGGCACCATCATGTATCAAAACTATGTCGCATTCTGAGGACACCTGCTTCAAACCATTATAAACGGAACGCTGCCTGCTTTCTCCGCCTTCTGTGACAGAAGTGACCTTGGTAAATCCGAACCTCGCAATAACATTTCTTTTGCAATAATCGACCTCATCCTTATTGGCAACTACAATTATTTCATCAATGAGGCTGCACTTCTCAAATTTGTCTATTGTCATGGCCAGCATCGGCACACCCAGTATTTCGACGTACTGCTTGTTGATTTCAAGCTCCATGCGCGTTCCCTTGCCTGCAGCCGCAATGACTGCAGCCGTCAGTCCTTTGCTGCGGGTTTCCATCACTTCATCTCTCCCTCATTAGCCTGATACTGATTTGCCGATCTGACACTGGACCAGTCTCTCCATATTATGTCATATTAAATCCCGTTTGAGAAGTATTCGTTCCATTTTAAACTCATCCATGCGATCTGAAAAACGGATAGCTCCAGGAAATACAGCTAAATATTGAAATACATCGAATTCTGAGTAAAATTGGAAATGCAGTTGATCTGACATAACCTCTGATTGGAATAAAAAACAAAACTTCTCAGCCCACAACAGTGAAAGGCTTTATTCACATGAGATCATGGTTTATCAGCAGGACACCGGATAATCCGGTTCAATAAAGACAATACCGATGGGATTCTGAGAACGAATAATCTTCAGCGCTGATCTTGTACAGGTGGGAAACCAGCCTGGAACCAACCCGACTTATCTCTCATGCCGACGGGGCACTGGCCCTGGACCTGCCAACACAGCTCCTGCGACGGCACACGACCTATACTTCCCGTTCGGCGAAATACTTGGGCTTGGCAAATATCATGCGGCCTGCAGCGGTCTGCAGAATGCTTGTCACAGTAACGTTCAGCTTTTCTCCGATATGCTTGCGCCCGCCATCTATTACTATCATCGTCCCGTCATCGAGATACCCTACACCCTGTCCGTTTTCCTTGCCGTCCCTGATGACTTGTACTACCATTTCTTCTCCCGGCAGTGCGATTGGCTTCATTGCATTTGCCAGTTCATTGATGTTCAGGACTTCGACACCCTGGAAATTAGCTACCTTGTTCAGGTTGAAATCCACTGTCATGACCTTTCCGCCAAGCTTTTTGGCCATGTTCAGCAAAGCATTGTCGACTTCTGCATCAGAGTTCACTTCACTATCCTCGATCCTCATCGGAAACTGCAGTTCCTTCTGCATCATATTGAGAACATCCAGCCCTCGCCTTCCCCTGTTCCTCTTCAACGGATCCTGAGAATCAGCTATATGCCGTAGTTCATCGAGCACAAAACTGGGTACGATGAGCTCTCCCTCAATAAAACCGCTTCTGCAGATGTCTATTATACGGCCGTCGATGATAACGCTCGTGTCCAGTATTTTTGGATCTGACCTCCCTTTTGCGGCACCAGACCCGTCAGCCGCCCGTCCCCTGATGCTTTCGAAAATATTCTCGTTTTTCTTTCCGGCAATCCCAAGACAGCTGAACAGTATGTTAATGACTATGGATACAGGCGTTCCGATGATATCGATGTCTTTGACAGGAATAGTAACAAGATTGGCGATTATCAAGCCGACTATCAGACCGATCGAACCGACTATCAGTTCATACAGTGTGAGCTTCTGGATAGAGGCCTCCAGCTTGTCGAGCATTTCCATCACTATCTCGATCAGCTTGTTGCTGGTAGTGTAGAAAATGAAAGCAAGTGCAATTGCTACGACGATATATACCAGCGTCTTGATCTCCGGCGATATACCTGGCAGTTGGTAAATGAAAAAGGTCCTGGTCAAAGTGATCCCTGTGATACACCCAACAGTAGCAAAAGAGAATTTAATAATATTATTCAGCACATTATCTAACTCCCTTATGAAAACGTTCTACCCAAGCACCCGGGAACATTACATCGTTACTGCTTCATTCACTGAGATAGCTGTTTACGATCGATTCTACATCGACCTCTTCAGAATCTTCTGCGAGTATCAGTTCACTGATCAATATCTGCTTTGCGCTGTTGAGCATTTTCTTCTCGCCGGTCGAAAGCCCCTTTTCCTTGTCCCTTTTCATAAGGATTCTGACAACGTCCGCGACTTCATAAATATTACCGCTTCTGATCTTCGACATATTCTCACGATATCGCTTGTTCCAGTTGTTGGTGACATTCACCTCGTGATCCTGGAGTATCTCGTACACCTTGCATACATCACAGCTGTCGATCACTTCCCTGATCCCGATGTCCTGGACGTTCTGCGTGGGTATCATCACCTTCATGTCACCCAGGGGCATCCTCAAAACGTAGTAATTTTGCCTATGCCCCAAAATCTCCCTCTCCTCGATGGACTCGATCACTCCTGCTCCATGCATGGGGTAAACAACCTTATCACCGACACTAAACATAACAAATCCTCCAAATGAAATAAAAAAATATCACTTTCATCTGTGATTTGTCTTTTGTTTGAATCGTTCGGCGAATAAACATCAAGCTTTATCGTCAACGATCAATGAAATTTTGTCGCTTCCAGTATGTCGCAATATAGGAAGTTACTGAAAATCAGTACCAGCCCACAACATAAAGTATACTACAATTGCGGTTTATTGTCAAAGCATATGGCAAGCGGCTCTATACCGACATCTGAGGCTCCTTATTTCCCCAAACCGGATCGGAAGGGTACCATAACATTCCATTCGCCAAAGCCGGACGCAAAAACACATCGGCATTGACAAGAAGTTGTCCAAACATCTATAATTAAACCATGCTGATACATTTTTAACTATTCGGTTCCAATATATAGTGGACTTAAATACATGAAAATTACCTGTTTATGTATTTTATTGTCACTATGTACAGGAACGAACGCATCAGGAGAGTGAACTGCTATGAAGGATATGCTCATTGACGATTTTCAGTACACAGTACAGGAGCTGATTTTCAGGAACAAAAGCATCATTGATTCGATCACAAAATACCAGGACTCTAATGCCAGGGTAAACCGGGCAATAGTAAAAGCAGTGACGCAATGCGGATGCATCAGGATAAATGCAAAGAAGCAGGAAGTGCCCGAAGACAGCACTCTTGAGGAGATCCGCAATGCAATGGACACACATCTTGAAGGAAAACTGTGTGAAAGCTGCAGAGATCAAATCGAAAAAGAATTCGGCAAAAACCTCTACTACATTGCATCACTTTGCAACACCCTTGATTTGAATCTGTATGATGTCATCATCAAGGAACAGGAAAGGGTAAAAATGCTCGGTAAATTCAATCTTGAATGATGCCTGTGCAAGCCTTGTATTCCCCCGGCCAGATGGAGTTCACGTTCCATCTGGCTTAATGTTGCCAGAAAGTGTTTAGGCGCTTTCAAATATTATCTCCAGTGCTTCCTGGATATTGGAAACGGCGATAATGCCAAACTGTCCTCTGTTCTTCATCTGTCCGGCCAGCTTCATATTGCCTTCAGGTATTATGATTTTTCTGAACCCGAGCCTCATGGCCTCTGATATCCTCTTCTCTACTTGACTGACAGCCCTCACCTCGCCTGTGAGGCCCACTTCTCCGGTCAGTACACAACCGGCATCAACGGGCATGTTTTTGAAGCTGGATGCAACAGCTGCTGCGATCCCGAGATCACAGGCCGGTTCATCCAGCTTGATGCCTCCCACCACATTTACATATGCGTCATAATTGTAAAGCTGCAATCCCACTCTCTTTTCCAGCACCGCCATGAGCATGGTCAGCCTGTTGTAATCCAGACCTGTGGCCATTCTTCTGGGTACGCCGAAATTCGTAGGGCAGACAAGTGACTGTATTTCTATGAGCATAGGCCTGGTCCCTTCAAGACTCGAGACGACTACGGAACCCGGCACATTTTCCTGCCTTCCCGAGAGCATCATCTCGGATGGATTAGATATCTCAGCCAGACCTGTATCCCTCATCTCAAACACGCCGATCTCATTGGTCGAGCCGAACCTGTTCTTTACAGTGCGCAAAATCCTGTAGCTAAGATGCCTGTCGCCTTCAAAATACAGGACAGTGTCAACCATATGCTCCAGCACCCTCGGGCCGGCAATGGCCCCCTCCTTTGTCACATGCCCGACAATAATGACGGTGATGCCAGTGCTCTTTGCCATCTTCATCAACGCAGCTGTTACTTCTCTGACCTGGCTGACGCTGCCCGGCGCTGAGCTTATGGTGTCTGTGTATATGGTCTGTATGGAGTCGATGATAACCAGTCCGGGTTTCTCTGCTAATATCATTGCCGATATAGCTTCAAAGTTGGATGCTGAAACTATGAACAGATCGCGTCTCTTTACATTTAGTCTGTCAGCCCTCAGTTTGATCTGGCTGGCTGACTCTTCGCCGGATATGTACAATATGCCGGCATCTGTTTTCAGAGTATCGCATATTTGCAGGAGCAGCGTGGACTTTCCTATGCCGGGGTCGCCTCCGACCAGTATCAGTGATCCTCTGACAACGCCGCCGCCCAGTACGCGGTCAAACTCCTTCATCCCTGTATGGCTTCGCTGCTCGCTGTCAGTTTTTATCTCCTCCAGGCTGACCGGCTTTGACTGGGCCGGCTGCCATGCTGAAGCGTGGGTGTTTGATTCCTGCCGTTCTTCAGCGAATGTATTCCATTTTGAGCATGCCGGGCATTTGCCCAGCCAGCCAGATGACTCATACCCGCATTCCTGGCATATGAAGACAGTCTTGTTCTTCGCCATGACTGTACCTATCCTCCGGTCGTCGAAATATTGTAAAGCTGCAATAAATCCTCTCAGTCAATCATCCAAATATACGGATCCACCTTCTGACCCGAGCATATCAGCGGATACTGCAGTACATCATTTACCCGCTCCCGGTCAGCATCCGCCAGTATTGATGCATTTGTTCTGATGCTATCCTCCTGTCTCCGGTCACTGCTGATGCAGTTCACCTGCCTCAAGCAGTTTGTCAAGCACCAGGACAAACATCGCATGGGACCAGGTAAGCGGTATTACCCAGGCGGGTCTGCCCGTATGCTTGTCTATCTGCTCTGGCAAAAGGCCCTGTTCTGTAGTTCCTCTGATCGCCCACCAGAAATACTCTCTGGCTTTTGCAAATTCCCGTCTCTCGATATTGTACAGAGCCGCCCATAATGTGGTCAGTATCCACGGATTCCCGCCGATATAGTTGTCATATTCATATCGCATAAGGCCGCCTGTGCCGTTTACCACCAACTGTTTTTCCAAAATATCGGCTGTAGAAGTCATGTGAGCATCATTGGCAGAGTATATGCCGAAGGGCACACTCAGTCCGAGTAGACTGATATCAAGCGTTCCGTCCTCCATGGTATAATCCCTGGTGATGCTTTTATCATTGGTCTTCAGCCAGATCTTCCTGTCAGTATGCTCCTCGCCCCAGCCGTTGAGCTTTACGCGTATGCTTCTTATGAACCTGTTCCATTCAGGCTTCCAGAAGTTCCTGAAAATTGCCTCCCTCAGCCTTCCTGCGTGCTCACGCCATTTCTCCGCCAGCTCCCGGGATTCACCGAGCAATTCAGCTATTTGGGCACCTGCTTCGATCCCCGCACATACTGCAGCACTGGAATATGCATGCTCGCCCAGCCGCTCCTCCCACAGATCGAAGCTCAGCCAGGGCAGGCCTGTCTCGTTATCTGTGAACTTTATCAGGAATTCTACGCCTTTTTTGACGCAAGGCCAGAGCCGGGCGAGGAAGTTCATGTTTTTTGTCACTTTATAATGCTGGAAAATACCCCATATTATCGAACCGCCTTCGTCGATCTGCAAACCCCACGAAGGAGCCAGATTTCCGTCCATATAAAAGCGCTGCTGCCAGCTGCCGTCATCGTCCTGGACATTGGCTGCCCAGTAATAGAAGCCTTCGGCTGCATCCGTCATTCCGCAGCAGTCGAGCGCCGATGTAATAAAGGCTGCATCACGGCCCCAACAATATGCATATCTGCCGCATCTGGTGAATTGCTCGTCCACCTCAGGCGCTGCCATAAGGCCTCCGGTCCTTTTGTTCGTCATAAGGGCAAATACCAGCAGCGACCTTTTATACAGCCGGTCGATTTCAGGGATCCCGGTATTTATCTGTCTGGCTCCAGTCAGAAATTCACGCCAGTACTTCACGGTATTGTCCATCATTTCCCAGGTGTCATCTGATTTTATCTCCCTGAGCATTTTCTTCAGCGATTTCAATTCCCTTGAAAAACATATGCTCAAAGAAAACCTGAGCCTGTCCCCGTCCCCGATATGCACGGATTCCCACAGCAAGCTGCCTTCTTTCATCATCCCTATCGTATCATTGCCGTACAACTGCCCCCGGTCCGCATTGTCCTTCGCGCCGGGACCAAGCTGGTACTGCATTGCGGGCACGGCTGATACGATTCCGTAATAATAGCCATGCCGATAGTGTATTAAGGCGGACAGATCGGTATCATATATAATCCCTGCGGTATCATATACAGAAGATATGCCTGAGGAATAGACCACAAAGCCGAGCTCCAGTTGGAATCCGGAGTCATTCTCTATCTCATAGCATCTGTTCAGCACATCTCCATCCGGGAGAGCAAAGTCATATTGCCTGATTTTTAATGAATATTTACCATGTGCAAACTCAGTGACAGCGACATTCGTGTCGTCGATAAAATACTGACCGACCTTCCAGTCTGAAGTATGCAGCCAGGATGTGCCTGGCCACAGACCAGGGCATATGATGCCAATAATAAATCTGTCCACATGCTGAGGATAGTCTATGTCAGGCCAGAATATCCTGGTTATCTCGCCTTTTCCGTCAATACAGGCCAACAGGCTGGAATTGCCCGTTATCAAATTGTTGAAATACGACTTTACCATATCAGTTCTCCTCACGCCATGTCATATCACATTCTATCATAATGCGATAAAAAGCAGCAATCGGTTCCGTTTAAAAGGCAATAAATATTTTCATCTGAAAGGCGCAAAATAAGATAAACCACCGCAGTAATGGAGGTATCTCATGGATGATATGCTTCACAGACTTATAATGTTTCTTACACAAATCATACAGGTGATTATTTTGGCAGCAGGCTGTTATTTTTGGGGCGTTTCCGTATACGGCTGGAAGAGAAAAAAGGAAAAGCCTGCATACGCAGTCCCTCGCAAGCGATTCGCCGCAGTGATCGCCGCACACAATGAAGAACTCGTAATAGCACATATAATCGACAGCTTGCAGGAGCAGAACTACCCGAGGGAACTGTTCGACATTTTTGTGATCGCTGACAACTGTACAGATAATACTGCTTCTATCGCTGCCAGGCATGGTGCGCTGGTTTATGTGCGAAGCGACAATGACAGAAGGGGCAAAGGCCATGCCTTGGAATGGATGTTCCGGAAGATATATGAAATGGGCGATAAGTACGATGCCGTCTGCGTTTTTGATGCCGACAATCTTGTGTCGTCAAACTTTCTTTATGAAATGAACAAACAACTGTGTAAAGGCCATAATGTCATTCAGGGTTACATAGACAGTAAAAATCCCTTTGATTCATGGATAACTTGCTCCTATTCCATTGCATTCTGGTTGTCGAACCGCATATTCCAGCTGCCAAGGTATTACCTGGGACTCAGCTGCGGTCTGTGCGGCACGGGATTTTGTGTGGACCTGTCAGTTTTGAAAAGTATAGGCTGGGGCGCAACATGTCTGACAGAAGACCTTGAATTCACTATGAAGCTGGCTTTGAACGGCATGAAGGTTGCATGGGCGCATGATGCCGTAGTGTATGACGAAAAGCCGATAACGCTGAAGCAATCGTGGCGCCAGCGCATTAGATGGATGCAGGGCCATGCCGATTGCGCATCTAAATATCTTGGCCCTCTGTTTAAAAAAGCGTTCAGTCAATGTGACCTGGCAGCCTTCGACTGCGCAATTTATTTGTTTCAGCCCATCAGATTCATTTTGATGGGCCTGATGACAGTAATGCTGTGGGTGCAGTCATTTTATCCGGAAGCGCCTTTCTATACACTGCAGTATGTATTCCCGACAACAGTCTGGTATGTTATCGTCGTATTGCAATTTCTATATGGTCCGCTGGTGATACTGTCTGAAAACAAATTTGACATCAGGATATTGCTGGGTTTCCTGGTATACCCCTTTTACTGCCTCACCTGGGTCCCCATAACCATCCAGGGCTTCCTCACCAGGAAAAATAAATCCTGGAACCATACAAAGCACACCCGCGTTATCACAATAAAGGAACTGGAAAAAAACCAAAACACCCTGAAACCCACCTCCGAAGCCTCCCGCTACCAATAGGGGACAGTTCTGCATTTTAGGGGACAGTTCTGCAAAAACTGAAATCCGGAGGGACAGTTCTCCGACTTGCGCCAGTCTCCGATTTGCACCGGAAACAGTCCTCAGGAAGGGGGACGGTTCTTTGATTTGTAACGGGGACGGTTCTTCATTTTGGAGGGACAGTTCTCCACTTTAGCAAATCAGAGGACAGTTCAGCTTTTGTGGATTTACCAGAACAGGGGACGGTTCTCAGCTTCGGGGACAATCCAACATCCCGGGGACGGTTCTCAACTCAAAGACAGTCTTACCTGAAAAAATGTCCTTAGCACGAAAAACCAATAACTGTTTCTCCAGTTCAAATGGTCATTTCCAGGATTGCGGGAAATAACCATAATCGAAAAGAATTGTACTATGAAATTTTTCAGGTCAGCACTTATTTTAAAAAACGAAGAACTGTCCCCCGAAGTTCGGCCAAAAAATGAAGAACTGTCCCTGAGAAATCTTGCAGGTAATCCGAGAAAATGCAGAACTGTCCCCTGGAGTTAGGCGAAAATGAAGAACTGTCCCTCCGGATGTGCCGTGGACAAAAAAAAGAGAACTGTCCCCCTTGATGAAAAAGAAGAACTGTCCCCTGAGTGAGTCGGCAGATAAAAAGGGACGGTTCTTCATCTGATAAAGTGGAGAACCGTCCCCCTGGTTTTTAGTGGGTGGGTTGTTCGGCGCTTTGTGTGGCTGATGCCAGGGTCTCGAATACGAGCCTGGTGCCGTCGAAGCCGATGCTTACAGTGTCGCCTGATTTTACAGTGCCCTCCAGCATGTGCTCTGCGAGCTTGTCTTCGACCATGGTTTGGATGGCCCTTCTCAGAGGACGTGCTCCGAAGACGGAGTCAAAACCCTTTTCAGCCAGGTGCGCTATTGCTTCGTCAGCCACCTTCAGAGTGATGCCACTCTGCTCCAGTCGTTTCATCAGCGATTTGAGCATTACGCCTACGATGCTCCTGATATGCTCCTTGTCGAGGGGATGGAATACGATGATATCATCCACCCTGTTGAGGAATTCGGGGCGGAAGGTCCTCTTGAGTTCGCCCATAACATTGCTCTTCATATCTTCATAGTCCCTTGCCGCATCGTCACCGGCGACAAACCCAACTCGTCTGGGTTCTGTTATCATCCTTCCGCCGACATTGGATGTCATTATTATCACGGTATTCCTGAAGTCGACAGTCCTTCCCTGTGAATCCGTGAGTCTTCCATCCTCCAGGATCTGCAACAGTATATTGAACACATCCGGATGCGCCTTTTCTATCTCGTCGAACAGCAGCACTGAATACGGTTTCCTTCTGACCTTCTCCGTGAGCTGACCTCCTTCATCATAGCCCACATAGCCCGGAGGCGAACCGATCAGCCTGGACACGGTAAATTTCTCCATGTACTCGGACATGTCGATCCTGATCATGGCATTTTCATTGCCAAACAAAGCTTCTGCAAGCGCCTTGCTCAGCTCGGTCTTTCCAACACCCGTCGGCCCGAGGAATATGAACGACCCTATCGGCCTCCTGGGATCCTTCAGACCGACTCTTCCCCTTCTGATAGCCTTTGAAACAGCCTTCACCGCCTCGTCCTGACCGATGACTCTTTCATGGAGCACATCCTCCATCTTCATGAGCCTCTCGGTCTCTTCTTCTGCCAGCCGTTTCACAGGTATACCTGTCCAGCTTGCCACGATATCAGCTATCTCATCCTCTGTGACCGTATCGGTCCTGGTCTGATTCTTCTGGTACCAATCGTCCTTCATCTGCTCATACTCAGCCTTCAGCTTCTGCTCCTGATCCCTGATCGATGCCGCCTTTTCAAACTCCTGCAGCCGGATAGCATTTTCCTTTTCCTTTGCCAGTTTCTCAATCTGCTCCTCCAGCTTCTTCAGGTCAACAGGCGCAGTAAAGGCTTTCAATCTGACCTTGGATGCCGCCTCATCTATGAGGTCGATTGCCTTGTCAGGCAGATACCTGTCTGTGATGTACCTGGCAGACAGCTTCACAGCGGCTTCCAGTGCATCGTCGGTGATCTTCACGCGATGATGGGCTTCATACTTGTCACGTATCCCCTTCAGTATTTCGATGGCTTCCTCCTGCGTTGGCTCCCCGACGGTGATTGGCTGGAATCTGCGCTCCAGTGCCGCATCCTTCTCCACATGTTTTCGGTACTCATTGATGGTGGTGGCACCTATCACCTGTATCTCGCCGCGGGCAAGCGCCGGTTTCAGAATGTTCGACGCATCGATGGCGCCTTCTGCCGCACCTGCTCCAATGATGGTATGCATCTCATCTATGAAAAGAATGACGTTGCCTGCCTTTTTGACTTCATCCATGGCCTTCTTCAGCCGTTCCTCAAACTCGCCTCTGTACTTGGCTCCTGCCACCATGGAAGACAGATCGAGGGTAAACACTCTCTTATCCTTCAGCAGCTCCGGGATATTCCCCTCTACTATTTTTTGTGCCAATCCTTCAGCTATGGCTGTTTTCCCGACACCGGGCTCGCCGATGAGACACGGATTGTTTTTCGTCCTTCTGCTGAGTATCTGTATAACCCTTTCGATCTCTTTATCACGCCCTATTATAGGGTCGAACTTGCCCTCTCTCGCCATATCAGTCAAATCTCTGCCAAACTGGTTGAGGGTAGGCGTGTTCGTATTGCCGGATGCACTCCTTGGCTCACCGCCCGGCCCCGGGGCATCCTCACTGAGCATCCTTACTATATCATTGAAAAGCTTGTGCGGGTCGACTCCCAGATCCATGAGTATCCTCACAGCAACACTTTCGCCCTCTCTCATGACGCCCAGGAGCAGATGCTCAGTCCCTATATAATTGTGGCCAAGCCGCCTGGCTTCGCTCAAGCTCAATTCTATCACTCTTTTTGTTCTCGGCGTAAAATCCACCGGAGTCTTGCCGGAACTGTCGCCTCTGCCGATCAGCTCCTCGATCTGCTTGATAATTTTATCTTCAGTCACTCCCTGGCTCTGGAGCACCCTGGCAGCAACCCCGGTACCTTCTTTCAGCAAGCCGAGCAGCAGATGCTCGGTTCCAACATAGCTGTGCCCCAGCTTGGCAGCACTTTCCTGGGACAAGCTTATTGCCTTCTCAGCCTTTTCAGTAAATCTCCCATACATTCGTATCACTCCTTAATTTAAACTACCCGCACTCAAACTCTTCCGCAGCAATTCTGCCCGCCGCTGATCCCTTTCGTCCGGTCCGAGCTCCGTGCCCGCCAGCTTCTGAAGGTAAGCCGGCCGGATCATCAGCATCAGATCATTGATCTTTTTCAGATCGATACTGTTTATCAATCCCGCGATAACACCAAGCCTGACGTCCGACAGCAGCTTAAGACTCTCTTCTGAAGACATGATCCTTGCGTTCTGCAGCAGACCCAGAGATCTGTATATCCTGTCTTCAAAACGGTGCGGGTTTTGCTTGTAAAGCTCATCCCTGAGCATTCTTTCCTGATTTGATATTTGAGAGGTTATGTTGCTTATTCCTGCAACTATCTCCTCCTCCGTCTGCCCCAGCGTCACCTGGTTCGATATCTGGAACATATTTCCCGAAGCCTCGCTGTTTTCTCCGTACGCGCCTCTGACGGCCACGCCGATCTTACTGCACGTCTCAAGTATTCCCTTTATATAACCTGTCATTGACAGTGCCGGAAGATGAAGCATAACGGACGCCCTTATACCTGTTCCCGAATTTGTCGGGCAGCAGGTCAGGTAACCACTGATCTCGTCAAATGCGAACCCGAGCTTTTCATCAAGCCTGGTTTCAATATCATCACAGCGCCTCCATGCTTCTTCCAGCTGCATGCCGGGATATATGCACTGCAGTCTCAGGTGGTCTTCCTCGTTCACCAAAATGCTTACCCTCTCATCCTTGCTTATAATCGCAGCCCTGTCGGTCCTGCCCTCTGCAAATTCAGGGCTGATGAGGTGTTTCTCAACAAGCAGCTGCCTGTCCAGAGGCTTCATGGAATTCATCCCGAAATACATGAATTCATCACTGAATCCTGCGTTTTTGTCAGAAAACATGACTTTTTTGACCTTTTCCAGTATTTCCGCCCCCTGGGCACGGGTCATGCGAGTCGAGAACGGGTACGCCTCCAGATTTCTGGCAAGCCTCACCCTGCTGCTGATGGCTACATCCATATCCGGTGCCGAATGCATGTCGTTCTGCTTCACCTCACACACCCCCGCTCTTTCCGCTGTTTTCCAGCTCCCTTATCCTGTCTCTCAGCTCCGCTGCTTTCTCATATTGCTCATTTTCAACAGCAGAAGCCAATTCCGCCTTGAGTCTCTCGATCTCATTTGTCGTCTTTATCTCATCTGCCAGCCTGGCAGGTACTTTCCCCGTATGTTCCGAACCTCCGTGCAGTCGTCTCAGTATCGGCTCCAGATTGTCCCTGAACACCCGGTAGCAATTGGGACAGCCCAGCTTCCCGCTTCTCCTGAAATCATCGAAGCTCATGCCGCACATGCTGCAGCGGAGTACGGGCTGCTTTCCAATACCAGGGTAGTCAGTATCGCTGCCGAATCCAAATCCCCACAGCAGACTGCCCAGGCTCAACTGAGGACTGAACGTAAGCTTGCCCTTTTCTTCTGCACATTGGCTGCAAAGGTGCATTTCAACCTTTTTGCCATTGATTATCTGCTTGTAATGCACATTTGCCTCCCTCAAATGACACTGTTGGCACATCATCTGCCTCACTCCCTGTAAACGTCTGGTATAGAAATTGTTACCACAAAAATCATTCTATTAACAAATCGCCCGACTGTGTTACCAGGATCAAACCATAAGAGCTGCCAGCATATTCTTCAGTATCGACGCCCTTATTATATCCCTGTCAGGGGCACCTATACCGCCGAGGACCTTGTCGCTTGTCGCTGCCTTCATCAGCAGTCCTTCCCTTTCACTTATCACATCGTAGTCAACGAAATTGTTTATGAAAACTTCCGCAGACTGCTGTGAAATGCTGTCTCCCATCGAGCTGACAATGTGCATCAGGTATTTCCCCGGCCTGTCCACATTGACCCTCTGTATCTTGATGTACCCACCGCCTCCCCGCCTGCTCTCAACATAGTAGCCTCTCTCGGTGGTGAACCTGGTGTCGATCACATAATTTATCTGCGAGGGCACGCACTTGAAATAACTAGCCAGTTCGTTGCGCTGTATCTCGATGGAACCGTCAGTCTCGTTGATCAGCTGTTTGATGAAATCTTCAATTATGTCGCTCATCCTGGCCATGTGTGCTCACTCCCTTCGTATAACGTGTTTTTGATCACCTTATTGATTTTGACTATCTTTGACTTTCATATATATTATAATCCACATTAATTCCATAATCAAGTCTTAATTGTTCTCTGCCAGCCACTGCACCACCAGCAGTAAATATTGCGTTTCAGGTACTGCACCAGTCTGTAATATTATTCCCTTCCAGGTGCTGTGCCTGCCCGCAGTAAATATCCTATGCCGGATACTGCCCGTCTGTAGTAATGCTCTCTGTCACGTGTCGCTCTCGCCTGCAACAAATATCGTGCTTCAGATAATACGCCACCTGCAGTAAATATTGTATACCAGGAGCTTCACGGTATACATTGGACTTCGATGGTCAAAACACCGCAGTAAAAAAGCCCCGGCAAAATCGTCGGGGCTTTTGATGCCTTAATGTCCTGTCCTTCTATTTTTTCTCCGGTTTATCGGTCTGTTCCGCCCGCGGTACATCTGGTTCCTTAACTGCCGTGGTATCTGTCTGTTTCCCCGGCAAAGAAGCCGTTGTATTGCCGCCAGCTTGCGGCTTGCGGTTTTTGGTGACCTTTTTGTAGATCGCTACACCGATCAAAACGAGCAATCCCAGCAATACCAGCGCAGGAAGAGCAGCAACTATGAACAGCAGCAGGTCTCCCAGGAAATCCACCACCTCGAGCAGGCTGTTTTTCAGACTCTCCAGCAGCTTTTCGCCATATGTCAAAGGCTTGGGATCATGACCCGGCCGCTTCTCATACAAATAGAGCGTGATGGTGGACAGTTCGACCAGGCTGCTCAGCTTATTGAGTTTTCCGGTCAGGCTCTCTATCTGGTAGCGGATCTCTGTGAGCTTGCTTTCTGCTTTGAATATCTGATCAAGATCATCCAGCTTTGCCACATAAGCCTCGATCTTCTCCTGCTCGAGCTTCAGCAATCTCAGCCTGGATTCCACATCATAATACTGATCTGTCACATCTTCTCCATGAGTCGTATAATTGTAAACCTCCCCGACGCCTCTGAGCTTGTTCAAAACCGCATCAAACTTCGTTCTGTCGACTCTGAGCACAATGGTGCCGCTTTTGACGAGATTCACCTCGTCATCCACATACACACGGTCTGTGTTAATATTTGTCTCCTGTATAAAGCCTATACCCGTTATTATTGTCTCTATATTGCTGAAGGCTTTATCGAAACTTTCGACCTCGATGTCGAGGCTGGCACTGCGGATGACCTTTCTCTCGTCCAAAATGGGATTCGATATGTCTCCCGTCAGGCTTCCTATCCCGGCCAGCGAATCCGCCGGATCATATCCGCCGTCATCAGCTGCGGGCGCCTCTGCCGCATTTTCACCATATGCACCGCCTTTGGCGGCACTCCCTCCTGCCGTGGAACTCCGGCTGGCCGGAGCAGTGTCACGCGAGTGTTCCGATTTGGATCCGGACGCACATCCCGCAGCAATGGAAATCAGCATTACTGCAATCAGGAGCAAACCTATCAATCTCTTTTTCATCTTTATTCCTCCTGTCCTCCTGAAATAGATATCTGGCTTTAATATAAAAGACGTTAAAATATGAGCAAAGTTCCATGACATCTATTATTATACAAATTTATGGCAAATTTGAAAACATTCATCCCAAAACGCCGGCAATTTCAGTGCTTTTACTGATTAAAAACATGGGATCCTTTACAGTTGCAGCATCAACTCCGGCAGCAGACCTGCAAATTTGCCTGTTTCGAGTTCAGCTCAATTCAGATATAATAAAAGAGAGCCGGATCAGGCGGAATAAAGGAGGCTATCACATGGAAGTAAGGCCAATAAAACCAGAGGAAAAAACAACATTTGACAAGATCCAGACAATGGCTTTTATGTTCAAAAGGGACTTCAGTAAAGAGGAGAAAGAGGCCGGAACACCTGACGGTGCACAGCAGCTTGTCAATGAAGGCTACAAGACGGGCCGCGCAGCATTTGATGACAACGGCAAGATGTGTTCATGCTTCGATCTGATACCCTACAAAGTGAACTTCGACGGCAACATAATACGAATGGGCGGTGTAGGCGGCGTCGCGTCACTTCCGGAGGAGCGGGAAAAGAAGTATATAAGAAAAATATTCGAATATGTAATGAACGAGATGTATGAGGGCGGCTATGTTTCTTCATATCTCTATCCTTTTTCCCATTCCTATTACAGAAAATTTGGATATGAGCTCAATATGACGACCACGAATTATACCCTGCCGATCAATTCCATGAGGCAGTTCGCCCAGACAGGCCGGCTGAATATGGTGACAAACGATGTTGAAAGGGAGCTCATAAAGAAAATGTACGGCGAATTTATCAAAGACAAAAACCTGGCGGTGATCCGCACGGAAGATCTGTGGAACAGGCGATTCGACAACGACCCGTACAGGGACAATGTTTACCTTTATATCTGGTACAACAGTCATAATGAAGCAAGAGGCTATATCCAGTATCATACAGAAAAATCAGGGGACATAAAAGTCAACTTTGTCGTCCGTGAGCTTGTGTGGCTCGATACAGAAGCCCTGGAGGGCATATTTGCATTTATGGGCAAATTTGGCTCCCAGGTGAAAAATCTGATCTGGAAAGCTCCGCCATTCGTAAAGCTGCTTCCATTTTTCGCAGAGCCCTATGATATCGGACAAGAGATCCATATGTATGGGATGAACCGCATCGTCAATGTGCAGAAAGCTTTTGAACTCATGTCACTGCCCGAAGGAAAAGGTGAGATCGTCATCAGAGTCGAGGATGACTTTTTCCCGTTGAACACCGGCAATTACAGGGTCACGTGGGAGGATGGCAGCCGCAGTGTAGAAAAAGCCGATGCCGAGCCTGATCTGGTCTGCAATGTCCAGTCATTGTCGCAGCTTATCACCGGCTTCCTCACCCCGGACGAACTCGAGTTCGCAGGAAGGATAACGATAAACGATAAAAGAAATGTCCTGGCAGATGTTTTCAGGCACAAGAAGCTGTATATCAACGACTATTTCTAATCTGACCAGATATCTGTCGGTTAAAGCATCAGCTTTATCGGTCACAGTCATGTATGGCCAGGGAACACTAAAAGAGCTGCCCATGGGCAGCTCTTTTAAATTGTTGCCGGATACGACACTCTGTCATTTTCACGCTGTCTGATCAGCTGTCATATCCCGGTCATAGTCCTCTGAACAAGCCAGTTCCTTATTCGTCATCGTCATCAGACATATCCTTCCTGGCTTCTTCGATAACCTTCTGAGCCACGTTGGCAGGTGCTTCTTCATATCTTTCAAAAGTCTGTGTGAAATAGCCTCTGCCCTGCGTCATGCTCCTGAGGTCAATAGCGTATTTGAACATCTCCGCTGTGGGAACTTCTGCGACAACCTGCTGCAGACCGCCATCCTGCGGGTTCATTCCGAGTATCCTGCCTCTCCTCTTGTTCAGGTCACCTATGATATCGCCCATATAGCTGTCGGGAATATATACCTCGACACGGCTTATAGGCTCGAGCAGCACAGGTGATGCATCGGGGAGACCCTTCTTGTACGCAAGACGTGCAGCAATCTTGAAGGCCATCTCCGATGAGTCGACATCATGGTATGATCCATCCACAAGAGTTGCCTTCAGATTGACTACCGGATATCCGGCCAGCACACCATGCTGGATTGCCTCGCGAAGACCTTTTTCGACAGCCGGATGATACTGCTTCGGTACAGCGCCACCGAATATCTTTTCTTCAAATGTGAGATCCTCGGTTTCGCCGGGCTCGAATTCGATCCACACATGTCCATACTGACCATGACCACCGGTCTGCTTTTTATGCTTGCCTTCCACCTTGACCTTCTTCCTGATGGTCTCCCTGTAAGGTACCCTGGGATCGGTCAGGTTCACTTCAACTCCGTATTTTGCCTTGAGCTTGCTGACTATAACATCGAGATGCTGCTCTCCGACACCGGATATGATGGTTTGATGAGTTTCAGCATTCACCTCGACCTTGAATGTCGGATCCTCATCCTGGAGCCTGCTGAGGCCGGCACCTATTTTTTCCTCATCGCCCTTGGCCTTGGGTTCTACCGCCAGTGACAATGCCGGTTCAGGGAATACGATCTTGGGAATACGATCTTATCAAGCATCACGGGGTTGGACTGTTCACACAGAGTATCATTGGTGCTGGTATACTGCAGCTTCGCTACCGCCCCGATATCACCGGCGATAAGTTTGTCCGTTGGAACCTGCTTCTTTCCCCTCAACATGAATATCTGCGCTATTTTCTCATTTTTCTCCGCCGTCGGGTTATATACTGTGGAGTCGGACTTCATCGTGCCCGAATAAACCCTGAATATCGATATCTTACCGACAAATGGGTCTGCTATCGTTTTGAAAACAAGGGCTGACAATTTCTCATCCGCGGAGTTCTTCAGTTCGACGACTGTATCCGTACCAGGCTTGACAGCTTTGATAACAGGCTTATGGTCGGGTGATGGCATATACTCCAGAATCGTGTCCATCAGCGCTGTAACACCCTGGTTCAAAAGTGCCGCTCCGCAGAGCACCGGAGCTATCGAGCAGTCTGCTATACCTGCGCGAAGTCCGCTTATCATTTCTTCGCTGGTGAATTCCTCACCGCTGAAATACTTCTCCATCAATTCCTCACTGGTCTCTGCAATTGCTTCGTTGAGCGCTTCCTTCAGTTCTTCAAGGGTATCGCTCATATCAGCAGGAATATCGGCATCGACAAGCTTATCCTTGTCGAACTTCTTTGCCTTCATATTAATTACATCAACATAGCCGACAAACTTATCTCCCTCCAATATGGGAAGCTGGAACGGAATTACGCTGTTGCCGAATGTATCTTTCAACTGGTCGAGGACTTCATGGAAATTGGCATTTTCCTCGTCCATTTTGCTAACGAAAAACATTCTGGGTATTCCCTGTTCCTTTGCATAAGCCCAGGATTTCTCAGTTCCCACTGCTACGCCGCCCTTGGCCGCAACCAGTATGACCGCACTGTCTGAAACCCTGATACCCTGCTTTACTTCGCCGACAAAGTCAAAGTATCCGGGAGTATCGATGATGTTGATTTTATGATCTTTCCATTCACAGGGTGCGATGGATGTGCTGATGGAAATTTTTCTTTTGATTTCTTCAGGATCATAGTCCATGGTAGTATTGCCGTCGTTTACCTTGCCAAATCTGTCAAGCACTCCGGTATTGAACAACATAGCCTCTGCAAGAGTCGTCTTACCTGCCCCGCCGTGCGACATCAGGCACACATTGCGGAGCTTTCCCGCGGTATAATCTTTCATATGAATTCCCCCTTGTATTAGTTACGCTCTTATATATTTTCCTGAACTTAGGAAAACAATTCAAGAATAAATGGGTATTATGACACAATGTATATTATAACATACATCAAGGCCAGTTCAAGAATTTTCTTGCATCAGCCCGGCAATTATATGCTACCCCGCCAGTCTGTCAGGAGGTGGCCCCTGCCGCACAGTTTTATGTGGTTTTTTCAACAGTTTCCTTTTTCTTGACAATTATATCGTATCATTGTAAATTAAAATCAAAATAACACCTCACATACCGGGAATCATCGTATTCTGAAGTGTTGACAGTAGCTGTCGGTCCAGCTGGAGACAGCGGACTTCGATAAAGGAAGAACGGAAAGACGGAAGAACGGAAAAAATAAGTTCATGCAGGGCAAAATGGGTAAGAACGAAAAACGGCAGAAAGGGAGAAGATAGTATGATTATTGTAATGAAACCGGGCTCAAGGGAGTCTGAAATCAAAGAAGTTTCCGATGTGCTCAAGGGTGCGGGTCTGGGTGTCCATATATCGAAAGGCGCCGAAAGGACCATTATCGGAGTTATTGGAGACAAGAGGCTTCTCAGCGGCATCCCGCTGGAGCTTATGTCAGGCGTCGACAAGCTGGTCCCGATAATGGAAAGCTACAAGCTGGCGAGCAGGTCTTTCAAACCCGAGCAAAGCGTAGTACATGTCGGGGAAGTGGAGATCGGCGGCAGGGAAGTCGTCATGATCGCAGGACCCTGTGCGGTGGAAAGCCGCGATCAGATAATGGAGGCGGCAAAGCTGGTCAGCAGATCCGGTGCAAAAATACTGAGGGGCGGCGCATTCAAACCCAGGACATCGCCTTACTCCTTTCAGGGGCTGGAGGAGGAAGGGCTGAAAATGCTGAAGGAAGCAAGTGAAGCCACGGGATTGCTGACCGTAACGGAGGTCATCAGCGAATACTCCGTAGAAGTCGCTGCTAAATATGTCGATATGTTTCAGATAGGTGCCCGTAATTCACAGAACTTCCATCTCCTCAGAGAGGTGGGGCGTTCCGGCAAACCCGTCCTTCTCAAGAGAGGAGCCTCCACCACGATAGATGAGTGGCTCAATGCAGCGGAATATATCATGAGCGAGGGCAATTACAATGTAGTGCTCTGCGAGCGCGGCATAAGGACGTTTGAAACGGCCACCCGGAACACACTGGATATAAGCGCAGTCCCCGTGGTAAAAAGGCACAGTCACCTGCCGATCATTGTCGATCCCAGCCACGCTGCAGGCAAGTCAGAATACATCATACCCCTGTCCAGAGCCGCCATTGCAGCAGGCGCTGACGGATTGATAATCGAAGTACATCCGAGCCCGAGATGTGCGCTTTCTGACGCAGCACAGCAGCTCGACCAGAAAACCTTTGACAATCTGTGTAAAGATATAGGAAGGATTGCCGAAATAGTAGGCAGAGAGTTCAGATATGGAACCATGTGATTTGAAAACAACAATTATCGGACTGGGGCTGATAGGCGGCTCACTTGCAAAAGCAATGCACGACAAGCTGGGTATGCGGGACATCGTCGCAGTGGACCACGACAGCTCCGCACTGGAACTGGCACTGAAAGAGGGTGTGATCGCCAGAGGGATCACCGTCCCGGATGACAGTGTATATAATTCTGATATCATTTTTATCTGTACTCCGGTCAAGCGCATCCTTGAGTATTTAAATGATCTGGCTCCAAAAGTCAAAAAGACATGCATCATCACTGATGTGGGCAGTACCAAGGGCATCATAACAGATTACGCCGGCAGGCTCCCCAGGTCCTTGCACTTCATCGGGGGCCATCCTATGGCCGGTACTGAAAAATCAGGCTATATCAACAGCCTCCCGCATCTGTTTGAAAATGCATATTATATACTCACCCCTGCCAATGGAGTATCAGAGGAGTCAGTAAGGGTGCTCGCATCACTGATCGAAGGCATCGGTGCCATCCCTGTAGTGATGACGCCGGAGGAGCATGATATGGCCGTAGCCGGGATCAGTCATCTGCCCCACGTCCTCGCAGCCGCCCTGGTCAACACAGTGAAGGATTTGGACAGCAACACAGGCAGACTGCAGATGCTTACGGCAGGTGGCTTCAGGGACATAACCAGGATAGCTTCCTCAAGCCCCGGCATGTGGGAAAACATAGTTCTGAGCAACAGGGACTATCTGCTCAGTGTATTGAAGCAAATGGATCAGAAACTGTCGGATTTTGTCGGACACCTTGAAAGCGGGAATTCCGAAGATATTTATGAGTTTTTCGACAGCGCAAAACAGTACAGAGATTCGATATCGGATTACGGAACAGGGCTTTTGCCGCGCATCCACAGGATCATAGTGGATGTACCGGACAAACCTGGTATAATCGGAGAAATAGCAACGATACTGGGCCGCCACGATATAAATATAAAAAACATATATGTGGCAAACAGCAGAGAATCAGAGCAGGGATGCCTGGTGATCACGCTGCCGGATATGGACAGCGTGGATACCGCTTTTGACTTGCTCACGAAATCAGGATATAAAGTTTTCAGAAACAAATGATTTATTTAATTTTTATCAGGAGGGGAATAACGTGTTAGTTGAGAACAGGAACAGACTAAGGGGAGAAATCACAGTACCCGGCGACAAGTCCATATCCCACAGAGCGATCGTTATAGGTGCTCTTGCAAGCGGCACAACTGAAATTGAAAACTTTTTGCTTGGTGAGGACTGTCTCAGTACCATCGATTGTTTCAGAAGGATGCAGGTCGGTATCGAGATACTGAAGGACAACAAGGTCAGAGTCCATGGCAGAGGCCTGTATGGACTGAAAGCGCCAACTTCCGTGCTCAATGCCGGACGGTCCGGCACAGCGATAAGATTGCTCCTTGGCGTTCTCAGCGGACAGCCGTTCACATCCACCGTCATCCGCAGCGAAGCCTCCATGAAAAAGCCCGTGGGAAATACCGTGAATTTCCTGAAACAGATGGGCGCCGGCATCACTGCGAAGGATAACGGCACTTTGTGTCCATTGACAGTATCCCCTGCAAACCTCAGAGGTATAAGCTGCAAACTGCCCATACACGAAATGCATATCAAATCCCCGCTGCTCCTTGCCAGCCTTTATGCTGAAGGGGAAACCGAAGTGAATGAACCGGTAACGTCAAGGAATCATACCGAACTGATGCTCAATCATTTCGGTGCCGATATCAGGATGGAAGGTACAGTCGTCAGATCACACCCGGTCGAGAATCTGTATGCGCAGAAGGTCGTCATCCCCGGAGATATATCGATGGCTGCGTATTTCATCACAGCTGCACTTATCGTACCTGATTCCGACATCGTTATAAGAAATGTAGGAGTCAATCCCTCCAGGTCGGGTATATTGGAAATATACAAATCGATGGGTGCCAATATAGAACTGCTGGATAAGAGGACAGTCAGCGGAGAGGAAGTTTCGGATATCCGTGCCCGGTACTCAAAATTGAAAGGTATCAGGATCGATGAAAAAATGATCCCGGGCATCGTTGACGAACTGCCGGTAATCATCGCGGCAGCCGCCCTGGCTGAAGGAACTACCGAAATAAACGGGCTGTCAGCCTTCAAAGTCAAGAAGACAGGAAAAATCAAGGCAATTTCACTGGAGCTTTCCAAGATGGGAGCCAAGATGACGGAAACAGAAGACGGGCTGGTGATAGAAGGCAGGGAAACACTGAGAGGTACTGTCGTGGACAGCAATAACAACCATTCCCACGCAATGGCTCTGTCTGTTGCCGGCCTGGCAGCACAGGGCGAGACGATGATCAGGAAAACCCAGGCGGTCGACATAGTATATCCGGAATTTTACCAGATACTCAACAAGCTCTGATAATACACCTTATCAGCCCTATCAGATGCACATTATGAACCGAAGGTATGACAAAATCCACAGGGATCAAAAAAGCCCGCGCGATTACCGTGCGGGCTTTATATATATCTTCATTCGTCATTATTTTCAAACTTCTCTTTTATTTTATATCCCAGGACCATCAGACTGTCGCTGAGATGTACATTCTCTATGACGGTGTCGTACGGCAGCTTCAAATCCATCGGTGAAAAGTTCCAAAGCCCGCGTATGCCCAGACGCGCTACCCTTTCTGCCGTCTCGCGGGTTTCCTCGTAAGGTACTGTCAGCATCGCTATATCCACATGGTTTCGGCCGACAAAATCCTCCAGATTTTTCATGTCCATAACCTCAAGGCCGTTCATCTTCTTCCCGATCAGTTCGGGATCGGTATCGAATATGCCTATGGTCCTGAAGCCTCTCTTCTCGAAATTTTTATAGTGAGCCAAAGCTTGCCCCATATTGCCGGCACCTATGATTATGGTCTGGAACTTCTTGTCTACTCCCAGTATTTTGGCAATTTCTTTAAAAAGCAGTTCTACATTATAACCATAGCCCTGCTGTCCGAATCCACCAAAGCAGTTAAGATCCTGCCTTATCTGCGATGCAGTTATCCCCATTCTTTTGCTGAGTTCTTTGGATGAAATCCTGGTTATATCCATTTTCAACAGATCAGACAAATATCTATAATACCTGGGAAGCCTCTTTATGACTGCTACTGACACATTCTTTTTCTGAGCCATGGGTAGCCTCCTTCCCTCTGATTACTTTACGTACCCAATTTGATTATATAACTTTGATATTTTTTTGTCAATATTGCCGCAAAACCTGTATTCTGTTAGAATTATTTCTCGTAGAGTCCACCCGGCAACGGTTCCGGCGGCTGTCCGCGGGCAATGCCCACTACTTCGGAAATGGTGCTGAAAATGATAATACTGTCTTGCAATAACATATATTTGTCATATGGAACGGACATAGTTCTGAGCGACGTGTCCCTCAGACTGCGGCAGGGCGAGAAAGCCGGCCTTGTAGGAGTCAATGGCGCAGGCAAATCCACTTTGTTTAAGATCATAACCGGGCAACTCAAGCAGGATTCCGGCGAGATCTTCATGTCCCGGGACCTGCGGGTCGGATACCTGGACCAGGGCTCCGGCCTTGAATCAGGCAATACGATATGGGATGAGATGCTTGCCACATTCTCTCCGCTGATATCGATGGAAAGCCGGCTCAGACAGCTGGGGAAAGAAATGTCCGATGAGAAGGATGAAATCCGCCTCAACTCAATGATGAAGGAATATGATGCGCTGTTGGAGCGCTTTTCCCGTGAAGGCGGGTATGAATACAACAGTCGTATCAGGGGAGTGCTGCGCGGCCTGGGCTTCGATGAATCCCAGTTCAGCCTGAGGATAAAAGCGCTGAGCGGCGGACAGAAAACACGCCTTGCGCTGGCAAGGCTGCTGCTGGAGGAGCCGGATCTTCTACTGCTGGACGAGCCCACAAACCATCTGGATATTTCTGCGATAGAGTGGCTGGAGGATTTTCTGAAAAACTACAGGAAATCCCTGATCGCGATATCCCATGACAGGTATTTCCTCGATACGGTAACCACAAAGACCTTCGAGCTGGAGAACCACAGGTGCACCACTTATGAAAAAAGCTACACCGGCTATGCAGAGCAGAAGGCACTGAACCGGAAAATCCAGCAAAAGCATTATGAATTACAGCAGAAGGAAATCGCCCGCATGGAGGCATTTATAGAAAAACAGCGCCAGTGGAACAGGCAGAGGAATATTATAGCCGCAGAAAGCCGGCAGAAGGCGATCGACAGGATGGAAAAAATCGAAGCCCCCTCCGGACTGCCCGGGAATATAAACATAAGACTCCAAAGCAGCATAACCAGCGGCAATGATGTTCTGTCCGTCAAAAATCTGTCCAAAAGTTTCCCCGGCAAGGAGCTTTTCAGGGATATCAGCTTTGAAGCCAAAAGGGGCGAAAGGATCTTCATAGTGGGTCCGAATGGCTGCGGCAAATCCACACTGCTGAAAATACTCGCGGGAACGCTGCAGCAGGACAGCGGCTGCTTCGAATACGGCAGCAATATCATACTGGGTTATTACGATCAGGGGCTTGAAGGACTGGAGGAAGACAACACCGTACTCGAAGAAGTCTGGAATGATAATGAACAACTCACTCACACACAGATACGCAATGTGCTGGCACAGTTCCTGTTCACAGGCGACGATGTCTACAAGACCATAAGCGTCCTCAGCGGCGGGGAAAAGAGCAGGGTGGCGCTGGCAAAGCTGATGCTGTCAGGGGCGAATCTGCTGTTTCTCGACGAGCCCACCAACCATCTCGATATAAATTCAAGGGAGGCTCTCGAGGAAGCCTTGCTTTCCTACGACGGCACAATCATCGCCGTATCCCATGACCGCTATTTCATGAGCAAGCTGGCCTCAAGGGTCATCGAAATGACTAACAAAAGCATCGAAGATTACAGTGGTGGGTATTCTTTCTACATTGAGCACCGCAGGTCAGCGGCAACTGACCAGACTGAAGGCAGGTACAGGGCCGTCACAGCTTCGAAGCTCGAACACCTTGAGAGCAAGGAGGACCGGGCAAGAAGGCGCAAGCTCAGAAAGATGCTGACGGAGTGCGAAAGCGAGATAAACAGGGCAGAAGCCAGACTGGCCGCCATATCCGAGGAGATGTCACATGAGGATGCCCTGAGCGACCATGTACTGCTTGCTGCCCTCCATGATGAACAGATCCAACTGGAAAACAGGCTGGAACAGCTTTATCATCAGTGGGCTGAACTTGCGGAGGAGTCTGAAGAAATCACCTGAAATAGCTGTCTATCCCTTTTTTGATAGCCTGGGCTATCAGTGTCTGATATTCATCCGTGGCCAGCCTGCGCTCTTCCTCTGCATTGGAAAGAAAACCACTTTCCACGATGACAGTCGGTGTCTTGAGATTTTTTATTATGACAATGGGTTGCTTAAGCTGCGGCTCACGCTTATTGTTCTTATCCACATTCTCTCTGAGAGACTTTTGGATGCATTCGGCCAGTTTTTTGCTCTCGGGCGAGTCTCCCGGATAAAAAGTCTGCGCACCGTAATAACGAGCATCTGTGAAGCTGTTGGCATGGATGCTTACCACGATATCTGCCCCGCTGCTGTCCATTATTTCCTTTCTCCTGGTAAGATCCTGGAGCCTCTTGTAATATATGTCCGTTGTCCCTTCCTTGTAGACAAGCTTATCTTCCTCGCGCGTCATGATCACATTGTAGCCGTCCTCCTCCAGCAGTCCCTTTACTTTGAAAGCGATTTTCAGGTTAAGGTCCTTTTCTTTAAGGCCGCTGTAACTGCTGATTTTCCCCGGATCCTCCCCTCCATGTCCCGCGTCGACTATGACAGTCCTCTGGTCAGCGGTCTTAGCCGCTGCAGCAGTCTGTGAATCCACATCCATATTCAGGCTGTATATTGCCAGCAGCAGTGCAAAAATGAGCCCTATCAGGACTAAATTGGATTTTCTCATCACAATAATCATAAAACCCGTCTCCCTATTCAGATTCAATATAAGAATATTCGGGGACGGGTTGGACATATTACAAGACTATGCAGGTTGTATCATGTATTTACTGGACCTTGTTCACATTCTTCTTTTTCTTTTTCTTCTTCTTAGGCTTGTTTTCATTGAGGGTCGGATTCCAGGGGCTCTTTGTGAAGCCCTTTTCCTGGACTGGCTTCTTTCCGAATATCTTTTCCCTGATATTGAGGTTGATGCCGTAATAACCTGCCAGATACCCCAGCGCCGTCATCACAGGGATGAATAATATGGCTCCGAAGTATGACGGGATGGCTTCCTCGAACAACCTGATGAAGAAATAGAGTGGTCCCAGAAAGGTGTTGACTCCCAGATGCTTGAACCGTTCGGTCACAGGATTGTCAAAAGTGATGATGGTGAACACTGCCGTGATCACTATGATGGGAACGACCCCGACTAGACCATAGACCAGACCTTTGAGCGGATAAGGATCCAGCTCATATGCCGGCTTTTTTTCCTTTAATGCCAGTTCCTTCAGTTCGATATACTGGAAGAAGAATAAAAAAAGGAAGCATATGAAACTGTAAACCGGCAGCCAGTTGTTGAAATTGTCTTTTGTCAAGCCTATGACGGGATACAGGAAAACTACAAAAATAAGAACTACCATGGCATAGATATATAGGATCCTCAATCCCTTCATGATATATCTCTTCATAGACATTCTCTCCTGTCGTTATTTTCGTCGCCTGTCCTTCAGGTATACACTGCCTACTATGGACTTGGCTTTCTTTTTGAGTTCTGCGGCGATCTCACCCACTTCGAGATGGTTGCGCAATACCCGATGCTCATTTGATACGACGGCTATGGACAAAGTCATTATCGGATACTGTGTGATCTCTCCTACCCTGTTTGCGGTACTTATGAACCCGGCACGCCTGTCCACATCAGAATAGAGCTCCGGGACCCTTTCGTCGAATTCCTTTATTATATTCTCACAGAGCGCATCTGCATGATTAGGATCGCTGATGACAACGAAATCGTCGCCGCCTATGTGCCCGATGAAATCATTTTTTCCACCAAAGGTCCTGACATTGTCCAGCAGTATATCTGCTATGAGCTTGATGGCCCGGTCGCCATGGGAAAAACCGTATGCGTCATTGTATGCCTTGAAATTGTCCACATCAAGATATATTACAGAGAATATCATTTCCTTGGCAATCCTGTAATTGATCTCGGACTGTATCTCTGTATTCCCCGGCAGTCCGGTGAGAGGATTTGCCAGCCTGTTCCTGTCGATCCTCAGGAGCGTATTCCTTACTCTGCTTACCAATTCACGCGGATTGAACGGTTTGGTTATGTAATCATCGGCCCCAAGCTCCAGACCCGCAAGCTTGTCTTCCTCATTTCCCTGGGCTGTCAGCATGATGATGGGAATAAGATTGTTGCTTTCATCCTTCCTGAGCAGTTTGCAAACTTCAAAACCATCGATCCCGGGCATTACGACATCAAGGAGCACAAGGTCAGGCTTTTCAGATGCAACCATTTTTATGCCGTCCACACCATTGTTTGCCGAAACGACCTCGTACCCATGTTTTGTCAGTACATCCGTGGTTAGTTTGACCATTAGTTCCGTATCATCGATTACAAGTATCTTTTTTTTAAACATAGCGCTCCCCGACAAAACACCTTTCAACTGACAGCCAAAGAGACAGGGTAAAACCGCTTTGCCCTACCGATACGGTGCAATTTGGCAGTCAAAATTATCTCCATTTATATAATATCACTTTTAGTGCATTATACAAGAGAAGTATCGAAAATATGCCAAAAGGTGAAATCCCACAGGATGATCCGCTCACATATTTGAAATAACGGAAGACCTGATAAAGGGCTTCCGTTACTTTTTGGAGGCGCCACCCAGATTTGAACTGGGGAATGAGGGTTTTGCAGACCCGTGCCTTACCACTTGGCTATGGCGCCGTGTTCATTTGACCAGTATATGATAACACGAATACAAATCGATGTCAACACCTGCAATATCAGCGTTACACCTGTTTGCCACCCTTGCTGCGCTGCTGTGCAGAATGTACGGCAAGGTGTAAAAAAAGCGCCTGCTGCGCTTTTTTGGAGCGGGATACGAGATTCGAACCCGCGACTTTCACCTTGGCAAGGTGACACTCTACCGCTGAGTTAATCCCGCATATATGTCCGGCATTTTCGATAGGATACCGGATTTGCTTAGCTGCCTTCCCTGAAGGCTTCTCACCGACCACCAGCCCGCTACATGCGGGTAAAACTGGTGCCCAGAGCCGGAATCGAACCAGCGACACGAGGATTTTCAGTCCTCTGCTCTACCAACTGAGCTATCTGGGCGCATAATACAGATAACAAAAAGCAGCTTTGTCATCTGCATAAGGGGTGAATGATAATAATATGGCGACCCGGAAGGGACTCGACCGCTCAGCTCCGCTGCGCTACCCCGCTCGGATCG
>CZCB01001606.1_pt2 | contig 43199 bp, 64 predicted proteins | sample 591991 | NCBI WGS metagenome assembly CZCB01 (sample SAMEA3556809, study PRJEB10932) | anaerobic digester metagenome
TTTTACACAGTGGTTTTTGTTATAGAAAAGGTTATTATAGAAAGGTTTGTTATCTATGGATTTTGTTATAGATAGGATTGTTATATATAGGTTATATAAAAAAGGAGGAAGATAAAATGGTAGATAATTTAGATATAGATACAGGGTTTACAGACGAAGAATTGTTTGAATATCTTATTGATCACGATGTTGATGTAGATATGCCACCGAAGAATGTGTATAAAGTAAATGCTGTTATAAGTTATAGTAATATAAGAGGTGATATTATATGTTGAGTAAAGAACAGTTGGTATATTTAGAGGGGTTAGATGGAGATATTAGTAAGAAAACACAACGGGTTTTAATTAGGATATTGTTAGATATAGACGGGGAAGATGTTAGTATACTGTTTAATTAGTAGGAATAGGTATTTATTGTAATAGATAACGACCCTAATGTTAAAGAAGATTATGAAGATTTGTTTGATAAACTAGGGATTATAGATAAAGATAAGATAATGATAAAAGATATTACACTTGTTAAATAGGAAGATATAGATAACGAGTTAATTAAAGAGTATATAGATGTGTATGATAAGAAGAGGAAGTTGTTAAAACGGGATATGTATTTTCAATATATAAGTGAATGTATGTATTCTATAAGTGTTTTGTGTAATTTTATAAATAATATATACACAGACGAAGATGTATTTTTTAAAGGGAAAGATGTTATAAGTAAGTATATTGAACATATTGTATAAAGGAGGTAACAATACACGGTTGTGTATTACTAATATGAATTTAGAATTGTTTAATAATAATATAGAAGCTATTAACAAGTATATTAGTTAGGATAATAAGTTAGATATAGATGATGTGAATTTAAAGAAGAAAACTGAATATTTATAGTTAGGTAGTATGTACACACATGTACTTGTATGTAAAGGTATAGATAGATGTGTATATGGTAATCAATGTCCGTTTTAGGATACAGATAAACAGTAGCCATGTGGAGATAAATGTCCATATGAGTTATGGTTAGTTAATAAGTATAATAATTAGTATCTTAATAGTTTTGATGTACAGAGTTTTAAACATCATGAAGTGTTACAGATAATAGATTTAGTTGTAATAGAGTTGTTAATTAATAGATAGCACGCAGAATTAAGTAATGAAGGTATGGTAATTAAACAGTTTAAGAAAGATGGAGATAAGACTGTTGTTAATAAGGTTGAGAACCCGTTACTACTTGTACTTGATAGATTGTATAATAGAAAAGAAAAGATTATAAAGAATTTTAGAGGTACACGTATTAATAGCGATGATAATAATAATATGGATTAGTTAAAAGAAAAACTACGTCAAATTAATAAATAGGAGGTAGACTAATGTTAAAACCTTTTTTTAAGAATATCGGATAGTAGATTACCGATTTGTTAGGTTCTAGTGCAGATGATTTCTTTAAAAGTACACCGTTGACTAAAAACATGAATATTAATGCTAGTACTATATCTAAATCTATTAATGATGTTGTATAGGGTATTGATACAAGACGGTATAGTATGCCAAAAAAGTTTTTACGGTATATGACAGGGCAAGCTGGATAGGAACGTGTAGGGTTATAGGCTAACAATGTATAGACTATAAGTGAAGGGTTTAAATATCTAGCTGCTTAGGATTAGGTTAAAGGACAAAGACTTAAACAGTAGTCAGGACGTATATAGGGAAGAATGTAGGTAATTGGCGGTATTATAGGTGGAACGTATGGTGCTGTACAAGGTGCAAGATATGTTTCTCAACCTAGACTAGTTAACAATTTAGAGTATAGAAACCCATAGTATTATACATAGCAACCTGTAAGTTATAGAGACAGATTAATACGTATGTTAAATAACACAACATTGTAAGGTGATATAGTATGCCATCTGATTTATATTTGTATACAGTACAATACCCACATATGCAAGATAAACCCAAATTGTTTAAATCGTTATTTAAAATGGGTACTTCAGTTGCTATTTTTGGTACTATAGAAAATACCGCTGAACGGTTATAGAAATCTGTTATGTCAGATCCTAATGCAAATAAAATGTTCTTATCTTCAATACCTGGTATAGGTAAAGTTACTGATAAGATATATGAAAATTTAGTAGTACGTACAGTATACGGATTACCAAAAGGTGTTAGTTTACAAGAATAGTTTAAAAATTAGGGTATTACGTTTCCAAGACAGTATAATAAAGCTAATATAGGTATGTTTGGTAGGAACAGAGAATGGAAGATGATGGAACGTGATTTTAAACAAACTGTGTAGCAATGGTATAAAAACCCTAGTATAAAGGTTGAAGAACGTAAATAGGGTGAACGGTTAATACGAGGGTTTAATGCATAGCAAGCAATTAATAAAATATAGTTATATGAGATGTCAGAAGTAGGATATTCGTTACTATATTCTGTAGGTAAATCATTATTTTTTGATCCATTTGTACAACGTGGTATGGCATTAGAAGAAGCTGAAAATAGACAAGAATCGTATATGATAAAACGTGATGTATTACATGATGTGTCTAGTTAGTATGACGAGAATTAGCAGAAGTCTATGTATAGACAAATGTAGTTACAAGAAATGAGTAGTTAGTATATAGTTATACAGCAATAGCAGACTATACAGAATATAAAGAACCCATATGTAATGTATCGATATTAAGGAGGATTCTTATGTTACTAAACAAAGGTTTAGATTTGAAAGATGAAGAACCTGGTATAGAGTATAAACGTAAATATTAGCAACAAATACTTGGTGTAAATTATGAAGTATAGGATATGTGTTAGAACTGTGTGTATAATCATACTATTAATAAGAAATTAGACTGGGAAATAGATTGTACACCGTTACGTAAAGATAAGAAACAGTATTCGTTAAAATCAGAGAACGAATATATAGCATAGATGAAAGAAGATATAGTGTTATTTGCTAAATACGAATTAGATTTAGAATTAAGAGAATTTCAAAAAGAGATATTGTTATGTACATCTAGAAGTAAAGTATTAAGACTTCCTAGACAACAAGGTAAATCTGTTAGTTTAGCTGTAGCTATATAGCATTATGTGTTATGTAATCCAAAAAAACAAGTGTTATTGTTAGCACATTCAGATTCTAAAGTAAAAGATCTGTTTAAAGAAATTAATAATTATATAAATGAAAGTATATTACTTAAATCTATATAGATACCGCAACGTAGAAACAAATATTATAAATCCGCACCTGACTATGAGTTCACATTTTTAAATGGATAGTCTGTTATAGGTAAATCTACTGGTAATCCTGATTAGGCTAGAGGTAAATCTGCTGATTTAATTGTTATGGATGAAGTATAGTATATGTCTAAAGAAGCTATTGAAACTATTACACCTATTACAGGTGCTAAACAAGAAACATGTACTATAGCTTAGTCTACACCTAGTGATAAAGGTGATTATTTTTATTAGTTAACACAGTCTCCTTCAGTTAAAGAAATACATTACAGATTTCAAGAACTAGAAACGTATAATCCAAAACTAGATTAGCAGATGCGAGATTAGTTACCGTCGTATGAATAGTATGTACGTGAAGTGTTAGCTGAGTTTACTGCTACTGATAAAAACGTGTTTCCGTCAAAGATTATTGATCCTAATATAGAAGAGTACAGTTTAGATTCATTTGATTTACCTATACCAAGAGGTATATATACAATAGGTGTTGACTGGAATGAAAGTAATACTGGTGTACATATAGTTGTACTTAAATAGATTGAAAACGATAAAGTTAAACTGTGTAATTTCATTGTTATATCACCAGAGAAGTTTACACAAATAAACGCTGTTAATGCACTTATAGAACTTAATGAAATATACGATCCTAAATTTATAGCTACTGACATAGGGTATGGTAATACACAGTTACAATATTTATACAAATATGCCGACGAACACCCTGAATCTGGTCTTAAATATAAGATTGTACCTGTAGATTTTAATGGATACTTTGATTTAAACTTAAGTTCTGGATAGGTTATTAGACAAAAGACAAAACCGTTTATGGTATCTATAACATCTAGATATTTAGAACAGAACAAATTAGTGTTACCAAAAAGTTTAGACAAACGAGGTAAACTAATTGACCAGATGAGAAAATACGAAATAGTAGATATATCAGAAGGTAATGTACCTAGATATTCTAAAGGTAATGTACATACATTAGAATAGTTTATGTTATAGTTACTGTTTATGTGGAAACTATCTCCTGAAGGTACTGATGTATAGTTATACGATGAAGCTGTTGAAACAGGTATACAAGCATCAAAAGCTGTTATAGGTAAATAGTTAAGACCTATTAATTACAATTCTAAAAGTGTATTAGACAAAAAAGAATTGTTTAGAAAACGGTCGTATATAAAGTTACAAAGGAGACGATAATTGTGTTAATTAAAAAATCAGTTAAACAAGTTGTACGTGTATCTGAATTAAAACAAAGTTCACAAGAAATTAAAAAAGAAGACAGTATAGAAAGTAGAGTACCTGTAAAAGATACAATAGAAAATGAGGTATTAGACAGACTCAACATAATAGAATCACAGTAGACGTTGTTAGAAAAAGCTGCTGATAATAGTTTATCAGACCAAATTGTATTATTAGACCCTATACATGATAAAGAAGTTATACAGTAGTTAGACGATATACGTAATAGTTAGGTTGTATCTGTAGAAGAAGATAAAGGATATTTAGAAAGTACATACGCTGCACTATCAACTGATACTACTGTTTAGCAGTCGACTAAAAGATATAAAGCGTCTCCATATGCTATATATTATGATGATTATATAGCTTAGACTAAAGTTGTTGAAAATATATAGCCTACATAGGAAAAGCTTAGTAACTTTTCATATTCTGATGGTAATAAAGATTATTCTAATGACTATACAGATTTATCTGTACCTGATTTAGAACAATGTGTTGATAGTGGTACATGGAAAGATAAACTGTTTTGGAAACTTATTATAACTGAAGATAGAGGATGGGATTTAACTTATTTACTTATATTCTTTGTTTTAGGTCCAATAGAACGATTCTTTAACTGGTTTTTACATAAACTTAAAAGTGTTAAAATTGTTGGTTGGTATCCGTTTGACTGGATTAAATATACATATTTCTGCGAACTGTTTTAGTATAAAATAGCTACAAAATATGCTAGTATGTTCTGTGGTGTTACTGTATTCTTTAAGAACTATAAAGGCGATGATTATGGGTTACAACAATTTTTATCTGAATATAAAAGAGGTAATATCTAAAAAAGTGAGTTGATTGTATGGGATTATTTTCTTGGATAGCTAATGGTATAAGTAAACTAGCAACTGGCGCATGGAATGCTATAACAACTGTAGTTAAAGGTATAGGTACAGCTGTTGGGAAAGCTCTTGACGCTACTGCTAATATGTTAGATAACTTGTTTGCTAAGAAAGGGCATGACAAACTGTTAGAAAGTATAGCTAATATATATAGCGTTTCAAGAGGTGTTAACACTGGTAACTAGTTAATTGATAGTTTGTTTACTGACAACTAGTTTGATGTACCGTCATATTTCAATGTTGAGAAGAATAAATAGTTTTTACAGATGTATGATAAAAACTATAAGTTATATACAGAACTTATAACATACAGTATGAGTGAATAGTTTGATTTATATCCATATAGTCGTACATATACTAAAAATAATGATGAGTTTAACAAAGATTATTCATATAACAGTTTTGGATTACCAGAAGATGTATTCTATGTATAGGGTAAAAGTATAGTTAAACAAGCACAGCAGGGTAACTTTACATCTATGTTGAATCATCTAATTACATTCTTTAAAATAGATAAGAGTTTTTTGTCTATAGACGAACCTGATGAATATAAAGTTATACTTATAGGTGCATAGATTAATTTGTTTAGAACATATTCTGGTAACAACTTTCCGTTTAAACAAGATTATTCTTAGTTTCCTACACAGTTTTTGTATAATGTATATCCACAGTACCAACTTAAAAAAGATAAGTCTACTAGTACAAATAGAGGTGGATAGTCTAATATAAGTTTTAAAATTAAGTATGATGATGGATAGTTGCATACTAAATAGAAAGAGTTGTTACCTAAATAGCAAATTGTTATAACTAAGTTTACTACTAGTATAAGTGATAAAGTTATAGATGGCAAAAGTGGGTTAGTACATTTGAATATAAAAGATAAGTCTAGAAGTCTTTTACATTCTATAAGTGAGGTTAAGAAAAATGCCACTAAATAATGAGAATTTAAACAAGTTCTTTGATAATATAGACCTTAAATCTGTAGCTGGTATAAGTGAAGAAGATGTACAAACACTTAAAAAAGTTGATACAACAAAACTATCTAATGTAGTTGGTCAATTAGATAACCTCATATCTAACCTTGATAATACTATAAACTTATATGTAGAAGATTCTGTAGACTGGTTAACAATACTTCTATGTTGTTAGCAGTATTATCAGTAGTTACTCAATGTAGCTATTAAAGAAAAACAGTTAACTGACCCTAATTTCTTTAACCAGTTTAAACGATATTTTAATAGTCAAGTAGACGATTTTAATTCTATACTAGAAAAGTTTAATGAATGGTTAATTGATCCAGAAAAGTATAGAGAACAAATACAAGGTGCATTAGACTTTTTAGTTACACTTAAATCTGTATTATCTATATTTCTAGTGTTTAAAGATTTAAAGTTCCCTAAACTATCGACTATGAATATAGGGTCTATAGCAACATCTATTATAATGGCTATAGTAGGATACTTCTCACGGCAAATACTAGATTTTGTGTCTAAAAATATTACTAATACTGGTATATAGAACAAGTTCGATGATTTTATAACATAGATAGAGAACCTTATAAAAGTGTTTTATACATGTGATGATACATAGAGTTTAGCTAGTACAGTTGTTATGAGAAATATGAGTTTAAAATTAGAGTCTATGAAAAACTTTTTAAACTATATGGAATATGGTAATTTCTTTAAATAGCTAGAGAGTCTAGTTGAACTTAGAGATGATGTAGATGAAGATATAACTGATTATGAAAAAGCTATACAACGTGTTGTAAATTAGTGGAACAAATTATAGCCTGATGATAAGAATTATGATTAGTAGGTACGTATGGTAAGTCAGTCTATATCTAATTTATGTACTGAATGTACACCATTTATACATCTGTTTGGAGACCTTTTTAATAAATAGTTTACATAGTTACAAGAAGTAGCTAATATGATACTAGATTTGTTATAGAAAACATATTTCGATATGAACGAGTTGTTTAAAGAAGTAAACTTCTTTATGATTATAGAACAACTTATACGTATAATAAACAATCTCATATCACTACTTAAAAAACCTGAGGATATACTAAGAAAACTAAAAGGATTAGATTTCAAGAAATGTTATTAGTTCTTTAACTACACATATGTAGATTTCGATGTAACTAAACTTAAACCATCTAAATATAAACTAGAAGATTATGTATCTAAAACGTTTAATATAGAACCATAGAAAATCGATCCTAATCTTATTGATAACATACAAAAAGGTAGAGTTATGAACGAAATACCTATACAAAGTTATATAAACGAATTTATAGATACTGGTAAATATCCTGTAGGAGAAACAATTAAACCTATAACAGATTTATTAACTGATAAAGATATATAGGATTTATACGAACAAATACAAAAATTGTTTGATAAAAATTAGAATATCAACGATATAAAAGATAACGATGTTAAACAGATGTTTAACAACTTACTTGCTGGTATGATTACAAAGAATGAAGATTACTTTAATTTATTGAAACGGTTGAATGCTGATTTACGTTAACAATTTACTGTTAATTAATGTAAGGAGTTGATATGAGTGGGATTCTTTGATATATTCAGGAATAATAAAGAACAACAACCTAGTTATGATATTAAAGTAGCTAAATCTCCTTATTTCCTTAAGAAAAATAAGAATAGTTTATAGTGGATATCTAATAAGAATAAGTATAATACAAACACGTTTGTATATAATTCATATTTTGCTGAACTATACTAGGCATATACAGGGAACGGTACTTTTTATAGGGCAGTATCTAAAATACGTGAATTAGTGTTTAGACATGATTTTTATATACATTCAAGCGATGAAGAGATAAACAAGTATATAATAGAAAGAATAAGACAAATAGAAACTGCTAGTAATAAACCATTTGAGATGTTAGTAAGAGATTTAGTTAATGATTATGTGTTATACGGTAATGCTATGTGGTATTTGTATAGAGATACAGAAAATTCATACGGTAACCCATATATAGATTTTGATGGTAAACAAACTAAACCTATATCTGCAGTGTTTAATGTACCTATACGATTTGTATCTTATGATGTTAATAATAATAGGTATGTTATAGATGAAGATATATACAAACAGTTTGCTGATATATCTATATATAGAACTAGTGAAGAAGAACTTGTATACTCACAAAATAAAGCTATAGATAATAAGAATATTATACACATAAAATCTGAAGATAATGGCGAAATATTTCCAGGTGGATTTTAGAGTAGAGCATTGAATACACTTGTTATACTTGCATCTTTAGAAGATATAGCAGAAGATATGTTAGAGAATAGACAGTTCTATGTAACTATATACAAAGTTGGTAGTAAAGAAAAACCTGGTACTTAGGAAGATATAGCTATAGTTAAAAAATCGTTAGAGAATGAACCTGAAGGTGGTATATTAGTTATTCCAGGTAACCATGATATAGATATAAAGAATATGTCTAGTTTAGGTGATATAAAACAGTATATGGATTATTTTAAAACTAAACTGTTGAATGAATTAGGTATATCGTCTATAGGTATGGGTGAAGGTGGTTAGGCTAATAGAGCTACTGCAGAAGAAGCTAATTCTATAACGTATGATTTAGTTAAAAGTATACAAGATACATTTGCACAACAGTTTAATTTCTATTTCTTAAGACAGTTGTTGAAAGAGAAAAAAGGGTTTGATAAGAAGAAGATATTCAAATTGTCTGATGAAGAGTTACCTAAAATAATATTCCCTGAACCTGATTCTTCGCTTATGATTAAATTGAATACACATGAAATATATAAGTTTGAACATTCTATACAAACAGAAGATGAAACAAGACGTAACCTTAAAATGCCACAACTAACAGAAGAGAAGAGAAAGAAACTGTTCTAGAATATGTACGGTACAACAGGGTCTTTACTTGAAACGAATAATATTGTACAACCACAGAATCAACATACGCAAAATTAATTAAGGAGGTAAGCTTAATGTATTTAACTATAGATAACGCTGTATTATCATCTTCTAAATATGAAGATGCTATGAATCATAAAGTGTATATGATATAGACACATTCAGATTTTGTTATTAATCAAAGAGTGTATCCATAGGCAGAAGTAGAAAAAGCGTAGGAAACTTTTTATAAACCATATAACAAACCTGTGTTATTACATCATGATGACTATTCTGATCCTATAGGCAGAGTTGTTAATTAGGTATTCTTTTCTAGAGAACAGTTAGGTGAAGCAGAAAAACTGTATCAAGCTAAAATAGATATACCAGAAGGTGCAACAGGATTCCTTGTTGTAGAATGTGATATATTAGATGACAGTGCATACGAAAAAATAAAATCAGGTCTCTACAACACTGTATCGGTAGGGTTTCAAGCACAAAATATTAAGTGCAATATATGTGGTGCAAATTTAAGAGGTGTGTTTGGTAGTGAACATGAACATAGACCAGGTGAAACGTATAACGGTGTTACTATGCATTATGTAGTTGAAGGTATACGATATCAAGAGATAAGTTACGTTAACCATCCTGCTGATCCATTTGCGCATACATTTAAACTTGGTGGAGAGACAATATAGAAAGATTCTTAGTTATTAGAATATATTAAACAAATATAGAATGAAACCGTAACTTAGCTTTACAAAGATGCAAAGTTAGATATCATTACTAATGTTAATTATCTTATAGACAGTGTAGTATAGTATCAAGATTTACCGCTAGCTGATGAAAATACACCGTGGGATGGTAGTAACGCTAGAAAAAATGTAGCTAAATGGTAGAGCTCGGATGGATCAGGAGATAAAGATAAGATAGACTGGTCTAAATACAGAAAAGCGTTCTTATGGTATAATGCTGATAAACCTGATAGTATGTCTGAATATAAGTTTCCTATTGCAGATGTTATAGACGGAAAGTTAAAAGCTGTACCAAAAGGTATTATGACTGCTGCATAGATTTTACAAGGTGCTATGGGAGGAACTGATATTCCAGAAGAAGACCAAAAGAAGATGAAAACACATTTAGAGAAGTATTATGAGAAGATGGGTAAAAAAGCACCATGGCAAAAAGAAGATTCTAATGGAGGTATAGATATGGATGAATTAAATGCTTTAATAGAAAAGGTTAAACAGTTAGAAGACTCTGTAAAACAGTTTGAAAAGTTTATGTTAGATTATCGAGAAAAAGAAAAAGTGTAGTTAGTTAACTCAATTATAGAGTTAAAGAAAAAGATTAAACCTATAAAAGATGAAGACGCTGAACAACATAGACTTATGGAAAAAGATATGGATACACTCGAGACATTAAAAACAGAGTTAGAGAGTTTAATTGTTAAAAACGAAGTTGATGAACCTGTAGATGAACCTGTACAAGAAGAACCAAAAGTTGAAGAGAAAGAAGAAGTTGTTGAAACACCTGTTGATGAAGTATCTAATGAAGAAAAGCCAGAAAGTGTTGATTAGAAATAGGTTCAAGATGAAAAAGAAATCAAAATAGTAAAATCACAGGACAACGAAGTATAGAAAAAAGAACCTAAAAGTATTATTGATACATTAAAAGATTTAGGTTTATATAACGAAAAAACAGAATAATATATAGGAGGTAAAATAGTATGGCTAGAGTAAGAAAAGCAAAAGATGTATTATTTAGAGTTATAGAAGATTGTGCAAGTATAAGTGGAGGTATAAAAAACAGACCTGCTCCTTATTTACCTATTATAGAATGGGATTATGAAAACGAAGTAGGTATAGTTATAAAAGCAGGACAAATTGTAGCAAGAGATGAAGATGGTTATTTAGTTCCAGCTAATGGTGGAGTTGCTTCTGATTTAACATATACAAAACTAGATGTAGATGAAGGTATTGTTGATGTAGATGGAGTCCTAGTTACTGTTGGCACAGATCAAGATGCATTAGCAGCTAACGTTCCTGTTGGTATAGCGGCTCATGATATTTTAGCGTATAAATTCCATGAAGATCCTACATACAAGTTTCAAGAAGGAGCAGTTATATTAAAACAAGGATTAGCTATGTATGCATTACCAGAAACAGGTAGCGTATTACCATTTGAATTAGTAGAAATTGATTCATATGTCCCAGGATCATTCTTAGTACCTGCAGCTTTAGGTAAAGTTGATCTTGCTGATATGACTGATCTTGTTACTGGTAATACTTCTACTGTAGATTACGCTAAATTACAAACTTTGTTAGAACAGAAGTTTGGTAGAGTAGAAATGGTTGTAGATGCTAGTGCAAATAAAGAGTTATTAAATATGATGAATGTTGTTTATCCTGCTATCGGATTTAATTTACCTGGTTATGAAACAGGTGGAGCTAATAACGGTATTCATCCGTTAACAAAAAAAGCTTTAATAGTATATTACAACTTTGAATGATTTTAAAAATAAAAATGGAGGTATGAATAATATGTTGAATATTCACGAAATGGCAAAAATTTCAGTAGATAAGGCAATGAAAGATTAGGGATTGAGAGCATTTGACAATATGTAGCCACAAGCATTACAAGAAGTTATAGATGATTCTGCTGTTGAGATACTTAAAAACATAATTGAGAACAACGGTAGTGTTAACTATATATCGGATGTGTATAATTCTGGTAAAAAGATAAAGTTTAAAGATGAATTAATGACTTCAGTAAACTTTGTAAATTTAATACCAAAAGTTATAACAAAGATAGTTGTTGAAGCAGCTGAACCTGTTTTAGTTCTAGCTGATTTATTTGATGAAATACGTGCTGATGGTATAAGTTTAGTAGCACCAGTAGTTTCTGGATTTGGACAAGATTTAGATATTCCTGAAGGTGCTGAACCGCCTAGTTTTACTGTAAGTACAGGTGGAGTTAAACTTGGTACTATGGGTAAAAGTGGTATAACAATTAAATTAACTGATGAAGCATATGAAGCATTAGACCATTCTATGTTTGATTATGTATTAAGACAAGCTGGATTAGCTCTTGCTAGACATAAAGAGTATAAAGCGTATAAAGTTATAGACCATTTTGCTTCTTTATATGCTACTGGAGGTACTGGTGTAAATTCTTCTGGTACTGCAAATAATTCTTTAACGTTTGATGATATACTTGGAGCAGCTACACAGATATATGCTGCTGGTGGAATACCTGACACAATTATAATGAATGTATTAGCAGCTCCTATATTTATGCAAAACCCAACATTAAGATCTATGTTCTTAGCTACTGGTGGAAACTTTGGAGATTTCTATGGTTCTGGTGTGAGCGTAAATAGAAAAGTTAATCCGTCTGCTTTAGTAAGTGCATAGGGTCCAGCATATACAAAAGTATCGTTCCCAACAAATATATTTGGTAGAGGTTTAAACATTATACTATCAAGTGCTGTTGATTATACGCCTGCATCATCATCAACAGTTCCAGCTAAAACAAATGTTTATGTTGCTGATTCTTCTATGATAGGGTTCAATGTTGTAAAACAAAGACCTATGACAGAAAAATGGGAAGACCCTGCAAGAGATATAAAGAATTTCAAAATAACAGAAAGATACGCACTGATACCAAAATATGTAAAAGAATTAGATGAAAAAACACCATATATTCAAAAGATAGCTAATGTAGCTATTGTAAAAGGTTTCGATCCTGATTTCATAAACATTTTCAGTGCGTGATTTGATGTCTAAGTAACACAATTAACCTGGGGTTAAGGGTTATCCCGTATAAAACCCCAGGTTTTTTCATAAAGAGGTGAACTCATTTGAATGTATCTAGTATAAGTGTATCTGAAGGACAGACTATTGATTTAAGTGGCGAAATTATTATACAGTTTGACCAAATTATAAATGTAAGTACAGTTAATGAAAATACTGTATTCATATTAGACGAATATGGTGCTAAAGTTAATGTTGTTTATGAAATTCCTGATATAACAACTGTAAAGCTTATATATACTAATCTTATTCCTTCTACACAGTATACTTTATATATTAAACGAGACACTATATCTCAAGATGGTGTTAAATCTATTTTAGAAGATAGTCTACCTTCAGATTACACTTTATCTTTTGTTACAAGAGAAGCTGTAGAAACAGATTTAGTTATAGACTATGATTCACAAGAAGTAGATATATCTGATAAGCCTATAAAAATATACAGTTCAAATAATGGTGTTGTATGGGATACAAAACAGTTTATTAAAGATAATGTGCTTGTATAGTATTTTGATAATTCTAGTACATAGACTAACTTTGCTGATATATAGGTTATAGAAATAGAAGATTTATATTAGAACCCTGTACCTATATATGTATTTTATCAAGTTATAGATAATAAAGTGTTGATTAATATAACACAACAAGATGGTAATAAATTGCCTAATAACTGTATATTGAGTATAACATTAGATAATGTAACATCAGGATCTGAATTGTTATTGATTACAAAAATACATCCACAACTTATATCTAGACTTACTTTAAAACAGAATTTAGGTAATTTATCTAATAACATATCTGAATTTACATTTACATAGTTATATATTGAATCATTAGTATATTTAGAGAATTTATACAAGAAACCTATGTTAGAAATGTATACAGGATTAGTTGATGAATAGAAATAGCCAGAATAGATATCTAACCAGTCTTATATTAAAGTTAATGAGTAGTATAAGTCTAATAAGAAAAGTACTGTTACTGTTAATAAGAACAGTATGGTTTATGAAGTGTTTAAAAACATAATGCTGTATAAAGTATTAGAATATATTGTTATAAACACATCTAATTACGATACTATAGATATGGAAAATATAAGAGTTACATACAATACTAAGACGTTAAAAGATATGTAGGATAGTTATAAACAGAAATAGGACGATTTAATATTAAATAGTACACCTGTTTAGCCTGCTGTAGCTAATAGATAGATTTTTGATGGATTAAACAGAAATAAAATTAAAACGTATTCTAGGTTATACTCTAAACTTAACATATACAGAGATGGTTTAAAATGGTAAACAATATAGAAGCTGTAATTAAACAATACGGTAATTTGATTGTTATAAGACATGTTGATAATGATTATACAGATATAATAATACCATGTTGGACACATGATATGAGTTAGTTAATAGGTACAAAGAAATTTAAATATTTATTCCCAATAGGTATAGAGACTAACTAGATTAAAGTGTTCTTTGTACTTAATAAACATGTACCTGAAGGGTTTAATATAAAAGTTGATGATTTGATTCTTGTACTTGATAAAAATTAGTATACCAAGAATAAGTTTGTTGTAATAGAAAAATATATTATAAGTTATATAGGTAACGGTATTATAGAAGGTGGATTTAAATACTATCAACTATACTGTGATTCATATCGATTTAAGGACTGATTTGCATGCTAGAAGATATAAAAAAAGGTAAGTATAAGATAAGTTAGCAAGATGTTATAAAGATAAAAGATTAGTATATAGACGGGTTTAAACAGTATGTAAATATGAAGAAAAGTTTTAATTAGAATAAGATGTTGTTTAGACCATATGTTAAGTATGAGTTAGATAAAAGTGTATTAGAAAAGTTTCAAACTTATGATTTTATAATACAGTATATTATTAGGAAAATAGAAATAAGAAGTTATTTTGGTAAGAAACCTGTAAATCCGTTTTTAAGTGAAGAAGAAGATAATGCAAGTATGTACAGGTTTCAGAAAAAGTATAATATATAGTTTGAAATATATGGTAAAGATTATGATACAACGTTTTAGATATAGGACGAGATGTTTGATTATACATATCTGTTTAGACATTTAAACATATTCGATGAATTATAGTTTATGAATATAGTAGATGGCAGATAGGTTAATTAGTATTTAATAAACGATAAGTTGATATACGAGTCTGATATCAATTTAGAACTAATAACTAATGTAGATATAACTGAATACGAAAGTATCATAAGAAATATCCGTATTAATTTAGAATATTAAGAATAACAAAGGAGGAATATTAGTATGGCATTACCTAAAATTACAACAAGTGTATAGTTTTTAGAACCGCAGCAAGATATACCACAAACTTTACCTAAAATAGTATTTCTAAGTACAGAATACGAAGAGTTGTATAAAGCTAATGAACCATTTTATGTATATGGTCAAACTGATGCGGTGTCTAAACTTACAGGTTAGTTATACACAAAAGTAATAGAGTAGTTAGACACATTCTCTACAGTAGACGATGTTACAGGATAGGTTACACATGAAGCTGTTGTAGTTCCTGTAGAAATGGCGTTACCAAAATATTTAGATGACCCAACTACTGTTATAAACCCTGCTGGATATGGCGAAGTTACATTAGTTTCTGGCACAAATATATCAAGTATAACTTCTAATTACGATTTGAATTTTGGTACTAACTTAGAAATAGTTATAAACCATGATAGTACAAAGCAAAAGATAACTTAGGAGATAGTACTTGATAAAGATAGTAAGTATACTGGTGAATATTCATATACAACTTAGCCAACTGGATAGATTGAAATACCTATAAACGGATTAGAAGGTGAAAAGCTATCTGTGGAATTTGTAGGAGGTTAGTTAGGTGAAGATTTTAGTGAAACTGTACAAGTAACATATTATAAAAAACCAAGTACTATACAAGAAAAGATATTAGCGTTAGAAATAGCATTAGACAAACTTGAAGGATATCCAACAGAATACATAATATTCGATGAATCAAGTTTTGGTGAGTTCGTAAATTAGCCAGTTACATTTTCAGCTGATGATTTAGCTGATTTCAAAAAAGTTATGGAAACTGAAGGGTTTAAGATTTCGTCAATATTATCTGGCGACCTTAAAACTGATACAGCTGATGATTTAGGAGAATTCTACAAATATAACGATATGGTTGTTAGAATAGCTGATTACTGTTAGAAGAACTCTGACCAGTTCAGACGTGTTATGGGTATATTTAGTGCAATCAAGCCGCAGTTTGTATCATATACATAGTTAAAAGCTAATTACCAGAAACTTATCAGTTTAAATGAAGATGAAACTATACAAAAGATAAGAGAAACATACGGTGAGTATATGGTAGTTAACTCTATTGTAGATAAACAACTCAAACCTATGACTAATATGGTATTAAGAAACATATATCAAAGAACATTTGATTAGTCGTTCTTCAACATATATTTATCAAGTTAGAATTAGAAGAAAGTAGCTAATATAGTACCTCATAAGTTTGCATAGGATATAGACAATGCTGGGTATATATTTGCTAAATACGATGAAACATTTGTTGTAATACCATCGTTAAGAACTATGGATACTGGTAACAAACATTCTGTTAGAACTGTTAAACTTATAAACAATATACTGAACGAAACTAGAGATATAGCTAAAAAGTATATAGGTAGACCTAACAGTTTTGCTAATAGAACATTGTTACAAGATGAAATTACGTCTAACTTGATTAACAACTATGTAACAAGAGACAGGATAAAAGAAGCAAAAGTAGATGTTAGAATAGGTGAAATATCTGGTTCGTTAGGTGTAGTTAATGTATATATGAAAATCATAGATTTCTATGAAATAGGCGAGATCAATATACACATGACCTATTAGAAAGAATCATAATAACAGTTAATTTATGTTCGGTAAGGATTAATTTCCTGCCGAACATTTTTATATTGAGGTGTTCATATGAATGTAATGATACTTAACTTTAATCAAGATATTTCTGATAACAATGTATATATGTTAAATTTAAATACACAAAATGTAGATGAGTTTGGGTTTGATATAGATAACAGTCAAGAATATTAGCTGTTTAAAGAACATTTATATTCATAGTATCAACGATAGAATGGGTACGATACTAAACTTGATGAACTGTTAGAAATAAACGAACAAATAAACTTGTTTGGTATACCTATACCGATTAGTAATATGAATAATATAAATAAATATATAAGTTTATACAACACATTTGAGTATGTGCTTGATAGAATATACGATTATAATATAGATATTCTTTATTTCGATTTTGATATTAACATATAGTTTAACCCTATTGAACGATACCAAATAAACAAATGGTTAGAAACAAACAGTGTGGATATAGACTATATTAACTATCCGTTTTTAGACTATACAGACGATGATGTGTATAAACTGTTTTCGTTATCTAAAAGTTTTATTAATGAAATAGAGTCTGTATATAAACCATTTTTCTTGTTTCGCATACAGAAATATGAAGATTAGATTGTGTATAAAGAGTATGTTATAGATAACGATGTGTGTTATGTTACGAACAATGTTATTAGTTCGTATACTATATCTAATACATAGGTATAGAACTAGATTTATTAGAACAATATTTTAGTTGGTACAGGTGAATAGATAGTATAGTATGAATAGGATATATCTACAGGTCAGTTTACGTTCCATCATGTTTAGGATTATACATTCTACGATTATATAAACTCGTTGTATTTAGAACAGTATAAAGAGTATACAGAACGGTACACAAATGTGTTTGTTAATTACATGTATGGGAATCAAGATAGAAGTTTATAGATATTTATAAAAGAGTACATTAAACTTATAAAAGGTGAATAGTATTTTCCTAGTTTAGAAGAAGAGTTAGTGTATCCTAGTAGAAACAAATAGTTAAACGATATACGTGTAGGGTTCTCATATATGTATGGCGAAGAAGAAATTAATGTTATAAAAGTATTTGACTATTAGTTAATAGACAAATATTATGTTAATTTTATTATGCATAACATATTAAAGGAGTAGTAGAATATATCTAAAAAGTATATTATAGGTAGTGTAGATAAAAATGTACATTTTCAAGGTAAAAGTATGTTAGAAGATTATTTAAACACATTAAAACAGAATTAGTTGATATACGATTATAGAGTAGATTTACAGTACGACAATGATAAAGCTGAATTAAATGTGTATATAAAAGATAAGAACATTAATAAAGAAGTATTCAAACTTATATAATTAAAAGGAGGAAAGTTTTATGGATTAGAAACGTGCTGTTATAACTTTAGATGATAAATATATAGGAACATAGACTGATATAACATTTTCATATCAAACAGATATTGTCCCACAATATTCTATTAACACTATTGATCCTGAAGGGTTTAGTGAAGGTATTTCGATGGTATCAGGTACTATAAACCTTGCGTTAATTGATAGTACAGTGTTACAAGAATTAAACCCAAATAACGAGAAATTAAGATACGGGTTTGTAGAAGAAATAGACAGATTAAACTATGATGCTGGATATGAAGAAATAATTGATAGTGCATTAAGTGAATTAACTGAAATAAAGTTTATAGACGAGTTACCACCATTTACACTTAACATATTCAATATAGACAAAAAAGATGGTAAACCTATAGTTACACAGATGACTATTAAAGATGCAGAGTTTATATCGTATAGAATAAGAGTTAATGTAAATGATGTTATAGCGTTAGAGTCTATACAATTTATAGGATTAGACTATATATCTAAATTATATAAAGAGTGAGGAGGGTAATGTATGTCATATAGTGCTGTTCCTAAATATAAAAATTCTTTTACTAATTATTAGATTATTCTGTACGGAAGAGATTTAATGCCTGTTATAATGGGGAAAAACGTATTAGATTTTGATTTGATGGTTAGAAGAGATAAAATGCCGATAGCTGTTTTAGGTGGAGAAGGTAATAGTAATGTAACTATTATTAGAAGAGGTAGACTTGTACAAGGAACTTTCTCAAGGTTTATGTCTGATAATAAAGATACACAAACATTATTATTTGAAAATATAGATAAAAATTAGTTTCCAAAAGTATACGAGATGGTAGAAAAATCTGTTTCAGCTGATGAGATAATGGATTCTGTTAAGAAAAACAATAATGCTTATAAAGATTTTACTACACAAGAAGGTGTACAAGAATATACACAGTAGTTAAATGATGCTGGATTAGATTCTGTACTAAAATTCTTTAGTCGTCCAGGATTAAGATTAAAAGATTTTAATGGATTGAATATGGTGTTAATAGGTATACCAGAATCTGCTGAATAGTATACTATTTCTAAGTATCCTAATAATGTATTGTTTGTACAACTTAAAGATGTAAGGTTTCAAGGTAATTCTATAAACATTTCTATAGATAATCCTAACGTATTAGAACAAGTATCTTTCTATTAGAAAAACTGTCGTATGTATGTACCTAAATATAATAAAAAAAAGGAATTATTGGATAAACAGTATGATTATATAGGAGTTCCAGTTTGAAGAAAGATTTTGGCTGACTAAATTATGTGAAGACTAAATATTTTGTGAAAGGAGGACAGATGTGACTGTCCTTTCATATGATTAAAATCACATGTTTTCGCAGTCACAAATTATATGGATAACACAACAAAGGTGTTTGATACTGAAAAGTATGTTATATTTATACAACATAATTTAAATAGCAGTTTGTTTAAAAACCCGTTTGAACCTAAACTAACTGCTATAACTTTGTCTACTGATGTTGACGTTAAACCTGTATATTAGATAGGTACATATAATGTTAAAGGGTTTAGTTTTGGCGGTATGTTAATTACTGGTGAAATATATGCATTATAGAATGCTAGTAAAGAACATAACTTTGATTTGTTTTTAGACCAAATGGCTACTACTGTTATAAACAGAGAAATAGATTTTGTTAATTAGCAACCGTTTACATTTAAAATATTCTCTGCTAATATATTTCGTAATTCTTTTGATACATCTGAATTGTATATACAAGATATAGAAAATGTTAGAGTGTATAACAGAACTGAATCTAAAGATGCTAATTCAGATCAAAAAGTGTTAAGATACAGTTTTGTTTAGGAACGACAAATACGTAGACAAATAGATATAAACGAAAATGAAACTGTTGTAGATGCATTAACTAGAAACTATATATCTTCTGTACAAACTGATTATAATGAAATACTTAACAGTTTAACTGGTATTGTTACTGACGATGAGCTTAACAGAATAAGTAGTGTAATAAAAGAAACGTTCCCTGTACATAAAAAAATGTCTTCTGTACTTAATAGTGATAAAAACATTGTAGATGTAATTAATAAAATAAGTCAGTGAGGTATATATGCTTATTATAAATTCTAACGATATTGTTGTGTTTTTAACTAACCAGCAGAACGATATCTTTTATCTTGACCAACTTTAGTATTTAAAACTTAATATTAATAACAATATAACTCCTATATACTCATAGTTTTATAAAGATATGCAAGGTATAGGGTTATCACATTTTGTTGTTTATGGTGCTATATAGTTTAACTAGATAGGGTTTAATTAGTTAAAGAAACTGTTTAATTATACAGAACAACACGATAACAAAAATAAGTTGGTATTTAAACGTATGACTATAAAGAACAAGTTACAATTGTTAACTGATAGAAAAGACGATATTATATTAGATGAAGTTACTTTCTTTTCTAACCAAAACACTACAACTGTTGATGGTACACCTACACAAGAAGTGTATCAGTTTTATTAGAAAAACATACAGTTTGATACTACTAAGTTAGGTGGCGAAATAATTGAAAGTGTAGGTAAACTTAGTGCTGGCAATATTATGGATTAGGAGTTTGAACGTAAAAAGATTTAGGATACACTTAAAGTTAGTATAAACACAGTTATTGATGGCGATACACTTGATGTTAGTGTTGTTAAAAACAATAATTATCTATACGATATGATAAGTGGTTATTTAGATAACGGTATAGCAAGAGTAAGACTTTAGAATATAGATTAGCCTGAATATGGTACATTAGGTGAAAACAAAACTGGTGATAAATACGTTTCAGTTGACGGTGAAACTAGTAAACAGTTTTTAATTGATAATTTAGTTAGGTTTACTGATTTTTATATGTTTAACTACTCTAATGTTCTTGATGTGTCTTATGATAGGTTAGTTATGGATATATACGGATACGATGGGTTAGGTAATATGTCGTTATAGGCTATGATGATAGAGAATGGATATGCAGATATATCGTACTGGAATAAATAGTCGTATTTAGATATAGAGTTTATGTACAAACTTGGACAGTTAAAATCTGATTAGATAAAGTATCGACGTGGGTTATATCAACGTATATACGATTAGCCTGTTGAAGTATCTACACTTTCTAATTATAAAGGATTAAATATACCTGTTAAATATGATAAAATAGATAGTGGCAGTAGTATATATAATGATTATTATATGTTTAATATACAGCCAGGATTTAAAATAGCTATACCTAAATAGATAGCGTTACGATTTAAAACCGAATACGATGAATTAGTTAAAGGTATATAGAAACATAACATTATATTTGGCGAAATTATGTATAATAACGAATACTATTATGTTATTTTAAATAACATAAATCAATTATTATAAGGGGATTATTATGACTAAATACACTAATTTTGAGAATATAGATTTATATATATAGAATGTTGAAGGGTATAGATTGAAACTTGATTTATAGTCTTTTCTGCAATTAGAGTTTATAGAAACTGTTACACCGTATTTTGGTTATTTAGAGTATGAACTACAAGGGTTGTTACAAGGGAAATATTTGTATCCAGGCAAAATATAGTTTAATTAGCAGAATTTACATCCATTACTATACTATTACTATAACGAAGGTAAAGAAAACGGTGTACTTAAATTGTATGAGAACTATGTTTTAGAAACACCTATTTTAGAGATTATAGATAAAGTAAGATTTGCAAAAACTGTACTTAAAAATGTATTCTTTATAGGATACTAGTTAGAAACTACACCTGATGGATAGCCTATACAAATAGCACATAACATGTATTTTATGGATTATGAAAATAAGGAGTTGATTTAATGGTGGATAAAAAAGTTAATGAGAATATTGAAGAGAAAGTTAACGAGTTTAACAACACTGACGCTATAAACGAAGATGAGTTATTAAAACTTTTAGTTGAACATTATGGTGAAGATATAGGTAAAACGTATGAAAAGTATAAAGATAAAGATGTATATGTATACATATTTAATGATGATGATGTATATCTATTTATGGGTATGAAGAATAAAGAGTTTAAAGAAATTAATAAAAAAGCACACGAACTTGCTATAATGAAAAATGAGTCTCCAGAAGATATGCTTAAAAACCTGGTAGTAAGTAAATTTGTTATATATCCTGAACTAGAGTTAGATGAATTAGACGATATGGAAGCAGGTAAGTTTGAAACATTATATGAACTAATAATGACAGCTTCACATTTTAATACACAAAATCCTGTATTATCGTTGTGATTATTATGGATATAAATAAAATACAGTTAGCATTAAAACTGTAGAAGTATAAAGAAAAATATTCATCTATATACACTAAACAGTTAAATGATGAACTGTATATATTTAAACATCCGACTGTATCTGATATAGAATAGTTCTTCAGTGTATTGAACGTTATAGACTTTAGTAATGAAGAAGCATATGTGTTTATATAGTATTACTGTTTATTAGAACCAGAAACTAGTTTAGAAGATATATAGATTGTCCCGTTTTTAAAAGAGTTGTTTGTTGAAATAGGTGAAACTATATTTAACAGTTATAATATAGATTACAATAAACTAGACGATGTTATGGATGATATAGTTAAGAATAAACAACATTAGCCTGCATACTTATATTTAGTTGAACTGTTTAGTAATATGGGATACGATTACCATAAAATGAAAGATATGAATATAGAAGAGTTATAGGTGTTCTGGCATATATATAAATCTGTAATCGGTCAACAAGATAAAGGTATTACAGAAGAAGTGTATGATAAATAGGAAGAAGATTTTTTTAAGTATAAAGAGTTGTTTGAAAATAATAAAGAAGATTTTTTAAAGAAATTACAAGACGCTCACTGAAATAAGTGGGCGTTTTTATATTTACTTCAACAAATCTAAAATTATGAATTGACGCTACTTACAACCTCATTGTATAAGCCCCATATTTATGTTTTTATATGCTTTATGGTATAAATACACATAACGAGAAAATATAAACGGTATACGAGGCGCTAATAAAGAGGTTGTTTTTTTACATATTTTGAATTTAATGCAAATAGAAAAACTAATAATAAAAATGTTAATTGTAGTTGAATAATAAAGGAGCGATACGTGTGATTAGATATTTTAATAATGCGGGTAAATTAATTACATTTGAAGAGTATCAAAAGTTAATGTTAGAACAATAGAACGAGATAGAACGTGAAGTTGTTGAAGAGTCTAAACGTAAAAACTCGTTATTAACTAATATTGTATTAGGTGGGGCAGGATTGTTGTTAGGTACTGCTGTATAGTCTCCACTACTTAAACGTATAGATTATTAGGTAGGTAGTAAATTACTTAAAAATGCTACACCAGAATTTTTAGATAGGTTAGGTAAAGTATCTGATAATATTGTTGGATAGAATAACAATCTATTCTTAAGTTCTATACGTAACTTACCTGATGTATCGCTTACTAATATTGTTACAAAAGGTGTGTTTAATGCACCTAGTTAGTTGAATAAATATATATACGCAACTTAGGGTAATTATATCGGATACAATATAGCGTAGAATTTGTTACAAAAAGAAAATGAACCTAACCCTATTAAGTTTATGTAGTATCAGAACAACTTGATGTTATAGTTAGTATAGGGTAATAAATAGTTCTTACAAACTGATATAGGTAAGAATATAAAAGATTTAGGTATACAACAAAGTAGGAAGTTACAAGCTAATATACAAGCTTTAGCTATTACTGGTAGTTTAGGGTATAAACAGGTAATTTCTAATAGAAAATAGTTCTCTGCTGAAGTAAAAGAAGTACCTGGTATATTTAAAGATTTATTAGGATATTTTAAAGAACATTTTCCTAAAATTAAACAAGAACGGTTAGCTACATTAGAATCTGTTGCATGGAAAGATATAAATATACTTAGACAAGCTGAGAATATATTAGGTGAATAGGTTAATCGACCTTCACCTATTAAACGTGAACTTGCTGAAAGTGTAATATCAGGGTTAGAAGGGTTTATAGATGAACGTGGTAGAAAAGGATTAACAATACGTGAAGTTATAGAAAGTATCGATACACTTAATATAGATAAACAACTAAAACAGAATATTGTATCGTTAGGTAATATAGAACAATATTAGAAATAGTTAGGGTATGAACAGAATATATTAGATGTACCTATTTTTGATTATTTAAGTAAAACATCTAAAGGTGAATTGAAGTTTGTTAAACGACCTGCACATGAGTTCTTATACAATGTAAAAGAATTCTCTGAACAGTATAAGATACCGTTCTTAAACTTCAACCCATTACAGATGTTCCAACCAAGAACATTGTATGCTAAACAAGTAAGACCGCTTATTAAGAATATAGATATTAATGCTATGTACGGTAATGTACCACTTAAAAAATATGTAGCTGAAATTCTTGTTGAAGATGAGAATGTTAGAAATGTATTAAAACAGCTTATAGACCAGACTGATTAGAAAACACCTTTACAGAACCAGTATTTAAAGTTCTAGACTGGATTGAAAAATAGAGATTTCTTATCTGACGATTTTCAAAGATTCTTTAACTTTTTAAGTACTGAACAAAGGTTTACATCGTTTGATGATCTTGTTAGTAAAGCTAATCAAACACTTAAAAGACCTGTTGATGAAAGATAGATATTATCTGATATACTTCTATACTCTAAAACATCTAAATTTGAAAATATGTTTGATTTCACGTCATATGTAACTAGGCGTGGTGAGTTAAGTACTATAGTACACGGTAAGTTTAAACCTACAGAGTTGGTATAGCCTAAAGATACACGTATTAAATAGTTTTTAGAAACAGGTTCTTATTAGGTAGATAATTTACAAAATGCACTTACATTTAAAGTTACTTTAGATGATTAGAAATATTATGCGTTTAATAAATTCGATATAGGTAGTTCTTTGTTACATACTATATAGTTAGAACAAGGTACGTTGCAGTTTAAAGAGATTGAACCTAAAAATAAAGTGTAGAAACTTATACAGAAATATGATTTACCATTTAATCAAAAATATTCTACTAGAGAACCTATAGTTAAAGAATGGAAAGAATAGTTTGATTTACAGTTTACACAGAAAAGTAAGTTATTTAATAAATCTATTGAAAGTTATTAGAATACAGGTAATTTAAAGTATTTATAGAATTTAGTTGATATATACAATATCAACGTTAGTAAAGCTATTGATGATGAAGTTATTAAATAGTTTGGTATAAACATAAACAAAACTGATATAAACTAGTATCTTAACCAGTACACTGAATAGATGGAATATTTTGGTAGTTTAAATAAAAGGTTAACCAAGATTAAACAATTTTTCGGTCAAGATACTGGTGCGTATAGATTCTATAAAAACTTGTTACCTACACAACTAGAAACTACTCAGTATAGGAATATTAAAAGTATATACAAATAGCAGCAACCTATAACTTGGGATATGTTAACTGCACGTGTAACAAGTTTAGGTGAACCTATGACAGAGTTAATGGATAAAAGTATATAGTTGTACAATATGATTAAAACTAATTAGGAAAGTTTTGAAAAATAGATATAGAGTATTAATCGTGAAAGTCAAATATAGTTAATTACATTTGTAAAAATACAACGACATATGTAGTAGTAGTTAGAACGGTTAGATAAAGAAGTCTTATCGTTTGATTAGTTATAGTATTAGTATAGACATCTAAAAAATGTTGATTACAGAGATTACAATTTAGAGTCTATACGGTCGTATATAACTGCTCGGTTTAAGTATCAACCTGATATTACAAGAAACATGTTACAACGTACTAAAGAACGTAAGTTTATGTATAAAATAGGGTTTGAAACAACCGATACTGTTATATTAAGGTCAGGTATTAAACCTAGTGCTGGTAATGTACCGTCATTATAGAAATAGTTTATACATTATATTGCTGATAGACCTAATTAGTTATTAGACGAAATATTTTTAGGTCGACCTAACCCGTACCCTTCGCAATAGCCTAAATCATGGAATAAATTGTTCCAGAACTTATACAACTACACGTTTGGTGCACAGAATACAGGTCCGTATGGTGCTGTTATGGGTACATTAACAAGACGTATATTACCTCTATATTTAGGTATTGAATAGTTTAAATAGGTAGATTAGTTATAGACAAACAAAACTGGTGAAGATGTACCGTTGTATGTACCTTCTAAATTCTTAGCTGAAACGTATACATCGTTTACATAGGGATTACTTAAGTTTGGTGAGTTAACTGGTATAAAACAGTTAAGTAATTTTGTAAGTAACAGGTTCCCATACTTATTACCGTTATCTGTATAGGGTATATAGTAGAAGAATTTTGGTCCATCAGAAGTGTTTTTGTGGGGTGCTGCATAGAGTATATTCTCTAATTACAAAGATCCTGAACAGTATGCTTTAGAAGTTACTGGGTATAAGAATGTACCTGTTAAAAGTGGTCGGTACTGGGAGTTTGGTAGAACACCATATTTAGGTGGTAAAACTAAGTATTATAGACCTAGTTTACCTTATTTAGCTGGTACTAGATGGCAGTATACAGATACGTTATGGGGTAGCGGATTTGAGTATTTCAAGTATGGCAATATATACGGTAAACTGTTTGCTGGCGGTATGTTTGACCCTAATTATTTGGCTGAAAAACATGTTCTTGATAGACCATATCCATATTTAGGTGTAGGATTTAACAACTAGTTTGGTGTATCGTCAACTAACTAGACACCAGGTATTATACAAAATCCGTTGTTTGAAGGTAATGTAGAGTATCAGAGTATTGCTATTGATAGAATCGGTAAGATAGGTAAACGTGTACAAGATTATTTAGGGTTTGTTGGGTTTATGTCAGAATTTGTAACTCCGTTTGAAGAATCTAATAAACCTAAACTTGCTACACCTAGACTTATGAGTGGTAGCAGATTGTATTACCAAAAAGAAATAGGTGGTATGTTAGGTCATACAGAATATCTAAGAAGGTTTGTAATTAATTATGATAATATATATGGGTCGAGTTACGAAAATCCTGTACCGAACTTGTTTATGTTACAGAACTTTAGTTGGTTACCTAAAAACTATTTTATAGATTTTTATAAAGGCGATGTATACTCTAAATTCCCATACGCAGAAGTAAGATTACCTGGGTATGGATATGAATAGACACATATAAATGATGTTTATGATAAAGTTACGAGATACGAAATACTTGCTAATGTAGCGCCGTACAGTGCACAGACTACTAGAATGTATAATAGTTTATATAAAAGTTTTGATACACTTACATATTAGGAACGGTATAGAGTGTATAGTTAGAATGTTGAAGCACAAGATGTTAAAACTAAAATAGTTGCTAATGAGTATCCGTTTATGTCGCAAACTAAAAAGGTTAAACTTAATATACAAGAGATTCTAGATAATGGTATGTTACGTGTAGAAGAAGAAAATGTACCTGTACGTGTATAGGGAGTTAACCTTGATATAGATTAGATAGCTAAACAGATATTTGAAACTGAGAATGTAAATAGTATACAAGAAGCGTATTATGAAGCACAACGTAGACGACAGATATTGTTAGAAAGTTTTCAAAACGAGATAACAGGTGAAGTATGGAAAGATGAGAATCGACGGTATGAAATGGATTAGCAAGGTAATGTAAACTTAGTGTTAATGAATAGGAAAATAGGGAAACTAGGTAGAAAATACAATTTACCATATAACGAAAATGATTAGTAGGATATACGATAGAGATATTTAACTAATATACCGTTTGTTAAACAGTTACAACAATTCTCTGAATCTATATCACATGGGTATGGGTTACTGTTTGAAAAGTTTGGTAGTCAACCTAGTTAGTTAGAACAGTACGAACGGTATGAAGTGTTTGGTACAAGAAGTTAGAGTTGGAATAAACCGTTTACAGATTTCTTTAAACATTCATTGTTTAATATTATGAATATGGATTTAAAGTTTTCTATACCGTACGCTATAGGATTTGGATATTTATCTGGTAACACGTTGCCATAGAGAATTATTTCTGGGTTAATTACAGGTATACCATAGTTAGCTAGTTTATAGCCAGGATCGTTTATACCTAACGAAACTATGGATAGATACGAGATGGAAGAGAATTATCTTAAATAGAAATAGATACGTGGTGAATGGAGTTTATACAGTAATGCATAGACGTATTCTGTTAAACAACCTAAAGAATTGTATAGTCTACTACCTGGTAATGAACGAGACTATTTACCTTATTTTGTTAATGCAGATGAACAAACTAGACGTAAGTTACAAGAAATATAGCCATCATATACTTTGTATGCGTTGAACCAGTTAGATAGATATAAACAGATGAAAATAGCTGGTATAGAACCATAGCAGTTAATTAATCCTGTTGATAGAGATGTATAGGTATAGGAATATGATGAGTTAGATAAAAAGTATCTTAATCCGTATATAAATTTAGAAAGTTTATACACAATAGAAGTATTCTCACAATTTGATGATACACGTAAGTTTAAATAGTATAAAGATGATTTGTATAAATAGTATCAGTCTATAAAAGAAACTGATTTAAATAATAAAAGAGTTAGGTCTACGTATAAGAATATGGGTATGTCGGTTATAAGTACACGAAATTATAGTAACAGTAATGCTGGTATGTATGTAAACATGGCATAGCCACAATATTCATATAGCTATTAAGGAGAGAGTTCAGATGGCATTAAAAGCGACAATCGAATAGTTAGGGCAATTAGATTTACGATTAAGAAATATACGTAAAAATGCTCGATATGTAGCTAAAAGTATTGAGATAGATAGAGATATAGCTAATAGATATGAAAACATAATTACTTATGTTGATGAGATACTGCCGCATATTAAAGATATAGATAACAGTTTAGTTGTAGAACAGTATGAAAGGTTACAACAAGCTGTTGAGATGTTAGAAAAGTATATGTTGCAAGAAGATTATAAAGTTAGTATACAGATAGCTGATACTATAAAAGATGTATAGGTAGAGTTTAGGAATTTAGCTGAAGAAAACATTAAAAGTTATAGTACTATAGACGAACTTAACTCTTTGTTAGAACATATAGAACGCAATAGTAAAGATATACATGATTTAAAAGAGTTAGACCATGTAATTAAAGATATACCTATACAGGTTAGTTTAGATCCTATTACACAAACTCAGAATATACGTATAGTTGACCCTAAAAAAGTGTTAGTTGAAAGTAATCTTAAAACTGAACAGATAGGTAAGTATATTGTAACATACGATACTGATCTTATAACTGATCCTACTTAGGTGTTTCTAGATTTTTATAAAGAAACGTTAGAAAAAGATACACAGGATAAAGTGTTTAAACGTAGATTAGATCCGTTATATGGATATAAAAGTAGAGATAACAGTAGAAATATTGTTAGTATAATAGATGATTTAAAACCTAACGAACGATTGTATATACGTAACAATAAACGGTTCTATTAGTATAACCCGTTTATTAATGATAAAGATTTCTTAAGTAAACTTAATGTTATAAGTAAAGATAGAATTAATAATTTAAGCGAAAGTTTTTATTATTTACCTAATAAATATGATTTCCTTAATTACAGTATAAGTAATAGAGATGTACAACGGTTTAAGTATATGCCAGATAAATCGTTTGAACTTAATAGGTTAGATATACCTGATACAGAGTTGTTGTATACGTTAACTGGTAACAACTAGATCGATACACCTGAAGGATTTAAAATGGCGTTGTATAAAGATAGAGGTGTAAATATACGGTTTTTACCAGAAGATTTAGTTACAGTACCTATTTCTAGTAGAACACATCAGTTCTTAGGGTTTGAAGGTACTGTAGAACTTGAACTTAATAGAACTTAGTTTGAACGCGTTAAACAAAATCAGGTGTTAAGAGATAGGTATCGTATAGAAGAAACGTAGTCTGGTGGACGACTTTTTATAGATAAGTTTAAACTTGTTAACAGAGATATAAATATATAGAATAAAAGTATCGTATCACCACGTAAAGGGTTTATATCACCTATAACAGAAAGTATGATAGACAAGTTTTCTAATACACTTAACAGGTTAGGATTGCAAGGTAATCAACCTATTTGGAATAAGAATAAAACTGGTTTGTTTTTTGATATAGAAACTGTATCTGATAAGTTTTTGTCTATAGGGTTCTCATACCAAGACTTTAATAAACGTAATATATAGAATATAAGTTTGCTAAACAGGAATCTATCTGATATAGAACTAGAAACTGTTATGCGTACTAAAAGTTTAAAAGATTACAGTAGTATAGGATATTTAATTGATAGAGCTAAAAAAACTGGTACAAATTATTTTGTTATAGACGATATACACTATTTCTTATAGGATTTATCTGTACCTGAAAGTATAGACCAAGTAGTTAAAGAAGTTGCTAATAAACTTAATATAGATTTATCTAAATAGGATTTTATAAGTGGGTATAACATAAAATCGTTTGATATACCTAGACTTAGAAGTCAGTACAGTCAAAGTAAGTTTATAACAGATATACTTAATAAACCTGTTGTAGATGTGTATGATAATATAAAAGGGTTATTACAACGAAGTGGATACAATGTAACATCGTAGTCGTTAGAAGAAGTATAGCGTATATTGAATGTACCTATATATAAAGAACATGTAGATATATTTGATGCTTTAACAACTGCTGAAGTAGCAAGAAAGTTAAGCCATTATACACCATTTGACTTTAAATCTGAGTTAATGTAGTAGATAGAACAATCTGGATACGGTGAATTAGTTTAGAAACATGTTGATATAACTGGTGTAGAAACATCTTATTATACATCAAATTTGTTTGGTAATAAAAAACAAATAGGGTATCAAGATTTAATATCGTATTTAGTCGATACATAGAAAATAGATTTAGGTAAAAACTATAGGTTTGAATATAACCAAGGATTGTTCAAAACATATTACACTAAACCTGGACGATAGTTAAATGTAGAAGAATCGTTTAATTTACTGTTTGGTACATATTTAGAAAAAGATATAGTTAATAAAACTGAAGTTATAAATTAGTTGACACAAAAAGGTATATAGTACAGTAGTTTTGATATAGGTAGTTACTATAAGTAGGTTAAAGAAATTAATCAAGGTATTAAACAGTTTCGTAATATATAGCCATTTATAGTTGAAACACAAGTTACATACGATAAACAGTTTGATATGACTATACAAAGTACTGTTAGTGAATATTAGTTAAGTGACGAGTATAAACGTAACTTGTTATAGTTTAAAAAACAGTTTGGTATAGATATAAACCAACTAGATTATGCTATTAAACAACGGTTTGCTGAAGGTATAATGTACACAAGAGAAGAACTTGACGATATAATTGAAGATATATTTCTTGAACTCAATAATCTTAAAAATGTAGATTATGATATGTTTAGTGATATGTTTAAACAGAACTTGTTAGTGTTTAAAGAGTCTGAACAGTTACCTACAGGTAGTCAACGTGTATAGTTTGAAGGTATGGATTTACGTAATATAGACGCTACATTAATTAATGAGTATAAACTTAATAGAGTACAAGAACTGTTTAGTAGTATATCTGATGATAAATTGTTTAATGAAATAGATTAGAAGTTTAGAGAGTTTTTATCAACTGGGATAGAATAGTTAAGATCAGCTAATAAACCTGATGATATATTTTTGTTTGTACGGAATTTGAATATGTTTGTGCCTAACATGTAGTAGCTAGAAAAAGCTAGTCAAGATATATCTGTATAGGAAGCTACTGCTAGATAGGTTAATAAGTTAAGATTGTTTACGTATAAAGATATAACTAATATAGATTATGAACTAGTTAATAATCCTAAGATGTTGAAATTCATTACTGATGTTAAAAGTGGTCGTGAGTTTCAGTATATGTATGAAACATTTTTAAACTAGAAACTTAGTTAGAAAGATTTGTCTAATATAATGTTTGAGTTTAATAACAGAACGTTTAATATTGATTAGAGTACTTTCCCAAGAACTGATCAAGTTAGATGGTTTATTAACGAAATAAACAAACAAGTTGAAGGGTTTCAATATGGTGAGAATACTATACGCAACTATATGTTAAGTAACTTGTTTGAAGATGATAAACTGTATAATATTAAGAATTTAAAGTTATTAGATATCATAAGTAATTTTAATAACTATTCACAAGAAGAAATTAGTTAGTAGGTAACTGATTTATACGATTAGGGTTTGTTACAATATAAACCGCAATTAAAAGGTACAGATACAGATTTAATTAGAATACTTGATTAGTACAATAAAAGTTATGGTACATTTGATTTAAACGCACTTAGACTTAAGTTGAATAAAGAACAAGGTACATTTTTAGAGTCATTAGATACAGAGATGTATGAAGATAGTGAAGAGTTTAAATCAGACTATTTGTTTGAGTCTGGATATAACAAACAAGTGCCGTTATCTGTATACGATATATACGGTGACGATATACGCAAAGGATTTTAGAAACAGTTTGTTGGTAAAGATGTGTCTGAAGAAGTTTTAAATATACAGATATTCAATTATTTTAAGAATGTAGAGAATGTTAACCGAACATTCTTAGATGATATAAAAGGGTTACAACTTAATAAGGTTATAGATAATATAATTAATAATCCTAAATTTAATGAACCTGGAATAGCTAGTTATATAGATAATATTAAATCTAAAAAAGTTACAGCGTTTAGTAAAGATACGTATCGGTATTTAGAGAATTTATAGATGTTTAGTAATAAAACGTTGCAACAGACTAATTATCCGTTTAATACTATATAGGAACTGTTAATAGCAAAAGATTTTTATGGTAACGATTTGAATTAGTATAACAGGTTTTTGTTAGATAAGATGTCTGATGTAATGAGTATGAATGTAGATCTTAATATGTATACTACAGGATTAGAAAGTTTTAAGTATATATTCGATAAATTAGGTGTATCACAAGACGATATAAGTTATGTAATGTATAAAGATATAGTTAATAGACGTAACTATTTAAAAGGGTTAGGTGAATATGAAACACTTAAACAGTTTGATTATGTTACTAGTAAGTTTATGCAACGGAATACACCTGATATGTATAATAAACTGTTAGATTAGGTTAAACAAGAAGTTAGTAGTGAAGATGTGTTTAGATATCTTAACACTACGTATAATGTAGGCGATGTTATATATGTTAATAACAGAAAGTTTACTGTTAAAAGTATAGATAATTTAAAAGGTGTTGTAGTTAAATCATAGACTGGTAGAGAGTATGTACTTACAGATGCTAGCGGTGTATCTGCAAAAGGTAATTTAAACGATGTGTTGTTAAGAGAAATATTTAAACCTGATAGATAGATAACTGCTGAGAAGATATTTAGTGAGAATATAAGTAAATTTGAGAGTGTACTTAAAACACCTGCTGATAAGTTTATGTTTAGAACTATTACACAGCAGTAGGTACATAACGCTACGTATAATAAAGATTATATAAAATAGTTTATTAAAAATACTGAATATATTAAAAACAAGTTTGGATTATCTGATGATGTACTTAACAGTATAACTGGATTTATGAGATCGTATGAAGATATATTGAGTAAGTATAAGATAGATAAAGATATGCTTAACAAACTAATTAGTAAGTTTGAGTTAGGTAGTTAGCGTATACCTGAAATTAGAGAGTAGTTACAGATATCTAATCTATAGCGTGTTACTGGTAGTATAAACGAGAATGTGTCATTAGAAAATATGTTAATAGATTTGAAGATAAATAGAGAAATTAATAAACAAGATGTTGAGTATATTGAACAATTTCAAAAACAGTTAAGAATATTTGGCGATACTGAACTTGTTAATACTAATAAACTTCTTGAGATGTTTACTGAACAAGATATTATAGAAGAATTAGAAATACAAGGATTAGATAAGTATGTACGTAATATGAAAAAAGTGTTTAAATATCAAGATGCTGAAATAGATGAACTGTTTAAATAGTTTGATTTATAGAAAACTAATAAACAGAAACTGTTTATAGTAAATATGTTAGAGAAGAAATTAGCGTTAAGTAAAAATAGTGTGTTATCTAATCTTATAGGTGAAAGTAACTATGATGCTATACGCAGTTTTTTGAATAAGAAGTTATAGGATTAGGATTATAAAGGTGTATCGCTTAATATATATACAACTAATATACTGAAACATATAAATAAAGGTAACGATATAACTGATGAAACGTTATAGTTTGTTGGGTCTATAATGTCAGGATCTGAAAGTAATAGAATACTTAGTAGTATAGTTAATTAGTATATGAATGAATCTATACCAAACCATTTATAGTTTGATATAAGAACTGATTTGTTAAAGAAACCTGAAGGTATTATAAGTGAAACTGAAATACGTAATATTATAGAAGATATAAAAGATTTCCAAAAAGGTAGAACTGTATTAGACGATATAGCAGATCAGATGTAGAAACAAGCTAAAACTAAACGACATGTTATAGCAGGTACAGTTACAGCTGGTATAGTTGCATTAATAGGGTTAGGTACACATCAGAAGAAGAAGTAGCGTATGAAATAGTAGTCGTTATACCCACAATAGTATTAGTAGGATCAAGATATGTATTTAGAAATGCAAGAAGAAGAACCTAAATATGGATACGATATTAGACAGTTGTCACAGTTAGGGTATGATGTAGAAGAAATAGTGTATTAGTTAAGTGCTATTAACCGTGAACCGCAGATGATTATTTCAAGGAGGTGAGTTGTATGGTTCGTATAAATAAAGAGTCACAGAAACATACTGTACCTAAACTAGAGTTTCCTAAAATAGATAGTTGTAAAATATTGAAAAAAGTTGGTAATAAAAAGATTATTATTAAACGGTAATCTGTTAATTTCTTCTGGAGATGATAATAAATGGAAGAGTTTTCTACAAAGAACGTTATAATCGGATAGGTTAATATAAAGAATTCTATAAACAAAATTAATGTGGTAAAAGTACCGATGAATAAACGTGTACCTATATCACAATAGCCATCTAATTCTACTTAGTTCTATAACCTTGAAGAGATACAGATTAATATGTCTGTAATGTTTTCACATGACGATTTGTTATAGAGTTATACAACTACTACAGTTAATCCTGCTACTAATGTATATGAAATTGTTGATATATATAGCGGATTAGAATAGTTAATTTAGCAGTTTGAAGTAACACCGTTTATTACTATATATAATGAACAGTTATAGCGTATAGTTAATACACAAACTGATAGTAATTAGTTACCGTACTAGACTAATGTCGTATTACATTCTATATCGTTCCAGACTATAGAAGATATTCCTGGTAGTATTATAGCTAATATGACATTGTTATAGATAGATTTAGGTAGTTTGTTTAATTCTACTGCACCTAATTTTGTTGCATATAAAACACATAATGAAAGTAATTAGTTTACACAAAAAGCGTATACATCTTAGTATTTTAAAAGTCTTATAAACAAAAAGATTGTTAGTAAACGTAAAAATTATAAATATGTAGCAGGGTTAACTGGTAGTGACCTTAATTTAGGTATAGATATAATAGGTGGGTTCGATAAGTAGATATACAATTTAGAGAATATAAAAAGTATAGTTGATTAGATAGTGTTAAGTGATATAGATTATAAAGAACGTAATAAGTATACTAACCAAAAAGAGTATTTACTAAACAATATTGATTAGATGATTAAAGATATAGAGATGAGTAAACAAGAGTATTATTAGAATAAAAATATTAATTACAAAGTTAAACCTGTATCGTTTAGGTTTGGATATGAAAACTATATATCACCGATAAGTATATAGTCGTCTAGCAAACTTAAAAAGTATTAGTATATGGGTAGAACAGGTATGATATGTATATTAGAGTTTTTAGCTGAAGATATAGGTGAAATACAAAAATTAAACGGGTTTGTAGACACATTAATAGAATATTCTAGTAGATTAAAAGAAATAGGTGTTAACTAGCCGTTGATTATAAATAACCCGTTATTGAATAGACTGTTCGGTGATATAACATTCTTTATAGATACTTTGCAATATACAAATATAGACGATAATCCTGGATAGTTTTCTGTAACATTGAATCTTATTGAACATGTAGATAGTAGTACTGATGGGTTTGTTATAGATGAAAATAAAGTATTTATAGACAGTGTTATGAATGCTATATATGAAGATATAGGTAATTTAAATGAGTTAAGTAAAAGTGAAGAATAGTTTTTTACAGAAACATTGAATATGTCTGATATAGATAGAAGTGTTAATGTATACCATCATTATGGATTAATAGATAGTGTATAGAGTTAGAATGTTATAAAACAAAAACTAGCTAATAGTAATGTAATGATAGATCTGTTTATAGCAGATACGTTTATAGTAGATAAAAATATTAATCAGTTTACTTCAGTGTTTACAAGAGATTTAGTTGATAGATGTTAGTCAATTAATATCATACCTATATCACGTGATTATGTTAAATCGTTAACATATAACACGTTCTTTAGCTATTTGTCTGATATAGATTTCGATGAAAATAGATAGAAGTTTAAATCGAAATAGACAAAATAGTAGATGACACAGTTACTATATACATTAGAGTTAGTTTCTGTAGACCTTGTAAATGTTAATAATGAGTTAATACCTTTATGTACAGAATATATTGAATCTAAGTTTGGAGATAACTAGATATTTATAAACCCTGTACATTATTATAGTATATCTAACAATTCGTGGTTTAATAAAGTGTCATTTAATAAGAACAGGATATTTCAAGAATTTTATGATTTTATATAGAATTATATGATTAAGTTTAGGCCTAACAACTTCTACAGTTTTAATGCTGGTATATACAATTACATGTTTACTGGATATTTAGAAGCTAGCGTTTTTAATAGAGACCAGATGGAAACATTTTTACAAGAAAATGGTGAGAATATATACTAGTTAATGTTAGGTAGTAGTATAAGTAACGAGTTAATAGGTAATACAGGTATGTATTTAAGAGATTATATATTAACTATACAACTTTATAACTAGAAGAATTAGAATGAACTTAAACGGCAAATATAGCGTGATACTGTACAAGAGTTACGGACACTTGCATATGAGACTATAAATATAGTACCTGTATTTATTAATAACAGTAAAGTTGTTGAAGGTAACCAGTTCTCTGTATTTGATTATAAAAATCAGATAACATTTTCTGATTAGTTAGCTGATTAGTATATAAGTTTTGTTGAATTGAAACAGAGTATAAACAATATACAAGATTAGTATTTAAATAGGAATATAGTTAATGAAAATATATAGAATATGTATATATTTAATTTAGTGTTGTATAAAAGTTTGTTGTTATCACATATACTGTTAAAAGATTTTGTTGATGAAGTTAAACATGTTATAGACGATAAACTTACTATTAAACCGTATATAAACTAGTTTATTAATGTATAGACACGGTTTATAAACTGGAATTTATAGTTATAGAATATACAGTTTAGTGTAGATGAAAACTTTTAGTGTCTTATACTTATGCATTAGATATAGCAAATAGTGTTTGAAGAAAGTAGTTACGAGAATGAAGAGATGGTGTTAGATGATACTAACACTATACTTATCACGTTATAGAAGTTTATATACAAAACATATGAACCATATTTAAATAGTTATATAATCAATATGTTAGGGTCAGATACATTTGAACGTATAGAATTTATTGATATTATTGATTATGGTAACACAGATTTATCATTAAAAGAACTTAGACGGTCGACATAGTTTTTTCAAGATAACATTAAGTTTATACGAACAATGAATGAATAGTTTACGTTTATAAACGCTGTATATTAGTGTAGTAATATGTACGATAACACTTTATACGAATAGTTTAATTACAATATGTATTATACTTAGTATTATGAATAGAATAAAACTTATTTTACTGGATAGACACCTATTCTAGTTAAACAATGTAAACATCTATCTAACCTTACACCATCTGTATCGGTAATAACACGTACGTTATATAACTAGTTAGATAAAGAGAGTAAAGAAGTCGTGTTTACAGAAAAATAGTTAGAATTGATTGAGAGTGTAGAATAGGATAATAAACTGTTTGATTACGATCCAAAAGATATATTCTAGAATGTTATCTCTCTAGAGTATCAAACGTTAATGTAGTTTTATTTAGATATACTACAAGATGATAAGTTTATAGATCTTATAGACAGAATTGATAAAGATATATTGTATGGTAACAGTAATTCGTTAGAAATGAATTACAATAGATTAACTGATTATTTTAAAAACAAACTAAAAGGTATGGTTAACGATATTGATACAACTAAAATGTTAATGAAAGATGATGTTGATGAGTTGATAGAAATATTTACTAACCAAATAGATGTTATTGCTACTAATATTGAGAAATTGAAAGAAGAATTGTATATAGGTGGTAGTAACGATGTAAGTATGAATGTTGATGGGTTAATGATAGAAGATAGTTTAGTTGTTGAAAATGAAAATATTGATAGTATAGTAGATTAGTATGAATACGCTATGTCTAAACTTGAAGCTAGTGCGTATACTTCTACATAGAGTGTAGATTTTAATAAATACAATAATTTAGCTAAAGAGTTAATTAACAAAATATATGGTGCTATATGTGGACTTGATTAGTATGAAATCAATGTAGGTGTGTTATAGCCTAAATAGGTTATAGCGTTTCTACAACGTGATGTACAGTATGCAGGTAATTTGAACAAGTTTTTTGGAGTTGTAACACGTCTTTACTACAAAGATATTGTTAGTATAAACGTACATAAAAGTAAAGATAATCCTGGTAATACTGCACAGATTGTGTTATAGAACAAGAATCAGAGTATACTATCACAATCTGATAACGATACGAATTTGTTAGTACAGAGTTTAATTAATACACAGATGAGTAGTATATTCACTGATATACTCGTATCACCTGGTACAGAAATATAGGTGTATTAGGGTACTGGTAAAAGTATATACGATTTAGACATTATGTTTCAAGGTAGAATATAGCAACTTGAAATAGGTGAAACTGTTAATATCATATAGGATAGTTATGGATAGGATTTAGTTTCACCTGTTGATATAGATGAATAGAATACTAAAGCGTTTATTTATATAAACCCAACAGATTTAGCGTTAAACTAGTTGTTTGATTCTAAAAGTGTAAATTTAGGGTCGTATAAAGGTATTAATACTGGTATGTTTGGTGAAGGTACATTAATTAATAATGTTGTACAAGTACAGAATTATTAGTTACGTGAAGAATTTCGTAAATTAGGTACTAACGTATACTATCCAGTAGACTATTATTACAAGTCTAAAGATGGTAAACATAACGCTACATTCAGAAATGTGTTCTTCAACTATTCAAACGAGATAGTTAATAACCCGTACAAAAAGTTTCAAGGATATTCATACTGGGATATTATAGTTGATAGTATGTACCGTATACCAGATTTTGTATAGTATGTAGACGATTTTGGCGTAGGTGAACAACGACTTTATTTTGGTAAACGGAACTGGAGTTATAACACTAGATAGTATAGTGTTATAGACGAAGATATTGATATAGAAGGTAAAACTGTTAGATTAAAAGAAGATGAGTTCGATAGGTATCTTGATAGTATAGGTAACAGTGTATTACCTGAACTGTTCCCGTTACTTAATTTAGAGTATGTAACACAAGAACAAGTTACTTAGAAAATAGATAATTTAAAATAGATACTTGATAAAGATAATGTAGATGAAGAAATACATCAGTTAATAGGTTATTTTAAACGGTATTTAGATGATTAGTATCGGTTTATAAACTATGTAATTAATTCGTTAGAAAATGAAGAGTTATAGGATTTAACTAAGTTTAAAAATAAGTTTAAATATTTTTTAGATAACTATGGTAAAGATGTTGAACAAACCGTTGAGTATAGACCTAAACTAAAAGATTATTATCCTGTACCACAAGATGTGTACAATCTATAGGCTGCTATGTATAATGGGTTTCAGTTTAATGAACAAGATATAAAAAATAAAGTGTTTAATTCTACACAATAGATGAAAAGTGTATTTGTAACTAGTATAGTTAATTACGACCGTGTAATTATAAAAGCTATACCAAGTGATAAAGATGATTATGAAAATGATTACCAGCAATATAAACGATGGTTATCGTATTTAGATGAATAGTATTAGTTACTTAATCAAGAGACTAAAGTAGAAATAAGTTATAACAAATAGTTTGAGTATATATTGTTTTAGAGATTAGATGATTTATTAACACGATACTCAATTAATTATCAGCAGTTGTTTAAAGAACCATATTTGTATGTATACCCTGAAATTGAGAAGTTAGCATAGGAGTTTGTACCGCCACAAGAACAAGCTGTAGTTAAACAAGAAAGCATATAGTATATGACTGATCCAAGGTTTAAACCTGATGGACAAGATCATGGGTTGTATATACGGAAAGGTACATTATTGTATGAGTTCTTAGGGAAATTAGATAAAACTGTTACTGATAGAATGTTTAATTATGATAAAGCAGGTACAGAGTTTTTCTTGTTATAGACACAGTTGTATAAAGGTAAATCGTATACATCAGTACAAATAAAACAACGAAAGTATGTTGATGATAATAAGTTAACGTTGAAATATGAAGTAGGTAAATGGGATGAATCGTATAATAACTATGTTAAATGGTTAAACTGTTATGCTAAATAGGCTGAGTTGATAGAAGAAGAATCATTGAAAATAAGTAAAGACGATACAGTTAATAATTTCTAGGATAAGTTTTAGTTGTATTTATCGAAATCATTCTTTAAACGTGATTAGATGTATACAAACAAGATGACAGGATAGTTACTTAATTTAGCACGAATACTTAAACTAGACTCACCTGATGGTGTTAATAACGATATAATTAACCTTGTTGAAGATAGTTTTGGTACACGTAAAGAAGTTCTTGATACAGTAGAAGTTGTACCTGTAGATTATAAATAGGTTATGTAGAAATATAAACAACCTGTTATAGATCAACTTGTAGATAATCTTAAATACTAGGAAACTACATAGTTAACTGTAAAGTATATACAAGACTTGTTTGATTACAGTTATGCTATTAACCAGTTTGATAATAGAGTTACGTATATAAAAAATATGGATTATAAGTTTAGTTATAATACAGAAGATGTTAAGTATATACGGTCGTATATAAACAATCTTAATAGTTATTTACTAAACAAACTGTCTACACAAGATTTTTTCTTACGGTTAGATGTTGTTAATACATTAAAAGGGTATGAACCTATGCAGAAGACGTATTATTTAAATGATAGACTTAATATAATTGAAAATAGGTTACAGACTAATATCAATAATGTATAGACACAGTACAATGTGTATGGACCTAACGGGTTTATAAACAATAAAGGATGGTTTAGTTAGTTACTTAGTTGGTTAACGTAGTCTAATCAACAAGATACAACTAGAATTGAAGGCGATAACTATGTAATTACTAAATAGTTGTTAGATTATAATATACCTGATTACCTTAATTTAACTAAAGATTATATAGATAAGAATGCATATACATCACCTGTTAGAAAAATTATCTAGTAGAATAAACTATCAGAAAGTTTAAGAGATTTTTACGAAGGGTCTATAGTTATATTAGGTAATACTAAGATAAAACCGTATGATTTAATTGAAATAACTGATAGTAAGATGTTACTTGAAGGTAAAGCTGAAGTTAAAAGTGTTACACATATGTACGATATAGAAACTGGGTTCTTAACGTTAATTACACCACAAATGGTTGTTGATACACAAATACCAGAGAATATATCTAAATAGTGGAATTCGTATATGTATATGAAACTATAGTTAATAGCTGGTATAGCTGTAAGTGTATTCTCGTTAGGAGCAGCGTTACCTGTATGGTTAGGTGGATTGTAGTTTTTCTTAACAGGTAATATAACAGATAATATAGGTAAGAATCTTGTTCTTAACCAAGTAGACAGTAAATCTAAGTAGCAGCATACACTTGAAACTATTTATAATTCATAGGTTATAGAACCTATATCGTTAGGTGGTAAACTACTTACACCTAAGTTTGAACATTATAAGTTTGAACCGCTTGGTAAATACGATTTAGTTAAGTATAAACTTGATAAAACACTTGACTACTTTGTACGTGGGTTTACAGATGTGTTCTTGTTTAATAAAAAAGAGTATATAAGATTCACAGACTAATTTGTTAATTCTTTTAAGAGGAGTGGTTGTATGTTCGTACGTAAAGTAAATGATATACAAGAGTTAAGTATAGAAAATTAGTATATTAAAGTAGTTATAGAAGGTAGGCTTAACACATATCCGTTAGTGTATGGTTCGTATATAGACGAATATTCAGATTAGGATTAGAATCCACAAGAATATGAATAGATGATAGTAGGTGTATCAGAAGATAATGCTGTAGCGTTACTTATTCTAAAAGATTATTATAGAGTAATTAATAGAAATCAACAAGATTTACCTTTAAAATTATAAGGAGTTGA
>CZCB01001082.1_pt1 | contig 42776 bp, 34 predicted proteins | sample 591991 | NCBI WGS metagenome assembly CZCB01 (sample SAMEA3556809, study PRJEB10932) | anaerobic digester metagenome
CCAGAGTCCTTTATTAATACTTTTGTGCCAAATTTATTCTGCAGCTGTTCTTGTAAATCAAGAAAAACAGGAGAGGTGTTTTTCTTTTTTAAGATTCTTTTAGAAGTCTTATCCTTAATTATTTTTTTAACTGTTTCTTCAGTTTCACGAACGGATAAATTTTTTTCTAATATTTCCTTGACAACTTGACGTTGCAGAGATTCATTTACTAATGAAAGCAAAGGACGCACATGACCTACAGTAACTTTACCATCTGCCAATAAATCTAAAATATCAGAGGGAAGTTGCAATAATCTCAAAAAATTAGCTACAAAAGGTCGAGATTTACCAACTTTCTTAGCTACTTCCTCCTGAGTTAAGCCAAATTCTTCAATTAAACGTTTATAAGCTTTTGCCTCTTCAACAGGATTCAAGTTTTCCCTTTGAATGTTTTCAATTAAAGCAATTTCAGTCATCTCTTGATCAGATAAAGTCTTAATAACAGCAGGAATCTTTTCCAAACCTATCATTTTACAAGCTCTTAAGCGTCTCTCACCAACAACCAGCTCATAACCGGTATTATTTAAACGTGGTCTCACAATTACCGGTTGAATAACACCGTGTTCTTGAATAGAAGAGGCTAATTCCTGCAGTTTTTCTGGGTCAAATTCTTTTCTAGGTTGAAAACTGTTTGGGATAATTTCCTCAACGGAAATTTCTAAAACAACATCTTGTTCAGGATTATATTCAACAACCTCAGGTGTAGGAATAAGAGCACCTAATCCTTTCCCCAAACCACGCTTAACCATTATTTATCACTTCCTTTGCTAACTCAAGATACATTTCTGCACCTTTAGATTTAGGATCATAGGTAATAACCGGTTGACCAAAACTAGGAGCTTCACTTAACCGTACATTTCGCGGAATAATGCTGGTAAACACCTTATCTTTAAAATGATTTTTCACTTCGTCAACAACTTGAATGGATAGGTTAGTCCTAGCATCAAACATAGTTAATACAACACCTTCAATAGTCAACTCAGGATTTAAATGTTTTTGAACTAAATGAACTGTATTCATAAGTTGACTTAAACCTTCTAAAGCGTAATACTCACACTGAATAGGAATTAAAAGAGAATCAGCAGCAGTTAATGCATTTAAAGTTAATAAACCTAAAGAAGGGGGACAGTCAATAAAAATATAATCATATTTATTAGTAATCTTTTTTAAAGCGTTTTTTAATTTTACCTCCCGGGAAATAGCCGAAACAAGTTCAACTTCTGCTCCGGCCAACTGGATAGTAGCAGGGACAACAAATAAATTTTTTATCTCAGAAGGAACAATTACCTTTTCAAGAGGAACATTATTAATAAGGACATCATAAATGCACTTTAAAGAAGAAATTTTATTAATACCCAAGCCGCTAGTTGCATTACCCTGAGGGTCTATATCAATCAGCAAAACTTTTTTTCCCAAGGTTGCAATGCAGGCACTAAGGTTTACTGCTGTAGTAGTTTTAGCCACACCACCTTTTTGGTTGGCTATCGCAATCGTCTTTCCCACTATCATCACCTCTTAGTAATACTATTAAGATAACTAATTCAACTTTAAGACTAGAACTTCCTGCTTAAATAAAAAAGACAAAATAAAAAACCACTAAAAAGTGGCTAAAAATATAGATGAATAATATATTTATTTGGCTGCTTCTTTACTTTTAGGCAACCTAATAACAACTTCATAATAATCATCACTTTCATTTTCAGAAATATCAGCAGGAAGACCTGCATCTTGAATTGTTTTCACGGCACCTCTTATTGTATTTAAAAAAATGCGCATGTCTTTAAAAACTTTTGTCATTTTCCTTTTGATTTTTTCTGATTTTTCTTTTTCAGTTTTAATTAAATAATTTTCTACAAGGTCATCAGTTTGACGAACATTAAGGTTATTAGTATAAATTTTATCTAAAACCTCTAATTGTTGTTCTTCACTTGCTAATTTTAGTAAAGCACGGGCATGACGTTCAGTTATAACATCTACAGAAATTTGCCCGCGGACAGCAGGAGAAATATTTAGTAATCTCAACTTATTAGCGATTGTTGATTGACTTTTTCCTACCCTTTTAGCGATTTTCTCCTGGGTTAACCCAAATTCTTTAATAAGCCTGGCATAACCTTCTGCCTCTTCGAAATAATTTAAATCTTCTCTTTGAAGATTTTCAATTATAGCAATTTCGGCAATTTCTTTGTCACTTAAATTTCTAATAATAGCAGGAATAGTTTTTAAATCAAGCATCTGACAGGCCCGCAAACGTCTTTCCCCAGCAACTAACTCATATCCTGTCCCCACTTTACGGACAATTATCGGTTGCAAAACACCTAACTCTTTAATAGATTGAGCTAATTCCTCCAGATGGACACGCTCAAATACTCTCCGGGGTTGATAAGGATTAGGAGAAATTAAAGAAATATCAATATTTTTTATTTCATCTTTTGAAACATCACTATTAAACCCCAATATTTTAGAAAAAGACTGTTTCATTGAGGAACACTCCTTATAAAGTTCTTGCTATACATATTCTATTTAATTAGACAAAACTCCTTCCTAAAAAAATAAATTTTTACAAATTTAACCATTGATAATGGTATTGCGAATTTCTGGTCAATCTTATAGGTCGCCATAACAGGTATAGGGATAGCCTGCATGGCAGCATTACGCCTTTCGGGTCTAGCTTTCGGTACGGCATAACGGCTCACTAGTTAAGCCGTAATGTTGATATATGGTTAGGCAATGATCCGTCATGCCTGCCAAAAATCCGTGTTTATCTGTGTTTATCCGTTGTTAATTCTTAACCTTAACCTCAACCTTAATCATACCACCAAAGGGAGTAAAGTTCTCACCCAGTGACTCAATTTTAGGCTGACATGCAGGCATACATCTAAATAGTTAACTAGGTTAATGGTCGCTTTTGAGGAATACCTGCTTTTCGGGGATATTTTGAAGGGGTAGGAGAAGTCTTTTGAAAAGCAATTAAAACTCTCTCTTGCCTAATTCCTTGAATTATGAAATGTTTCAAAGTATGTACCTTTCCGCCTAATAATGACAAAGCTTCCTTACTTTCTTCTAACTCATTAATCCCCTCAGGACCTTTTAAAGCAATAAAAAAACCATCTTTTTTGACAAAGGGTAAACATAATTCTAATAAAACAGGTAGACGGGCAACGGCGCGAGCGGTTACCAGATCATACTGCTCCCGAAAAGCATCATTTTTTCCAAAATCCTCCGCCCGACCATGGAAACAGAATACATTTTTTAAATTAAGATTTTTAATAACTTCCTCCAGAAACAGAACTCTCTTTTTTAAAGAATCCAGTAGATGTACTTCCACACTATCTAAATAGATTTTTAAGGGAAGGCCGGGAAAACCGGCACCAGTCCCCACATCTAGAATTTTTTTTTCTTGCCAATTAAGATCTAATTTCAGGCAAAAAAGGGAATCTAAAAAATGCTTGTAGATTATTTCTTCATCTGTTTCCAAGGCAGTTAAATTCATTTTTTTATTCCATTCTTTCAATAAATTACTGTAAGTCACAAATTTATCTAACTGATCCTCAGTAAGATTAAAGTTTTCCGCGGCTAAGATTTCTTTAAATTTAACTTTCACTTTTGTTAACTCCTTTGAGTTTTTGTTGTTCTAGATAGATTAATAAAACAGAAATATCCGCAGGAGAAACACCAGATATCCGAGAAGCTTGACCAATGGAAGAAGGTTTTATTTTATTTAGCTTCTGTTGGGCTTCCTTTCTTAATCCTTGAATTAAACTGTAATCGATATTTTCAGGCAACCGGCGGTTTTCCAGTTTAACAAATTTTTCAACCTGACTTAACTGCTTTTTAATATAGCCTTCATATTTAACTTGGATTTCCACTTGTTCCTGAACATCAACGGGTAAATTAGAATCACCATACCCCAAATTTAGCAAATCTTTATAGGAAATTTCCGGTCTTTTTAAAAATTCTAAAGCGGGAATAGCTTGTTTAAGTTGGGAACTTCCCTTTGTTTCCAGTAATTTGATTAATTCTTCCCCGTGAGGATTAATGCTGACTTCACGCAGTCGACATTTTTCCCGGGAAATACTCTCTTTTTTCCAAAGATATTTCCTATACCTATCATCTTTTACTAAACCAACTTGACGGCCTAGTTCAGTTAAACGCAAATCTGCATTATCCTGACGCAATAATAAACGATATTCAGCCCGAGAAGTTAACATCCGGTAAGGCTCATTGGTGCCTTTAGTTACCAAATCATCAATTAAAACACCGATGTAGGCATCAGACCTTTTAAGAATAAAGGGTTCTTTTCCTTTTATTTTTAAAGCAGCATTAACTCCGGCTATTAAACCTTGNNCATTGATTTGACCTGCACTAAACAGTCCCTTAATCTTTTTTGATTCTAAAGTTAAATTTAACTGAGTAGGAACTAAACAATCATATTCAATAGCATAACCCGGCCGCATAATTTCCACATTTTCTAAACCGGGGATAGTTCGTAACATTTTTAACTGAACATCTTCCGGTAAACTGGTAGACATGCCTTGAACATACATTTCAAAAGTATTAATACCCTCAGGTTCAATAAAAACCTGATGACTTGGTTTATCAGCAAACCTAACAATTTTATCTTCAATAGAAGGGCAGTAACGGGGGCCTGTCCCCTCGATAATACCGGAAAAAAGAGGAGACCTATGAAGATTATCCCGGATAATTTTATGGGTTTCTTCATTGGTATAAGTTAACCAACAGGAATAATTATAAGAAATATTTCTTTCTTCACTCAGAAAAGAAAAAAATAAGGGCTCTGTACTACCAGGTTGCTCTACCATTTTAGAAAAATCAACGGTTCTTTTATCAACACGAGCAGGGGTACCTGTTTTAAATCTTGCGATTTCAAATCCCAGTTCTTTAAGATTATCCGATAGCCTGGTAGACCTTCGCTGACCGTTAGGACCAGCAGGAAAATCTAAATCACCGATAATAATTCTACCTTTCAAATAGGTGCCGGTAGTTAAAATAACAATGGGTGCCAAAAATTTTGCTCCAGTCTCCGTAATAACCCCTTCCACTTGATTATTACTGACTAAAATCTCCTCAACCAGAGCCTGTTTAACATCTAAATTTTCTTGAGATTGTAATGTTTTTGTCATCTCCATCTGGTACAGTTTTTTATCTGCCTGGGCACGTAAAGCCCTAACAGCAGGTCCTTTCCCTGTATTTAAAGTTCTGATCTGTATATAAGTTTTATCAATATTTAAGCCCATTTCCCCGCCTAATGCATCAATTTCTCTGACCAGATGTCCTTTTGCCGGACCTCCAATAGCAGGATTACAGGGCATTAAAGCAATATTTTCCATACTGAGTGTTAAAATCAAAGTTTTACACCCCATCCGGGCACTGGCTAATGCCGCTTCACAACCTGCATGGCCGGCACCTACCACAATTACATCATAAGCTCCTGCAAAATATTCCATAACTTCCTCCTTACTTTCCTAAACAAAATTGAGAAAAAATCTGATCCAATAAATCTTCTTCTACAGTTTCTCCTGTAATTTTACCAAGACTCTCCCAAGCAGCTTTTAAATCAATGGCTAAAAAGTCGCTGGGTAAATATAAGTTGAGAGAATTTAGAGCACTTTCCAAATAATCTAAAGCACTTGTTAAAGCTTGTACATGTCGCACATTTGTAATAAGTTCATCATTAGATGTATCGATTTGTCCGGAAAAAAACAACTCTAAGATTTGTTTTTCCAATTCATCAATACCTTCACTTTCCAGAGCAGAAATCTGCAATATTGCTTTATCATCACCTATAGCAACTTTGATACTTTCTATATCAAAATTACTGTCTTTTAAATCACTCTTATTAACCAAAACGATAGTAGGTACATCTTTGAGATAATTATTTAATATATTTCGATCCGCTTCAGTTACCCCCGTTAAAATATCTAAAACAAATAAGACTAAATCAGCTTTATTTATAAACTCTTTAGCTTTTTCTACCCCAATTTTTTCTACCAGATCTTCAGTATCCCTGATTCCTGCAGTGTCAATAATTTTAATGGGAACACCGCCTAAATTTATAAACTCCTCAATAGCATCCCGAGTAGTCCCGGGAATATCAGTTACTATAGCTCTATTTTCTTTTAATAAAGCATTTAATAAGCTGGATTTGCCCACATTAGGTTTACCTATTATCACCACATTTAATCCTTCTCTAATTATTTTACCTCTCTTTGCCGTTGCTAAAATTGTACTTACCCTTTCCCGTAACGATAATATTCTTTCTTTTATTTCTTCATTAGTCAATCTTTCAATATCATCATCGGGAAAATCAATATCTGCCTCAATATAAGCCAATAATTCTAATAAATTATGCCGAAGTTTATTAATAGTTTTTGACAATTTACCTTGATGTTGATTTATAGCCACTTTTAAGCTTTGATCAGTTTTGGCATTAACAATATCCATAATGGCCTCTGCCTGGGATAGGTCCAGTTTGCCGTTTAAAAAAGCCCTTTTACTAAATTCTCCCGGTTCTGCCAAACGAGCACCGTTCCGTAGAACTAATTCTAAAACTTTTTGCACAACAACATAGCCCCCGTGGCACTGAATCTCAACCACATCTTCTCCGGTAAACGTATGAGGACCATGCATAACAAGAAATAAAGCTTCATCAATTACTTCCTTATTTTTATAATCATAAACGTGACCATAATTAACGGAATGAGTTAATACTTCTTGTAAAGATTTTTTTCCTTTATAAACCCGGTCACCTATTTCTAACGCCTCTGAACCGCTGATTCTAATGATTCCTACACCGGCAGGACCTAAAGCAGTAATAATCGCGGCAATAGTATCGTTTAACAAAGCTACTTCACCTCATGGAAAAATATTCTGCCCATATGTTACCACAAAATATAAACAAAAACACATTATCTCTAAGTGACCATATTAATTTTTCTAAGTATTTATATCTTTTCTTGAAAAGAAAAAACTTGGCCTGAGCCAAGTTAACTAAGCTTGTTTTTTAGGTACTATCACTACTTTTCGGTAAGGTTCTTCACCTTCACTGTAAGTAGTAATATATTTATTATCTTGTAAAGTTAAGTGAATAATCCTTCTTTCCTGGGGATTCATTGGTTCCAAAACAACTTTACGCCCGGTTCGTATAACTTTTTTAGCTAGCCTGTTAGCTAAATCGGCTAGTGTATTTTCCCGGCGGCTACGGTAACCTTCTACATCGATAATGTATTTAACTCTATTTTCTAAATTTTTATTAACTACGAGATTTAGTAAAAACTGCAATGAATCTAGAGTTTCACCTCGGCGGCCAATTAAAATACCTAAATCTTTACCTGATAAATTAAATATAGTGTACTCATCTTCTTCAACAATATTAATAGTTGGCTCTAATTTCATAAAAGAAAATATTTTTTCTAAGAATTTTTGACCGGCTTTAAGAGGATCATATTTTTCTTCAACTCTGACTAAAGCATTTTTACTGCCTAAAAAACCTAAAAAACCTTTATTTGGGTGTTCCAGAATCTCAATATTAACTTCATCCTCAGTAAGGTTTAATTTTTCTAAGGCAATTTTTACTGCTTCCTCAACAGTTTTTGCTGAAACTTCCACACTTCTCACTTTCTTTCAACCTCCTCAGTTAGGGGTTGACGATTAATAATAATTTGTTGTACAACACCCAAAATATTAAAAACAACCCAGTATAAAGATAACCCGGCCGGAAATTGTATACTAATATAAGCAATAAAAATAGGCATAAAATATAACATCATCAAATTCATGGAATTATTAGAAGCAGTAGTAGCCTTAGCTAAAGACAGTTTTGACTGAACATAAGTAGCTATACCGACTAATATCGGTAAAATGTAATACGGATCGGGATTACTTAAATTGGCTACCCAAAAGAATTTTGCATGTTCCACAGGCTCAAAAGTGAAATCCCTTAAAACAGTAAAAAGACCGATTAAAATTGGCATTTGAATTAAAAGAGGTAAACAACCTGCAGCAGGATTAATATCATATTGTTGATAAAGTTTCATTAATTCTTGGTTAAGCTTTTCTTTATTATTTTTATATTTCTTTTGTAATTGTTGAATTTTCGGTTGAACCAATTGCATGTTTTTCATTGACTTCATTTGTTTGAGAGTCAAAGGATATAGAGCCAACCTTAATAAAATGGTCATTAAAATAATAGCCAGTGCGTAATTGGGAAAACCTATAGCTTTTGTAATGTCATATAAAAAAATAATTATACTTTTTATTCCACTAACTAACATTTGCCACAAAAGCAACCCTGCTAGACAAAACTAGTTTGATAGCAGGTTTCACCTCCTTAATTTTCATTATTTTATAGGATCATAGCCACCTGGATGAAAAGGATGACATTTTAAAATCCTTTTAAGAGCCAATAAGGAACCTTTACAAAAACCATATTTACTAATAGCCTGTAATGTATATTCTGAACAAGTGGGATAAAAACGACAGGTTTTACCTTTTAAAGGAGAAATAAATTTTTGATATAGTTTTATTAAAAAAACACTGGTTTTAACCATAAAATTATTCATTAATATACACTCTACCCTTTTTTAATAAGTAAATTATATTTTTTTCAAGTTCATGATATTCCAATTCAATAATTTTTTGACGGGCAACAAAAATTAGGTCAAAACCATTTTGGATATTATCTAAATTATGCCTAATTATCTCTCTTAACTGTCTTTTTAAATAATTTCTTTTTGTAGCTTTGCCTATTTTTTTTGAAATGGAAAAACCAATTCGTGTTTGATTAGTATTATTTTTCTTTAAATATAATACCAAATATTTGGTAGCAAAAGAATGGGATTTTCGATAAACATTTCGAAAATCATAATTATTGCGCAGACGATAATTACTGGGTAACAAATTATCATCCCCTTACCCAACCTTTAAAGTAAAAAGGCCACTAAGGGCCTTTTTATGCACTTAATCTCTTCCTTCCTTTTGCTCTTCTTCTTTTAAGAACATTTCTACCGGTAGCACTCCGCATTCTACTGCGAAAACCATGAACTCTTTTATATTTTCTATTTTTAGGCTGGTAAGTTCTTTTCACTGTTAGCACACCTCCCTAGTTTCTGTGATATATATCAAGATAACTTTGATATCTAGTCACACGCATAAAAATTATATCTTATAGGTAATAATGGGTCAAGTTAATTTATTTTTTCAACTGTGGATATTTATCCTGTGGATAATTTCTGATTATCTGTTTTAACACTTGTTGATAACTTCCTGTATTTTTGGTATTATTTAGTTGTCCCAAAGGAATTTTTTAATTTATACCCAATTTATACACATTACTGTGGATAAATCTGTGAATAATTTTTTTATTTTTTATATCTAAAATAAATTTGGGGGTATTTTGAAAATGTTTAAAACACAACTTTCCCAAATCTGGAAAGAGACACTGCAGTTAATTGAACAAGACCTCTCCAAACCTACTTTTGAAACTTGGTTTAACTCTACACAATTAATTGCTTATTATGATGATTATTTGATAATAAGCACACCAAATCAATTCGTGCAGGATTGGCTGAGAAATCATTATATGGATTTAATCAAATCTAAATTAGAAAAACTTTTAGGCCAACCGGTAAAATTGAAATTTGTAAACTCCCAACAAGGTAAAGAAACTTTAGAAGAATCAGAAAATAACACAACCGATACCAATACGGAAAATAAATTATGTGAAGACTATCTAGGAAATCAATTAAACCCTAAATATACTTTTGATACCTTTGTAGTCGGCAACAGCAACCGATTCGCCCATGCAGCTTCTTTAGCGGTAGCCGAATCTGTAGCTAAAGCCTATAATCCTCTATTTATATACGGTGGTGTTGGTTTAGGAAAAACTCACCTTATGCATGCTATCGGTCATCATGTTATTAACAATAACTCCAACGCTAAAGTGGTTTATGTTTCCTCGGAAAAATTCACTAATGAACTAATTGACGGCATCAAAGATGATACAACCACAAAATTTCGCAATAAATATCGGAACATTGATGTATTGTTAATAGACGATATCCAATTTTTAGCTAAAAAAGAAAGAACTCAAGAGGAGTTTTTCCATACATTTAATGCTTTATATGAAGCCAATCGGCAAATAATCATCTCCAGTGACCGCCCACCAAAAGAAATACCTTTACTGGAAGATAGGTTAAGAACAAGATTTGAATGGGGATTAATTACAGACATACAACCTCCTGATTTAGAAACAAGAATAGCAATTTTAAGGAAAAAAGCTCAAATGGACAACATAGATGTAAGTAATGACGTAATGTTATACATAGCAGAAAAAATCCAATCTAATATTAGAGAATTGGAAGGTGCATTAATCAGAGTAATTGCTTTCGCTTCCCTTAACAATAAGCCTATAACGGTCCAACTGGCTGAAGAAGCCTTAAAAGATATACTGGTAGTTAATAAGCCCAGGCCTATCACAGCTGATTTAATTCAAGAAAAGGTGGCTTCTTTTTTTGCAATAAAAATTGAAGATTTAAAAGGTAAAAAAAGAACAAAAAATGTTGCCTACCCCCGGCAAATTGCCATGTATCTATGCAGAGAATTAACGGACCTATCATTACCAAAAGTAGGTGAATATTTTGGAGGAAGGGACCATACAACAGTATTACATGCCCAAGATAAAATCAGTAAAGAATTAGAAACAGACCCTTATTTACAGGATATTATTAAAAAAATAAAAGATGAGCTGAAGAATTAACGTAGATAAGGGGAAAGTTGAAAGGCAAAAGAGGAAAGTAGTAAAGGTAATACTGAAGTATTTAAAGAGATAAATTTGTGGATATAATTTTTAATAAATTTGTGGATTGATTGTGGAAAGCTGTTAATAAGTAATTTCCTTGTGAATATGTGGATAATTTAAACAAAACATGCACATGTTTATTAACATTCTGTTTTAGTTGTTAATAAAGACTTTTTTAGACTTTTCCACAAATCCACAGCTACTACTACTATAACTACTATATATATGTCTTAACTAAGATTAATATGCTTAAAAATTTTTTTTAGTGTTTACCGGAAAGGATGATTAATTTGAAAATAATAACTACCAAAGAAAATCTGCTTTATGGTATCCAAACGGTCCAAAAAGCTATTTCTACAAAAAACACTATTCCTATTTTATCCGGAATTTTATTAAAAGCTAAAGACAACAGACTTTTTTTTAGTGCCACTGATTTAGAAATAGGGATCCAGTGTAGTGTACCTGTCCAAACCCTCAGCGAAGGGGAGGTTGTTTTACCAGCTCGTTATTTTTCGGAGCTGGTTCGTAAATTGCCTGAAACAAAAATTACCCTGGAGTATATACCGGAAAACATTGAAGTAAAAATAAACTATGGAGATGCTGAAGTAAATTTAAAAGGTTGGCCAGGAGAAGAATTTCCTGTAATTCCTGAATTAGAAGGAGATTATTCTTTTGAAATCCAACCTATTTTGTTAAAAAATATGATTAAACAGACTATTTTTGCTGTTTCTATAGATGATACACGTCCAATTTTCACCGGTGCTTTATTTCATATAGAAGAGGACATTTTAAATTTAGTAACTACAGATACTCATCGTTTGGCTTGGCGGAAAGCTAAAATAAATCTTTTAAATGAAAATAAATATGATTTAAACTTGATAATTCCCAGTAAAACTCTAAATGAACTGGCCAGAATTATCAAAGAAGACGAACCTATACTGGTAAAAGGTGATCAAAACCAGATATCTTTCCAAACTAATGAAACCAGGATAATTTCTCGTCTAATAGAAGGTAAATTTCCCAATTACAAACAGGTAATACCCAATAATTATAATGGTTTGATTAGGGTTAAAACTAAAACTTTGCAAAGTACCCTAGAAAGAGCAAGTCTGTTTGTTAACGAAAAAGATGGAACAAGTATTGTGAAACTAGTAATTAAAGATCAAACATTAAATATTTCCTCTAAATCAGATGTGGGCAAAGTTGACGAAAATATTCCTATTTTCTTTGAAGGACAGGAAATAGAAATTTCTTTTAATGCTAAATATTTACTTGATGTTTTAAAAATCATCGAAGAAGAGGATTTAATTATTAACTTAACTGGTTCTTTAAGTCCAGCCATATTACAAACTGCCAATCATGATAATTTTATATATTTAATTTTACCTTTGCGTACAAGTGCTTAAGCTTGTAAAGATGGAGTGTAAACAGTGATATTAAAAAATATAATCCTGGAAAATTTTCGGAATTATGTTCAGGAAACAGTGGAATTAAACCCTAAAATAAATTTATTTATTGGAGAGAATGCCCAAGGAAAGACTAATTTAATTGAAGCAATATATTACCTGGCAACAGGAAGGTCATTTAGAAACAGTCGGGAATTGGAGATAATTAACTGGAATAAAGATTATTTGAGGCTGCAAATAAAATTCTTTAAAAAAAGCGTTAACCGTGAATTTTTTATTGATTTTTATTATGATAAAAAAGGTAATAAACAGTTAAAAATTAACGGTATTAAACAAAAAAAATTATCTAATTTATGGGGATTATTACAGGTGGTCAAATTTTCTCCTGATGATCTGAATATTATTAAAGCCGGTCCTCAGGAAAGGAGAAAATATTTTGACCTGGAAATATGTCAATTATCTCCTGATTATTACCACTTAAACAGTCAATTTTATAAAATTCTTCAACAAAGAAATATTCTATTAAAAGAAATCAGGGATAAAGATAAAAAAGATGATTTACTGGAGATTTGGGATGAACAGCTGGTTAAAAAGGGAAGTATGATTATAAAAAAAAGGATTGATTTTTTAAAAAAATTAGTACCTGTTGCCAAGAATACCCATAAAGAAATTACTTCCCAAAAAGAATTGCTGGATATAACATACAATTCTGTTTTAATAGATAATCCGGAAACAGACATAGAAGACATTGAAAAAAAATATCTACTCAAGCTTAAAGAAGAAAGAAAGCAGGAAATAATAAAAGGAGTCACTTTAACGGGTCCCCACCGAGATGATGTGCTGTTTTATTTAAATGGGAAAAATTTAAAAATTTTTGGATCACAAGGACAGCAAAGAACGGCAATATTAGCTTTAAAAATTGCCCAACTAAAATTATTTTCTTATCTTAATGAAGAACATCCTTTATTACTTTTAGACGATGTTATGAGTGAATTAGATGATTATAGGAGACAGTATTTAATCAATCTTATTCAAAATAATGAAATACAAACCTTTATTACGGGTACAAATCTGGATTTTATGAAGGGAAATTTTGATAAAAGAGGAATTTATTTAGTTGAAAATGGAAATATTAAGAATTTAGGGAGGATATGATTTTGTTTTTACATTTAGGAGAGAATGAAATAATTTTTAAAAATTCCGTTCTAGGAATATTTAACATAGGCACTCTTTCAAACTCTAAAATAAACAAAGAATTTTTAGAAGTGGCCAATTCAGAGAAGAAAGTTATTCAAATTGGCAGTAAAGAAAAAATTAAAACATTTGTAGTTACCGATGATAAAATTTATCTTTCCCCTATTTCCTCATTAACTCTTCAGAAAAGATTTAACAATAATAATTTATAACTAACGGAAATTTTTACTTACAAAGTCTAGGCTCAAAAGAGAATAGACTTTATTTTTGCTTTATAACTGTTTTTAAATCTATATTGAAATATAGATAATTAGTCATATACCGTTAAAAAAATAATATATGATATAATTGTATATCAGGGAAAAACAAATAAGGAGAGAATAATGTGACCAATAACAATAATGGTAATTATACAGCTGAAGAAATTCAGGTTTTAGAAGGCCTAGAAGCTGTTCGTAAACGGCCTGGTATGTATATCGGTAGTACAGGCAGCCGAGGCTTGCATCATTTGGTGTATGAAATTGTAGATAACAGTATTGATGAAGCCTTGGCCGGTTTTGGTAATAAAATAGAAGTTATAATAAACGAAGGCAATATCATTACCGTAATAGATGAGGGAAGAGGTATTCCTGTTGAACCACATCCCAAACTAAAAATACCGGCAGTAGAGGTAGTGTTAACAACTTTACATGCCGGGGGCAAGTTTGGAGGAAAAGGATATAAAGTTTCCGGGGGACTCCACGGTGTGGGCATGTCTGTTGTTAATGCCCTTTCAGAATGGTTAGAAGTTGAGGTCAGCAGGGAAAATAAAATTTTTCATCAGCGATTTGAAAGAGGTAAAACCGTTTCTAAATTAAAGGAAATAGGTACTTCCAAAAAAACCGGTACTAAGATTACTTTTAAGCCAGATCCTCTTATTTTTGAAGAAATTGAATTTGATTTTGATATTTTAGAAAAAAGACTGCGGGAACTGTCTTTTTTAAATAAAAACTTAAAAATTATTTTAAAAGATAAACGTCTTGGTAAAGAAAAAGAAAAAGTTTACCTCCATGACGGGGGAATTATAGATTTTGTAAAGTACATTAATAAAAATAAAAATGTCATTAATCCAAAGGTAATTTATTTTGAAAATATTAAAGATGGCATTCATGTGGAAGCGGCTTTGCAGTATACGGATGCATATACAGAAAATATATTTTCTTATGCCAATAATATTCATACCCATGAAGGGGGAACCCACGAAGCAGGGTTTAAATCAGCTTTGACCAGAATTATCAATGACTATGCCCGTAAATTTAATATTTTAAAAGATAATGAAAATAATCTAACCGGTGAAGATATTCGTGAGGGTTTAACAGCTATTATTAACGTCAAAGTACCTGAACCTCAATTTGAGGGACAAACCAAAACTAAATTAGGTAACAGTGAAGTAAGAGGTATTGTGGAAAGTATAATCAGCGAAGGTTTGTCAATTTATTTAGAAGAAAACCCTACAGTTTCAAGAAAAATAGTTGAAAAGGCCATTAATGCAGCCAGGGCTCGGGAGGCTGCCCGTAAAGCCAGGGAATTAACCAGAAGAAAAAATGCTTTGGAAAATACCTCTTTACCGGGAAAATTAGCTGATTGTTCGATTAAAGACCCTAAATATTGTGAGCTCTATTTAGTGGAAGGTGATTCTGCAGGAGGCTCGGCAAAACAGGGGAGAGACCGAAGATTTCAGGCTATTTTACCTTTACGGGGAAAAATACTCAATGTAGAGAAAGCCCGTCTGGATAAAATATTAAATAATGAGGAAATAAGAACGATTATCACCGCAATGGGAACAGGAGTCAGTGATGATTTTGACATAACCAAAGCCCGTTATCATAAAATAATCATTATGAGTGATGCGGATGTGGACGGAGCTCATATTCGAACCTTACTTTTAACTTTCTTTTACCGTTACATGAGACCCCTTATTGAAGAAGGTTATGTCTATATAGCTCAACCACCTCTGTATAAAGTTAAGAAAAATAAGCAGGAGGTTTATTTATATTCTGACCAGGAATTAAATGATTATTTAGAAAAAATAGGTAGGGATAATATTACCGTCCAAAGGTATAAAGGTTTGGGGGAAATGGACCCCGAACAATTATGGGATACTACCATGAACCCGGAAAAAAGAACAATTTTAAGAGTAGAATTAGAAGATGCTATTAAAGCTGATGAGATTTTTACCATCTTAATGGGAGATAAAGTAGAACCCCGCCGGGAATTTATACAAACTAATGCAAAACAAGTGCGTAATTTAGATATTTAGTTTAGTAATTAAAACTAATCCTGATGGCTACAGAATAGAAATAAATTAAAAAAAAAGTTAACACAGTATGTTGTTAGATTGAAAGGAGAAAAAAATTAAGTGGAAAATTTTACCCACGGAAAAATTGTACCGGTAATAATTGAAGAAGAAATGCAAAAATCATATTTAGATTATGCCATGAGCGTAATCGTTGGACGAGCTTTACCAGATGTAAGGGATGGATTAAAACCTGTACATAGAAGAATCCTTTTTTCTATGTATAAAACCGGGATGACTGCTGACAAACCTCATAAAAAATCAGCTCATATTGTCGGTGATGTTTTGGCTAAGTATCATCCCCACGGCGACAGTGCTGTTTATGATGCAATGGTTAGGCTGGCCCAGCCCTTTTCTACTCGTTATCCTTTAGTAGACGGACACGGTAACTTTGGATCTGTTGACGGTGATTCGGCTGCTGCCATGCGTTATACGGAAGCCAGAATGACTAAACTGGCTGAGGAACTATTGTCAGATATTGAAAAAGATACTATTGATTTTATTCCTAACTATGATGAATCTTTAGAAGAACCTAAAGTTTTACCCTCCAGGTTCCCTAACCTGTTAGTTAACGGGTCTTCCGGAATAGCAGTAGGAATGGCTACTAATATTCCACCCCATAACCTAGGTGAAGTTATTAATGGTGTAATTAATCTTATTGATAAACCTGATATTTCTGTTCAAGAATTAATGAAAACCATTAAAGGACCTGATTTTCCTACCGGTGGAATAATCATGGGCCTTAAAGGAATTAAGTCTGCTTATGAAACGGGTAGGGGAATAATTAAAGTTCGGGCTAAAACAAAAATTGAAAAAATGACCGGCGGTAAGACCCGAATTGTTGTTACCGAAATACCTTATCTTGTTAATAAAGCCAGGTTAATAGAAAAGATAGCAGATTTAGTAAGGGAGAAAAAAATAGAAGGAATAACTGATTTACGAGATGAATCTGACCGAAACGGGATGAGGGTTGTCATTGAACTGAGAAGAGATGCCAACCCAAAAATAATTCTTAATCAGTTATACAAGCATACCCAGTTGGAAGATAATTTCGGTGTCATCATGTTGGCGCTGGTAGACGGAGAACCGAAAATATTGAACCTAAAAGAGATGCTTTATTACTACCTGGAACATCAAAAAGATGTAATCGTCCGTAGGACCCGTTTTGAGTTAAATAAAGCTTTAGATAGAGCCCATATTGTAGAAGGCTTAAGGATTGCTTTAAACAATATAGATGAGGTTATAAAAACAATCCGTAAATCCCAGTCCACTGATGAGGCCAGAAATAATTTAATGGCGAAGTTTGGATTATCAGAAAAACAGGCCCAGGCCATTTTAGATATGCGTTTGCAAAAATTAACAGGATTAGAGAGAGAAAAGTTAGAAGAAGAATATAAAATGCTGCTGGAAAAAATTGAGTATTATCGCAGCGTTTTAGCGGACGAACAAAAGGTTTTAGATATTATTAAAGAAGAAATAAGTGTCATTAAAGATAAATATTCTGATGAACGGCGAACGGAAATAAGCATTTTTGAGGACAATTTGGAAATAGAGGATTTAATCGCAGATGAAGACGTAGTTATCACTATCAGTCATCAAGGCTATATCAAGAGAATGCCTGCAGATACTTATAAAAGTCAAAAACGGGGTGGTAAAGGTATTACTGCAGTAAGCACAAAAGAAGAAGATTTTGTGGAACATCTATTTATCACTACCACTCATAATTATTTGTTGTTTTTCACCAACAAAGGAAAGGTATACCGCCTAAAGGTTTATGAAATCCCGGAATCAGGGCGACAGGCCAGAGGTATTCCTATAGTTAATCTTTTATATACCGACAGCGAGGAAACAATTACAACGGTAATTCCCGTTAAAGAATTTACCGAAGGTTTGTATCTTTTAGCTGCTACAAAACAAGGTATAGTCAAGAAAACCCCTTTAATTGAATATGATTCATCCCGTAAAGACGGGATTATTGCCATTAATTTAAATGAAGATGATGAATTAATCAGCGTTCAGTTAACTAACGGTGAGCAGGATGTTATTTTAGTTACCAGAAAGGGAATGGCTATCAGGTTTAAGGAAGAAGATGTCCGCCCCATGGGACGGACAGCTAAAGGCGTTAAAGGTATTAGTTTAGACGAGGATGATTATTTAGTAGGTATGGAAATTGCCACAGCAGATGCTCAGTTATTGGTGGTTACGGAAAAAGGTTATGGTAAGCGAACCCCATTAAGTGAATACCGGGTACAAACCCGAGGAGGAAAAGGGGTAATTACTTTACGTACTACAAAGAAAAACGGTTTGTTAATAGGGGCCAAAGTAGTTAAAGACCAAGAAGAAGTAATGATTATTTCTAAAGAAGGAATAATCATACGGCTGGAAGTTAACGATATTTCTTCTATGGGCAGATCAACCCAAGGGATTCTACTAATGCGAGTAGATGAAGAAGATGAGGTTGTGGCTTTAGCCAGGGTTGTGGCTGAAGAATAACTTATAAATTTTAAAAAAAGCCCTTGACATTTCTCAATAAAGTGTAGTAACATACTTTTAAATTCATTATCGGAAACACTGTGAAGGGGAGCAAGTACTTTAAAACCCTATCTTTCAGAGAGTTGGTGGTCGGTGTGAACCAACAAGGTTTTAAAGGAAATTCCGCCCTGGAGTGGAGTGCGATGAGTACAACCGGTGTGCACGTCCGTTATCGTGGTTAATGAGAGGGATAATAATGACCTTTTTGAGGTATTTTATTATCCAATTAGGGTGGCAACGCGGGTTAATCAGCTCGTCCCTGTAGTTATTTAATTACTACAGTGGGCGAGCTTTTTTATTTGATTTGCCGGCAATCAATAAAAAGTTAACTCTGTTGTGCCTTAATTTTAAAAATATAGGTAATAAAATTAAAATTTAAAATATAAGGAGTGGATTGTTATGTATGAAAAGCAAATATTATTAATTCCTGGACCTACTATGATTCCGCCCCGTGTTTTGCGGGCAATGGCAGCTCCCAGTATGGGTCATCGTTCAGAAAAATTCAGCCAGATTATAAAAGAAGTTTCTGAGAACCTGAAAAAGATCTTTCAAACAAAAAATGATGTTTATATTTTAACTTCTTCAGGTTCCGGAGCCATGGAAGCCAGTGTAGTAAACTTTATTAATCCTCAGGATAAAGTAATAGTTTTAGTTAACGGTAAGTTTGGCGACCGTTATGCGAAAATCAATGAGAGAGTGGGAGCAGAGGTTATCAGACTGGATTTTGAACCAGGGGTCCCGGCTGATCCGGAAAAGGTGAGAGAAATCTTAGCTCAAGATACCAATAAGGAGATAAAAGCGGTTTTTGTACAGCAAAATGAAACATCTACAGGAATTTTAAACGATATTAAAGCTATTAAAGAAGCGATGGGGGACCATCCGGCTTTATTAATAGTTGATAGCATTTCCGGGATGGCAGTAGCTGATTTTCCCGTAGACGAATGGGGTGCTGACGTGGTGGTAGCCGGTTCCCAAAAGGCTTTTATGATTCCTCCCGGTTTAGCGTTTATTACAGTCAGTGAAAAAGCCTGGAAAGTTAATGAACAGTGCCGCAGCTTTAATTTCTATTTTGACTTAAGAGCCGCCAAGAAAAATTTAGCTAAAAATACTACCCCCTATACCCCTGCTACTTCTTTAATTATCGGGCTAAAAGAATCTATCGATATTTTGCTGGAGGAAGGTTTAGAGAATATCTTCCGTAAACAGCTGAAGTATAAAGAGATGGTTAGAGAAGCTGTTAAAGCCATGGGATTGGAATTGTTGGTGCAGGATGAAAAATACGCTTCTCCAGCCATAACTGCTATTAAAGTACCGGAAAACATCGCCTGGAAAGATTTAAATAATCTATTGGTGAATGAATTTAATGTGATGTTAGCCGGCGGTCAAGATGAATTGAAAGGAAAGATATTTAGAATAGGGCATATCGGTTATGTTCATGAAATGGATTTAGTAGTGGCTATCGCTGCCTTAGAAATGGCTCTTTATAAATTAGGATATCCTGTGGAATTAGGAACAGGGGTCAAGGCTTGCCAGGAAGTAATTCTAAAATATAAGGAGGTTAATTAACGATGAAGGTTCTGGTTTGTGACCCGATTTCAGATGAGGGTTTAAAACTTTTATACGAAACACCGGGTATAGAAATTACCACCAAATATAAAAGCACAGAAGAAGAATTATTGGAAATTGTACCGGAGTATCACGCAATATTAGTTCGCAGTCAGACAAAAATAACAGCACCTATTATCGAAAAAGCAGTTAACTTAAAAGTTATCGGCAGGGCGGGTGTAGGTGTTGATAATATTGATGTAGATGCAGCTACTTTAAAAGGTGTGGTTGTGGTTAATGCACCGGAAGGTAATACTATTGCGGCTACGGAACACACCATGGCTATGATGCTGGCTTTAGCCAGAAATATTCCCCAGGCTAACTTTAAATTGAGAAACGGCCAGTGGGACCGAAAAAGTTTTATGGGAGTAGAGTTAAGAAATAAAGTTTTGGGTGTAGTAGGCTTAGGTAAAATAGGTTCGCAAGTGGCTAAAAGGGCCAAAGCCTTCGAAATGAAAGTTGTAGGTTATGACCCTTATATCAGCAAAGAAAAAGCGAAAAGCTTAGGGGTTGAATTATTAGATTTGGACGAATTACTAAAGGTTAGTGATTTCATAACCTTACATTTACCAAAAACAGAGGAAACAAAGAATTTAATTAATGAAGAAAAAATTGCTTTAATGAAAGACGGGGTAAGGATAATTAACTGTGCCCGGGGCGGAATCATCGATGAGGAAGCTTTAAAGAAAGCACTGGAAACAGGGAAAGTGGCTGGTGCGGCATTAGACGTGTTTTCCAAGGAGCCTTATGAAGGGCCGTTAGTAAATATGCCCCAGGTAGTAGCAACTCCTCATTTAGGAGCATCAACAGAAGAAGCTCAGATAGTGGTAGCAGAAGAAGTAGCAGAAGAAACTTTGCGAGTCTTAAAAGGTGAACCGGTAAGAAATGCTGTTAATATTCCTTTCATTAAATCTGAACTCTACTCTATTTTTGAGCCTTACCTGGGATTAGCTGAAACTTTAGGTAAATTTATCTCTCAATTAATGGATAAACCGGTGGAGCATGTTAAAATCAATTATAATGGTGACATTGCCAATTATGATTTAACAACTTTAACTAATACTATCTTAAAAGGCTTGTTACGTCCCATTTTGCAGGATTCTGTCAATTATGTAAATGCTCCCATTGTAGCTAAAAACAGAGGCATTAAGGTAGAAGAAACCAAATCTCAGCAGTTGAAAAACTATGCTAATTTAATAAATTTAGAAGTAAAAGGTAATGGCACAACTCACCAAATTGCCGGTACCATTTTCAGTAACGGGGAAGCCAAGTTAGTTCAATTAGACGGTTTTTCTATGGATGCTGCACCTACTAAGCATATGTTGATTGTACCTCATGTAGATAAGCCAGGTATGATTGGCAAAGTAGGAACTATTTTAGGTGAGGAACAAGTGAATGTGGCCGGCATGCAAGTAGGGCGTAAAGAAATTGGCGGTAATGCGGTAATGATTATGGCTATTGATCATGCTGTCAGTGAACAAGCATTAGAAAAAATGAGAAAAATTGACGGAATTTTTGACGTACGCTATGTTTGCCTGTAAAATAGTAATTAGCGATTTGTGACTAGTGATTCACCTCGAACACTAGTCACAATCGTTAATACAAGAGCTAATTGTGAGGTGTAATAAATGCTTGATATTAAATTTGTTCGGGCTAATCCTCATGTTGTCCAAGAGGCCATGGCTAAAAGGGGTGCAGAGGTAAACCTCGATGAATTTCTAAAATTAGATGAGGATAGAAGAAAGAAGCTTGCGGAAGTTGAACAGCTAAAAAATCAAAGAAATGTTACTTCTAAAGAAATTGGTACTTTGAAAAGAGAAGGAAAAGATGCAAGTGAATTAGTGCAGAAGATGACAGAGGTAGGGGAGAAAATAAAATCCCTGGACGAGGAAGTTAAAGAAATCGAGGCAAAGTTGGAAGAAATTATTATGGGGATCCCCAATATACCCAATGACAGTATACCGGTTGGGCCAGATGAAAGTTATAACCGGGTGGAAAGGACCTGGGGTGAACCAAGAAAATTCACTTTTGAACCTAAACCTCATTGGGAAATTGGCGAAAACTTGGATATTTTAGATTTTGAACGGGCAGGCAAAGTTACAGGCACTCGTTTTACTTTTTATAAAGGTTTAGGCGCTCGGTTAGAAAGAGCCTTGATTAACTTTATGTTAGATGTACATACCAATGAACATGGTTATATTGAAACTTTACCGCCTTTTATGGTTAATAAATACAGCATGATTGGTACCGGTCAATTACCTAAATTTGAAGAAGACATGTTTAAGGTTGCCAATAATGGTTATTATTTAATTCCTACGGCGGAAGTTCCGGTAACTAACATATACCGCGATGAAATCCTGGATGAAAAAGATTTGCCTATTTTACACTGTGCTTATAGTCCATGTTTCAGAGCAGAAGCCGGTGCTCATGGCCGGGATACTAGGGGGTTAATCCGTCAGCATCAGTTTAATAAAGTAGAATTAGTTAAATTTGCCCATCCGGATAACTCTTACGAAGAACTGGAAAAACTGACTAATGATGCAGAAAGAATATTGCAATTGTTAGAATTACCCTATCAAGTAGTAACTCTTTCTACAGGGGATATTGGTTTTTCTTCAGCTAAGACATATGATTTAGAGGTATGGTTACCTAGCTTTAATACATATAGGGAGATTTCTTCTTGCAGTAACTTTGAAGATTTCCAGGCCCGTCGGGCAAATATCCGTTTCCGGGACAGTAAAGGTAAAGTTCGGTTTGTTCATACTTTAAATGGTTCCGGACTGGCAGTAGGTAGAACAACTGCAGCAATTCTGGAGAACTATCAACAAGAGGACGGCAGTGTGAAAATACCTAAAGTGCTGCAACCTTACATGGGTGGATTAGAAGTGATTAAGTAATAGTTAGAGTGGGAGAGGGGTAGAGAAGATTTTCTCGTCCCCTCGCCTACAGGCTGACTGGCCAACTTTCATATAATTAGTATTTAATAGTGGTTTGTTAAAGTACTTGCCACGAGACCTAATTTTACCAAATTGACAAGGACCAGGCTAGTATGTTATACTATCATTTGCGTTGAAAATTATCTCGGGGAGAGGTGTCCGAGCGGTTGAAGGAGGCGGTCTTGAAAACCGTTGAACCTTTACGGGTTCCGTGGGTTCGAATCCCACCCTCTCCGCCATTCAAGAGGCAAGAGGCAGGAAGCAATAAGAGTGGGCGAGTGGGCGAGAATCTAGCCACCAGCCACTAAAAACTAGCCACTAATGCTAGTCACTAACTATTACAAATCAATTTGGTATAAATTACACTAGCAAAATATTACTGTTTGTAGTATAATATTATATGCTTTGGTAATTTGATAATACGGAGAGATGGCCGAGTGGCCGAAGGCGGTCGCCTGCTAAGCGATTATACGGGCTAATACCCGTATCGAGGGTTCGAATCCCTCTCTCTCCGCCAGATTTGCGCCCGTAGCTCAGCTGGATAGAGTAACAGACTACGAATCTGGAGGTCGCAGGTTCGAATCCTGCCGGGCGCGCCAGTTTTTACAAATATATAATGTACAAGAAACTGTTGTTAAAGTAATTAGCAACAGTTTTTTTATTTTTTTAACAAAATTGGTAAATAATATTTTCTAATTCTAAAAATATCATATATGACAACCCTAAATATATTATAGGGTTGTTAGAGAGGGAAAAATATGTTATACTCGCCCTATGAAAAATAATATTGCTTTTGTTTAAGTTAGATATATAACAAGGTATATGTTTTGTATTATTTTTTAGCTATGATTTATGTTTTGTAAAAATAAAAACGCAAAAAAAGCCCTTCTAATGCAAAGCATAACAGAAGTGGCTTTTTTGTTAGCGTGAGGAGGATTTTATGAGGGAAAAAATTGTTGTCAAAGATTTGATAAAAATTTTTGGTCTGCACACGGATAAAGCTTTAAAAATGTTACAAGATGGAAAAAACAAGGAGGAAATTTTAAAAGAAACAGGCCTTACCGTAGGTGTCAATAACGTTAGTTTTACCGTTTTCGAAGGGGAAATTTTTGTTGTGATGGGTTTGTCGGGAAGCGGAAAATCAACAATTTTACGGTGTTTAAACAGGCTAATTGAACCTACTTTCGGTAGTGTGCTTATTGATGGTACCGATATAACAAAATTAAACGATAAAGATTTAAGAAAGTTTCGGCAGAAAAAAACCGCTATGGTATTTCAGCAATTTGCTCTTTTGCCTCATCGTACAGTGTTGGATAATACGGTTTATGGGCTAGAAGTTCAGGGCGTGCCTAAAGAAGAGAGAGAAAAAAAAGCCAGAGAAAGCCTGGAACTAGTAGGGCTAAAAGGTTGGGAAGATAAATACCCTGATCAATTAAGCGGAGGAATGAAACAAAGGGTTGGACTGGCCCGGGCCTTAACTATTGATGCAGATATTTTGTTAATGGATGAGGCTTTTAGTGCTTTGGACCCACTAATTAGAGAAGAAATGCAGGATGAGCTTTTAAGTTTACAGCAAAAGATGAACAAGACGATTGTCTTTATTACTCATGATTTGAACGAGGCTTTAAAACTGGGGGACAGGATTGCCTTTTTAAAGGATGGGGAGCTTATTCAGGTAGGTACTCCTGAGGAAATAACCACTAACCCGGCTAATGATTATGTAGCCAGATTTGTCAGCGGTGTGGATATGAGTAAAATCCTTACCGTTAATGATGTTATGAAAAAGCCACATCCCCTGATTCTAGAAAAGGACGGCCCTAATGTGGCCTTGCGGACGATGAAACAGTACGGTCTTTCCAGTATATTTGTAGTGGATAAAGAAAGACACCTGAAAGGAATAATTACGGCAGAGACTGCTTTAGAGGCCAGTAAGAGAGGTGTCAAAAGCTTACAAGAAATAGAATTAGAACATGGACCTATTGTTAAGGAAGACACAATGGTTCAGGATACTTTAGGAATTATTGCCGAGAGCAAATTACCTATGGCAGTAGTAAATGATGATAACAAATTAATGGGGATAGTTGTAAGGGGAGCTGTCCTGGCAGCTTTTGCTCAGGAAAAAGGGGGTAGAGAAAATGCCTAAATTCCCTCTCGGTAGGATAGTTGAGAATATTGTTGAGTGGATTATGGATGTTTTTGGTTATTATTTGGATGTGTTTTCAGATAGTGTAGATGTATTTATCGATAAATTTCACGGGCTATTGGCATATTTACCCTGGTGGTTGATTATTCTCATTTTTGCGCTCTTAGCTTTCCGGGCTTCCGGGTGGAAATTGGCGTTAGGTGCAACCTTAGGACTTTACTTTATTTATAATCTGGGTTTATGGTCATCACTTTTAGAAACAATTGTTCTGGTTCTGATTTCAGCTTTTGTTTCCATTATAATCGGCATACCTTTGGGTATTATTGCCGGTCGTAATGATGGTTTTCATAAACTGGTAACACCGGTTCTAGATTTTATGCAGACCATGCCTTCTTTTGTGTATTTAATTCCGGCTCTTATGTTTTTTGGTTTAGGACAATTTGCTGCTGTTTTTGCCACTGTAATCTTTGCCATGCCTCCGGTTATTCGACTTACAGATTTAGGCATAAGACAAGTGCCGGTAGATCTGGTAGAAGTAGGCGAGGCTTTTGGTTCTACTCCTGGGCAGCTTCTTTGGAAAATCCAATTGCCTGTAGCTATGCCTACGATTATGGCCGGTCTTAACCAGACTATGATGCTTTCTCTTTCCATGGTAGTAATCACTGCCATGATTGGAGCAGGTGGTTTAGGGGCAGGAGTACTTTACGCTATTGGGCAGATTAAAATCGGCATGGGTTTTGAAAACGGAGTGGCTGTAGTTATATTGGCTATTATTTTAGACAGAATAACTCAAGCCATTGGAAATTCAAATAAAAACAGTAAGTAATTTTTTATAGAAAATTTTTGCCTAATATTGCCGGTTTTCTTTTACCGGATTTTTATTTACTACTACCTTTTGGTCCGGGGAATACTGGAAATAATAAAATATTTACGGGAGGAATATTATGTTACAAAAATTTAGTGGTTTGAAAAAACTGTTGGTTGTTGCTTTAGTGGCTATTTTTGCGTTATCTGTAGTAGGTTGTACTGACCAATCAGCACCGGAAGAGGGCCGGGAACAAAGTGAACAGAAGGGTACAATTGAAATTGGAATGGTTAACTGGGCAGAATGTGTAGCTAACAGTAACCTTTGGAAAGTAATCTTGGAGGATATGGGTTATAAAGTAAACTTAACCCAGCTAGAAGCTGCTCCTCTTTACCTAGGATTAAATAAAGGGGATATTGATGTTTTCTTAGATGCATGGTTACCAATCACCCAAGGGAGATATTGGGAAGAGTATCAAGGTAATCTAGAAGACTTAGGTATTTGGTACCCAGGGGCAAGAATTGGTTTGGTTGTTCCCCAATACGTGGATATAAACTCCATTGAGGAATTAGCTGAGAATAAAGATAAGTTTGGTGGAGAAATTATTGGCATCGATCCAGGTGCAGGAATTATGCTGGCAACAGAGAGAGCTTTAGAAGATTATGGTCTGGATTTTAAAGTGATTCAAGGCAGTGAAGCAGCGATGTTGTCAGCTCTGAAAAAAGCTTATGAAAAAGGAGAATGGATTGTTGTTACAGGTTGGACTCCTCACTGGAAATTTGCAGAATATGACCTTAAGTTTTTAGATGACCCTAAGCTGTCTTACGGTGAAGCAGAACAACTGCATGTATTAGCCAATAAGGATTTTAGCAATAAGTTTCCGGAAGTTGCAGAAATGCTTAAGAAATTTTCTCTGAATGATGACCAAATAGGTAGTTTAGAGGCTTTAATAAATGAAGGTATGGCTCCAGAAGAAGCTGCCAGACAGTGGATAGAGGATAACCGGGAATTGGTAAACAGCTGGATTGCACAGTAATTTGCTTTAGGAAAGTGGGCAGGTATTTACATACTTGCCCTTTTTTCCTTTTCTCAAAATAGTTATTGTTAATAAATCTTTTTTTGTAAAAATAAGCAGGAATTTAAGTTGTAATGTAAAAAATATAAATGAGTTCGATATATTCAGATAATTTTGTAAATGGGGAGTAGGATAAATGTTTCCAGGTAATATTGGTGGAAAGGTTTTATTTATTTTACTATCTTCTTTACCTATTCTCATTATCTTGGGAACACCCGGTAACCTTGAGGCAGGGGAAATAACAGTAGTGGAAAATGTATATGAAGATGTGTTGCCTGTTGACTTTATTCCTTCCGGAAGTAGTACTTATACCAAAAAGATTAATGTTACCGTGAAACTCTCAGATAATAATAAAGAATATTCCGCTTGGCAGTATTGCTGGTCAAACACAAGGGAAATTCCATTGGAAGGATGGCAAACTTTTACCTTTAATAGAGGGCGATATTCAACTGAGTTTTCCGGTAATACAGGTGACTGGTATCTACATATTAGTGCAATAAATGAAAATGGAAACAAGATATATTCCTGTTCTGATAAATATCTTATAGATATTACACCACCTGTTTTAAAGGGTTTGGACCTGGAGGTTTTAGGCCCCAATTTAATTATAGTAAAGGGACAGGCAGAAGATAAGGAATCCGGTCTGGACGGTTCTCCCTTTCGCTATAAATGTAACGGAGAAGTATTAAATAGTATATGGGTTAAGGGAGAAATACTTACTAGTTTTTTACAGCCTAATACCTTTTATTATTTTCAGTTTCAAGCGCGGGATATAGCAGGGAACGAAAGCCAGTATTCGGAACCGGTAGGCGTATATACCTGGGCGGAAGTACCGGAGTTTAGGATAGGTGAGGTAACTCATTGTTCAGTAGAAGTTGGAGTTTTCGATAATAATCCGGAATATACCAAGTATCACCTGGAGTATGCAGATAATGAATTTTTTCATGACAGTAAAAAAGTAAACTTTGTGGGCTCTAAATTTTTAGTGAATGAACTGGACTCCCTAACTACCTATTATTTTCGGTTGCGAGCAGAAAACGGTGACGGAGTTTGTACAGATTGGTCGCCTACCTTAACCGTAAAAACCCTATTGAGCATACCGGACTTAAAAGTAAACAACCGGCCGGATCAGGTTAATTTAACCTGGGAAAAAGTTAAAGGTGCTCTGGGCTATAAGATTTACCGAGATGGGGAATTATTAATCACTTTAGGTGATGTAAATACTTATGCTGACTTAACAGCCTCTCCTCCGGTGATCAGTCCGGGAGAAGTAAAGGCATCAAAGGGCACAGAAGCTGAGTATGTTTTACTGGAATTAAAAGGTGCAGAAGTTAACCCAGGTCCTTGCCATGAATATTATATAGTAGCTTTTAATGACCAAGGAGAAAGCCTGCCTAGTCCAGTTATTAAGGGATGGAGGGTACCGGGACCTTTAGAAATACAATGGCAGTATTCGGAGGATGATTCAGAGGAAAACTTTGTGAATATACCTAATGCCTCAACTCCTATATACAGGGATATTTCTGCTCCTGATTATCTAATCGACCCTCCGGAAGTGCTTAAAGTAGTACCTTTAAGCGCCGACTCCCTGGAAATAAAATTCTCTCCCGGTTGGGTAGCCCCAGGAGAAAGCAGGTACTACCGGGCCGTACTTAAAGCTTTAGGGGTAGAAGCTCCGGTAATTACCAATATAGTAGAAGGTTTTCGCGGTGATGTTTTAATTCTTACCGAAAAATATGAGATTTATCGGGCGGAAAAAGAGTCAGGGGAATACAAGCTAATAGGGTACAGCAGTGAGCCTGTCTTTCGTGATACCTTCTTAAAGCCTAATACCCGGTATTATTATCAAGTAAAGATTAGGACTCAGGCAGGAAGGAGCTCTGAATTTACAGGGAATTATGGATGTGCCTACACTTTAGCCCAAAATCCGCAAATGCTTAAGATTTCTCAAGTAACAACCAAAGAAATAGTGTTTGATATTATAGAAGCGGTTCAGCAGAAAGAAGCGGAATATAAAATAGAAGTAAAAAACAAAGGCGCAGGAATAGAAGGAATATCAGTAGGTTACTCTGATTTTTCTTATAAGGTGAAAGAAAGAATAATTGGTGGTTTAGAACCCGGTCAGGAGTATGAAGTTTGGGTCACAACCCGTAATAATGATTTAATAAGCAATCCTCCTATAAAAATGATAAATAGTGTCTACACAAAACATGCCTTTAAAAAGAAAAACGCAGATGATAGTGATGATGTTTTTATAGGAAAGGAATACCATGAACCAAAACCGGATATGCAAAATCAAGTAAATCCTGAGAAATTCGAGTATTTTGTCAGCAGGTATATAGTTAATTACTTTTTACCGTTTACTTTGGGTTATGAAAGAATTGGGTTATTTATATTAATTGACAAACTAATGTTTTCATAGTATCATCATAAATGGACTATTTTGCGCCCGTAGCTCAGGAGGATAGAGCAGCGGTTTCCTAAACCGCGTGCCAGGGGTTCGAGTCCTCTCGGGCGCACCATTTTATTCTAGAGGCATGAGGCAGGAAACAAGATGCAAGAAAATGTAGGAGGCAGGATAATGTAGGCATGTTCCTGTCCTTCTTTTTATCAGAGGTGGCCACCTATTGAAGGATTTTCACGAGTTTTTTATGAAAGAAGCATTAGAGGAAGCCAAAAAAGCTTTCAATGAAAATGAAGTTCCCATAGGTGCCGTTGTGGTTAAAGATGGAGAAATAATAGGAAGGGGTCGTAACCAAAGGATTACTTTAAATGACCCTACTGCTCATGCGGAAATAATGGCTTTACGGGATGCCGGGGCAAGCCTGGGTACCTGGAGGTTAACAGGCCTTGTTTTATATGTGACTATTGAACCTTGTCCTATGTGTGCCGGTGCTTTAATTAATAGCCGCATAGGAACTCTTGTTTTCGGAGCCAGAGAACCAAAGTTCGGTTCAGCCGGAAGTCAGTTGAATTTATTACAGTTTCCCGGTTTTAACCATCAAGTAAAGATAATCGGCCCGGTGTTAGAAGAAGAATGTATTGAATTAATGCAAGAATTCTTTAAAAATCTACGAAAAAACTAGCCACCAGCCACTAAAAACTAAATCTGGAGAGATGGCCGAGTCCGGTTTAAGGCGCACGACTCGAAATCGTGTGTACGGCATAACCGTACCGTGGGTTCGAATCCCACTCTCTCCGCCAGATAAAAAAGGGTTACAGGATTTTGCTGTAGCCTCTTTTTTATATTACGATAGTCTATATGTCACAAATATGTCATAATAGAAACAAAAATATAAACATACAAGAACAATTGCAAAGGTGGGTCTAACGATGAAAATGATTTCCTGGAATGTTAACGGTCTGAGGGCTTGTTTAAAGAAAGGTTTTCTAGAATATTTTCGGGAAACAGATGCGGATATTTTTTCAATTCAGGAGACAAAGTTGCAAGAGGGACAAATTGATTTGGAGTTAGATGGCTATCAACAGTATTGGAATCATGCTATAAAAAAAGGTTATTCCGGGACTGCGGTTTTCACAAAAGAGAGTCCCCTATCAGTTGCTTATGGAATCGGGATTAAGGAACATGATCAGGAAGGGAGGGTGATAACTCTAGAATATAATAATTTTTATCTGGTTAACGTCTATACCCCAAATTCTCAAAGAGGTCTGGCCAGACTTGATTATCGTATGATTTGGGAGGATGATTTTCGTAATTATTTATTACAACTTGATGCTCATAAACCCACAATTATTTGTGGTGATTTGAATGTTGCTCATAAGGAAATAGACCTTAAAAATCCTGAAGCAAACACAAGAAATGCAGGTTTCACCGATGAAGAAAGGCAAAAAATGACGGAACTTTTGGAGTCAGGTTTTGTTGATACTTTTCGCTATCTCTACCCTGACAAGAGAGATGCTTATACTTGGTGGTCTTACATTACACGGGCAAGAGAAAGGAATGCAGGTTGGAGAATCGATTATTTTCTCGTTTCGGATAGAATAAAAACTAAAATCAAAGATGCCCAAATACATTCAGAAATACTGGGAAGTGATCATTGTCCGGTAGCTTTGGAGATTGAAATCTAAAAAAACTGTTATAATCAAATTAAGTGGCAATAAGTACGGTTTTTTAAACAAAATATACATATCATGTCAATAAATAATATAAAAGGGAGGACATGAGAAGATGTTAGAAAAGAATTTAGACTTATTGCGAGGACTTTCAGAGATAATTTCAAGGGAAACGGGTTATAATCTCATCATTTGCAAAGAAGGCGGAGTTATAATTGAAGCTACATTAAAAGAAAGAATTGGCAGAGTTCATGATATCGCCAGAAGAATTATTGCAGGAGAAATGGATGAATATATAGTTACAAAAGAAGATGAAGAATATTTCCAAAAACAAGGTAAAGACATCAGGCAAGGGTGTAACTGTGTTATTATAGTCAATGGAAAAAGAGTAGGAGATATAGCAATAGCAGGAGATATACAAACTACTGCTCCATTAGTAAGGATAGCCAGTAAAATGATATCTTTATATCTTGAAAAAGAAATGAAAACACGAGAATTAATTGAAAAAAACCATTTAGTAGCTCAAAAGGTATCAGAACAATTATTAAATATTACAGCAACAATAGAAGAATTAACGGCAAGTTCAGAAGAAATAGAATCTTCTTCCCATTTGATGGAGAATAAAGGAAGATTAACTTTGGAAAAAATTAAGGAAATTAATAAAATATTATCCTTAGTAGAAAATATAGCAAAACAAAGCAATTTACTTGCTTTAAATGCAATGATAGAAAGTGCCAGGGTAGGTGTGCACGGTAGAGGTTTTGCCGTAGTGGCAGAAGAAATAAAAAAACTGGCAGACCAATCCAGAGCCTCTACGGAAACGGTAAATGATATCTTAAACGAAATATTAACAGCAAATAATGAGGTTTTTGAAATGATAAAAAACACCACAGAAATAACCAGTGAACAATCAAGAGCTTTACAAAGTTTAAATGAAAGTATGGAGTTAATAAATATTACAATGCAAGAATTACAATAAAAAATAAGCCCTTCAAATGGCAAACTTACATGATGTAAACTTCCTAAAATTTAATATCTAGTTATTAAAAAAATTAAAGAAAAAACCATCTTAATAGATGGTAGAATTGAAATTTTCTATCTAATTAATCTAAGTGCATTAATTTCCGCCTCTTGGGTAATGGAACGGAGAGAAAGTTTTTCTAAGATTAATTCTTGTTTCTGTTGTATTGTTTTTAATTCTTCTAAATAGGAATTTGTTGTTCCTACGATTTTAATTAATTGTTGAATATGTTCATTATGAGAAGTTAACATATTTTTCATAGATTGCTGTTCAGCTTTAACGGACTGCATGTCATTTTTAACAGACTGTACTTCATCTCTAACAGATTGCATGTCGTTTTTAACGGATTGAACTTCAGCTTTAACAGACTGCATGTCGTTTTTGACAGATTGAACTTCATCTTTAACAGACTGCATGTCGTTTTTAACAGACTGTACTTCATCTTTAACAGACTGCATGTCGTTTTTGACAGATTGAACTTCAGCTTTAACAGATTGCATATCATTTTTAACGGACTGAACTTCAGTCTTAACAGACTGCAAATCAGTTTTAACAGACTGCAAATCAGTTTTAACAGACTGTAATTCGGTTTTAACTTCCAGTAGGTCAGTTTCTAACTTGTCAGTTTTAGCTGCCAGGTTGTCAATTTTAATTTCCTGGTTATTAAATTTCTGATTGAGATTTTGCAGTTCACCAAGGATTTGCTTTAGAGTATTTTCCATTAGCAATCCCCCTTTTATTTAAAGTGAACATGATGACTTTCTGAAAAAAGCTGTGGACAAGTTTACTTAATGTTATTATAAAATAATCATCAGTTTTAGTAAATTGATTTTAAAAACCCAGGTAAACTAACAACCTGGGTATTTTTTATTTGTGTAGTAAATTTATCTTATTTAATTTATTTGTTTCAAAGTTATTATTAAGATATTTTGTCTACTAATTTCGGAAAATTAAAATTCTTATTTGCCCTAATCTAAGTAATTTGCTAACATTTCCCTTAAACATAATTATTGCTCATTATCTAGGGTCCCCTTTGTCTTATCAGTTTGTAGAGGAAAATACTTATGCTTGAAAGAGGTGATAATAATGAAATATTCCAAAATAACCATCTTTTTGGGTGTTTATCTTTTAGGCTGGGGATTATTGATTAGTATCTATCTTGGTGCCATATTTCCTTTCTTGACCACAATATTGTTGGTGTTAGTTTTTGACCAGCTGGTTGAAAAATTTTCCCAATGGAAACTGGAGAAGATTAGAAATAAGCACTGTTTATCGGAAATTCTTTTGGCGGATTTTAATACAACTCTAGAGAATTTCCAGGGAGAATTAGTATTACTGAAAAATAAATTAATATTTTTTTGCAACCAACATCCTCAAATTATAATTCCCTTCGAAAGAGTGAGGCATATTGAGTTTTGCAAACCTGTTATTGATGATAACGTAAAAATTTGCAAGGAGAAAGATTATTTTGTAAAAATGATTACAGATACATTAATGGAAGAGGTTGCTTGTTTAAAAATATTTACTGAGCATAACTGTCACTCCTTTATTGTCTCCTCGCAGTATATTTGGTATAAAAAGTTGTCATCATTTTTTAAATGTAAAATAGCCCATTAGTGAAAATATTTGGATTCCACCAAAGGTGGAATTTTTTTTATGTTTCATTATGTTATACTATGTTGTTAGAAAAGAGTTATTTATTTTAAGTATTTTTTTATTTATGGTTGAAATAGGTATAAAATTATGAGAAATTTGTTTTGATAGACATTTTTTGATTAAGGATGTGATCGTCGTGCAAAGAACGGTTAATCGGGTAGCGGCTATTCATGATCTTTCCGGCTTTGGCCGTTCCTCATTATCAGTGGTTATACCGATACTTTCTACAATGGGAGTAGAGGTTTGTGCCGTGCCAACTGCGGTATTGTCATCACATACGGATATAGAGGGGTATGCCTTTCTTGATTTAACTGATTATTTAGAAGAACATATTAATCATTGGCGAAAGCTGGGTATTGAGTTTGACTGTATTTACAGTGGCTTTTTAGGCTCTCCCCGGCAAATCAAGATAGTATCTAAATTTATTGATGATTTTTCTAGTAATAATCCTTTGGTGGTTATTGACCCGGTGATGGCTGATAACGGCATGTTGTACAGCACCATGACCATGGAAATGGTCACTCAAATGCGGGAGCTAATTAAAAAGGCAGATATTATCACCCCTAATTTTACGGAGGCTGCTTTTCTTTTAGATGAGGAATATAACTTAGACATTACCGAAAAAGAAGTTAAAAATTGGCTGGTTAGACTTTCAGAAATGGGTCCTAAGATTGTAATAATAACGAGTGTTCCGGAACCTGATTTATCAAAAAACACCAGTGTGATTGCTTATAATCGTGAGGATGGTCATTTTTGGAAAGTTAGGTGTGTTTATATTCCTGCTCACTACCCCGGCACCGGCGATATATTTGCCAGCGTAATAGTGGGTAGCATTTTACAAAAAGACAGTTTACCTATTGCTTTAGATAGAGGTGTTCAATTTATTACTGCCGCCATCAGAGCTACTTATGGTACTGAGTATCCTGTAAAAGAAGGAGTATTACTGGAAAGGGTTCTGGGTAATCTCAAGTTACCAATTTTAGTCAGCAGTTATGAGGTCTTGGATTAGAAAATAAAGAATGGTGGTTTAAATGGAAAAAGAAAGATTAACGGAAGTAAATTATTTAAGGGCTATTGCTTGTTTGGCAGTTATTTTCGTGCACATTACCGCGGACCTTATTTTTTTGGAAACCGCTGGTCCTTTAACTAAATTAGGCTTATCCTTTTTGAATAGGTCCTTAAAATTTACTACTCCCACCTTTATTTTTATTAGCGGGCTTATCCTTTATTACAACTATCATGACCGCCGTATTGATTATCGGCGTTACTGGAAGAGAAGATTTAAGGTTATTATCATACCTTATATCTTATGGACCTGTGTCTACTACCTTTATTTTATAAACAGGGGTTATTATTCTTTTTCCTGGAGTTTTTTCCTAGAAAAATTATTACTGGCTGATATGGTTTATCATTTATACTTTATCTTAACTATTTTGCAGTTTTACCTGCTTTTCGGAGTTTTTCGCTATCTTTTTAATAAATATAATGCCAATGTTTTATTAGTAATGTTTTTAACCGTTAATTTGCTGTTTATTAGGTATGGTTATTTTAAATATTCAGATCGGTTTTTTATGCAGTATTTATTTGCCTTTGCTCTAGGCTGCTATTTTGGTAAGTATTACCGGGATATCAAAGAAAAAATAAATAATTATAAACTTCCAATCATCCTTGGTTATTTGGGGTTATGTTTGCTTTATACTTATGAATTTTATAATCTGCATATTTTACAAAATTACATTATCGATGGTTTCTTTGTAAACTTAACCTGGGTAACTTTTTCTATGATGGCGATAGTTTTTTATTATTATGTAGTGGTTAATCTTAAGGGTAGCAATTTAAACTTTATAAAAATAATCTTACAAAAGATAAGTGACAGCTCGTATTATATCTATTTAGGTCACCCTCTGATGTTATTTATTACGCGAGAAATATTAAATAGATTTTATCTTCCTTCCACAACCTTAAATTTCGTTCTTACGGCAATTTTAGTCTTGGGAACAATTTTACCTTTCTCCATTATATATAAGGCAAAGAAAGATTATATATTTGGTTACTTAAAAACATTAGTAAGTTGATTCTTTCGGGAACTTTGCTCATTGACTTATAGTTTCGGACATGTTAAAATAGGTGTTGCGCCAGCCTCAGATAATCGGTTGGAAAAATTTTTGGCTGGCTAAACTTTTTGTTTTATGTTAAAATAATAGATGTGTTAATTCCTCAAAATAAAATAAGTTAAATTTTATTGAGAGGCTTCGCGGAGAGATGACCGAGTGGCTGAAGGTGCACGCCTGGAAAGCGTGTGTACGGGTAAGACCTGTACCGAGGGTTCAAATCCCTCTCTCTCCGCCATTTACTAAGTAGGAGACGGGGGCAGGATACAGGGGGTTAACCTGGATTGGTACTGTCCTTTTTATTGTCTTAAAATAAGAAATCCAATTTTGGTCGTGCTAGATGGGGAGGTAGCGGTGCCTTGTAACCCGCAATCCGCTATAGCGGGATCGAAGCCCAACTAAGGGCTATCCTTGTGAGGTCTGACTTAAGCAAGTGGCGAGGAAGGCTGGGTCCTACGCAACATAAACTTATGAACCCCGTCAGGTCCGGGAGGAAGCAGCGGTAAGTAAGCCCTTATGTGTGCCGTGGGAGTGCCTGGTCTGAGTTAACTGCTTGAGTAACGCTTGGAAGGTTTAGTTCGAGGTTGGGTGCACGACCTTAAATTTAGATAAAAACAGAAAGTCTTTTTGGGGACTTTCTATTTTTTTTTATTTATGTTATGTTTTATTGTGGATTATAAAATATTTAGTAAGGAATGGTAAAGATGTCCTATATTGCTTTATATCGTGCCTTTCGACCTCAGACTTTTTCAGAAATTGTAGGACAGGACCATGTAAGTAAAACTTTGAAAAACGCCCTTAAGAGTAACCGGGTAGCTCATGCTTATTTGTTTTGCGGACCGCGAGGCACGGGAAAGACCAGTTCAGCAAAAATTCTGGCCAAAGCCGTTAATTGTTTAGAACCTGTAGACGGTGAACCTTGTAATATGTGCCCTAATTGTCAAGCCGTTAACGAGGGCAATTTTTTAGATGTATTAGAAATTGATGCTGCTTCTAACCGTGGGATAGATGAAATACGGGATATCAGAGACAAAGTAAAATTTGCACCGTCACAGGGTAAATTCAAAGTTTATATAATTGATGAAGTTCATATGTTGACAGCGGAGGCATTTAACGCCCTGCTAAAAACCTTAGAAGAGCCACCTGCTCACGTTATTTTTATTTTAGCCACCACAGAACCTCAGAAAATACCTTTAACCGTTCTTTCTAGGTGTCAACGGTTTGATTTTCGAAAAATAAGCACAAAGGAAATCAGGGAGCATTTAGAGGAAATAACCAATAAAGAAAAAATTACTATTTCCCCCAGTGCTTTAAATATAATTACCCGTAAAGCTAACGGCGGAATGCGGGATGCTATTAGTATCCTTGACCAATGTATTGCTTTTTCCGGAAATAATATAGAAAATGAAGATGTGGAAAAGGTTTTAGGTACTTTAGGAGAAGAACAAATACTGGAAATATCTACGGCCATTTTAGAAGGAGATTTAAATAGGACCTTAACACTGGTCAATCACTACCTGCAATCAGGAAAGGATATTAAAGAGATAGTGCAGGATTTAATAGAACATTTTCGGGAACTATTGTTAATTAAAATATCCCCGGCCAGTGAATTAATTTCTTTAAGCCCTGAAATTCTTGAAAAGAAAAAACTTCAGGCAGAGAAATTAAGTGTAGCCCAGTTAGGGCAGTTTGTACTAAAATTGACCGAGATAGAAAAAGAGCTGCGGTGGAGCAGTCAGCCTCAAATCCTGGTTGAAGCAGGGCTGGTGGAGCTAATCCTGGCCAAACATTCGGTTACTAAACCTGCCGGGGCAGGTGTTAGTGAAGAACCAAGGGAAACCAAAAGAAATCTAACCCAAAGTGTCCATAAAGCTCCTCTAAAGAAATCATCTGGGCCGACAGGGGAGACGACAGGGGAGAAGAAAACTAGCTCACCACCTGAAAAAACAAAGCTTACGGCTAATATTTCCGAAATAAAAAAGGTGTGGCCTAATATTTTAGAAAAAGTAAAACAGAAAAGGATAACCACTTACGCCTTTTTAGTAGAGGCCCAACCCGTTAGTTTATTAGACGGTGAGCTGGTATTATCCTTTCCACAGAGCCATAAATTTCACCGGGACAAAGTTCAACAATTAGAAAACAAAGAGTTATTACAAGCAATAATCAAGGAAATTGCCGGTTTAGAAGTACAGATAAAGTGCATATTAGAAGGTGAAGAAAGAAAGGAAAACAATACCCCAAAGGATACAGGAAATTCCATAATTGAACAGGCTTTAGAACTGTTCGGAGGGGATATTGTGGAAATAAAAGATTAATTGAGGAGGAATGGCAATGGCTTTTGGCGGTGGTAATATGAATAAAATGATGAAACAGGTACAAAAAATGCAAGCTCAAATGCTTAAACTACAGGAAGAATTGGAGCAGAAAACGGTAGAGGCTACTGCCGGCGGGGGAGTAGTGCGGGTTGTAGCCAACGGTAAAAATGAGATTGTGGAAGTGGAAATTAAACCGGAAGTTTTAGATCCCGATGATGCGGAAATGGTGCAAGACTTAGTAATGGCTGCTTGTAATGAGGCTTTACGTAAGGCCCAGGAAATGGTAGCAACAGAGATGGGGAAACTAACCGGAGGAATGAAACTTCCAGGTATGCCGGGACTGTTTTAAATGATTTACTATGCCGATGCTGTAGCCAAACTTATTGAAGAATTTGCGAAATTTCCAGGTATCGGGCCAAAAACAGCACAAAGGCTAGCCTTTCATGTTTTGAAAGGTTCAAAAGAAGATGCCCTGGCTTTAGCTAAAGCCTTAATCGATGCTAAAGAAAAAGTGGGCCATTGTTCTGTTTGTTTTAACTTGACAGATATAAATCCCTGTCGGATTTGTAGTAATCCTAATCGGGATGCCGGTTTAATCTGTGTAGTAGAAGACCCCCGGGATGTGGTGGCCTTAGAACGGACCAGGGAATATAAAGGATATTATCATGTCTTAAACGGCGCGCTCTCTCCCATGGAGGGCATCGGTCCTGAACAATTAAAGATAAAAGAACTTCTCCAGCGTTTGCAGAAAGGAAATGTAAAAGAAGTCATCCTGGCCACTAATTCTAATGTAGAAGGGGAAGCTACAGCCATGTATTTAGCTAAATTGATTAAACCTTTGGGAATTAGGGTAACCCGACTGGCCCAAGGACTGCCTGTAGGCGGGGATATTGAGTATGCTGATGAAGTAACCCTTTCGCGGGCTTTTGCCGGGAGAAGGGATATGTAGGAGAAATAAAATACTATTAGTAAACCATAGGGAAAAGGTAAAGGTGTGCCTTGGAACTATGGTTTTTTTATGTTTTTAGGTTGCTCGCATATTTTAAAAAGCAAATAAGAGTTTGAAAACCATAGATTGTAAAGGAAAAGCTAAAAGAATAGAGAATATTTGAAAATGCAGGATTTAGATTGATATATACCAAATATTTAATTAATGGACTTAATTGTTAAGCTTATAGGAGTGATGAATTTGGTTAACTTCCAGGAAAAGGTGAACTTTATTTGGAGCATAGCGGAACTTTTAAGAGGACCGTACAAAAAAGAACAGTACGGTGATGTAATACTTCCCATGGCTGTACTTAGAAGGTTTGATTGCGTCCTTGCACCTACTAAGCAGGAAGTATTGAAACGCTATGAAACATTAAAAAAATCCGGACTTCAAAACGTAGACCCCGTTTTAAATAGAATTTCCAAGCAGGGGTTTAATAATACCAGTAAATTTGACTTTGAAAAATTATTAGCTGACCCGGACAATATCGCCAATAACTTAAGAAATTATATAAACGGTTTTTCTAAAAATGCCAGGGAAATCATTGAACATTTTGACTTTGATAAGGAGATTACAAAACTCGATGATAATAACCTGCTTTATTTAGTCGTATCAGAGTTTAATAAGATAGACTTTCATCCTGATAAGGTAAGCAATACAGAAATGGGGTATATATTTGAAGAACTGATAAGAAGATTTTCAGAACATGGGGAGGCAGGGGACCACTATACTCCCCGTGAGGTTATAAAATTAATGGTAAATATTCTCCTGAACGAAGATAACGAGGAATTAACCCAGCCAGGGCTTGTTGTAACAGTCTATGACTGCTGTGCCGGTACAGGGGGCATGCTGTCTGTGGCAGAAAATTACATGCGAGAATTAAACCCTGGGATTCAGGTAGAATTATTTGGACAGGAGATAAATCCCCAGTCCTTTAGCATCTGTAAATCGGACATGCTTATTAAGGGTCATAATGCCGATAACATTATTCTGGGAGACAGCTTTACGGAAGATGGTCATCGTGGAAAAACCTTCAGATATATGCTAACCAATCCCCCTTTTGGTGTGGAGTGGAAAAAAGCAGAAAAGTTTATTCGTGAAGAACATGAGAAAGAAGGGTTTAACGGGAGATTCGGAGCAGGACTTCCCAGGATATCCGACGGGTCCTTATTGTTCTTGCAGCATTTAATATCTAAAATGCGGCAGGATGAGAAAGGCAGCCGCATTGCCATAATCTTCAACGGTTCACCTTTGTTTACAGGGGATGCAGGTTCGGGAGAATCGGAAATCAGGCGCTGGATTATTGAAAATGATATGCTGGAAGGTATTATTGCTCTGCCTGACCAGTTATTTTACAATACAGGTATTTTTACTTATATCTGGATAGTAACCAACCGTAAGAATAATGATCCAATGAGAGGCCCCGTAAGGACAGGGAAAATACAGTTGGTCAATGCGGTTGATTTCTATCAGAAAATGAGAAGAAGTCTTGGTAGCAAGAGAAATGAAATCACCGAGGAGCAAATAGAAGAAATTACGAGAATATATGGTGAATTTAAGGAGAACGAATACTGTAAGATTTTTGATAACGAAGATTTCGGATACCAGAAAATAGTTGTGGAAAGACCTTTGAGGCTTAATTTCCAGGTGGCTGAAGAAAGAATTAATAATTTATATAATGAGAGAGCCTTTGAAAATCTTGCAAAGTCAAGAAAGAAAGGTGAAGCAGGGCTTCGGGAAATAGAAGAAGGGAAAAAACTGCAGCAGCAAATAATAGATACCTTAAAAACAATGGATTCTACTGTTGTGTATAAAAATAGAGATGAATTTACCAAAGTGCTAAAAAAGACTTTTAAAGCAGCAAATATTAATTTGAATAGCCCTCTATTAAAGGCTATCTTATCTGCTCTGTCTGAAAAAGACGAAACAGCAGATATTTGTGTAGACAATAAGGGCAATCCAGAACCAGATCCAGATTTGAGGGATACTGAAAATGTGCCCTTAAAAGAGGATATACATGAATACTTTGAACGAGAAGTAAAGCCCCATGTGCCCGATGCCTGGATAGATGAAAGCAAGACTAAAATCGGATATGAAATACCTTTTACAAGGCATTTTTATAAATACCAGCCCCTGAGACCTTCTGAAGAGATTATGAAAGAGATTATAGAATTAGAAAAGAGCATTTCAGAGAAGTTGAAGAAGGTGATGTGCGAATGAGTAGGTATAAGAGGTATGAAAAGTATAAGGATTCAGGAGTTGAGTGGATAGGTGAGATACCAGAGCATTGGGGAGTAAAACCTCTAAAAAGAGTATTTAAAATTATAAATGGAGGAACACCGAGTAGTTCAGAAGAAAGTTATTGGAATGGAGAAATTGTTTGGGTGACGCCAAATGATTTAAGTAAGTTAACTGAAGCATGTATAGTGGATTCTGAAAGAAAAATTACACAAGATGGGTTGCATAACTGTTCAGCAAGAATAGTGCCAAAAGGTAGTATTGTTATCTCTACTAGGGCACCAATAGGGTATGTTGCTATTGCTGGAGTACCGCTATGCACTAATCAAGGGTGTAAAAGTCTTGTTGCTATTAATAAAGTTAACCCAAAGTATTTTTATTATTGGATGCATAGCATAAGTTTTTATTTAAATGTTTTAGGGCAAGGAACTACTTTTATAGAATTATCAAATAGTAGTTTGTCTATGGTTGAATTATTGACACCTTCAATAAACGAACAAAAAGCCATTGCTAATTTCCTCGACCAAAAGACTGCCGTAATAGATGATTTGATTGCCGATAAGGAAAAATTGATTGAACTTTTGCAGGAAAAGCGGCAAGCGATTATAACTGAAGCTGTTACCAAAGGACTTAATCCGAATGTAAGGATGAAGGATTCAGGAATTGAGTGGATAGGGGAGATACCAGAGCATTGGAACTTACGAAAAATTAAATACTTGGCAAACATAAGAAATGTAAAAGCAGGTGATAGTTATAATGATAAGGTATATGTAGGATTAGAAGACATTGAATCAAAAACTGGAAAATTATTAATAAATAGAGATGATGAACAACAATCAATTGGAGAAACAGCGAATATCTTTAAAAAAGGTGATGTGTTATTTGGAAAATTAAGACCTTATTTGGCTAAATGTATTATTGCAGATTTTGACGGCAGATGTACATCTGAACTTCTTGTGTTAAGAACTACTTCTAATATATTACCAGAATACTTATATTTTATTATGCTATCGCCTAAATTTATTGATGTAGTTAATTCATCAACATATGGAGCCAAAATGCCACGTGCAAGTTGGGATTTTGTTGGTAACTTAGAAATTCCTTTGCCTAGCATTAAGGAGCAAGGAAAAATTGTTGAATTTTTACTTGAATTCACAAGCAAATTGGATGATTTAATAATTAAGATTAAAACTCAAATCCAAAAATTAAAAGAATACCGCCAATCCCTTATATCAGAAGCAGTAACAGGTAAAATTGATGTAAGAGAATTTCAGAAAAAGAATGAGGTGATTTTTAGAAATGAATAAGATAACAGCCCATGCAGTAAATTTACGCACATTGCTGAATAACAAATATACGGTTCAATACTATCAGCGAGAATATAATTGGGGAACAAAACAGATTGAAGAGTTGATAGAGGATTTAACCAATGAGTTTTTTGAGTTCTATAAAGAAGGTGACAGGCAGATTGATGTAAGGAATTATGG
>CZCB01009787.1_pt1 | contig 42700 bp, 47 predicted proteins | sample 591991 | NCBI WGS metagenome assembly CZCB01 (sample SAMEA3556809, study PRJEB10932) | anaerobic digester metagenome
ACCACATTCCAAACACCTGTTTTGATCAATGTAGGCTTGATTTTGGACTACGGAAATCGCATCTCGAGGACAGGAATTGCGACAAGGATGAGCCAGACAATTCTGGCAGGCATTGGTAACAAAAAATTTATTAATAGGGCAACCCTCACAAGCCACATTGATGACATTAACTTGATTATCTGCTAAATCAGGAAACTCTAAAGCTTTAGGAAGTAATTCACTGAGTCTTTTTTTCTTGTATTCCTCTTTTTGGCCTAGACCTAAAGCTAATTTAATACGCTCCGCATAAATGGCTTTCTCTTTAAATTCACAACAACGATACCTTTCCTTACCCATGGAAAGTAACTTTTCAGGCAAGTCATCTATTTCCTCAGCCAGTTTTCCTTGCCAGGCTAGACGGGCAACTTCCGTAAGAACTCTTCTTTTGAGCTTTACCGGTTCAGTAACATGTCTGTTAACAGCCATCCTTTCCACCTCTCAGTTTATCGATTTCTCTTTTAATTACTAGTTTAATCTCTTCCGGTGTCATGTAGGTGTATGTTTTTCCACCTAAACGAATGTTCGGCCCTTCTCCACATTTACCTAAACAAGGTACTTTCACTATTTCTAGATACTCTTTGTAGTCACGAGGTAAAAAATCAAGACTGCGATATAAATCAAAAGAACCCATCAGGTGACAAGATGTCCCCGAACATATTTCCAGCTTTAAAATAGCCATATTCAACCTCCTCGGTTTAATACCAAGTAATCTCCACCTTTTTGCCCTTACTTTCCAGTTTCTGCTGCCATTTCTCTATAATCGACTTCCTTAAACCTAATGGTAATTCGGGGTTTTGGTGGGCAGGATTTATTTTGGTCCCAACCATAAACTTAATTTTATCACAAGATAGCAAATGTTTTACCAGTAAATTTGCTCCATCTTGGGCATCCTTTATAGAAGCATATTCTGCCTGATTTTTATCTAAAATTTCTAAACCTTTGCTGAGAGTTAGAACACCTTCTGTTACAAGATCAATGCCTTCTATCCGGGCAATAGGAGGCACTTGCGGATCCACATAATTAAAATCAACATTTAAAGGTTTATTAAGTTCTCTGGCTACTATCTGGGCTGTTGTACCTCCACAGACAATTTTAACATCACCGGTTTCCATAAATTTATCAACAACCAGTTTATCCTGAGCAATATTTAAGGGGGGCCCGGTTAAAACCACAGCCTCCCTAGGTTTTCTTAGCTTAATTGTTACTACGGTAGTATCATCACCAGGTTGTTGAGCATAAAAAGCCTCACATAATTCCATAATTTGGTTAGCAATCTCCTGGGAATTCAATTTTGTCTCAATACCATGTAAGTGTTGGATTAAACCGTCCACCCCTAGACCCAAAGGCAAAATGCCCCCTAAACCGGCTTGGGTTACACCGTCACTAACAAGTATCAATAAATCGTTTTCGGCTAATGTTATTCTCGCCTCACCAATAAATTTTCCGGCTATTCCCTTTTTTCGAGTTATTACAGGAGTTATCCCCCCCTTATCCACTTTTATAACCGGAGGCGCATCATACTCCACCAAATTAACTTCCCCTGAATTGGAAACTATTAAAATAGAAAAAGTTGAATAAGCCAATTTCCTTACTTTACATACCGGTAAGGTATTAACTATAGTTTCCACTACATCATCTATAGGTACTTTCTGTTTTATCATATTCACAGCTATCTTGGTAGTTAAAGTAGAGAGAATGTTCGCTTTTACTCCACTTCCCAAACCATCTGAAAGCACAACAATAGTACTTTCCTCAGTACGGTAAACTTCAACGGAATCTCCACATAATTCTTCTCCGTATTTAGCCTTTTGGTTGATTCCAAGCTCCGGTACCAGTTCCATCATTCCCGCTCCGTTTCTTGATTAATATGTTTAATAAGCTGTAATAAAGCAGCTTTAGTCTCCGCAGTTGTTTCACCTAAAAGTCCCGCTATCTCCTGAGCCACTAACATTTGTTTATTGATAACCTCTTGCGTCTTGGCCAAGGTCTGCTCTTTAATCAGCTCCATTTTTTGTCTTTTTCTTTCATTTTCCGAGATATCCTCAATAATGGCCAGATAAAGTTTTTCTTTACAACCATAGACTGGAACAACATTATGTTTAGTATAAAGGTCTAACTCAGGATAATAAAAAGAAAAAGATTTTAAGGGTTTGCCAGTTTTAATAACCTGCAGAAAAGGTTCGCAATCCATATAGTCTGAAAGGATTTCGCCAACTTCTAAAGAATATAAATGAAAAATTTGTTTAGCGGCCGGATTAAGCTCTTTTATCCTTAGGTCTTTATCAAACATGATAATAGCATTAGGAGTTGAATTAACAATGGTTGTAGCCAGTGACTCTGCTTTTTCTTTCATATAAGAAACACACATTTCCAATTCCGCTTGACCGTTAAAAACAGCCTGGGCTTTGTCACGACAAGTGTTATACCCGCAACCTCCACAGTTTTTCTCATCTTCCGGACTGAATTTTCCAATTTGCACTAATATCTCTCTAATAACCTTATCCGAAGCCTTTTTTTCATTAACAGACCTCGGCTTGAAATTCCGAATAAGTGAGCTTTCGGTTAAGTTTAAAAATTTCTTTTTTGGCAAACCTTGAAATTTATTGTAATAATCTATCAGGTCCTTTTTTCGTTGGATTATACAGCGGTTATGATCCATAACCGGTCCGTTAATACAACCGCCTTCACAAGCCATTAACTCGATAAAATTTGTATATAATTTGCCTTTTTTTAGAGCACTTAAAGTTTCCCAACAATTTTCCACACCGCTTATAGTTTCTACTTGGGTGTTTACTAATTTATCCCCGGCAAAAGTTCTGATGCTTCCGCCGGACAAAGGAAAAAGCCTGGTTTCCCAGTAAAATTCATTTTCTAATGAAACCCGGCTGTTTTTATCCTCTTTGCCCTGTTTTAACAGTTCTTCCAACTGAGCAAAGGTAATCACTGCATCTACTTTTCCTTCTCTGCCTCTCTCCTCCATTTTCCCAATACAAGGTCCGGCAAAAACAACTTTTGTCTCATCACCCCACCTCTCTTTAATGCTTAAAGCATGAGCTATCATCGGCGAGGCCACCGGGGCCAAATTAGGTATTAACTCTGAAAAGTAAATTTCCACCAAATTAACTACCACCGGACAACAAGAGGAAATAGTAGTTTGTTCTTGCTTTATAAACAAACGCCTATATTCTTCGGCAGTATAGTAAGCCCCTACAGAGGTTTCTTCGATAGCCGAAAAACCTAAGGATTTAATTTGAGCCAGCAGGTCCCTTAAACTGACTTTAGTAAAAAATGCGGGAAAACTGGGAGCTATACTTAAAACCACCTTTTGCCCAGTACTTAAATAATCTATAACTTTATAAACCTCACTTCTGATTAATTTTGCCTGTTGGGGACATTCCAAGACACACCTGCCACATAATATACAGCTTTCCTCTCTTACCTTAGCTTGCCCTCCTTTAACACTAATGGCTTTAACCGGACAAACCCGTAAACACCGATAACAGTCTTTACAATCGGCACTACGGGTGGTAATTGGATGCATATTTAGACCTCCCTACTTTACAAGTAAGATAAGGAATAACATGTTTTTGGAAAATTTCCCCTGCTCCTTCGGGGGTAACCTCCAAAAACAATTGATCGTTCACTTTCACAACAACGCCCTTAGTACAGTGCTCCTGGCAGAAACTCCCCATTAACTGCAATTCTGTACAATCTTCTAAACCGTATTCTGCAATCATATTTTTAAAAGAATCAACAACCAGGCGAGCCCCTTTTAAATGGCAGGAACTTCCCACACAAACCACTATTTGAACCATACTACCACCCGCCCACTTATAAAATTAAATACCAAATAAAATGAATAAATACTATTAGGAAAATTTATAGTCAAGTGAATTTTATCACAATTTATAAGCAATTTCAATGTCGAAGAAACAAAGACATAGAAAGTAGATTTTTCACCCACAAGAACACTAAACTTAATGAAAATACTTTACTTGAGCGGCTAAAACGAAGAATGGGCATTCAAGAGACAAGACGCGGGATGCAGGAAACAAGAAAAAAGGGGAGAGACGTATATTACCTCGAACCCTTTCAGAAGGCAAAAAGTCCAAAAAATAAGCTGACCAACCTAGGAGGTTGGCCGGTCAGCTGAAAACTGTTATTTTAACGTTAGCCGTTGTTTTTCAGATCATCAAAGGTGCCCATTTCATTGTTTATTCTTAAAGCTACATCAAAAATAGGAAAAGCCATTAAAGCCCCGGTGCCTTCACCTAAACGCATGTCTAGAGTCAAATAAGGTTTTAAACCTAAAACATCTAAGACAATCTTTGCGCCCTGTTCCGCGGAAACATGGGAAGGGAATAAGAAACTTTTAGACTCCGGCGCGATTTTTACTGCAGTTAGAGCCGCTACTCCAGAAATAAAACCGTCAATAACTACAGGAACTCTTTTGGCGGCACAACCCAGAAAACACCCTACCATTCCGGCGATTTCCAGCCCACCTACTTTGGCTAATACTTCCAGAGGATCATTTTTATCAGGTTTATTTACGGCCAAAGCCTTTTCCACCACTTGAATCTTTTGTTGTAAACCTTTTTCGTCTAGACCGGCTCCCATACCCACTACCTTAACAGGTTCTAAACCGGTAAAGCAAGCTAGCATGGCTGCACTGGTTGTAGTATTGCAAATACCCGCTTCTCCAACTGCTATTAAATCAACACCATTTGCTATTAAATCAGAGGTTACTTCGATTCCTGCTTCGACAGCTTTTATTGCTTCTTCTCTGGTCATGGCCGGTCCTTGGGCAATGTTGTCAGTTCCATACCTGACTTTTTTATTAATTATGTTTTTATTTTGCAAATCACAGATTACTCCTACATCTACCGCTACCATTTGCGCTCCGGTGGCTCGGGCAAAAACGGAGCTGCCTATAATACCATCATCTCCGGAAAGTTCTGCAATAAATTTAGTTATTTCCTGGGGATAACTGTGAAATCCTTCTGCATAAACCCCGTTGTCTGCACACATCATCACTACTGCTTTTTTCCTTATTTGAGGTTTGGGGGTACCCTGGATACCTGCTAATTGAACAATCAAATCTTCCAAACGACCAAAACTGCCCCGGGGTTTAAGTAAATTATTTAGATGCTCTTTAGCTTCTTCCATAGCTTTTGATTCTAACTTCCCTGAAATTTCTTCAACAGTTTTTTGCAATAAATTCATAATCTTACCTCCCTGAAATTTTTACTAAATTTCCGTACCTCTTAAGGGAAAATAAACCCCACCTAAAAATAAAGTCCACAGCAAATTAAGCTGTGGACTTTACCATCATCCAAAGGAACGTAACCTTTAGGCAGGTCTCCTGGCTCCTAGCTTCACTTTAGTACGCCTTCCCGTCTCCAGTGGCATATTGACTAAAGCATACTAGTTACAGTGGCGGGACCGCGCCGGAATTTCACCGGACTTCCCTATTCTCCCTTTATGGGCACCTAAAAGTTTTATTATTATATTTTTGATCAAAATATATTCTACATTAATTTAATTAATCCTGCAAATAGGTTTTAAATTTTTCTCTTAATAATTGAATTTCTTTTTTATAACCCTGGACATCATTAGGGGTTTCCAGATTAAAAGGTAAATTTCTTAATACAGGATGTGTTATTACTTTAACCAATGCTTCTAAACCAATGAGCCCCTCCCCAATGGTTTCATGTCTGTCATTATTAGAACCTAAAGGAGTTTTGCTGTCATTTAAGTGGACTGCCTTTACCTTATCTAATCCTACCACCTTATCAATATGTTCTAAAACTCCTTCTAAATCGTTTACAATATCCAAACCACTGGAATACATATGACAGGTATCTATACAGATACCCAGCTTTTGATTGTATTGTACACCATCAATAATTGTCTTTAGTTCTTCTATTTTTCCCCCGATTTCACTCCCTTTGCCGGACATGCCTTCCAGTAAAATAGTAACCTGATTTTCTTCCTTAATAACTTCATTAAGTGCATCAATAATTAACTCTAAGCCTTTTTTTGTTCCTTGACCGACATGTAATCCCGGATGAAAGATGTAATAACAATTAGGTATTTGTTCTACCCTTTTCAAGTCATCTTCCAAAAGCATCTTACTAAAATTACGAATATGTTTCTTGTCAGAACATAAATTCATAGTATATGAGGCATGGGCAAATAAAGGAGCAAAATTATTCTTTTCCATTAAATCCTTTAATTTATTAATATCTTCAGGGTCAATTTCTTTGGCTTTTCCTCCACGCGGGTTCCTGGTGAAGAACTGAAAAGTATTGGCACCAATTGAAACAGCTTCTAAACCTGCCTGATAAAAACCTTTAGAAATAGATAAATGGCAACCAATATTCAACATATTTATTCTCCTTTTTTACACTAATCCCTTAAAAACTAGATAATTAAAAAAGAGTCTATCCAATAGCTGGATAGACTTTAAATGGAGGGTGTAAACAGTCTATGTAATTAGACTGTTATTAAATAATTTTATCATTATATTGACAATAAAGCCAGCAAAAATAATGAAATATATTTAATAATTATTATATCCAAAACATTAGTTATCTGTCTTAGCTTTGGTCAAAAGGCAAAAATGATTCCCCTCTCTTAAACGATAACGCAAATCTGACCATTCAATCAGAACTTCTCCGTTTTTTTCCTGTTTAGCGAACCAGGGAAAACGCGCAAACTCCAGAAAAACCTGAACTTCAGGCTCCTCTTTCGTTGCTTTCACCAGTTCACACTCTTTCTTTTTACAGAGAGTCTCTTTTATCCTAACCTGGCCGGTAAAAATATCGATTTGACCTAAATAATAAACCTGACCTTTAAAGAGAATAAAATTCCACCGGCGCCACCCCAATAAAGGTGGCATTAAAGCAAAATCTTTGTATTTTTTAAAGAACTTAAGCAAATAAGTCTTGGCTTTTAACCGAAATTTATACATTGTTAGGAGATAAAGTACTAAAATCGGAAAAATAAAAAATAAAAATTCATTTCCTCTGCCTAACATATACAGTACTAAACCACTTAGAAAAACCAGTATTATTAAAGGGTCAATAACCATTAAAAGGTCCCAAGCATATCTTTGTTTGCTGAAAGGCCATAATATCTTGGTCCCATAAGAGTTGAGAAGATCTAAAAATAAATGCAGTAGAATAGACAGCAAACTAACCAGGTATAATAACCCTAATCCGCTGCCCGGCGTAAACAACCATACCCCAAAAGCAGGCAATAAGGCATAAAAAGGTGACAATAAAAGTGAATGGGTAAAACCCCTGTGGTGTTTAATATAATTTACTTTCCCTTTGCTGCCTAAAGCAACATCTATATCAGGTAGCTGGGAAGCAATCAAGGCTGTAGCTACTAAGCCGGTTTGGGGTGTTACTGCAATTTCTTGAACAACACAAGCTAATCCTATGCCTGTTAAACCATGTGTCAATGTATCCAAAGAAAATCACCTGATTTACTTAATGTCTAGTCCGTTTCTCGTTAATGTTACTTATCGGAAGGTAACCGTTTGTAACTACCGGTCTTTACCCCACGGGTAAATTTTGCCCGCTCTGCCGGGATTCCCATAGGTCTTTGGGCCGCATTTCTGAAAAATTCCTGTGTCTTTTGCTCAATTTCTTCATTTTCACTTTCAGCAATTTCAAACCAGTATTTTGCACCTTTATCTTCTTTTTTATTCACAAAACTAACCTCCTTTTAGTTAACTAAGGTTAGTTTATGTAAAATTCTTTGTTAAATGTATACTGGATAAAATTACCCGAGAACAGGTAGCTCCTTTATAAAACTTAACAAATCCTGCAAACTCCCCCGGTGATCAGGTTGATAGAGAGGTTGACCACGGTCAATCAAATAGTCAGTTACTAAAAAAGTTTTCATTCCAAGAGTACTTGCAACCAAATCCTCTTGCACATCATTACCCACCATTAAACATTCTTCTGGGGAAACTTTGATTTCCTCGATTATTTGTCGGAAATAAAGAGGGTTAGGCTTACAGGCACGACTGTTTTCATAAGTGGTAACTAAATCCCAGGAGAAATTGTCTATACCCGCCCACTGCATCCGATGCCTAATAGCTAATTCCGGAAAAATAGGGTTTGTAGCCAAGACAATTTTATACCCCTTTTCTTGGGCTTGCCCAATAATTTGGGCAGATAAGGGGGAATATCCGGAATATTTTTGTAACTTTGGAAACTCCTCCTGATAAAACTTCTCGAATAAGGGGTACATTACCATTTTCTCTTGTTTAATCGCCGGCAGGAAACTAGCCATAAACACTTCTTCGTTAGTTAATGTTCCGGAGTTTTTCAGCATGGACATAGTAGAAGTCCATAACTCCTTAATCAAAATCTCAGGTTCTACTTTATGGGCAAAAAAAGGAGCCAATTTTTCAAAATATTTCTGAATAAAAAGTTCTAAATCCAATGGCAGCAATGTGCCATCTAAGTCAAATAATAGAGCCTTAAACATAATCCACCTCACAATTTATCATTTCCCTAGTGTCCGGGGAACAATCCAAGAACCTATTGCCTGGAAAAATGCAACTACTTTATACTTCATCTATCTTACCAGAGAAAGGGAACCCTTTTCAACAGATTACCTAAATAATTTATTGTTAATATCCACCTGTTTCCGTCCTTATCTCTATAATCCCAAGTCCCTTCAAGTTTGTCTATTTTTAAAACCAGATTGTTATTACCGGGATAATTGCTATCATATACTTTAATCTTAACCCACCTTAACCCTTCTTCTAAGCTATAAGGAACAACCGTATGGGCATAGGTTATTTTTTTAAGATTACTGATTTTAGGTAAAAAAACCACTAAAGGTAACCATTCCTGATTAGTGGTTCGCAGTGATTTCTCCAGTTTTTCTTTAAACTTCTTATGATTGAAGTAACTTTTTAAGCTTTGAGTTAAAAAAGGCCTGCCCCAAGTACGCACCTGCATAACGGCGATCTTTATTTCTTCCTGAGCAGAGGGTATTTCTTCACCTAAAAAATTCAAAAGAACATAAGCGGAAATCCCGCTACAAACCCCTGAAGCCAATGTTCTCCTTACAACTACATCACCTACTAAACTTACCTGCCAGCTTTTTAAAAATGCCTTTTCTTTGATTATCTTCATTATCTCAGGTTCAGGTGTAAAAATGAAATTATTTTTCAAGCCATAAACAGAAGGCGTAAATTTCTTCCCCTGCCATTCCAATTCAATAACCATTAAGACAGCCCCCAAAAAACAACCATAATAAAGATTAAGTAAAAGAATCCGCAGCAAATCAATAATGTGGAACTGAGCCTTTTTTTATAAACAATATTGCCTAAAACTAAGGTAGCGGAAAAGAGCACTAAAATACCACTTAGTAAAGATGTACCGTTTAACTGCCAAGGGGTAAAAAACATACCGAAGGCTGGAATAATGGAACTTTGGAAAACCATCGCCCCTGTAATATTACCTAGAGCCAGAGTATCCTTTTTTTGAGCAATCCAGATGATACTGTTAAACTTTTCCGGTAATTCTGTGGCAATGGGAGCAATAATTATAGCTAAAATCAAAGGTGGTATCCCTATACTTTCAGCCAGAACTTTAATCCCCGCCACAAAATAGTTGGCCCCCCAGACAATAGCTGTCAACCCAACTGCTACTTGGATTAAAATTATTATCATACAGGGCTTACGCCAGAAACAAAAATATAAGGGTCTTAAGTCCATAGAAGTTAAATTTTTACCGGAATAGAAAGTTCTTAAAGTATAAAAGAAATAGGATACTACAAGAACAAGAGATATTACTTTATGATAAAGATTGTTTACGGTTAGAGAAGCACCTAAAGCCAGGCTATACAGGAAAATAAAAACTAATAAATCACGTTTAACAGTTTGCAAGTCAATTTTTAGGTTGTAAACATAAGGACCACGCCAAGGAAAACAACGAGCACTAAAACCCACAATAAAAAATGCCAAAGTACCCAGCATAAAAGGAGCACCTAATATGGCTCCTATACCTATGTGAGTAGTATTAACATCTGGAGAAAAAAGAATGGCCACTACCGGGATGATCGACTCTGGTAGGGCAGTACCTACTGCAGCTAATATACTGCCTACCGCCCCTTCGGATAAACCCAGTTTAGCCCCTAACCATTCCACGCTGTTGGTAAATAACTCTGCACCTAGCAAAATGATAATTAACCCTAGCAAAAGTTCCATTAACACCTGTGCCGCCCACCACCTAAATATAAATATGACTTTGCTTAATATTTATTTATATTTAGGTAAAGGGGATAAAAGAACAAAATCGCCCTAAGGCGATTTCAATCATTTTCATGCTGGTATCTAACCGCTGCATCAATTAATACTTTTTCACCTTGACGTTCTACACCAACCAATCCTACAATACCTGGATCCCCTTTAGATTCCAGATAGAGACTGACAAACTCTTGTACCCCTTCTTCTGAATAAGGGTCTAAAAAATCTTTAAGGACTCTTTCGTAATCTTCCCGGGGAACGCATAAAAGTTTATGCTTAACGGTAAAATATGGCTCCTTTGTTTTTTCAACTACTCTGGAAAAATCCAAAATAAAATCCCACCTGCCTTTTTGATTAGTTTATAACAGCAGGAGGGATTTCATGCATTAGTGACTAGTGATTAGTGACTAGTAATTGGTCAAAATTCTTTAATAATCTCGACAAAAAGGTTTCTCTAATAAGCATTTCTTGAAGTAAAGATAACACTTTAAGTTCTTAGTATCCTCTTTCCAAATTCACCACGTTAAGCATCTCACCTTCACCGGTATAATAAACCTCTAAGTTGTGTTTGAAAATTTCCATTGCCCTTTTCATATAAAATGGAGAACGACCGGCCAAATGAGGAGTTATGATTAAATTAGGGGCCTGCCAAAGAGGACTGTCAGCAGGCAAAGGTTCTTCCCGAAATGCATCTAAGGCAGCACCTCTAATCCAGCCTTCTTTTAAGGCTTTTAACAAGGCTTCGTCCTGAACCACATGACCCCGGGCAATATTTATAAAATAGCAGTTTTCGGGCATGGCTTTAAATTCTTTTTCACCAAATAAATCTTTAGTTTCCGGAGTTAAAGGTGTCACCACAACTACATAATCTGCTAACTCCAAAGCTTTTAATAAATCATCATTTTTAAATATCCTGTCAACATAAGGTACTGATTTACCGGAACGATTTACACCGATTACCTGCATATCAAAAGCTTTCGCTTTTCGAGCTATTTCCTCACCAATGGCACCTACCCCTACAATAACCAGTGTCTTTCCGGCTAATTCTGCTACCCGCAATGTTCTATCCCATAAAGACTTGCGCTGGTTATCCAACATAGGTACCAAACGCCGTGAATCCTGCAACATTAAAGCAAGGGTATGTTCAGCCATGGGTATTTTATGGATCCCCTTGGCGTTTGTTACTAAAATATTTTGGGCCATAAGCTGCTCAAAAGGCAGTTTATCCAAACCGGCACTGACTACCATCATCCATTTCAAACTTTTACATTCTTTTACAATTTCTGCCGTTAAATCTTCCCCATAAGTAATTAAAATTTCCGCTTCCTTTAGTTTGTCTTTCACTTCCTCAATCGGCCCATATTCAAAAATAAGTTCGGGATACTTTTCTAAAATAGGCTGTATATGATGGGAAGATATCTTTGCCGTACTGATTACTCTCACTTAACCCACCCCTATTTCATCATATTCTCTTCCAATAAATATTCATCCCGGGTCAGAGGATCCCGCAAATATATATGACCGGAAATGGTTTCTACTTCTTCACCCTCAACTAATATTTTCACTTTTTCTATTCCAGGAAGTTCCGTTAAGGTATTGACTATGCCATAAACGGCTAAAAGTTCACCCATAGAACCGGTTGCCCCATGAATATGCTCAGAAAGGTCAACAATGGCCAAACCTTCTTCTTCAACATAAGTATAATTTAAAATTTCCGTACCTTTAGGTATTACATCCAAAGTATCGTCTTCTGCTTGACTTCCTTTAATAAGCTCTTCGATTAATTCCCGGCCCCGTTCCGCAGTAGGCAAGCCGGAAATAGTCCGCGCTTCTTTCCGCAAATAGCCCTCTTCTGTACCGAAATATAAGTAAACCACACTTTCCACTTCCGAAGTTTCTTGTTCTTCTTCCTCCGGTTCCACTGGGGGAACGGGATCAGTGTTTTTCTCACCAGAGCAACCTGCTATGCTTACGGCGAAAAGAAAGGTCAAAACTAAAACTAAGAATTTTTTCATTAAATCTACCTCCAAAAAATAAATCTTTTTCTACTAAATTAATTGACGTGACTTATTGATTTTTGTTCCAAATTAAAGGCGGGTTACCTAAAAACCTTATTCCAAAATATTTTTTAAAATATTCATTCTTTTATTAAAGGGAAAATCCTTCTCTGTTTTAAAAATTCTTCCCTCTTATGTGTAATCTTTATAAAATCAGTCATAGATGACATGTCCTCAATATATTTTTTCTTCCTTGCTGTTAAAAGCAATTTCCTTTTCTACCAAATAGATTTCACCATTTGGACTCATGCTGGCAAAAAATACATCATCAATAGAAGATATGTTCCGCTTTTTCAGTTCTTCCATAAGCCATTCTTTGCTTAAACCTGCATCTGCCAAACCCCGGGTATTCACTTCCCCGTCATCAATTAAGGTGAGCGGTATCCCTTCATACTCAGTGGGAATGTTTAGGTCAGCAGGGCATAAAGGGCGCTTTTGGGATTTTAGGGATACGGTAAGTTGTCCGGAGGTTTCTAAAACTGCAAATTCTACATCGGCTATATTAAATACATTTTTTTCTCGTAATTGAGTTAATAAATCGTCCATATTATACCTGGCCCGCCTCATTTCCCTGGCCTGAATTTTACCATTAGCAATTAAAATATTTGGTTTGCCATAAAAAATCCTACGAAAAATGTTGCTTTTTAAACATAATATAGATAATACTATCTGAGCGAAAGCTAGAATAGCAATGGGTAGAAGGCCACGTATAAGTGGTATGTTTTTATCACCCAAAGGAATAGCCGCTAATTCTGCAATGACAATAGCAACAACAAAATCAATAGCAGATAACTGGCCGATTTCCCTTTTCCCCATTAAACGCATGAAGATTAAAAGAACGAAATACACTACCAAAGTTCGCAGGACTAATTCCAGCATCTTTTAATCCTCTCCTTATAGACAAAGCAATTGATAGTATTTAATTGACAAGTAAAAATTATTCACTTTACAAAATTTATAGCTTTAACTTATTATTAATTAAAGACTGATAAAATGTTTACCATAAATCCTGTACCTTAGCCGCAACCTTAACCTAGTGAATTATGATTGAAACAGTAATTATTCACTTAAAAAAGGAGTGTAATTAAAATGTATAAAATAGCTTATTGTCTTTTATTTATTGCCGTAATTTTGAAATCTCTGGGTCTCTACTATTTAGCCGGAAAAAAAGATAAACCCTTTCCGGAAAGGAAAAGGTTTTATCTTAAATTAAACTGGTCAGGCAATGGTTTATTAATTATAGGGGTTGTTATTTTAGCAATCAAGTGGTTTTTATAGATGAAATGTATTAGAGATTTGTTTCTTTTTAGCAAAAGTACTCTTTTAGAGTCCGTTTGCTAAGTTTTAAGTATTTTCAATTCTTCTTTTACCGGCTCTCAACACAAGATTGGCTAACATATTTTTTTCGTCATCTGTTGCTAATTCCCACATTTCCTTCATTAGTGCCTCTTCAGGAGAGTCAGGCTTAACAAATTTACCTAACAGGTTGCCGATGCTAATCATTCCTTTAACCATTAATTCATCACTTATACCGTGTTTTTTCCCGTCTTCTATAACTTCAGCTAATTCTCTGGGAAAATCATCTAGACTTACTTTTTTATCCATATAGTCACCTCCCGTAAGTCTATCTTTCCCCATCTTGCTGATTATATACCTCAATTCTATTGTAAGTGCCCAAAATCTTAACCAATTTGCATTTTTGTTTTAACCTGTTTAAAACATGTTTATACTCACTTTCCAGGTCGGCCAAACAATCAATAAAAAATATGTATTCTCCCAGTTCCTTTTTGGCCGGACGGGACTCAATTTTCGAAAGATCTATTTGGTCCGGAATAAATTCTGCCAGGATATCATAAAGTCCGCCAGGCCTATTTTTGGCTAAGGCTACACATAAAGATGTTTTTTGGCGGTTTTTATTTGAGCAGAAATCATTTTTACCGACAACCAAAAACCTGGTTTGATTTGAACTATAATCGCTGATATTTTCGCAGATTATATCTACCTGATACTTCTCCGCCGCCCAAACGGAACAAATAGCCGCCAAACCTTCTTGTCCTTCTTTTACCAGTAAGGCTGCTTCCGCAGTGCTATTACAATTTAGATAGCAGGCTTGGGTTAAATGATTTTGTAAAAAAAGACGACACTGAGCTAAAGCCTGGGGATGGGAATAGATGGTATGAATTTTACTCAAATCCTTTGCTTTACTGATTAAGCAGTGTTTAATATCAATTACGATTTCCCCTAAAATCCGTAAACTCAGTTCATGAGCTAACATATCTAAGGTGATATTAACAGTACCTTCAATGGAATTTTCTACAGGTACTATTCCCAAAGTAATTTCCCCATGTTCCACTGCCTGCAGCACATGGGGGATAGTAGGAAAGTCCTTAAATTTTGTGATTTTATATTTTTCCGCGAATTTTAAAGCGGCATGTTCTGAATAAGTACCTTCAGGTCCTAAATAACCAATTATTTCAAGTTCAGGGTTCACCTTTATCCTCCTAAATTATTTACTCCAGAAAACAAATAGCTAATTTTTGCCCATTATTCTCAAAGTGAAGAAGATTGCTAAAATAAACAGTAAATCCTGAAATGTAAACATCCTTTTTCTCCTTAAACTACTAATTGGTATTTACGGTTTATATCCATTATAAAAAGACCATATAAAGGTATTTCTCATTTTTTGCAGAAATAATACCTTACAGGATTAATTAATTACATAGTATATTCCTAAAAGAGGTGCTTATTTTGCGTTTGGCTAATCCTTATCTAGCTGTTATAGTAGGTGTTATTGGTGTTTCCAGTTCAGCAATCTTTGTTAAGTTAACCACCGCTCCTTCTGTAATAACGGCAGGCTACAGGTTACTGTTTACTTTTCTAATGTTATTACCCTTTACCTTAAAATATAATCGAAAAGACTTTAGATTTTTTTCCGGCAAACAGTACCGGGTGGCCTTTATTTCCGGCCTTTTTTTAGCTTTTCATTTTATAAGTTGGTTCAGCTCTTTAAATTACACTTCCGTAGCCAGTTCCACCGTTTTAGTTAATACCCAGCCTTTATTTGTCATTATTTTTAGTTATCTTCTCTGGCGGGAAAAACTGCCTCTTAAAGCCTTAATAGGTGTTAGCATCGCTTTTGGCGGAACGGTTATTTTAAGTTGGGGGGATTTTTGCTTAGGACCCACTAACCTCTGGGGTGATGCTTTAGCTTTAATCGGAGCCATAATGGTAGCAGGCTATTACCTTTGTGGAAAATATTTAAGACAAACCATGTCATTATTACCCTATACCACCTTGGTCTACGGCTTCAGCACTTTGCTCTTATTCTTTTTTGCCCTTTTAGGAGGGTATTCCTTTACAAATTATTCCCTACAGGATTTTTTAATTTTTTTGGCCCTGGCTTTCTTCTGTACCATAATGGGCCATTCCCTGCTAAACTGGGCCATTAAGTTTTTGCCTGCTTCTTCAGTTTCCATCAGCATTTTAGGAGAACCGGTAATTGCTTCTGCCCTGGCTTATTTTCTCTTTCAGGAGACTTTAACCCTCCAACAATTAATTGGCAGCATTTTAATCCTGGGAGGTATCTTGTTCTACCACTACTCCGTCAATTAGTTTGCCTTTATTGTAAAAAATCCCCTGCGCTACAGCAATCTTTTCCCCTTTAAGATTAATAACTTCTGCTTCTGCCTTAATTATTTTCTCCTTTAATTCAATAACTTTACCTATTGCTTTCAGGTAATCGCTTTTATAGGCAGGTTTTATAAATTTAATGTTTACCTCCATAGTTACCGAGTTATGGTTTAAGGTTCTAATGGCCATACCCATTGCTGTGTCAGCAAGAGAAAAAGCAACGCCACCGTGGGCAATATTATTAGGGTTTATATGGTCCTTTCCTACTGGAACTTCTACAACTGCTTCCCCCGGAGCTAATTCAGCCACATAGATATCCATTAAATTATGAAAAGGACACTCTTCATTTAGGTATAGAATTGTTCCAAAAAGACGACAATCTATGCCCCTATTTAGGGGTTCGCGAAATAAGCTAGCCATATCCTTCTCCTCCAATTACCATAACCTTTAGCAAACATCTAAACATTCGCCTTTAGTAATGGTCAATAATTGTTCTAATGTTACCGGTACTGCTGAACCGGAGTTGCCGGCAGCGGTATATACAACCGGGAAGCGGGCTAAAGATTTGTCCAGGACAATAGGAATTTCCTCCTTTAATGCAAAAGGACAAACTCCTCCGGGAGGAAAACCGGTGATTTCCTCTACTTCCTCACTGCGAGCAAACCTGAACTTACCGCCGAAATACTGTTTTAATTTTTTCGTATCCACTTTTTCATCTCCACAGGTTACAACTAAAACATTAGTATTTTTGCCGATAAAAAGAAGGGATTTAGCAATCTGAGCCGGTTCCACCCCTAAAGCCTGAGCGGCCAAATCACAAGTTTCAGTTGCACCTTCCGGAAATTCAATAACCTCCAATTTTACATCCTGCTCAGCTAAAAACTTTTTGACTCTTTCAATTGGTTCCATTATGCACTCCTCCTGGATTTTGCCTGAAAATTTATGCAAAATTAGACCTCATACTTTTCTTAGTTTAACACTACTCCTTCCCGGAGACAAGTTCCTTCCATCTTCTAGGAATAAAACAGAACCAATGCTTCTGATAAAAAATCAAGCCGTCCTTAATGACGGCTTAATTACACCACTTCCCTTTCACAAGAACAAACATCTATGGCCAGTATTTCCGAATGGGCAGTATAAATATGTTTCAGGGCTTCATCTATTCTACAAGCTTTACCGGTAAGGGGATCATTGAAATTAATCCAACCTCGTTCTTCTCTACACTTTTGTAAAAGCTGAGCTAATTGTTCAAGATCGTCTAAAACCATACTTATTTTTGTTTCAATTTCTAAAATAATATCCCAGTCTTTCATGCCCATCACCCCTTTTTTTAAACATTATATAAAGGGGACAAAATAATTGTCAATAATATTTTGAATTTATCATAATATTTTTAATTATTAAAAATAGCCGAATTGATCTTCTGCTTTTCCTTTAATGGTAATTACTTCCGTATTTTGTACCGCATCCTGCACCAGTTCCTCTACCCTAAGGAGTTCTTCGGCCTTTTCGCAGGCTTCTAATTTGGGCTTGGTTTTTGGTTCTTTGGGCAAAAAAACTGTACAGCAATCTTCATAAGGGCGAATGGAAATATCATAAGTGTTTATATTTCTGGCAATATTCATAATCTCTTCTTTATCCATGGTTATTAACGGCCTGAGCACAGGTGTATGGATTACTCGGTTGATTGCATAGATGCTCTCAATAGTTTGACTGGCCACTTGCCCGATATTCTCCCCTGTAACCAAAGCTAAAGCATTTCTTTTTTCAGCTATCCTTTCAGCAATTCTGAACATAAACCGACGCATGAGAGTAATCCAAAGGCTGTCATAACATTTTTCACTTATTGACTCTTGAATGCGAGTAAAAGGCACAATATGTACTTTAATTTCACCGGCGAATTGGGCTAAAACTCTAGCTAAATCTAATACCTTTTCTTTAGCCCTTTCGCTGGTATAGGGATAACTGTAAAAATGGACTGCTTCTATGACAACACCCCGCTTCATGGTTAGCCAGCCGGCTACAGGACTGTCCAACCCCCCGGATAAAAGGAGCATGGCTTTTCCTCCCGTACCCAAGGGAAGACCTCCGGGGCCATTAATTTTTCTAGTATAAACATAGGCAGCATCATACCTGATTTCTACAAAAACTTCCACATCCGGCGAATGGAGATCTACCTTTAGTCCTGAATAATTACGAAGGAGAAATGCCCCTATATTTTTTTGGGCTTGGGGAGATTTTACCGGAAACCTTTTGTTGGGTCTTCTTACCGTCACCCGAAAAGTAGCCGGTTTTTTATCCAAAGCCAGCATCTCCTCCAGTGCCGTCTTTTGCATTGCTTCCATATCTAACTCGGTTTTCCGAACAGGACTAAAGGACAATACTCCGAAAGCTTTTTTCAAAGGTTCATAATATTTTTCCGGTGATTGGCCATTTAATTTTAAAAAAATTCGACCTTGTTCCGTTTCTATTAATGGTTCTTCGCCGGTTTCAGATTTAATCAACTCTTTAATATTTTTTACCAGTTGGTTTAAAAAGGTCTTCTGATTTTTCCCTTTAAGGGCCAGTTCACCATACCGGATTAAAATATGGTCATACATGTTCTCACCCCATCTTAGCTAGTTTTTCTACGGACTTTTTTAATTTTACCACAAAATCTTCCGTTTCTTTCTCTGTTATGTTATACGAAAAGCTTACTCTTATGGAACCTTTTTTAACCTGCGGGTCCAAACCCATAGCCGTTAACACAGGGCTGGTTATTTCTTTTTTGGAAGAGCAGGCTGATCCTGTAGAAACAAAAATCTCTTCTTTTTCTAAAGCATGTACCAATACTTCTCCTCTTAACCCCGGAATACTTAGATTAAGAATATAAGGGGATGCTCCTTGGCCCTTAGGTCCGTTAATCACTACCTGTGGCATTTCCTTAGTTAACTTGTTAATCAATTTATGACGAAGACTTGCTATTTCATCGTATTTTTTGTCGGATATTTCCCGGGCAATCTGACAAGCTTTGGCAAAACCTACTATTCCCGGAAGGTTTTCCGTTCCCGACCTTACTCCTACCTCCTGGCCTCCTCCTGCCAATAAAGGAAATAGGGTAGTTCCCTTTTTAACATACAAAGCTCCCACACCTTTAGGACCATGAATTTTGTGACCGGATATAGTTAATAGGTCTATCCCCCACTCCTTTATTTTAATCGGAACTTTTCCGTAGCCTTGAACTGCATCCACATGAAAAAAAACCTTCGGATAGCCCCGCAAAATCTCCCCAATTTCTTGGATAGGCTGAATAGTGCCTACTTCATTGTTCACCTGCATCACACTGACTAAAATAGTATCCTTTCTTATACTTTTTTTCAATTCCTCAATATTTATAAAACCTTCTTTATTTACATCTAAATAGGTAACATCAAACCCCAGTTTTTCAAGTTGACTACAGGCTTCCCTCACAGCCGGGTGTTCAATTTTAGTAGTAATGACATGTTTACCCCTGTTTTGATACTCTAGGGCAATTCCCTTTATAGCTAAATTATCTCCCTCCGTTCCTCCGGAGGTAAAGATTATTTCCTCTGGCTCCACCTCCAAGGTCTGAGCAACTACCTCTCTGGATTTTGTTAACAACCTTTCTGCCTCTACACCTTTTCTGTGTAAAGAAGAAGGGTTACCGAAATGTTTTTCCAAGACATCTGTCATAATTCTAATAACCTCCGGATGTACCGGGGTTGTTGCGCTATTATCTAAATAAAGCATAATAACCTCCTTTTGGCTTACGGGTTAAATTTTGGGGTCAGATTTCTCTTTGAAGTCTATCCCAAAAAAATATCTGCCCAACAAGCTTGACTCAAAAGCTAATGTTTTTTCACAGATTTCCTTAGTTTAGATTTTTTTGCAGATTTATTTTTTACACCAGCACGGGGATGTTTTTCTTTTACAATCACCGGTTTTTCTGCTGTTAACACAATATCCAGGTTGCGCTGTTCATGTTCAGTTCCACTGATTAATTTTAAAGCAGCTGCCAGCACTGTTAAAGAATCATAATCATCAATTAATTTTTCGGCCAGATACTTAAATTCACCGTATTTTCCTTCGGCTATTACCTCAGTTATTTTATTGGCTACAACCTTTTGTCTTTCTTTTTTAACTTCTCCAATAGTAGGTAATTGCTGTCGATTTAATTTTCTTTTTATTGTGTGTTCAATATTACGTAATTGACCATATTCCCGGGGCTCCACAAAAGTAATTGCTACTCCTTCCTTTCCTGCTCGTCCTGTACGCCCTATACGGTGAACATAACTGTCCACATCCTGGGGAATGTCAAAATTATAAACATGGGTAACACCACTGATATCTAAACCTCTGGCGGCTACATCGGTAGCCACTAGGATTTCGATTTCCCCATTTCTAAATTTATTAATAACTGTTTCTCGCTGCCTTTGATTCAAGTCACCGTGTAGCCCTTCGGCCAAATACCCCCTTTTCTGTAAAGCATCGGATAATTCGTCTACCCTTCTTTTGGTACGACCAAATACCAAGGCCAATTCCGGAGACTGGACATCCAGCAAACGACAAAGGGCATCTAACTTTTGTCGTTCCGGAACCTCATAATAATCTTGTTGGATTTTAGGTACTGTCATCTCCTGGGCTTTTACCCTTACTAGGCGTGGTTTATGCATAAACTTATTGGCGATATTCTCTATTTCCGCAGGCATTGTGGCAGAAAACATCAAAGTTTGTCTATCAATGGGGCAGGCTGCCAGAATATTTTCCATGTCCTCCAAAAAACCCATATTCAACATTTCGTCAGCTTCGTCTAAAACAACTATTTTAATATTTGTTAATCTGATCGTTTTTCTACGCATATGGTCTATTAGCCTGCCTGGAGTAGCAATAATTATTTGCGGTCTTCTTTTTAAAGCCTTTATCTGGCGGTTAATATCCTGTCCCCCGTAAATTGGTAATGCTTTCAAAGGTAAATACTTACCTAACTTGCCTATTTCGTCAGCTATTTGAATACATAGCTCCCGGGTAGGTGTTAAAACTAAAGCCTGAACAACAGGTTCCGCCTCAATCAGTTCTAAAATAGGTATGCTGAAAGCGGCAGTCTTGCCTGTTCCCGTTTGAGCTTGTCCTATTAGGTCTTCGCCCCGTAAAGCTAAAGGAATAGCCTGTTCCTGGATAGGTGTAGCTCTTTCAAAACCCAATTCTTCCACAGCCTCAATAATTTTTTCACTTAATTTTAAATCCTTAAAAGTTAACATTTTTCCTCCTTAAAATTATAGTAAATAAAGGTTATTTTCTACCCTTATTTTGACCAAAAAAATAGACGGAATACCGTCTATTTTTTTGAATACCTTATTTTTTCACAACTTCATAGACTTTATTATCAACTAAATAAATATCTACATCATCATTTAGTTTAAAATCTTCCGGTCCTAATTCAATATTTCCGGCGTGTAAATAGGCTGTGGGTATCATGTCATACTGTTTCCAATTTGTCTGGGTAATCTGGAGATAAAGCCTTGTCTTGTTTTTATAGACAGATCCTATTTTACCGCTAACTTTTTCCATGATGTTAAAGAATTTATTTCCGGCCAGGTTTTCTTCTATAACTACCCTATCTCCCGTATTTACAGTACCCAGATGATAGTAAGTACGACCGCCTTTTGTAACTCTGCTTTTCGCATCGAATTCAAAATTATAGGTCCGCCCGTCGTAGGCAACGATAGTTAAAGTTCCGTTTTGGGAATCAACAGAGGTAACCGTACCTATGATTAAAGGAGAAATCTCTACTTTTTGTAGTTCAAATCCTAAATAAGTTGCCTTGATAATATCCCCTTTTTGGAAATCTCTCACCCGTGGATTAGCTATACCCGGGATTTCTATTTCCACATCATTATAAAAATACAGGTACTTAGCATCATTATCTTTATCAATTACTCTGATTCTGTTGGAGTTTGTATAAACATCAGTCACCTCATAAATTAATGTGCGCTGTACTTTTATTTCCTTGACTTGATTATCCTCCAGCCGAATTTCTACTGTATCACCACGGTCAATATTATCCAATTTATAACTATTGATACCTTCTATATAAGCAACGGCATTATTGGCCAAACTATATGTTTTTTTCGACCCGTTAGATAAGGTTAATTCTATGGTTTTATTTGCCGTATTTAAACTGGAAACTATACCTTCAACAGTGTTTTTGGCATTTATATATATAATTTTGTCTTCTTTGATTTCCAGTTCAATAGGCATATCTTTTTTGATTTCATAGAGATAAGCTTTGCGTCCGTTGATTCTTACGTCCGCATTATTGGAAACTTCATAAACCTTTAAATCTCCGTTAGCATCCTGGATGGTTAAAATTCTACTGCTATCATCAACTGCAACTACGGTGGTTGTTAATTTTTCCTGAAGTTTCCTGTTAGTTACAGAGATTTTTTTAATTTCACCTTCCTTAACATCAACCTGAATTTTATCTCCTACCATTATATCGGAAAAAGAACCCACTTCCCCCATAAAGTCAACGGAGGCGTTTTTATCAACATACTGTGCTTTTAATTCTCTTGTGTCTTCTGTTTCATAAGTTATAAACCGATCGCCTAAATTTATTTGTTTTACAATACCGGTTAAAGATAAATCTACTTCAGAGGCCAGCAAAGTAATTGTTTGTAAAAGACCGGTGGAGGTAGCTTCCACAGAAATTTTATCACCTTTTTTCAGGTCGTCGATTACAGCAAAGCGTTTATTAGGTAAGATTACCTCCGTTACTTCCTCATCATAAGTATAGGCCACCAGTCCGTCAGTTTTCTTTAAAGTAATTAACTTGTTCTGAGTATCAATATCATAGATAATACCTTCTGTTCCGGTATTAATGATATTATGGACAACGGTTACCTTAACCGGTTTCCCCTGGGAATCATAAGTGATTCTTACTTTTACATCTTTATTTAGCTCTTGTAAATCTATACTCTTGTTATCACTTTCTCTGACAATGGTAGTATTGGCCAGTAAAGAAACTGTAGATATTTTCCCTTCCTTATCTTCTTTAAGGACGATTGTTCTTTCTTCGGGATATACTTGAAGTATACTGCCTTCCAAAAAGGTTGTGGTTTTTTGTTCAGGTGGATTGGTTTCCAGATATTTAATGATGTTGCCGTCCACCAACAGATAAACTTTTTCCCCTACACGTAAACTGCTACCTCCAATTTCTCCACCCCTACACGTAAATTGCTACCTCCAATTTCTCCACTGGGTCCATACATATTAGTACTTATATTATAGATAAAAGTATATCTGATTCCATCATCACCAAATACCGTAATATTGGAACTTTTGATATCTTCAATTTCGCCGATGACCAGATTATTTGCCTTAATATCCAAGTACTGTTCGGCTCTACTTAAGAAAGCCACCATTTGGGCTCTGGTTACTGATTGGTTAGGCTTAAAAGTGTTATCCGTATAGCCGCTGATTAAGCCGTACTTATTAGCAAGTTTTACGTAATTTAAATATGCCTCGGGGATAATATAGCTATCAGAAAAGGGAAGTATTTCTCCCGCCACTTCGGCTAATTCTGCTTCTTTGTCCATCATTTTGATTAAAAGTTTGGCCACCCAGGCTCTGGTAGCCTCCTTATTGGCCTCAAAATCATTACTGCTGATTAAACCGGCTTCGTAAGCAGTAATTACATCCTCCCTAGCCCAGTCGGGAACAGTAAAAGGTAAATACAAACCAGAATTAACCTGTTTCTCTAACCCCATAGTCCGCAGGGCAAAAAGCACAGCCTGTAGTTGTGTTACAGGTTCATCGGGTTTAAAATAAACCAAACCCTTTTCTTCAATACCGGCAACCACACCTCTTAAATTCATTTTAGTAATAACTTGTTTGGCCCAATGATTATTCTCCACATCAGGAAAATGACCGTATTTAATATTTAAGGACTGACTCAAGGCAACATTAGGTAAAATAAAACAAAAAAAGAGTACTATTACTAAGACCGAAACTGAATATCTTACTGCATTTTTCATCCTTCTTTCCCCCTCCTCATATTTAGGTCTTTTTTCGTAATTCGACAACCTTCTTTTTAATCCTCCTAATTTTACCAAGATTTTTTAGCAAGATTTACTATATTCCCCTACAGTACTAAAAAAGAGTCGTCATTAGATTTGACGACTCTCGGGACCAATAAGTTCCAATATTTTCATTTATCTAAAGGCCAAAACTGAATACCGCCTTGAATATACCTGGCTTTCTCAAAACCGGCCTGATTTAGTGTTAAGGCAGCTTCATAGGCACGAGTGCTTAAGATACAGAAAACGAAAATCTCTTTATCTTCAGGTACCTCATTGATTCGCTGGCGCAACTGTTCAAAGGGTATGTGCAGTAAATTTTTAGCTTTAATCTCTTTTTGTTTTCTTTCCTCATCTGTCCGCAAGTCCAGGTATACTACTTGGTCATCATGAAGTCTTGCTTTAAATTCTTCAAAATCAATATATTTGGCCTTTCCGTCAATAATATTTTTCACCGCATTGGCCACATTAATTATATTATCCATTGCCGGACTAAAAGGAGGAGCATAGGCCAGATCCAAATTAGCCAGGTCATGAGCAGTCGCTCCAAAACTAATAGCGGTCACTACCACATCTAAGCGGCGGGCTATATCTCCTGGTCCAATCAATTGGGCCCCTAAAATTTTGCCTGTCTTTTGTTCAGCAATAAGCTTAGTCATCATTAATTTCTTGCCGGGGAAAAAGTGGGCTTTATCAGGGCCGGGTACTATAGCCGCAACGGCTTCATAGCCTAATTCCCGAGCCTGTTTTTCACTAAGTCCGGTCCTGCCCACATTCCAATCAAAGATTTTAAAAATTGAGGTGCCTAATACACCCGGAAAGACTTCTTGTCCACCGGTTATATTTGTTCCAATAATCCGACCTTGTTTATTAGCTGTAGAACCCAGAGGGACATAGACCTTTTCACCGGAAATCCTTTGGGTACAGACTACACAGTCCCCTCCCGCGTAAATATCCGGGTCACTTGTCTGTAAATATTCATTAACAACTATACCTCTCTCCGTTACCAGACCTGCCTCTTGGGCTAATTTAATACTGGGGCGAACACCTGTGGCAATAAGGACCAGTTGCCCTTCCAAAAATCCTTTATCAGTTTGTACCCCTTGTACTTTACCGTCTTGGCCAACTATTTTTTCAACTTTTGTCCCCGTATAAACAGTTAATCCTTCCTCTGTAAGGTATTTTTCTAAAACTTGAGCCATATCCCGGTCTAATAATAAAGGTAGCACTTGGTCTTGCATTTCCACAAAAGTAACTTCCATACCCCAGTTAGCAAAAGCTTCGCCGGCTTCTAAGCCAATTAAACCTGCACCTACAACTATTACCTTTTCCACCGCATTATTAAGTAAAAAATCTTTGATATCCATTGCATCTTGAGGAGTTTTCAATCCAAAGACACCCTGTAATTCTTTACCTTCAATAGGAGGTGTCCAAGGCTCGGCTCCCGTAGCCAAGACTAATTTGTCGTAAGGTAAGACTTTACTTTCTCCGTTATCTGTCCTTTTTAAAATAACCTGTTTATTATCCCGGTCAATTTTTACGGCTTCCCAGCCCAGTAAAACATCTATATCTTTAGCATATTTAAAAAATGCCGGAGTACGCACCGCTTCCCAGGAAGTTGCCATTAAATCCTTTAATTCTTTAACAACAGAACCGAGATAATAGGGAAGACCACAGCCTCCATAAGACAACCAATCCCCTTTTTCCACAAGGGTGATTTTTGCCTTCGGGTTACATCTCCGGGCTCTGGCTGCTGCCTTAGGGCCACAGGCCACTCCACCGATCACGACAATTTTGAGTTCATCCATCACTTTCATCTCCTCATAATTTGTTTCAGATTTCACAAACAAGCACATACCTTTTCAAGTTATATTATATAGTATTTAAACATTTATGAATTATATAAATATTTAATACCTGTTATAATTCAACCCTTTTCGTACTTTTTCTTACTATTGAATTTTGTTTTCATTAATGTTATAAAATATTAGTGCTCTAAAAAAGTGTTGATAATTTTCTATATGATGAAAGTATATTATGCCTGCATAGACTTAAAGGAGGACCGGATTAATGAAAAAAGTAACTATTTATACCAAAGATTTTTGTCCCTACTGTATCAAAGCTATAAATTTACTGGAAAGAAAAAAGGCCGACTACCAAGAAATAAATCTGACTAATGACCCGGAAAAGCTCGAAAAACTTAAAAACGAAACTAATTTTTACACAGTTCCCCAAATTTTTATTGGCAATGAATTTATCGGAGGTTGTGATGATTTATATGATTTAGAGAAAAAAGGTGAACTGGATAAAAAATTACTAGAGAAATAAAGATAACCCCAGCCCTATAAAAAATTTTCTAAACTTATTTTTTCTGTTTCGGGGATATGTTTCAAAAACAGGTATAACCCTTTAATTTCCGCACTAATCTCACTTAAATTTTGAGTTGATAAATAGGATCCGATATGCGCGATACTTACCTCAATATTATCGATTTCCCGGTGGTCAATTAAAATTGACCACATAAATTTTGCCTTTTCCCAATTTCTCCGAAATTGTTCCAACTCCCCCTGGGCCTTATGCCATTCTTTTTGCTTTATAGCTTTTTCAACTACTACCAGTTGAGTAATTAATTCCTCAGAACTTTTTTCTAGGTAGTTAACAGAATAAATACTAAAAATAATAAAAATCGTCGTTATTAATAATACCAAAACAATTTTTCTCAAACTTTTTCACCCCGGTTTATACTTTTTTCTTTAGGTTGGGCAAAAAAAATGCCACTTGTATCTAGAATGGCGATCAGTGCGTCCCGTGGTTTAGAAATGTCGAATTTCTGTAGTTCTTGCACTAACCAGTCTTCACTCAAACCTCTTTTTTGCAAGTTGTCCTGTTGGACAACTCCGTCTACTACCAAAGTAAGGGGTAACTGCACCGTTTGAGAAAAAATGTTTAAATCTTGAACCGTTACCGGCTTTTGTTCTGCTTTAGGAATAATGCTTAACTCTCCGTTTGTTTCTAAAAGAGCAAAAGCCACCTCATTAATATTAGGATAGTTTTTAATTCGCAACTGTTCTAAAAGGTCGTTAATGTTATAACGGCTTTTTTGCAGCTCTTTCTCCATGATTTTACCGTTTTCAATCAGGACCAAAGGGGTACCGGAGATCACCCTCCGAAAAGTCTGACTCTTCAAAGATAGATAAGAGATTCCTACCTGCATGGCTACCAGGATAACTATAGCCAAAATCCCTTTCAAAAGAGGTATACCCGTATCCTGCATAGGAATGGTTGCCAGTTCCGCTAACATTAAAGCCACCACAAATTCAAAAGGCTGTAATTGGGAAATTTGTTGCTTGCCCATTACTCTTAAAGCCAAAACAACTAAAATATAAAGAATTATAGTACGCAAAAGAGTAATTAACATAACAACCTCCCGGCATGATAAACACAAAATAATTGCCAGTGTTATTATGGTAATTACTCTCCAAAAATATTCCCAAGCTACCTAAATAGCTTCCTTATTCTTTTTCATATATTCCTTAATGGCATTATTTAAGGCCCCTACCCCTATTAAAGAACAGTGAATTTTTTTCTCAGGTAGTCCACCTAAGGCTTCGGCCACATTCATTTCCGTAATACTGAGAGCCTCTTCCAAAGTCTTACCTTTAACCATTTCCGTTAACATACTGCTACTGGCCACCGCCGCCACGCAACCAAAGGTTTCAAATTTAATGTCCTTAATTATATTATTCTCTACTTTTAAATAGATAACAGTAGAATCTCCACAATCAGGATTACTGATTTCCCCTACTGCATCGGGACAATCCATTTCTCCCTGGTTCCGAGGATTTCGCGCATGATCAAGGACTTTTTCGCTATAGGAAAACATAACAACCCATCTCCTCAATAATAGAATTATGATATTATGATTAAATCAATTTTAACACTTTGCTTAATAATTTACCATATAACCCATGAACAAGCCATTAATTTTTATTCCTAACCGGCAGGTTTTTTAATTCCCATAGAGAAAAAAAACGGTAGTTATTTGTGTAAAACGGAGGTTAGGAAAATGAAAAACACCATGAAGGAAAAGCTGTTAGCCGGTAAGAGTGTCTTGGGAGTTTCAGTTATGATCCCCTCCCCGCAAATTGTAGAAATGTTTGGCCACCTGGGTTTTGATTGGGTGCTAATTGACTGTGAACATGGCACTATTTCTTTAGAAACGGTTGAATTAATGATCATGGCGGCGGAAGTCAGCGGTATTACCCCCATAGTTCGACCCAGAGATAATAGTACTCAAGAAATTATGCGGGTCATGGATAGAGGAGCCAAGGGGGTACAAGTTCCCCATGTAATTACCGCTCAGGATGCTAAACGGGTAGTAGAAGCAGTAAAATTCTATCCCTTAGGAAAAAGAGGTCTGGCTAAAGGAACCCGGCCGGCTGGTTATGGATTTGACCTTTCTATGCAAGAATACGTGAAAAAGGATAATCAGGAAACCCTGGTATGTATACAATTGGAGGATAAAGAAGCCATTGATAACGTAGAGGAAATACTCCAAGTAGAAGAGATAGACGTTTTCTTTATAGGACCTTCTGACCTTTCTCAATCTATGGGATACCCGGGACAAAAGGATGCACCTGAAGTACAAAAAGCCATTTGGGATACATTAAAAACCATTAAATCCGCCGGAAAAATATCTGGTTCAACGGGCAGCTACAAGGATATCCAAACTTACCTTGAGCAAGGAGTACAGTATATCTATACACATTTACCCACCCTTTTAAAAAATGGCAGCCAAGAATTTCTGAACAAATTTAAAAGTTAAACATTAGATTTTCAGTTCCTAAAACACACCACTGTAAAAAAATTCTCTTGTCACCGCTAAACCGCAAAGAGGTGAAACGATTTCCTGAACTGCAGGAGAGATTGCTTCGGTCTAAAAGCCTCGCAATTTAAACGTACTAATACACACCATGATAAATGAAAATTTTACTCTAGCGGCTATACGGAGAATCCGCATTCAAGAAGCAGGGCACAGGAGCCAGGAAACAAGAAGCCCAAATAATAATGATGACCGGCAACAGATGTTGGCCGGTCATCATTATTTTTTTATAGTTTATTGGTATAAACCGGAGGAGATTTCTTTCGCCAATGAATATTTGCAAGGGAATAAGTAATTAATGCCGCCCAAATAAAGCTAAAACTTAGCAGGTGAATTGGGGTAAATTGTTCTTTAAATACAAAAACACCCAATAAAAAACTCAAAGTGGGAGCTATGTATTGCAAAAATCCTACGGTGGAAAATTTTATCCGCCGGGTTGCCTTGGCAAAGAATAATAAAGGTGCGGCTGTAGCAATACCTGTGCAGATTAAAGCTAATACTTCTGCTGGTGGAACTACCCCTAAAGCCCCGTTTCCTTGATATTGTATATATAAAATATAAGCTAAAGCAAAGGGCATTAGAAGAGAGGTTTCGATTGATAAAGCTAACATGGAATCCACACTGTTTATTTTTTTAAGTAAACCATAGAGAGCAAAGGAAACTGCCAGAGTAAGGGCTACCCAAGGTATTCTTCCGTACTGAAAAGTCATTATCAATACACCGATACTTGCTAAAACTATAGCTACCCACTGCAGAGGATTTAATTTTTCTTTAAACACAGTCATGCTTAACAAAACAACAACTAAAGGGTTTATGTAATAACCCATACTTGTTTCCAAAACAAGCTCAGAATTTACCGCCCAAATATAAGTAAACCAGTTTATAGAAATAACAACTGAGCTAATAAAAATGAAAAGTAAATTTTTCCTGTTATTACTCCTCAACAAAGCGGTTAAACTATGCCAATTGTCGGTAAATAGCAACAGTGCGACCATGAGTACAAATGACCAAAATATACGGTGAGCTAAGATTTCCATGGCAGGAATCTTAGCCAGCATCTTCCAGTATAAAGGCAGTAAGCCCCACATGATATAAGCCAGAATGCCATAACCGACACCTATAAGTTCACTGTTCATTTTTTTGTCTACTTGATTCCTCATTGTTAAATGTATTCTCCCTACTTACCGATAATTAAATCTAATTGGATTTACCTCTTGATTTATTACTTTTATACTTTCGCGGATTTCCAAATTTCAAAAATAAAAAAATCAATATATAAAATATAAAACTAAATAAAAAAGCATTGATTAAAGCTCCCACAAAAAAATCTACAGTAAAGCTTTGAAGTTTATCTACTAAAAAAAACTGGCTGGGTTCATTAACAACCTGATCAATATGCATGGCTGTTTGTTCTAAACTTTTATCCATTTGACGCTCAATTTCTTTTAAAGATATATGGTTACCGGTAATTACTCTACCTGTAATCATATTCAGAGTATAAAAAAGAGGGATAAAAAAACCTGTAGCTAAATTTATGCTAACTGCGATAGCTCCTTTACCACCCAAAAATTTAGCAGTAAAGTAGGTTGCAACCGGTCCAATACCTAGACTTGGTATAAAATTCCAAAATATCCCGATAGCAGCACTTAAGGCTACTTTCGAAGGAGTAGCCTTAGTTAAAAAAGCTTCTTTCAACTTTTGCTTTAAAAACTTTAATTTTTGCTTCAACCTTATTCACGCTCCCAAGTATTCAAGGCAAAAACAATACTCTTTAATTATACCTAAACCTGTGCATTATTGTAATTACCAAGTCTTAACTTTTTTAATATTTCTTTAATAATATAAAAAAGGCACAACAAATTTACATTGTTGTACCCATTAAATGAATACTTAATTTGAAATTCCCCGAAAACTTTTAATGGCTTGAATGTTCACTAAAGCAACTGTAATCATTATCTTATAAAATCTTTCTTCAAGTTCTTGGGTAAAATCCCCATTTTTCCTAATTACTTTTTCTCTTACGGCAGCCAGTAAATGCTCCAGGTATTCTGCCGGTGTAAAATTTAACAATTCCTTTAATTTTTGTCGTTGGTCTTCAATAAAATTAGTATTTTCTAATAATATAGCTACTTCATGTAAAAAATCAGATTTATTTTCCTCGTTAAATAAATAACCGTTAACTATTTGCAGATCCTTTGCAGCATCATACATGTAACTAAAATCCAAACATTTCAAGATACCGGAAATGTTTTCATGAGTCAGGTCTATTTCCCCAATTAGTTCACGCCAAATTTCTATATACTTTTTTGCCTCCTTTTCCAGCACCAAATTAGTCATGTTTCTGCACCTCTTTAAAAACTCTCTAACATATAATTAATATTCAACAAAAAAATTGTATTTCCTTTTATTCCCAATAAAAAATTTATAAAAGGCTCCTTTTAATTAGGAGCCTTTTATATTTCAATATAAATTTGTCAATATAAATTTCGTGCTTTTCGTACCATGTTAAGATATATAACATTATCTTTTCCGACTGTATAAACCTCTTTTTTAGTAGAATTTCTAAAAATGAAATTGATTAAGATATTATGTAAAAACCACTGAAAAGATTGATGTTAAGGCGATCACTAGAATCACCCCTTTGTGAATCATTTTACTTTTTCTTGTGAAAATTATAACATGACCTCCAATTTTATTCAATACGTAATATAAAAAATATTTATCCTTTTCTTTTTATTCCCTATCTTACTTAAACTTCAACAAAGATGATTAAATATCTGTCTTATAACAGTTTGCTATTTTTTTATTTTTTTATAAAAATACTTGCCTAGAAGCAGAAAAGATTGTACAATGATTTTATAAATTATGACAAGAAAAGGTGGTCTCAAAAATGAAAAAATCTCTTATCTTACTTCTCACACTTAGTTTAGTTGTCAGTCTTTTTACAGGCTGCTCCGGTGACAAAAATACCAGCAGCCAGGAAGGTAGTGGCACAGAAGCACAACAGGTCAAGATCGGTATTAATTACGAATTAAGTGGTAATGTTGCTTCTTATGGTGAATCTTCCGTAAACGGTATTTTAATGGCTTTTGATGAAATTAATGCTGCCGGCGGTATTAATGGTATGGAAATTGTTCCAGTTACAATGGACAATAAGTCTGATGCTGCGGAAGCTACTTCCTTAGCTACCAGATTAATGACTCAAGAGGGTGTTGTAGCTTGTCTAGGTCCTGCTACTTCCGGAAACTTTATGGCTACAATTCCCGTAGCTATGAGCAATAAAATTCCGGTTATTTCTGCCAGTGCTACTGCCGATGAAGGGGTTACTGTTGACAAGAACGGTAATGTAAATGAATATGTTTTCCGTCTTTGCTTTAATGATTCCTTCCAAGGTGTTACCATGGCTAACTTTGCCTCTAACAATTTAGGAGCTACCAAAGCAGTGGTTATCCAGGATAAATCCAGTGACTATGCAGAAGGCCTAGCTAAAAACTTTATTAAAACCTTTGAAGAAAACGGTGGTTCAATTGTTGCTCAAGAAGGTTATGTAGCTAAGGACAAAGATTTCAATTCAATTCTTACTAAAATTAAAGGCGTAGATTTTGATGTTATTTTCTTACCTGGGTATTATCAGGAAGCCGGTCTGATTATAAAACAGGCCCGTGATTTGGGTATTGACGCTCCCATCTTGGGTGCAGACGGTTTTGATTCTCCTGTTCTTTTACAACTAGCCGGTGAAGAAGCTCTAAATAATGTGTACTTCTCCAATCACTACTCCTCCATTGACGAGGATCCACTAGTAAAAGAATTTATTGAAGCTTATAAAGAAAAGTATGGAGTAGAACCAAATGCTTTTAACGCTCTTGGATATGACTTAGGGTACTTTATTGCTGATGCTATTGAACGGGCCGGTTCTACTGATCCGGTAGCCATTAAAGACGCTCTTGCTGAAACAAAAGGTTTCGTTGGGGTAACAGGTACTTTTGATATGGGCCCCGACCACAACCCCATTAAATCAGCTGTAGTTATTGGCCTGGAAAACGGCGTACAAGCATCTAGTGTAAAAGTAGATCCCAATTAAGGATTATTACACATTGGTAAACCTTGGTTATTAATAAAGTCATAAATTAAGTTAGAGTGGTTTAACACTCTAACTTAATTTTTTAAATATAATCAAAAAAATTAACTCATTCAAATCTTTTGGAGGTGCATTACCTTGGATCAATTTTTACAGCAAATGGTTAACGGACTTTCCCTGGGTAGTATCTATGCACTGATTGCTTTAGGATATACTATGGTGTACGGAATTATAAAGCTAATTAACTTTGCTCACGGTGACGTTTACATGCTGGGAGCTTATATCGGCTTTGCGGCGACCACTTATGCCCACTTAAGTTTTTTTCCGGCACTTCTTTTAGCCATGGTTACCTGTGCCCTGGTCGGAACACTTATTGAGAAAATAGCCTATAAACCTTTACGTCATTCCTCACGGATTACAGTACTTATTACAGCTATTGGTGTATCATTGTTTTTAGAATACACAATGATGTTTTTTGTAGGTGCAGAAGTACGATCTTATCCTAAAGTTTTAAATAACCAAATTTTTCGCCTGGGAAATGTAGTTATTAATATGCAACAAATTTATATTTTAGTTACTGCCGTTGTCTTAATGATCTTACTTCAATACATCGTTCATAATACTAAAACCGGTAAAGCCATGCGTGCCGTTTCTACTGACCAAGATGCTGCCCAACTAATGGGTATTAAAGTAGATAAAACTATTTCTATAACTTTTGCCATTGGCTCAGCTTTTGCCGGTGCTGCCGGCGTTTTAGTAGGTATTTACTATAATTCCATCGATCCTCTCATGGGTATTATGCCAGGCTTGAAGGCTTTTATTGCTGCTGTATTTGGCGGAATCGGCAGTATCCCCGGAGCCATGATTGGTGGCCTTGCTATTGGTATTATGGAAACCCTTGTCTCCGGTTATGGGAATTCAATGTACAGGGATGCCTTCGTTTTTGCCATCCTTATTGTCATCTTGATATTAAAGCCAACAGGCCTTCTTGGCAAAAATATGAGAGAGAAGGTGTAGACAATGAAAGTATTAACAAAGAGGAATATACTTATTTTAGTTTCCATTTTACTAACCTTTGCAATTGTGCAAGTATTAAGAAACATGGGAATTATTAATAGCTTTCATGAAATAACCGTTGCCATGGTATGTATTAATATAATTTTAGCCGTAAGTTTAAACCTGGTAGTAGGTTTTACCGGACAGTTATCTTTGGGACACGCAGGCTTTATGTCTATTGGAGCCTATACCTGTGCCATCATTAATATGAATCTGGACTCTACTTTTGGATTCTTACTGGGAATCCTTGCCGGAGCTCTACTGGCTTCCCTAGTAGGCGTAGTGATTGGAATTCCAACCTTAAGGTTAAAAGGGGACTATTTAGCTATTGCTACATTAGGTATGGCCGAAATAATCAGGGTCATTTTTTTGAACTTAGAAATTACTAACGGTGCAGCTGGTCTTAATGGCATTCCCCGCTATACTAATTGGTTATGGCTGTTCTTCTTTACTGTAGCTACGGTCATATTAATTAATAACTTTATCAATTCTTCCCACGGGCGAGCATGCATATCTATTAGAGAAGACGAAATTGCCGCTGAAGCCATGGGTATTAACACTACCATGTATAAAGTTCTGGCCTTTGCCATCGGTGCTTTTTTTGCCGGTATAGCAGGTGCCCTTTACTCTTCATATTTCTATTTCATTAAACCGGACTTATTCGGTTTCTTAAAATCTATTGATATCCTGGTAATCGTAGTCCTGGGCGGACTAGGTAGTGTTACCGGTTCTGTTGTCGCCGGTATACTAATTGCTGTTTTAACCACTTTACTGCAAGCATTTACAGAAGTCCGAATGATTATTTATGCCCTCCTCTTAGTTTTAATTATGATCTTCAGACCACAGGGTCTTATGGGTTCAAAAGAAATAACAGACATTATAAAATTCGGTAAAAGAAGAACAGAGTAAAGAAAGGAGGAGCGAAAATGACAATACTTACAGTCGAAAAATTAACTAAATCCTTCGGTGGACTTACTGCAGTGTCTAATGTTAGTATGCAAATTGAAAAAGGAGAACTGGTAGGAATTATCGGACCTAACGGAGCCGGAAAAACCACCTTATTCAACTTGCTAACAGGAGTGTATGAGCCTACTTCCGGTTCCATTAAATTAAATATTAACGGCAATGAACGAGAGATTAGCGGACTCAAACCCTATAATGTTACCAAGGCTGGTCTAGCCCGTACCTTTCAAAACATAAGACTATTTAAGGATTTAACGGTTTTAGATAATGTACGAATTGCCATGCACCAAAACATTAAATATGCCCTGCCGGCTTCTTTTTTTCGTTTTAATAAATTTTATAATGAAGAAGAGCGTATATATAAAAAAGCAGAAGAACTTTTGGATATTTTCCGCTTATCCCATAAAAAAAATGAGCTGGCAAAAAACCTTCCCTATGGTGAGCAACGTCATTTAGAAATTGTTCGGGCTTTAGCTACCAAGCCGGCGATTCTCCTGTTAGACGAGCCGGCGGCAGGAATGAACCCCAACGAGACATTAGAACTTACCGAGACAATTGCATGGATTAGAAAAGAATTTGATTTAACCATTCTTTTAATTGAACACGACATGTCCCTGGTTATGCAGATTTGTGAACGAATTTATGTACTGGATTACGGGATGTTGATTGCTTCGGGAACACCTGCGGAAATAAGAACAAATAAAAGGGTCATTGAAGCCTATTTGGGAGAGGATGTCAGCAATGCTTGAAATAAAGAATTTAAATGTTCATTACGGTGTAATTCACGCTCTTAAAGGTATCTCTTTAACGGTAAATGAAGGTGAAATCGTAACTTTGATCGGAGCTAACGGTGCCGGAAAAACTACCACTCTGCGAACTATTTCCGGGCTAATTAAGCCCAGCAGTGGTCAGGTATTATTAGATGGAAAAGACATAACAAATGTCCCGGCCTCAGACAAAGTAGAATTGGGGATTTCTCAAGTTCCGGAGGGAAGAAGAATTTTTCCGGAAATGACCGTGTTTGAAAATTTGGAGCTAGGAGCCTTCCTACGTAAGGATAAGGCGGAAATAAAAAAAGACATAGAGCAGGTTTATGATCTTTTCCCTATTTTAAAGGACCGCAAAAAACAAACTGCCGGCACTTTATCCGGTGGTGAACAACAAATGTTAGCAATGGGCAGGGCTTTAATGTCACGACCGCGAATTCTATTATTGGATGAACCTTCTATGGGACTTGCCCCACTATTAGTACGGGAAATTTTTAACATAATTACCGACATTAACAAATCCGGTACCACCATCTTGCTTGTTGAACAAAATGCCAGTATGGCCTTATCTATTGCCGACCGGGCTTATGTCCTTGAAAACGGTTCCATAGTAATGAGTGGTAGTGGTAAAGAACTGGCTAAAAGCAGTGAAATCCAAAAAGCCTATTTAGGAGGGAAATAGTATGTATGTGAAAAATCGCATGACTGCCAACCCCTACACTATTACTCACGATGCCCCTATAAGTGAAGTGATTGAGCTAATGCGTTCCAAGAACTTAAGAAGAATTCCTGTAGTCAAAGGCCAACAGGTAGTAGGGATCGTAACCCAAACTGATATTCAAAAAGTTTCTCCCACCAAAGCTACTACTCTAAGCATTTTCGAAGTAAACTATTTATTGTCAAAAACAAAAGTCAGTGATGCTATGACCAAAGATGTGATTACAATTTCTCCGGATGCCTTATTGGAGGAAGCGGCTGTTTTAATGCGGGAAAACAGAATAGGTACCCTTGCTGTTGTGGAAAATAATAAGCTGGTAGGTATTATAACGGAAAGTGATATTTTCGATGCTTTTATCGACCTTTTCGGGGCGAGAGAACCGGGCAGCAGAATAACCATAGAAGCCTTAGATGTACCGGGAGCACTAGCGAAAATCACCAAAGTATTTGAAGACTTTAATGCAAATATCACCAATATTGTAGCTTACCGGGGGACAAATGGCACCAGTGATGTAATTATCAGAACTAAAACCATGAACACAGAGCCTATAGAAGAAAAACTTAAAGAACTTGGCTACCGCATTAAACATGTTTCCAAAACTTTGGATTAAGAAACAAAACACCTAGCTTGGATTAATCAAGCTAGGTGTTTTTAATTATAAATCATAATAAAGTGCGAATTCCATAGGATGAGGATACTGATTAAATTTTTTCACTTCTTCACGTTTTCTTTCCAACCAGATTTCGATTAACCTTTTAGGGAAGACTCCCCCTTTTAACAGAAAATCATGGTCTTTTTCCAAAGCATCCAGAGCCTGCTCCAGCGAAAAGGGTAGAGGTTTGATTTTGGCTTGTTCCTCTTTGGGCAAATTATATAAATTAATATCATATGGTCCATAACCTAGCTCAGTAGGATCCAGCTTTTGTTCTATCCCGTCCAAACCGGCCAATTGCCCCGGTCCCCCTACCTCATGATGATGGTATTTTACCGGAACATTTCTTTCTTCTAAAAGCATACAGATTTCACTTCTCAAATTATACAGAACATCCATCGGGGGAGTCATATGATAGCCCTCTTTTAAGGGAACCTTGTAACCTAAATTTTGTTCTTCATTTCCACTGTTCCATTCGGCTTGTTCCGCATCAATTCTAAAGCGAGACAGATTTGGCTTTATTTCATAACTAACGTGGTCAAAAACGTAAAACTCAAACTCAGGACCGATTCTCATTTCAACGGCAATTCCTGTAGACTTCATATATTCTTCAGCGGCATTGGCAACTGCGCGGGGATATTGATTAAAGGGAATAGGTGTTTCATCTATTACAAAAACATCACCGATCATCGATAAGGAAAAAAATTTCCTAATTTATCTTAATATTTCACTCCTTCCTATTATTATCCATTCACATAAATACAAACTATAAAAAAAAGCACTTAGTAAAACTATTATCTTACTAAGTGCTTCTTTTTATATTGGTGGAGGTGAGGGGAGTCGAACCCCTGTCCGAAGGACCAGCCACTTGAGCTTCTACGAGTGTAGTTTGTGTTTTACATTCTCGCCCTAAGAACTCCCACAAACAGGATTTCTTAAAGCCAGCCATGTTGGTTTCCCCTTAAGCTACACGGCGCTCACTTAAGAGTAGCCTGCTAGTGTGACCCCCTATCCCGCCTCGCAGGCAAAGGTAGGTAGGAGGTTAGCCTGCAATTAAGCAGCTAAAGCGTAATTTCTGTCTGCGTTTACTTTTTATGCACCGTTTTACGAGCTAGTGCGACCTCGACTCGCTTCTCAAGCCACCGCAATCCCCCGTCGAAACCAGTACACCCCCATGATTTGGATGTCAGAGGTTAGATGTCAGAAATTGGAAAGCTAAAATATTAATTTATTGGTAAAGTTTTGGGTCAATGATTAGTGATTGCTGAGTAGTTACTAATAATATTTTTATACTCTGGGCCAGTGAATTTTTGTTTCGCTACGTAAACATTCTCTGTTTTAGAGCTTTATCAATATCACGTTGGGCGGATTTTTCGGCTTGGGCTTCTCTTTTATCATATAGTTTTTTACCTTTAGCCAAGGCCAATTCTATCTTAACCTTGCCCCTGGTAAAATAAGCTTTTAAAGGAACCAGAGTTAGGCCTTTTTCTTTTGTTTTGCCTAAAAGACGCATTATTTCTTTTTTATGCATAAGTAATTTCCTTTTACGGACAGGATCTACGTTAAAACGATTACCTTGCTCATAAGGACTTATATGCATGTTAAATAGAAATAATTCTCCGTTTTCCACCTGGGCATAACTATCCTTCAGGTTGGCTTTACCGGACCTAAGTGACTTCACTTCTGTACCTTTAAGCTCAATACCTGCTTCATAGGTTTCCAGAATGTGATAATCATGCCTGGCTTTACGGTTTTCAGTTATTACCTTCACCTTTTCCATAGTTACACCACACTTTAAGCAAAACAAAACCCTGGACTTGCAAGAATTAATGCAATCAGGGTTATAATTATAGCACATAATAAGCCACTAGCGCAATAATAAAGATTGTATCTAAATTATAACAAATGCAGATTAAAAGTCAATAATGCTTTTTTAGTCACTCCTCTACCAGTTCTAAATCAATTTGCCGTTCCTCAACATTTACCCGTACAACCTGCACCTTTACCTGTTGCCCTATATGATAAGACTTCTTAGTATGTTCCCCCAGTAGAGTCAAATTCTTCTCCACAAACTGATAAAAATCATCGGTCATGGTAGACACATGGACCAATCCTTCTACAGAGTTTTCCAATTCCACAAATAACCCGAAAGAAGTTACACTACTTATTACACCTGAAAAGATTTCCCCTTCGAATTGTTTCATGTATTCTACCATTTTCAGTTCTACACTTTCTCGTTCAGCTTCTTCAGCAATCCGCTCTCTTAAAGAAGAGTGCTCTGCATATTCCTTAATTTTATTACGCAAATATTGTTCACGATTTTCATCTAACTTTTCTCCATTACGCAGCATCTCCTTAATTATCCTGTGAATAGCCAAGTCCGGATACCTTCTGATTGGTGCAGTGAAGTGGGAATAATATTTCGAAGCCAAGCCAAAATGTCCTAAAGCCTCCCCTGCATAGCGAGCATGCTTCATGGACCGCAGCATAACCGTATTGATGACACGCTCTTCCGGTCTGTCTTTAACTTTTTCTACTATATTTTGAAAAGCTTTTGGGTGAACATCATTTCCAGTTCCTTTAATATAATAGCCAAAAATAGCTAGAAAGTTGTTTAGTTCCTCTATGTCCTCTGTATCCGGTTTTTCGTGTACCCGGAATAAAAAAGGAGTTTCCAGCCAGTAGTAATGTTCAGCCACAGTTTCATTAGCACAAATCATAAATTCTTCAATAATCTGGTCAGCCAAGGTTCTTTCCAGCCGATAGATTTCCAGAGGTTTGCCGTTTTCATCTAGGCGGACTTTACTTTCAGGAAAGTCAAAATCAATGGCACCCCGTTTCAGTCGCTTATTTCTTAAAATCAAACATAGTTCAGCCATTTTTTCAAAAGTTTCCACAAAATCACGGTAGCGGTTCCTTAATTTTTGGTCTTTTTCCACTAAAATTTTGCTTACATCAGTATAAGTCATGCGCTCATTAACATTAATCACCGATTCACAAATCTCATGTTCAATTATTTCTCCTTCTTGATTTATCACCATAAAACAGGACATGGCTAACCGATCTTCACCGGCATTTAGACTGCAAACACCGTTAGAAAGGCGAGGAGGCAGCATGGGTATGACCCTGTCCACTAAATATACGCTTGTCCCTCTGGCCAGAGCCTCTTTATCTAAAGGGGTATTTTCCCTTACATAATGTCCTACATCTGCAATATGGACCCCTAAACGATAAAAGCCATTTGGTAAAACTTCCAGGGAAACTGCATCATCCAAATCCTTGGCATCTTCCCCGTCAATGGTTACCATAGGTAAATCTCGTAAATCCCGACGCCTAGCCATCTCTTCCTGAGGAATTGTAAAAGGAATTTTTTCCGCATAGTCAAGAACCTCACGGGGAAATGCCTCAGGTAGTTGATACTTTCTGACAATAGAAACAACATCTACACCGGGGTCACCTTTCTGTCCTAAGACTTCTATTACCCTACCTTCCGGGCTCCGCCTCTTTTCAGGCCATTTGGTTACTTCAATTACTACCTTCATGCCATCCTGAGCACCATTGAAATCATCTTTACCGATAAAGAAATCGGTGCCTAAACGGGAATCATCGGGAATCACAAAGCCAAAATACCTGCTGCTTTCAAAAGTACCAACTACCCTGGTGTTGGCCCTTTCTAAGATTCTAATTACCTCTCCTTCCTGCTTTTTATCCGGATCTAGATGTTTACGAAGTCTCACCACAACACGGTCGTTGTGCATAGCACCGTTTAAATCTTCACTTTTTAGATAAACATCACGTTTTAACGGGTTATCCGGAATTAAAAAAGCAAAACCTTTTGGATTACGTTGAATTCTTCCTACAATTAAATTCATATGTTCCGGTAAACCGTATCTTTTTTTACGGGTTAGAATAATCTGCCCCTTTTGTTCCATTTCCCTAATTATTGCTGTAAATTCTCTTATCCTTTCCACACTGTCTTCCAAGCCAAAATGTTCAATTAATTCTTCTAAGGTTAAGGGCCGGTACGCACTCGTCTGCATAAATTTCAATATTTCTTCACTGGTTACCATAAATACACCTCTCTAAACCAAAGAGTAGACTACTGATTAGTCTACCCCGCACCGTAGTAAATTTAAACAATTATTCTTGGTGAATCATTTTCCCTGCTTCCATTTTTCCAATTACCATAAAACGTGAAGTCGCCTCTGCGGCCACTTTGCCGTCAGGCAAGTAAGCTTTGGCCTCTAAATCTACAACTTTTTTGCGAGCGTTTATGATTTTTGCTTCAAATGTAATTTCTGTGCCAATAGGAATGCTTTCCCGAAACCTTAATTCCAGTCTTGCCGTCACACCATGATAACCCAGTAAATTCACACACCTGGCCATTACTTCATCTAAAACAGTGGTAATCAAACCCCCATGCATAATGCCAGGATAACCTTCGTGTTCCGCTTGAGGCGTAAAAACCGTTTTAACTTTATCCCCATCTGCCTGAAATTTCAAATGCAAGCCTTTGGGATTTTTTTCCCCACAGGCAAAACACATATGATCATAGTAAAAATCCATTACTAACTTACCTCCTCCCCTTATCTACGATAAATTCATATATCCAGGAAAAAACCTGCTCTCTTTCTATATCCAAAGTTGCCACATGACCTGACTTTTCCAACCAATATAATTTTTTATCTTTACTACTTATATTATCATAAATATACTGAGCACTCCTAGGTTGTACCGTTTTATCCAATTTAGATTGAATTATTAAAGTAGGACATTCTATTTTACGTAAATTTTTGGCAACTTTATAAATTCCCTTAACCAGTTCTGCCACGCTTTTGGTAGGATATTTTTCATACCAGTAGGCCTCAAAATTTTTTTTGCCGACTTTTTTCTCCGTATACGGTATAAAGTAGTGGAGGAAAGGTGCCAGATATGCCTTCCTTTCACCTAAATAGATAGGAGCACATATAGGAACTATCCCCCCTTTTACAGTTACTTCTTCCGCTAAATTCAAAGCCAAAGCTCCGCCCATAGACAAGCCAATAACAAAAACATCATTACAAGAGCTGGCCAGTCGGGTATAAGCCTCTGTTACTTCACTGAACCAATTAGACCAACCGGTTTTCAGCATATCTTCCCAGGTAGTACCATGGCCGGATAAACGAATACCTTGGACGGTTAACCCCTGAGCATGTAAATACTCCCCTAAAGGCCTCATTTCCCCGGGAGAACCGGTAAAACCATGAATCAGAAGACAACCTGTTTTATTACCTGGAAAATAAAAGGGTTCTGTGTAACGCATTTTAATTTGCATAATTAACACCTTTAAATATTAGTTAAATTTAAAAATGATGAATGAATTATTACATAAAAATATTATTACAGAAAACATAAAAAAGAAAACCCTAATAAATGGCTCTATTATTTTAGAAGCTAATATAATTAATAAGAATTGCTTTATTTCTAACAATACTAAACTAGCCATTGCTCTTAGTGCTAAGGAAAAA
>CZCB01005100.1_pt2 | contig 42410 bp, 32 predicted proteins | sample 591991 | NCBI WGS metagenome assembly CZCB01 (sample SAMEA3556809, study PRJEB10932) | anaerobic digester metagenome
AGGCCGGTCACCGGCAGCCGGCTTCAGGGCTGGCCGGGCCGGAGCCGCCTGCGCGGTCTGGTGATCGTCCAGCCAGGGGAACTCCAGCTGCTGGCGCTGCTCGACGTACAGCGCGGCCATGCGCCGGGTCAGATCGCGCATGGCGGCGAACATGGCCTGGCGCTCGGTCACGCCGACCGCGCCGCGTGTGTCCAGCAGGTTGAAGGTGTGCGAGCTCTTTAATATGTAATCCAGCGCCGGGTAGACCAGGCCGTGCTCCAGCGCGGCCACAGCCTCCGCATGGTAAATCTGGTACAGCGTGCGCAGCCGGTCGACGTCGGCCGTCTCAAAGTAATACTTCGAGTTCTCCTGCTCGGACTGCAGCTGCACGTCGCCGTAGGTGCGCCGGTCGTCCCAGCGGATCTCCTTGAAGATGCGCACCTGCTGCAGCGCCATGGCGATGCGCTCCAGCCCGTAGGTGATCTCCACCGAGACCGGCTCGAGCACCTGCCCGCCGGCCTGCTGGAAGTAGGTGAACTGGGTGATCTCCTGCCCGTCCAGCCAGACCTCCCAGCCCAGGCCCCAGGCGCCCAGCGCCGGCGATTCCCAGTTGTCCTCGACAAAGCGAATGTCGTGCTGGTCAGGATCGATGCCGATGGAGCGCAGCGAGTTGAGGTACAGCTCCTGCGGATTGCCCGGATCGGGCTTGAGGATGACCTGGAACTGCGTGTGCTGGGCCAGGCGGTAGGGGTTCTCGCCGTAGCGCGCGTCATCCGGGCGGATGGACGGCTCCACGTAGCCCACCCGCCACGGCTCGGGCCCGAGCACGCGAAGGATGGTGGCGGGGTTGTTGGTCCCGGCGCCCACTTCTGTGTGGTAGGGTTGCCAGATCAAGCAGCCCTGGTCAGCCCAATACCGCTGCAAATTGAGAATAATTTCTTGAAAATTCAACGCTTCCGACATGCCTTCTCCCAGGACTGTAGAATGGCTTGATTATACCAGTGAGGCGCCACTCCCCCGGGTCTGGCTGCAGCAGGGTTATTTCTTGCGCACCGCGCGCAAGAAGCCCGGGCTGTTCAGGTTCCGCTCGAGCAGGAAGGTCAAATAGTGCTGCAGCAGGTCTTCCAGCTCCTGGCGCACCCCGGGCGGGATGATGGCCCGGTTGGCCTCGGCAAAGGTGGAGCGCTGCAGGTGGCGCATGTATTTCAACGCCTGCATGGAGACCGGCCGCAGCGAGGGATCGCTGGCCCCGCAGTCGGGGCAGATGGCCCCGCCCAGCAGGGGCGAGAAATATTGGTCCTGGGGCTGGATCTGGCGGCCGCAGTTGGCGCAGTAGGTCAGCTCGGGGCGGAAGCCCAGCAGGTCGAGCAGCTGGATTTCATAATAGCGCACCGCCAGGTAGGGGTCGGGCTGGGCCGCCACCCGGCTCAGGGTGCGCACCAGCAGGTCATAAAGCGGGCGGTTCTCGCTCTCGTCATAGGTGAAGCGGTCGAGCAGCTCGACCACGTAGGCGGCGTAGCCCATGCGCACCAGGTCCTCGCCCAGGGGCAGGTAAGGGTCCACCGTCTCGGCCTGGGTGACGATCCACAGGTCGCGCCCGCGGGCCAGCATCAGCGTGACGCGGGTGAACGGCTCCAGATGCCCGGCCTTGCGCGAGCGCATCTTGCGGGCGCCCTTGGCGATGGCGCGCAGCTTGCCGTGCTCGCGGGTGTATATGCTCAGCAGCCGGTCCGCCTCGCCCCAGTCACTGTGGCGCAGCACCACCGACTCCACGCGGATGTTGCGCTCCTGTCGGGCCATTCAAGCCATCCAATCAGCGGCCGGCAGAGCCGGCGTCTAGACCCTGGGCAGATGCTCCGGGCCGAAATTTCCGGGCAGCAGCTCGCGCACCGTGGCCTCGCGCACCACCCGGCCGGTTTCATCCGCCATGATCACCAGCGTGTCCACACCGAACTCGCCCAGCACCTGGCGGCAGGAGCCGCAGGGCGAGCCGCCGTTGGAGGTGACCACGGCAATGGCCTGGAACTCCCGCTCGCCTTCCGAGACGGCCTTGAACACGGCCACCCGTTCGGCGCAGATGCTGTCCGGGAAGGCGGCGTTTTCAATATTGACCCCCTCGTAAATGCGGCCGGAGGAGGCCAGCAGGGCTGCGCCCACCGCGTAGTGCGAGTAGGGGGCGTAGGCCCACTGCCGGGCGTTGGCTGCGGTTTCGATCAGCTGTTTTCGGGCTTCAGCGCTTATCATCGTTCTTCTCCTGCGGCACTTCCAGAGACTCGTACTGGCGCTGCTCGGCCCTCACCTTGCGGATGCGCCGTCCGGTGACCAGCTCGATGGTCAGGGTCCAGTCTTCCACATGCACCTGCTCGCCGCCAATGGGCACGCGCCCGATGGTTCCATAGAGGAAGCCGCCGAGCGTGTCGGCCATGTCTTTGGTCAGGTGGGTGCCCAGCATATCGTTGACGTCGTCCAGGTCCAGGCGGCCGCTGAGCAGGTAAGAGCCGTTCTCCAGGCGCTGGTAGAGCTGTTCTTCGCCCTGGTCGTACTCGTCGCGGATCTCACCCACGATCTCCTCGACGATATCCTCCATGGTCACCAGCCCGGCCATGCCGCCGTACTCGTCCACCACCACGGCAATGTGATAGGAGTTCTTCTGCATTTCGCGCAGCAGCTCGTCCACCTTCTTGGCCTCGGGCACAAAGAAAGCCGGGCGCAGGAACTGGCGGATGGGGTCTTCGATGCCGTTCTCAATGTGCACCCGCAGCAGGTCCTTGGCGTAGAGCATGCCGATGATGTTGTCGATGGTCTCCTCGTAGACGGGCACGCGCGAGTGACCGGAGAGGGTCAGCGCCTGAATGGCCTCTTCCAGCGAGGTGTTCACTTCCAGCGCCAGAATATCGATGCGCGGGATCATGATTTCGCGCACCAGGGTGTCGCCGAAATGGAAGATGGAGTAGATCATCTGGCGCTCGTCTTTTTCCAGGCTGCCTTCTTCCTGCCCCACTTCCACCCAGTTCTTCAGTTCGTCCTCGGTCACCGCCAGGGCGCGCCGGTCCAGGGTGGCCGAAGAGCCCAGCAGGGCGATGAACAGGGCCGAGAACGGGCGCAGCAGCAGGTCCAGCAGCCCGGCGGCGCCGGTCAGGCGCAGCGTCCAAGCCTCGGGGTCCTTGAGGATCAGCCCCTCGATGCCGTACTCGATGAGCAGGATGACCAGCACCGCGCCGGCCAGCGCCAGCAAAGCCCAGCCCATTTCAGGCTGAGGGAACAGGCTCCACAGCAGCAGCCAGGTGGTCACGCCCAGCATGAAGTGCGCCAGCGAGGTGATAAAGCGCAGCGCCACCCGCAGGCTGAGGCGGTCCACCAGGTCCAGAGTCCGGTCCAGGTTTTTGGTTGTCTGCCCGCGCAGGCTCATCAGCTGCGGCACGCGGGCATTGATGACGGCTGACCTGAGAAAAACGACCAGCAGGTCAACCACGAGCAAGACCACAAAAAGAAGCAAAATTTGATTGTCCACCAGTTTATTTATTGTACACTCAACTCGTCAGTTTGGGGTTGGGCCGCGGTGCGGCGCACGCCGCGCAGCACCTCAAAGGGCTCCACGCGGGCGCCTTCCTCCAGGACGGAGTCTTCCACCACCGCGGAAAGCACCGTGCAGCCGTCCCCCACAAGGGCGCCGCTCAGGACCGCGTTCGGGCCGATGCGGCAGTCACTCCCCACGCGGGTCTCGCCGCGAAGGTGAGTGTTGGGGTAAATAATCGTATCCTTGCCGATGGTGACGTCCGGTTCAATATACGTAGTGCGCGGGTCCACCAGGGTGACGCCGGCGTCCATCCAGCGCTGGTTGATGCGATTTCGCATGATCTCTTCCGCCTCGGCCAGGTAAGCGCGGGTGTTGATCCCGATGGCCTCCTGCGGGTCCTCGGCCACCAGCGCGCGGACCGTGTACCCGTCCCCCACGGCGATGCCCACCAGATCGGTCAGGTAATACTCGCCTTTGGGCGACTTTTCCACCCGCTCAAGCGCCGGCCACAGCCAGTCCGCCCGGAAGCAGTACACCGAGGCGTTCAGCTCGCGGATGGCCAGCTGCTCGGGCGTGGCCTGCGCCTCCTCGACGATGGCCAGCACCTCGCCGCCCGGGCCGCGCACCACCCGGCCAAAGCCGTGCGGGTCCTCGGCGATCAGGCTGAGCATGGTGACCGGCCCGTCGTTGGCCTTCTGCTCGGCGATTAACCGGGCGAACGTGTCCGCCGTCAGCAGCGGCATGTCGGCGGTGGCCAGCAGCACCAGATCGGTGCGGCCTTCCAGAAGAGGGCGGGTCACTGCCAGCGCGTGAGCCGTGCCCAGCTGCTGTTCCTGCAGGGCAAAGTCGGCCCGGTCGCCAGCAGTCGCGCGAACCGCGTCGGCGCCATGGCCCACCACTACCACCGGTTTTCTACCCGTCGCTTCCGCGACGGCCTGTATCGAATACAGGATCATCGGCCTGCCGGCCAACGGGTGCAGCACCTTGGGCAGCCGGGACAGCATGCGCTTACCGTGCCCCGCCGCCAGGATCACCCCCGTCACAATCATGGGTACACTCCTGTGGAAATCAACCCATCAATAGAGAAAAGTACAAGCCCGCGCTACCTTCGGGCAGCACAATGGCCCGCAGCTGCGATTGTCACCATTGAGAGATAACCCTGTGGTAGTCATGGACAAAGGCTGGGGCACCAGGATTCGAACCTAGATCCACAGATCCAAAGTCTGGTGTGCTGCCATTGCACCATGCCCCAGTGTTAACCCTGCGCCATGCAAGGCGGATGATATTTTAACACAGATTCACCTGATGGGACAGCCTGGCCCCACGGCGGGGGCCATGGGGGTGCGCCCCCACCTGTCCCCATGGGGACAGGTGGGGCCTTGCCCCTCCGCATAACGCAATAAGCGGGTATCTAATACCCGGTTTTGTGCTATAGTATGGCTACCAGGGGATTATTAATTGCCTTAGCACAAAGGTCTGCACTTCACCACATCCATCCATCCTGCCGCCCTCGAGGCGCGCAGACCTGCACGAACAACTGAATAGCCGCACCGCTGCGCACTGCAGCCGCAGGGCCACGTGGACCCATTGAGAAAGGAGGCAAGCAGTCATTTTATACCTTTCCCGCCATCCAAATGCACTGTAATACGCCATTGGAGGAGATATCAAGATGACTCGCAAGCAACTATGGACCGTCATTTCCCTGCTGCTGGCAGCCTCCATGCTGCTGACCGCCTGCCAGCCTGCCCCAACCCCCATCACCACATCTGAACCGCAGATCATCACCCAGATTGTCGAGGGCACCCCCCGCGAAATCATCGTCACCCCCGAGGCGCCCGCCGTCACGGAGGAACCCGCCGGGCCGCAGAAGAAAGTGCTGAGGCTCCACTGGCTGACCGGCGACATCCCCTCGCTTGACACCGCGCTGGCCTGGGATGTGATTTCCATCCAGATCATCGACACCGCCACCGTCGGGCTGACCCGCCAGAACGAGCAGACCGGCGAGGTGGAGCTGGCCATGGCCACCGACTACGAAGTGGCCGATGACGGCGTAACCTACACCTTCCACCTGCGCGACGACGTCCCCTGGGTCAAATATGACAAGATCTCCGACTCGGTCGTCCAGGTCATGGACTGCGAGGGCAACCCGCGCATGGTCACCGCCCATGACTTCGTCTACGCCATCCACCGCACGGCCAACCCGGACACCGCCGCCGACTACGCCTACGTGCTGGGCATGGCAGTGAAGGGCGTGAACGAGTACAACAGCGGTGAGGTCGACGACCCGGAGACCATCGGCGCCCGTGCCCTCGACGACTACACGCTGGAGATCACCTTCGTCGAGCCGGCGGTCTACAACCTCAACCTAGCCGGGCTGTGGTTCATGCACGCCATGCCCTCCTGGCTGATCGAGGGCGATGACTGCACCAACGCCGCCGGCGGCCGCTGGGTTGAGACCGGCTTCTACCAGGGCTACGGCCCCTACACCCTCAAGGAATGGATCCACGACGCCGAGCTGACCCTGATCAAGAACCCCTTCTGGCCCGGCAACGACGTGGTTCCCTCGCCCAAGATTGACGAGATCAACTGGCGCTTCATCGACGGCACCGCCGCCATGAACGAGTACGAAGTCGACAACATGGATGTGGTCAGCTTCCCCTCCAACCAGTACGACCGCGTCCACTCCGACCCCGAGCTCAGCCAGCAGATCTCGCCCACCTTCACCCTGGGCACCGAGTTCTACGCCTTCAACACCCAGCTGGCCCCCACCAATGACGTGCGTGTGCGCCGCGCCCTCTCTATGGCCATCGACCGGGCCGCGCTGATCGAGAACGTGACCAAGAGCGGCACCGAGGCCCACTGGTTCGTCCATCCGGGCGTGGCTGGCGCGCCCAAGCCCGAAACGCACCCCGACCTGGGCATCCAGTATGACCCCGAGGGCGCCAAAGCGCTGATGGACGAGTACCTGGCTGAAACCGGCCAGAACGCCGCGGACCTGGCCATCGTGCTGATGTTCAACACCAGCGAAGGCCACCGCCGCAACGCTGAGGCCATCCAGCAGATGTGGGCCGAGACCCTGGGCGTGACCGTCACCCTGGTCAACCAGGAGTTCGCCGTCTTCCGCGCCACCCGCCGCGAAGGCGCCGAGCACATCTACCGCGGCTCCTGGGTGCAGGATTACCCGGACGCGAACAACTTCCTCTTCGAGGTGTTCTCGTCGGGCGGCGCTTACCAGGACGTGGTCAACTGGCCGTTTGACGAGAAGGTCGGCACCAGCTACAACAACCCGCTCTACGACGAGTTCGTCAGCCTGCTGGAGCAGGCCGCCGTGGAGACCGACCCGGTCGCCCGCGCTGACCTGTACGCTCAGGCCGAGCACATCCTGGTCGTGGAGGAGGCCGTGGTCGCCCCGCTGTACTGGTACTCCGGCGAAGTGCTGATCAAGCCCTGGGTAGTCGACACCCCGTCCATCACCGGCTACGACCGCTTCGAAAAGTGGGACATCCTGGACCACTAAACCGACCGACGGGTACAAACCCAGAACAGCTGAGGCCGCTCTTCGAGCGGCCTCTTTTTTTTACAGAAAAAACGGTGAGCGGCCCTACACCAGGTAGCAGGCGGCGTAATGGCCGCCGCCCTTATCCTCCAGCGGCGGGTGATCGTTCTCCGCGCAGATTTTGGCCGCCAGCGGGCAGCGCTCGTAGAAGCGGCAGCGCGGCACCGGGTCGATCGGCCGGCTGATGCTGCCTTCAATGGCCGGGGGCTGGCGTTTGTACAGCGGGTCGGGCACGGGCACGGCCGAGATCAGCGCCTTGGTGTAGGGGTGCAGCGGGTTCATCAGCACCTCTTCGGTGGGGCCCATCTCGACGATCTTGCCCATGTACATCACCGCGATCTGGTCGCTGGTGTAGCGGGCCACCGCAAGGTCGTGGGTGATGTACAGATAGGAAACCTCCAGCTTCTGGGCCAGCTGGATCATCAGCTTCATAATGCCGGTGCGGATGGAGACGTCCAACATCGAGGTCGGCTCGTCAGCGACGATAAAGCCGGGGTTGACCACCAGCGCGCGGGCGATGGCCACCCGCTGCCGCTGCCCGCCCGACAGCTCGTGCGGGAAGCGGAACATGAACGAAGTCGCCGGGCTGAGGCCCACCTGCTCGAGCATATGAGCCACCCGCTCCTCCCGCTCGGCCAGGCTGCCGATGCCCTGCACCGCGAGCGGCTCGGCCACGGCGTCAAAGATGGACAGGCGCGGGTTGAGCGATTCGTACGGGTCCTGGAAGATCATCTGCACCCGGCGGCGGAACTCCCGCAGGTCGCGGCCGCGCAGGCGGGCCAGATCCACCATGCGGCCGGGGTTCTGCTCGTCGCTCATGTAAATGTGGCCGCCGGTCGGGGGGATCAGCCGCACCAGAAGCTTGCCGGTGGTGGTCTTGCCGCTGCCCGACTCCCCCACCAGCGCCAGAGAGCGGCCGGGCAGGATCTCAAAGGAGATGTTATCCACCGCGTGGATGAAGGAGGTGGGGCCTTTGAGCAGGCTGCCGCCCAGCGGGAAATGCTTTTTCAGGTTCTCCACCCGCACCAGGGGGAGCGTGGTGGCCGGGACGGTCCCGACCGGCTGCACAGCGACCATTATTCCACCTCCGCGGGGTTCCAGCAGGCGATGTAGTGCTGGTTCCCGATATTTTCAAAGGGCGGCTGCACCTCTTTGCATTTATCCAGCGCCCTCGGGCAGCGCGGGTGAAAGCGGCAGCCCGGCGGCGGGTAAAGCAGGTCGGGCGGTTCTCCGCCCAGAGCCTCCAGCTCCCGCTTCTCGCCCACGATGGAGGGGAAGGCGCTCATCAGCGCCACCGTGTAGGGATGGCGGGGACGGCGGAAAATCTCGGAGGCCGGACCCAGCTCGGCCATGCGCCCGGCGTACATCACCCCGATGGTCTCGGCCACCTCGGCGATCACGGCAATGTCGTGGGAGATGTAGATCATGCTCATACCCAGCTTCTGCTGCACGGCGCGCAGCTCGCGCAGCACCTGGTCCTGCACAATCACATCCAGGGCGGTGGTCGGCTCGTCAGCGATGATCAGATCCGGGCTGCAGGCCAGGGCCATGGCGATGATGGCGCGCTGGCGCATGCCGCCGGAATACTCGTGCGGGTAGCGGTCGGCCATGGCCGGGTCGATGCCCACCAGCCGGAACAGCTGCTCCACCCGTTTTCGGCCCTCCGCCGGGGTGATGTCGCGGTTGTGCTCTTCCAGGGCCTCGACGATCTGGTCGCCCACCCGGTAGACCGGGTTGAGCGCATTCATGGCCGCCTGGAAAACCATCGAGATCTGCTCCCAGCGCACCTTGCGCATCTCTTCATTGCTCAGCGGCACCAGGTTGCGGCCGTTGAGCAGGATCTCTCCCCGGACGATCTCGGCATTGTCCGGCAGAAGCTTCATCATGGTCATGGCCACCGAGGTCTTGCCGCAGCCCGATTCCCCCACCAGCCCCATCGACTGGCCGGGATACAGGTCAAACGACACCCCGTCCACGGCCGACACCGGCCCTTTGCGGGTGTGGTACACCATGGTCAGGTCTCGCAGAGACAGGAGCGGTTTTTCAGCCATATTCACTTCCTTGCCGGCCCGCGCCGCGGATCACCGCTTGCGCAGGCGAGGGTTGGCCACTTCGTCAAACGCCCGGCCGACCAGATAAAAGGCCATGCTCAACAGCGAGATGGACAGCCCGGCCGGCACCACCAGATACCAGTAATTCCACCCGGCCAGCAGGTAGCCCGTGGCCTGGGCGGTGTTGATCATCAGCCCCCAGCTGGTGCGCAGGTTCAGCAGGCCGAAGAAGGACAGGGCCGCCTCGGTGAAGATGGCCCCCGTCACGGCGAACATCATGTTCAGGAAGGCCAGCGGCATCAGGTTGGGGACGATGTGGTTGAAAATAATGTGCAAATCGCTGCCGCCCGCCACTCTGGCGGCCTCGATATAGGGTTTGACCTTGATGGTCAGCGCCTGGGCCTTGAAGATAATCGTGGTGCCGCCGAAGCCCGAAAGCACCCCCAGCACAATGGCCAGCTCCAGGATGCCGAAGTCGAAGAAGGAGCTCAGCACCACCAGCAGGGCCAGGAAGGGCAGCACGTTGATCAGGTCGGCCAGGCGCATAAAAAAGGCGTCGATCGGCCCGCCGTAATAGGCGGCGATGGCCCCGACAGAGGTGGCTATCACCACCGTCACCACCGCGGCCACGATGCCCAGCGCAAACTCGGACTGGGTGCTCTTCATCAGCTGCGAGAGGATGTCGCGCCCGGCCGGGTCGGTGCCCAGCCAGTGCGCCGCCGAGGGCGGCGACGGGTTCAACCCGCGCAGAGCCGGGTCGTTGCCCAGGAAGGGGTCGTAGATGGACCGGTTCCACACGGTGTTCATCAAGATGGGATGCGCCAGCGCCATCACCCCGTAGAACAGGATAATGCCAAGGCCGACCAGCCCGACCTTGTTCTGGGCAAACAGCGCCCAGTTGGCCCGGATCCCCCTGGCCATCTGCTGAAGGCGGATGCGCCACAGGGGGAGAGCCAGAACGGTGGATTCATAACTGGTGGTGGCCATGGTCTCCTCCTAGCCGTAGCGGATGCGCGGATCCAGGAACGCGTAGAGAATATCGGCCACCAGGTGGGCAAACAGCGCCAGGGTGCCGATGAACAGGAAAGCGCCCATCACCATGGGAATGTCGTTGTTGTTCGAGGCGTCGAGCAGCGCCAGCCCCATCCCCTCCCAGGAGAAGATGGTCTCGGTGATGATGCCCCCGGCCAGGATGAAGGGCAGGCTGATGATCAGGCTGGTGAGCACCGGCAGCAGCGCGTTGCGGGCGGCGTGCTTATCCCGCACCGCCTTTTCCGACAGCCCCTTGGCCCGGGCGGCCATGATGTAGTCCTCGCGCAGCGTCTCCAGCATGGTGGTGCGGGTCAGCAGCATGGTCCCGGCGAAGTTCACCAGCACCAGCAGCGCGATGGGCAACACCATGTGGTAGAGAATGTCCCCGGCGTAAATGCCGTAGGGAGAGGACGCCCACACGCCGACGGCGATGACCACAAACGCCAGGGTCGAAACCAGCCGGATCCACTGCGCCCGGTAGGCGTTCATCCGGCGGGTGAGGTAGAACACCAGCCCCACAGCCACCACGAAGAGCGTGAAGGTGAGCAGCATGTTCTGCACCACGGCGTTCACCGAGAGGTTCAGCTCATCCGGCGCCCGGCGCCACAGCGAAACGTCGATGAACTTATTGATGGGCACCCAGTCCAGGGTGAAGCCGAACAGGAAGATCATCATCAGCCCCACCCAGGGCGTGAAGGCCGTGTACAGCGCCGAGCCGACCACCGTGGTGCCGATCTCCAGGCCTGTTCCGCGCCTCCAGGCGAGCATTTTCCCGGCATTGTAGCCCAGGCCAAACTGCAGCAGGGTGGAGGTGAGGAAGAGCAGGATGGTGCGCGGCGCGCGCTCGGCGATCACGTCGATCACCGGGCGGTTGTGCTGGTAGGAATCCCCCAGGTCTCCCTGGAGGATATTCCCCAGCCAGCGAATAAAGCGCTCCCCGGCGGGGCGGTCCAGCCCCAGGCGGCGCTGCAGGGCCTCGCGCTGCGCCGGCGAAAAGCGGGGGTTGTTCAGATACTGCAGGGTGATATCGCCGGGCTGGGCGTCCAGCAGGAAATACGTCAGGGCGAAAAACAATAACAGGGTAACAATAATCTGTCCGATGCGGCTGGCAATGTACCTCAGCATGGCAGCTCCTCAGGCTCATCGCCTCCGGCCCGGCGCGGGTCGGCACACCGGGCCTTCAAACGATAAAGATCTACCGTCCGGTTCCCGGCCTCGCCGGGGATCGCGATTGGGGAGGAGATGCAGGCGTAGGCGTCGGATCATTCACGCCCCGGCGCAGGCAGGCCGGTCTATATTAGATTATACAGATTGTATTCGTCCAATTACCCAGGCCATTTGAGGGGGGCGAATGCCCCCCTCCAGCGCTAAACCGGGTTTACTGCGCCCGCACCTTGTCAGGCAGGCCGTACAGGTACGGACCGATGCCGCCCAGCACATCCGTGTAGGGGAACTGGATGGTCGTGCGGTACGCGTCCACCACCGGAGTGGTGAACAGGGTGATGTAGGGCAGCTCCGTGGCCAGCAGGTTCTGGATCTCAAACGCCTGCTGTTTGGCCGCCTCGATATCTGTTTCCGCCAGGAAGGTTTCACAGAGCGCGGCCAGGTCCTCGCTCACGTAGTTGTACGGGTTGCCCAGATCCTGATCGAAGAACGTGCACAGGTAGTCAGGGAAGATCGTCAGTCCCCAGCCCAGGATGAAGGCGTCGTACTCGCCGGTTTCGTACACCGCCGCCAGGATGTTGTTGAAGTTCGTCAGGTTGGCGGTTGCGTCCACACCCAGCTCGCGGAACCACTGCTCGATGTACACGGCGGAGGTGGCGCGCAGCGGGTCATAAGCAGCCGACGGGGCCAGGATTTCCACCGGGGCGAAAGGCGTGCCGTCCGGCAGGGTCAGGCCCTCGCCGTAGATCACCGCCTCGCCGTCCCACGAAGGCTCGCGGCCCGTCCAGGTGAAGCCGGCGTCCTTGAGCATCTGCACCGAAGCGTTTACACGCTGACCGGCGTCCATACCCACGCAGTACTTGGGCACGTCCGGGTTATGCCAGTCGGTGTTGCCTTCCGGTACCAGGGTGTAGACCGGCAGCGTCTGCCCCTGGAGCACGTTCTGGCTGATGAAGTCCAGATCGATCATACAGGCCAGAGCCTGCTTGAAGGTGATGTTGGACAGGTCAGCCCGGTTGTGGTTGAAGCCCAGGTAGCGGAAGCCGTTGTTGGGCGTGGTGACGGTCTCAATGTTCGGGTCGCTTTCCAGCTGCGGCACGAACCCCTGCTGGATGCCGTTGGCCGTCAGCAGGAAGTCGATCTCATCCGCCCTCAGGGCCAGAACACCGGCGTCCTGGCTGGCGTACAGCGAGTAGAGCACGCTGTCGAAGTGCGGGCCCTGAACATACTCGAGTACCACCGGGCCTTCCGGTTCGCCCAGCACGGTTTCATCGAACACGCCTTCCTTCACGCGCTGGTAGGCTCCGTTTTCAAACTCCCGGACGGTTGCACCCGCCAGGGGGTAGTTGTCATTGGCGGCGGTCTCCGAGAAGGCTCCCGGCTCCCATTCCACCAGCTGGAACTGTCCGCCCACCGGCTCGCCTTCGTTGTCCAGCCCCTGAAGGATATCCACCGCTTCCGCCAGGATGTCGGCGTTCTCTGGCGCACCGGTGTCGATGTCGGCGATCAAGTTCCAGGCCTCAGCGATTCTCGGCTCCCAGTAGGCTTTGCTCACAAAGATACCCGTCAGCGTGCCGTACTGCCACAGGGCCAGGCCCGGCTCTGCGTACCAGTAGAACTTGACGTGGGTCGGGTCCACCGCTTCCACGTGCGAGAGGTAGGTGGGGTTGTAGTAGCTCAGCCAGTTCAACCCCAGGCGGAATTTGAGCACGGTGTTAGCAGTGAAAGCCACGTCCTCTGCCGTGAGCGGAGAGCCGTCACTCCACACCAGGCCGTCCTTCAAAGTCACAGTGGAGACAAAGAATTCGCCCTCCTGCTCGAATTCTGTGGGGAATCCTTCTGCCACGGAGGGCACAACCTGGAAGCGCTGGTCAGACAGCTCGTACAGCACGGGCCACTGCCAGGACTGGACATAATAGTTCCAGGCGCTGGCATCCGCCTCGTCAAACAGGGCCCAGACATTGGTGGAGGTCATGTCTTCCAGCACCCCGTAGCGCAGCAGCGGAGCGCGCTCGACGCCCGCACCGGACGGCGGCGCAGGCGGCTGGGTTTCAGCTGCCGGCGGCTGCGTGGCTTCACCCGGAGGCTGAGTCTCACCCTGAGAGGGCGGCTCGGTTACCTCACCGGTCGGCGCCGCAGGCTGGCAGGCAGCCAAAACCATGCTGGCTATCACAAGCACGCTCATGACCAGCATTAACGGTAATCGCTTCATATGGTTCTCCTCCTGACCAAAACGAATAAGAAAATGGACCGGGCCACCAGGGGGAGAGTTGTGGAGATGTGGATTTGGGAGCCTTGCCGCCTTCGGTCGTGATGGATCTCACCGCCGTACTGCCCCGCATCCTCACCCATTCGGGTTGCCTGTACTATAGCAATTTGAAGTTGAAGAGTCAAGCTTCCCTGGGGGACGAACCGCACGCCTCTTGCCTGCTACCAGAGGGAAACTTGCATTAGGATTTCTTAATATTAAGAATCCCCTTCCAGCGGACAGGTAAAAACCGTCCAGCCGGGCAGGGGATTTTGTTCTATTTATGTCCGAATTGTCCGCTTACTGCTGGCAGCCCTCGCCGTAGTCCAGCGCTTCGATGTTGGCGAACTCGCTGCGCGCCGAGGTGTCCAGCGACAGGCCGCACAGGTCCGGCCGGGCGGCAGCCAGCTTCAGATGGTAATACAGCGGGATGGCCGGCAGCTGCTCGTTGAACAGGCGCTGCACCTCCGCCCGGTCTTCGTCGGTCGCGCCCGGGGACGTGGCCGCCGCGCAGGCCCGGTCGAACGCCTCGGAGGCGAAGCCGGAGATGTTCACCCCCAGCCAGTTGTTGCCCTGGTCCGGGACCTGCTCGCTGGTGAACAGGAAGCAGGGCAACCCGGTGGAGGCCTGCCAGGCGAACTGGGCCAGATCAAACTGCCGCCCGAAGAGAGGTCCCTGCGGCCCGCTGGCGTACAGCTCCTCGCTGGTCAGGTAGCGGGGTCTGGCATCCACCCCGCAGGCGCGCAGGTTCTCGGCCAGGTACTGGGCCGAAGCCTGCCGCTGGGGCGCGTTGGTGGTCAGCAGCTCGACACTCAGCGGGGTGCCGTTCAGCACTGTGGGGATGCCGCTGGCCTGGCGCGGGGTGGCCGGGTCGCCGTCATGGTCCACCCAGCCGGCCTGCTCCAGCAGCTCGGCCCCGCGGGCCGGGTCGTAGGGATACCCGGGCAGGTCCGCGGCCCGCAGCGGGTGATCCGCCGGCAGCAGCGCGTCAGCTGCCTGGCCGAAACCGGCCAGCAGCGACTCGACCAGCCCCTCCCGGTCCAGGCAGTGGGCAAAGGCCTGGCGCAGGCGCGCGTCGGAGAGGATGTCCTGGCGGTAGCCGCCGTACATGTTGTAGCCGGCGTCGTACAGCGCCGGGCGGATGCCGAAGTTGAGCTGCTCCCACTCCGGCCCCTGCCCCACCAGCACCTGCAGCCGGCCTTCGCTGCGCAGCTGGGCCAGCTCGGCCAGGTTGTCCTCCAGCAGGGTGGTCTGGTCCACAATGTCACAGGCGCCGGTCAGCAGCGCGTTGAGGTTGTTGTCGGCCTGCTCGCCGAGGAAGCGGAACACCAGCCGGTCAAAGCGGGGCAGGCCCTCGCTGGCGCGGAAGTAGTTGGGGTTGGCCACCAGGCTGATCTGCTCGCCCCTGGTCCATGACTCGATCATGTACGGCCCCCAGCCCAGCGGCCGGGTGGTGGATTCTTCAGAAGTGAGCAGCTGCCCGGCGCTCATCCCGCTCCAGGCATGCTCGGGCAGCGGCGCCCAGAACAGGTTAGAGGTCTCATCCGGGTGGTAGCCCGGCTTGCCCACCCATTCCACTGTGGTTTCGTCCACCTGGCGGTAATCAGCCGTGCGCTCGATCTGCCGGCGGGAGACCGGCGTGGCCGGGTCGGCCGAAATCTGGAAGGAATAGACCGAATCGGCCGCGGTGAGCGGCTGCCCGTCCGACCAGAGCAGCCCGGGTAGCAGGCTGTAGCGCAGGGTCACCTGGTCCATCTCCAGCGGCTGCTGCCCGTCCCAGGTGATGGCGCAGTCCGGGCCGGTGCAGCCGGCCGGGTACACCCGTGCGCCGACCTCCAGGGTGATCAGGCTGCCGTCCACGTCAACCACCTGGTCCCCAGCCTGCACCGCCACCGCCTGCACCTCAACCCCGCCGTTTTCCGGCGTGGGCAGGTCCTGCAGGATCACCGGCTGCAAGCGATAGCCGGCGGTGTCGATCGGGCCGTCATACACAGCCTCCAGCACGCTCCACATGGCCCGCGCCGACGAGCCGTAGCGGTACAGCGTGGTCGGCTCCTGGCCCAGGCAGATGGTCAGCACCCGCTCCGGTTCCGCGGTGGGCGTGGGCGTCGGTGGCGGATCGGTCGGCGCGGCGGTGACCTCCGCGGTGGGCTGCGGGGCGGCCGCCGGGCCGCAGGCGCTCAGCAAGAGCATGAAGATGAGGACAAAAACGGGGATGCTGCGCTTCTTCAAAGGGAAGGCTCCTTGGCTTCGTGATTTTGCTCGATGAATTTGACCCATTGTACCCCGATTCGCACCCGGCCGAAAAAAAACAGCCCCCGGGCAGGGGGCTGTCTTCGTAAATTGAAACAGGCTACTGCGTGCCTCGCAGGCGCGGGTCGAGCGCGTCGCGCAGGCCGTCGCCCAGGAAGTTGAAGGCGAACATGGTGATGGCCAGCGCCAGCGCCGGGAAGACCGCCTGGTTGGGATAGGTGCGGATCATCTGCGCCCCTTCCGAGATCATCGAGCCCCAGCTCGGGGTGGGCGGGTTCACGCCCAGACCGATGAACGAGAGGAAGGCCTCGGTGGAGATGTAGCCCGGAATGGCCAGCGTCTCGCTGACCACCAGCGGGCCGACGATGTTGGGCAGGATGTGGCGGAACATGATCCGGTTGTTGCTGGCGCCGAGCGCGCGGGCCGCTTCCACGAACTCCTTCTCGCGCACCGAGAGCACCTGGCCGCGGGTCAGGCGGGCCATGGTCATCCAGGCTGTCATGCCGATACCGATGAAGATAAACAGCATGCCGCCCATGGCGTTGTCCAGCTGGCTGACGTAATAGGTGAAGGTGCCGGGGTCTGGCCGGGCAAAGGTGGAGCGGAAAAATGCCATCAACAGGATGATGAACAGAATGGACGGGAAGGCATACAGCACGTCCACAATGCGCATCATGATGTTGTCCACCTTGCCGCCGAAGAAGCCGGAGATGGACCCGTAGGTCACCCCGATGATCAGGCTGATCAACGGCCCGATGATGGCGACAATCAGCGATACCCGCGAGCCGTACACGATGCGGCTGAACAGGTCACGCCCGACGTAGTCCGCGCCCAGAATATAGTCGTTGACCACCTGGGCGTACGGCTGCATGGTCGGGAACACATTTAGCAGCCACTGGGGCACCGAGTTCTGGTGGACGAGGGTCTGCTTGGCATACGGATAAGGCGCGATCACGTCGGCCAGGATCATCACCACGTACAGAATGATGATGATGCTGCCGCCGACCACCGCCGCCTTGTTGCGCACCAGGCGGCGCATCGCGTCCTGCAGGGCGCTTTCGCTCTTGACGTGCAGGGGCTTACCCCCGGCGCCAAACTGATTGACATCTATGGTAACCGGCGAAGCCTGGACTGCCGCACCATCATGACCCTGAGGATCGGAGTCAGTTTGCAGAGTTGTCTGGCCCATCGATTCACCTCTCTATTCGTAACGAATGCGGGGATCCAGGAAGGCGTAGAGCAAGTCTACGATCAGGTTAGCCACCACCAGGAAAACCGCATAAAGCAAGATCGTACCCATAATGACGGGATAATCCCGGTTGGTGATGGACGTGACGAAGTAGCGCCCCATCCCCGGGATGCCAAAGGTGATTTCGGTGACGAAGGTGCCGGTCACCAGGGCGGCGAACATGGGACCCAGGACGGTCACCACGGGAATTAGCGAGTTCTTCAGTGCGTGGCGGGTCAGCACCAGCCGCTCCTTCAGGCCCTTGGCGCGGGCGGTGCGGATGTAGTCCTCGCGCACCACCTGCAGCAGGCTGGCACGGGTCAGGCGGGCGATGATGGCCGAGCTGCCCAGCCCCAGCGCCACCGCGGGCATGATGGCGTGCTTCCAGTAGTCCCAGCCCATGGTGGAGGGGAACACGCCCATCACATAGGGCGGTTTGGACCCCCACCCGGTGGGCGGCAGCCAGCGTAAGGTCACCCCGAAAATCCAGATCAGCAGCGGCCCCAGCACGATGACCGGCACGGAGACGCCGAAGATGGCCACGCTCATGCCAAAGTAGTCAAAGATGGTGTTCTGCTTCAGGGCGGCTATGATGCCCAGCGGCACGCCCAGCAAAATGGCCACCGTAAGGGCCATGATGCCCAGCTGGAACGACACAGGCAGGTTGTCGCGGAAGATATCATTCACCGTGCGGCTGCGCGATGAATAGCTGGGCCCGAAGTTCATCCAGTGAAACCAGGTTGATTCGCCCAGGCGGATGTTGATGAGGAAGTCATTTTCCAGCGATAAACCGGGCCGGTTAGAGTCGATGCGAGGGATGAAAATCTCGTAAAGATAACGGCCGTACTGCATCAGCAGCGGCTCATCCAGATGATAGCGCTTTTCCAGGTTGGCAATGATTTCAGGCGGTAGCGGCTTTTCGCGCTCAAACGGGCCGCCTGGAACCGCATGCATCAGCCCGAATGTGATCGCCGAGACGACCAGGATAACCGCGAACATGTAAAGTATACGTCGCGCAACGAAACGACCCATTGAAAGCCCTCCGTCTAGGCTCTAACTGGAACGAGGGGAAAGGCGAGAGGTTTCCCGCCTTTCCCCTGCGTTCTCACACTAACACTACTTGTTGATGTCCCACTTTTCCCAGTGTTCCTGACCACCAACGCCGAAGGTGCGGGTCACGTACGGCTTGGTGACGGTCACGCTGGTGTACCAGTAGACCGGGATGATGACGGCGTCTTCGTAGACCAGGATCTGCTCGGCCTGGGCGTACAGATCAACGCGCTTGGCCGGGTCGGATTCGATCATGGCCTGCCTCATCAGCTCCTCAGCTTCTTCGTTCACCCAGTTGACACCACCGTAGGGCACGCCGCCGCGAGCGGGGTTGGCGGAGCCGCCAGCACGGAAGTTGTCAGTGATGAAGTTGTGGGCGTCGGGGTAATCCATGCACCAGCCAAGGCGCCACACCTGCGGGGTGTCCTCGCTCTTGACGGTGTCCAGATAGACCTGCCATTCCTGGTTCACCAGGTTGACAGTGATGCCCAGCGTGTCGGCCCACATCTGCTGGATGGTCTCAGCAATGCGCTGGTGCGCGGCGCTGGTGTTGAACATGTAGGTGATCTGGAGCTGATCGGCGGTCTGCCCGGTCTCATCCAGGTACTCCTGGAGGAGGGCCTTGGCCTGCTCGGGATCGTACTTGATGCCCAGGTCCGGATGGGTCTCCATCGTCGGGGAAGCGATCAGGCCCGGGCGAGAGAACCACTGCGCCGGCTCCTGGCCGCCCTTGAGCACGTTGTCGATCAACGCCTGGCGGTCCACAGCCATCGACAGGGCGCGGCGGACGCGAACGTCGTCCACAACCGGAGCCTTGGTGTTGAAGCCCAGGTAGTAGGTGCAGTAGTCCGGTCCGATGTTAACTTCCTGCGAGAGCGTCGGATCGGCCATCACGCGGTCCATGTCGGCCAGCGGGATGTTGGAGACATCCATGTTGCCGGCTTCATACTCGGCGAAGGCCGGAGGCGCATCCAGCATTACATAGTGCACCATGTCGATCTTCGGCACGGGAACAGCCTCGGTTCCAGGCCAGAAGGGGTTCTTGACCATGTCGAGGTAGGCGTCGTGGATCCATTCCTTCATCACGAAGGGGCCGTAGGACTGGTTGAAGCCGGTCTCGGTCCAGCGGTCGCCGCGCGGATCGTTGCAGTCGTCGCCCTCGATCACCCACTTCGGGGTGGCGAAGCCGGTCCACAGGCCGGCGATGAAGGGATTGAAGGCCGCCGGCTGCTTGAAGGTGATGCGCAGGGTGTAGTCGTCGAGCACTTCCACGGCCACATCTTCGGGCGCGCCGTCAGCGGTGTTGTACTCCTCAGCGCCGACGATGCCGTGCAGCACGTAGGCGTACGGCGAACCGGTCGCCGGATCCAGGGTGCGCAGGAAGGTGTAGGCGAAGTCATGGGCAGTCACCATGCGGACGTTGCCTTCGCAGTCCTGCACCTGGACGACCGAGTCGCTCACCGCATCGTACTTCACCCAGGGGATGTCATCGCGGATGTGGAAGGTGATGACTTCCTGGCCCTCGTCGTTGATCTCGCTCTCCCAGGTGGCCATGCCGGGCTTGAGCTCCAGCGTGGTCTCATCCAGACGGGTCAGGCCCACGAAGGTCTCTTCCAGCACCTGGACAGAGGTGGTGTCGCTGGCCAGAGAGGGATCCAGGGTGGGAATGTCGCCCGGGCCGCCAGTCGGGTAGTTGAGCACTTTCGGCCCGGCAGCCGGCGGTTCAGCCGGAGGCGGGGTGGCTGTAATGACGATCGGGGTACCTTCCACAATGACCGTCTGAACGATGGGCTCCTGCGGCCCGGTGGTGGGGGCCGGAGCGGGAGCACACGCGCCTAAGATCATGCTGAACACGATCAAAGCCGCTGTGATCATGAAAAACTTGGAACGCATGTCTTCCTCCTCCAAAGATGTTCCTTGATTAACGAGGATTGTGGATAAACAAACTCATCGCTTAACCAACAAAAATCCGCCCTGTGTGCCTGGCCTCACCTCCTTTATAAGGGAAAACTCAGACGCATTCCATGAAGCAAACGATTATGAAGGATCAGACCATGTGGCAAGCCACGTAGTGACCTGGTTTGACTTCCCGGAAGGCTGGCTTTTCTTGTGCGCAGATCTCCGCAGCAAGCGGGCAGCGCGTGCGGAACCGGCAGCCGGAGGGAGGATTGACCGGTGAGGGCACATCTCCCTTAAGGATGATCCGGCGGCGCTTTTCCTCGATGTTGGGGTCGGGGATGGGCACGGCCGAGAGCAGCGCCTGGGTGTACGGATGCAGCGGATCAGCGTACAGGTCCTTGCGCGGGGCCAGCTCGACGATAATCCCCAGATACATGACCGCCACACGGTTGCTGATGTGCTTCACCATGGACAGGTCATGCGCGATGAACAGGTAGGTCAGGTTGAATTCTCTCTGCAGGTCCTCGAGCAGGTTGACCACCTGGGCCTGAATGGACACATCCAGGGCCGAAATGGGCTCGTCGCATACGATCAGCGACGGCTGCAGGGCCAGCGCGCGGGCCACGCCGATGCGCTGCCGCTGGCCGCCGGAAAACTCGTGCGGGTAGCGGTTGGCGAAGGCCGGGTTGAGGCCCACCAGCTCGAGCAGGTGCTCCACCCGCTCCTCCACTTCCTTGCCCTTGTGGGTGTTGTGGATGATCAGCGGCTCACCGATGATCTCGCCCACGGTCATGCGCGGGTTGAGGCTGGCGTAGGGGTCCTGGAAGATCATCTGCATGCGCTGGCGGGTCTTGCGCAGCTCCTCGCCCTTCATCCTTACCAGGTCCTTGCCCTCGAAGATGACCTCGCCCGAGGTGGGGCGGTACAGCTGCAGGATGGTGCGCCCGGTCGTGCTCTTGCCGCAGCCGGACTCGCCCACCAGGCCCAGCGTCTCGCCCTTGAAAACGTCAAAGGTGACGCCGTCCACGGCGTGAACAGCGCCTACCTGCCTCTGGATAATGATGCCCCGTGTAATGGGGAAATGCTTTACCAGGTCTTTTACCTGTAAGATAACATTCGGTTGTTGTTCGACGGTCATTCGCGTGGTCTCCCGGTTTCTGGATGTACCCAGCAAGCGGCGTAGTGGTCTGGGCCAACCTGCAGCAGCGGCGGATTTTCCGCCAGGCAGCGTTCAATCGCGTATTTGCAGCGCGGCGCAAACGGGCAGGAAGTCGGCTTGGACAGCAGCACCGGCGGCAGGCCGTCGATGGAGGCCAGGCGGCGGTGTTCGTCGCTGTCCAGGCGGGGCAGGCTGTTCAGCAGCCCCAGGGTGTAGGGGTGCTGCGGATTTCCATACAATTCCTTGACCGGCGCTTCTTCAATCACCTGTCCGGCGTACATCACCAGCACGCGCTGGGCCAGCCCTGCGATGATGCCCAAATCGTGGGTGATCCAGATGATGGCCATGCCCAGCTCGTGCTGCAGGCGCTTCACCAGGTCCACAATCTGCGCCTGGATGGTCACATCCAGGGCGGTCGTCGGCTCGTCCGCGATCAGGATCTGCGGGGTGCACACCAGCGCCATGGCGATCATCACACGCTGGCGCATGCCGCCCGAAAACTGGTGGGGATAGTCGTTCAGGCGTTCTTTGGCGTTGGGGATGCCGACCATTTCCAGCATTTCGGCAGCCCGCTCAAGCGCCTGTTTTCTGGACATGCCCATGTGAATTTCCAGCGGCTCCGCCACCTGCCGCCCGATGGTCAGCACCGGGTTGAAGGAGGTCATCGGGTCCTGGAAGACCAGACCGATCTGAGCGCCGCGGATATGGCGGATCTCTTCGTCGGTCATCTTCAGCAGGTCTTTCCCCTGGTAAACGGCCTTGCCGGCCACCACCTTTCCCGGAGGCGAAGGTATCAGGCGCAGCACGGACATTACAGTTACGCTTTTTCCACAACCGCTCTCGCCCACAATTCCGAGGGTTTCCCCTTCCTTTAACTGGAAGGAGACGCCATTAACGGCATGAACTGTCCCCTCTCTGGTACGGAACTGCGTTTCGAGGCCTTGTACGTTAAGTAAATCGGCCATGAATATTACCCTTCTTTTAAGGTTGTAGAGATATGGGAGCTATAGAAAGAATGCCTGAACCACGTGATGAGTTCACTGACAGACCCTGTGGAACTGCTAGAAAGCAGTATATAGGGTTTTACTACTTTTGTCAAACCAAAGAACCCGCTCACGGTCGTTTTCTTAACTCAAATCAGACCGGTTAGTGGACTATATATAACTATTTTATCATATTTTGATCACTGCAAGTCGGAGCGCCTGTAATGGTTTCCATCATACCCGGTGGCTGCCATACGGCTCACCCGGCCAGCAGCCGGCCCAGCTCGCCGAACACCTCAAACACCGCGGGCTGGTCCTTGTCGCGCACCTCACGGGTGAGCAGGAACATCTCCTTCCCCCGGGTGTAGCCCCAGTCGTGCAGCACGCCGGGGAGCGACCCGGTCTTGTGGTGGAACGCCAGGCTGTCGCGCGGATGGCAGCGCATCAGCAGCGCATCGTCCTGGTTGGCCGCCAGCAGCGCGTCCACCCATTCACGCTCAGGATCGGGCAGGTCGGCCACCAGCCGGTACAGCCGGCGCGCGTCCGCCACGGTGATGGTGTTCTCCTCGCCCCGTGCACGGGCCTCAAAGTCCATCATCATGCGCCGCAGCCGCGTCCCGCCCAACCCCAGCTCCTCCGCCATCACCCGGTTGAGCCGCTCCATGCCGGCCCGCTCGATCACCCGGTTGGTGCAGGCGTTGTCCGAGACTGCGATCATCAGCAGCAGGCAGTCGCGGTAAGGCAGCGTGCGCGCGCCCAGCAGCCAGGAAAACCCGGCCCCCTGCACCTGCGGCCCGGAGTCCAGGTCGCACAGCTCCTCGCGGTCCAGCTCGCCGCGCCGCTCCAGCGCCAGCCAGGCCAGCAGGATGGGCACCTTGATCAACGAAGCGGAGGGGAACTCCTCCGCGGTGCCGACATCGATGACCGCATCCCCGCTGCGGTAATGGAAGGCGTAACGGCAGCCCAACCGCGCCAGCCGGTCCAATTGAGAGGAAATGAAGGCTTCGAGGGACGCGGTCACGGTTTCCTCCGCGGGGTCACAAATCGCCGTCTGGCGTGTTGGTCGGCCAGGGAGTGATGGTCGCCTGCCCTGCCGGCCGGGTGGCCGCCGGCGCAGACCCGGTCTGCGATGGCAGCGGCGTCAGATCCGGGGTGGGGCTGCGCAGCGTTGCCTGCACGCCCGGGGCCACCAGCGTGATCATCTTTGTGGGAGTGGCCGTCTCCTGCCCGGCGCGAATTTCCTGCAGCCGCCACAGCCCGCCGACCAGCGCCGCCAGCGCGATCAGCAGCAGCGCCGCGCCCAGGCAGCCCGCCGCCAGCGAGCGGGCCGTCCCGCCGCGCCGCGCCGGGACCGGCGTGGTCACCCCGGCCTCAGCCACCGCCTCCGCCGGGACGGAGATGGCGATCAGGGTAATGTTGTCATGCCCGCCGCGCTCGTTGGCCAGGTCGATCAGCTCGCGGGCGGCGCCCTCCACCCGCCGGTTTCGCCGGAAGGCGGCCAGCATCTCCTCGGCCTTCACCAGGTCGCTCAATCCGTCGCTGCACAGCAGCACCACATCGTCCGCCTGCAGCGCCAGCCCCTGATTCTGCACCGCCTGAATGGCCCCCTGCTGGTCGGTCAGGCGCAGGCGAAAATCCACCTGCGGCGGCGTGGGCGAGCCGAGGTAGCGCCGGATGGCGTGCAAATTGGGATGCCCGGCCACCTGCTCGGGCTTGATCAGATCCTGCTCGAGCGCTTCCTGCACCCAGGTGTGGTCGATGCTGATCTGCTGCACGTAGCTGCCGCGCAGCAGGTAAATGCGCGAATCGCCCACCGTGGCGGTGTACAGGCGGCTGCCGGCGATCCAGGCGCAGGCGCAGGTGGAGCCCATGCCCTGCTCGGCGGGATGAGACTGGGCGCGTTCATAAATGGCATTCGAGGCCGCCTCGATGGCCTCCTCCAGGACGCGCTCGGGCACAATCCCGTCGCTCTCCTCCGCGTAGCGCCCGATATGCTCCACGGCCATTTCCGCGGCCACCTCCCCCGCCCGGTGCCCGCCGATGCCGTCAGCCAGCACCGCCAGCAGCACTGGGGTGCTGCCGTCCGGCCCGCCCAGGTAAGAGAAAACGCCGTAGCGGTCCTCGTTTTTCTTCCCGCGACGTCCCGGGTGCGTCTGCGCCACCACCGGCAGGTGAGGCTGTGGAGTGCGAATCATGCTGTTACGATTCTACTCCGGGTTGGGGATTCTGCGCGCCCGACAGCGCGAAGCGGTAAGCCATGCGCCCGATCTGGATCAGGTCGCCGTGCTCCAGACGCACGCCCTGGGAGGAAATGGGCGCGTAGTTGACCCAGGTGCCCGCCACCGAGCCGCAGTCGGACAGCCAGTAAGTGCCGTCGGGCAACGCCTGCAGCCGGCAGTGCAGCGGCGAGACCGAGGGGCAGTCCAGCACCACGCTGGCCTGCTGCGGGTCGCTGCCCAGGGTGATCTCCTTGCGGTTGACCGGCACGGTCCGGCCGTCCTCGGCGAGCGGGGCCAGCCAGGCCGGGGCGTTGGGGTCCTCGCGCAGCGGGGCCGGCCGGCGTGCCGGCCGGGGGCGGCGTGGTTCCGGCGCCGGAATGATCGGGCGGGTGACCGGCTCGGCAAAGTTCTGCCCGCCGTCCGCCGGTTCTTCGTGACGCTGACCGCGCCAGCGGACTGCCAGCACCAGGCCCAGCGCAAGCGCAGCCGCGGCAATGGCGATGTACCCGGCCAGCCCGTCATTGCGCAGCAGCCGCTGCAGCAGCGTTCCGGGCCGGCCCGGCTCCACCTGCACCTGCATGGTGATTTCAATGCTGCGCCGGGTCAGTCCCAGGCTGTCGACCACCTCCAGCTGCAGCGCGTGCGCGCCGGATTCGGTGTAGCCGCTCAAATCCAAGACCACCTGGTCGAAGGGCGCTTCGGTGATCTCGGCGGCCAGCTCCCCGTCGGCGTACAGGCGCACCGCCTCCAGCGGGCGGGTGTGCCCGTCGGGGAACTCGACCAGCAGGTTGACCTTCAGCTGATCGGGCAGCAGGACCGGCTCCCCGCCGTCTTCCGGCTGGCTCCAGGCCCGCTCGACCGTTGAAGGCGGGCTGAGGAAAATCGGGTTGGGCGCGGCCACCTGCACCTCCACCCGCCGGGAGGTGGAGGTCAGCTCCAGCCCGCCGCGCGCCGCGTGCAGTGAAATCGGGTAGCTGCCGCTTTTGTTCAGGCGCGAGGTGTAAGCGGCCTGGTACACGTAGCGCATCGGCTCCAGCCAGGCGTCCAGATCCGGCAGGTTTTCCTGCCCGGTGAAGAGGAAGAAGCCGCCTCCGCTGCCTTCGCCCAGCCGGGTCAGCGCCTCGACCGCGTCCGGGCGGCGGGCGGCGGTTTCCGCCGAAGCCACCAGCCAGACCTGCACCTGCACCCCCTGCTGGCGGGCTCGGCTGGCCAGGTTCTGGTAGGCCTCCAGCTCCGAGTCAGCCGGCAGCGGGGTCACGTACAGGATGGCCCGCTTCATAAAGGGGTTGGGGTTCGGGTCGGTGGCCAGGTCCAGCGCGGCGGAGATGGCGCCCAGGCCGGGTTTGGCGGTCAGCAGCGCCGGCTGGTAGGCGGTGAGCGCTTCCTGCCAGGCGGCAGGCCGGTCCAAGCGGCGGGCCTGCACGCCGGTATTGCTGGCCAGCGAAAAATCGTCCGTGGTGGTGGCCGGCTGGGCCTCGGCCCAGGTGAGCAGGTGCGAGACGATGGCCTCCAGCCGGGTGCGCCCCTCGTAGCGGTTCGAGAGTTCCGGCGCTTCGTTCACCGCCGCAATGACCTGCACCCCGCTCTGCAGCCGGGTGAGCTCGTCCAGCGGGACCGCCTGCTCATCCTCCAGCACGGTCACATCGCCGACACGCAGGTTTGGGATGAAATTGCCCCACCCGTCATAGGCCTCAAAATACAGGCGCATGCGCGGGAAGTCCGCCGCCTCCACCCGGGCCAGCACCAGACTGCCCGGCTCCTCCGCCCTGGCCGCGGCCAGCCCGGCAGCAGGCGGCCGGAGCCACCCGCTCAGCGCCAGCCAGGCGGGCAGCAAAATCCGGATCGCGAAGGTGAAGCTGGAAAGAATCCGATGCATGCAGGGCTAGATGGCCGGGGCCTGAGGATACACCTCCACGGACCCGCGCGTTTCCGCCTGCCGCCCGGTCAGCCGCCGGTAGACCAGTGTCCAGACCGTGCCGACGTAGGCGGTCACGATGCCGTTGAACAGCAGGCTGAAGGGCAGCAGAATCAGGGAGGCGATCAGTATCGACTCGCCGCCGCCCGAGAAGGCCTGATTGAGCGCATAGGCCGTCACCCCGAGCGGGATGGCGATGATCAGGCCCAGCAGACCCAGCACCAGCCCGATCAGCAGCCGCAGCGCGACCAGAATGAGAGCCATCAAGATCATCTGGCCGAAGTTCTTGCGGAACAGGTCCCAGGTGCGGCCAATGGCGTCCGAAAAGGTCAGGCGGTCGTTGACGATGGCCGCCACCGCCTGCCAGACAAAGGCGTCCACCACCAGGAAGACCGGAATCAGCAGGCAGCACAGGCAGACGGCCAGCAGCGTCAGGATGCCGAAGCCCACCCCGGCTTCCGGGCCAAAGCCGCTGTCCGGGGCCAGCAGGCCGGCGGCCCCGACGGCCCCCAGCACCACCGGAGCGATCAGGGCGATGACCAGCACAACCCAGAACAGCGTTTCCAGCAGCAGCAGCCCGGCCACGCGCCAGAAGTTCTGCACACCGGCCTGCCACAGCTCGCCAAAGGTCAGCCGCCGGGCGCCCTCATCCGCCTGCCAGGCGCCGCGCGAGAGAGCCGTATAGGAAATGATGTTCAGCACCAGGAGGACAAAGAACAGGATCAGCCCGCCCACGCAGAGGAGCGTCACCAGCGCCGGCGCCACAAAGCCGATATCGCTCTGTTCCAGGCGGTAATTTGAGGTACCATTGCTCGCGCCCGCGGTCAGGCCGGCGAAGATACCGAAAATCCACAGCACCTTGAACCGCCAGACAATATCCCAGGCCCGAGAGAGAATTTCACCAAACTGCATTGTGCCGCTCCTTCCTTAAACCAGCCGGCGGGCTTAACGAAAATCAGGCGTAAGCCCGCGCGGTCTCGGGGATCGAGCGGGCATCCAGGCGCCGGTACACCACCGGAACCAGGGTAAACATATATGCGTACATGATCCCGGTAAGCACCCCGGCCACCAGGCCGAACAGGGTGAACAGGGCCACAAGCGAGCCTGTCATCGCGCCTCCGCCGAACGCCACCGGCACGAACATCAGCGGGATCATGATTATCGAGAGGGGAAGTGAAATCAGGGTGCCCAGGAAGGACATCAACAGGAAGACCATCAGGCCGATGAGCAGCAGCGGCCCCAGGTTGCGGCGGAACAGGCTCCAGGCTTTGCTGAAGGAGGCTCCCAGAGGCAGGTTCTCGCCGGCCGCCGCGGTGATCACCAGAAGCAGATAGAGGTAGACCACCATCGTAATCGGAATGAACAGCCCCATCCCGCAGAACATGAACAGCATCAGCACGGTGAACCCGGCCGTGTCGTTGGGATCCATGCCTACCATGGGCATCCATATCGCCGGCAGGATCATCGGCAGGGTTACCAGCAGCACGATCAGCATGTAGACCAGCATCACCACCAGACTGCGCCCGAAGGCCGGGCCGAAATTCTGCATCACCCGGCTGAAGCTGAGCGGCCAGACCCGCTCGCCGCCCTCATCCGCCAGCCAGCCCCCGCGGATCACCGCCGCGTAGGAAAACGAGGCGGCCAGCAGGCTGGTCACCATCAGCAGAATGAAGAAGACCCAGAACAGGGCGAACGCCGGCCCGGAAATGGGCTCTCTGGTCAGCTGCATCGAAGAGACCATCATGGGAACGGCAAATACCACCGCCGCCATCGCCGGTACAACTGCAAACAGCCACAGGATCTTATTGCGCCAGAAGATATGCCAGGTGCGGACAAAAACTTCACCGTAGTCCACTTCCAGACCTCCTTACTTGCTCGCGGCGTCACTCCCACTCGATGGTCGCGGGCGGCTTGCTGGTAATATCATACACGACCCGGTTTATTCCGTCTACCTCGTTCACAATGCGAGTGGCAGCCCGCGCCAGCAGGTCCATCGGCAGGCGCGCCCAGTCGGCGGTCATGAAATCCTGCGAGGTGACGGCCCGCAGCGCCACCGTCTCCTGGTAGGTGCGCTGGTCGCCCATCACACCGACCGACTGCACCGGCAGCAGCACGGCAAAGCCCTGCGCCACGCCCTCTTCCATCGAGCTGTGCTTGCGGCCCAGCAGACCGGCTTTCGTCAGCTCCTCGGTGAAGATGGCGTCCGCGGCCCGCAGCGCAGTCAGCCGCTCGGCGGTGACTTCGCCCAGGCAGCGCACCGCCAGCCCCGGGCCGGGGAACGGCTGCCGCCAGACCAGCTCGGAGGGCAGGCCCAGCGCCTCGCCCACGGCGCGCACTTCATCTTTAAACATGTAGCGCAGCGGCTCAACCAGCTTGAAGCGCAGGTCCTTGGGCAGCCCGCCCACGTTGTGATGCGTCTTGATGTGCGCGGCGGCGCCGCGCTCGGGCGCGCGCGATTCGACCACATCCGGGTAGATGGTGCCCTGCACCAGGAACTCCGGCTCCTGCCCGGACTCGGCCAGCTTGCGCGCCTCGGCCTCGAACACGCGGATAAAGGTCTCGCCGATGATGCGCCGCTTGGCCTCCGGGTCGGTCACCCCGCGCAGCTTGTCCAGGAAGCGCTGCGAGGCGTCCACCACGATCAGGTTGGCATGGATGTGGGTGCGGAAGGCCTCCTCCACCTGCTCGCGCTCGCCCTTGCGCAGCAGGCCGGTGTCCACGAAGATGGGGGTCAGGCGGTCGCCGACCGCGCGGTGCACCAGCGCCGCCGCCACGGTCGAGTCCACGCCGCCGCTGACCGCCGCCAGCACGCGGCCCTCGCCCACCTGCGCGCGGATGCGCTCGACCTCCTCGGCGACGATGTTGTCGGGCGTCCAGTTCGGGGCCACCCCGCAGATGTCGACCACGAAGCGCCGCAGCAGCTCCTGCCCGCCGGGGGTGTGCTGCACCTCCGGGTGGAACTGCAGCCCGTAATAGCAGCGGTCCGGGTCCCACATGGCCGCCACCGGGCTGTTGGGGCTGGCCGCCAGGACGACGAAGCCGGGCGGCAGGGCCTCGATGCGGTCCCCGTGGGACATCAACACCGTGTGCACGCCGGGCGATATCAGCGGGTTCTCGCGCAGCGCGGTGACATGCGCCTGGCCGTACTCACGCTCGGAGGCCGGGGCCACCCGCCCGCCCAGCGCCTGGGTCAGCGCCTGCGCGCCGTAGCAAATGCCCAACACCGGCTTGCCGGATTCCAGGATGTAGTCCTGAATGAAGGGGGCGTCCTGGGTGTAGACCGAAGCCGGCCCGCCCGAGAGGATGAACCCGGCCGGGTCCAGCGCCATCACCTCTTCGGCAGGCGCGTCCCAGGGGAACAGCTCGCAGTACACCTGCGCCTCGCGCACACGCCGGGCGATCAGCTGGGCGGTTTGCGAGCCAAAATCCAACACCACGATGCCTTTGCTCATTTAACTCCTGTTACTCGATCTGGTCGTCGAACTCAATCCGGCCGTCCTCCATGGAGGAGATGCAGGCCAGCGATTCCACCGGGATGCCCAGATGGGCGAACACGTCCCGCCCGCCCTCGAAGCGTTTCTCGATCAGCGCGCCGATGCCCACCAGCTCGGCCCCGGCGGCCTCCACCAGGCGCACCAGCCCCATGATGGTGTTGCCCGAGGCCAGGAAGTCGTCGATGATAAGGATTTTCTCGCCGCGGGGCAGGTAGTCGGGCGAGACGATCAGCTCCACCTGGTGGCCCTTGGTGTGCGAGGGCGCCACGGTCAGGTAGACCTTGCCGGGCATGGTCACCGGCTTGTGCTTGCGGGCGTAAACCACCGGCAGGCCCAGGTAGTAGGCGGTCATCACCGCAGGGGCGATGCCCGAGATCTCGGCCGTGAGCACGCGGTCGGCGCCCACATGCTGGAAGCGGCGGGCCAGCTCGCGGCCGCATTCGTTCATCAGAACCGGGTCAACCTGGTGGTTGATAAAACCGTCTACCTTTAAAATCCCGTTGCCCAGGTTGCACCCGTCACGCAGGATACGCTGCTTTAAGAGGTCCATTCCATATCTCCAGGAGGGTATTGGCCTTATTGTAACCGCCGAAAGTTAACTGGACAAGGCACAGGTGGGATTCGGCCGCCTTCGGCCGGGGGCGTATCTCACAGGGCTGCACCCCCGCCTGCGGCGGATGCCCAATCCCACATCTGCCCTCATGGGCTTAGCCCATCGGGAGTGCCTCCCTTCCCTTATAGGTATGGGGAAGTTGTTGCCCACCCATCCCCCACCTGCCCCCATGGGGGTGCCCCCCTTCCCATAAGGGCAGGGTTTCATGTCCCCAGCTCCGTCACTGGGAAGGGGGTAGGGGGGATGGGTAGACAACCCCCTTCTTTGCCCGGGCATAATCCCCCGATTCTCCGCAGCCATCTCCCGCCGGGCAGGGGTCCTCCAGCGCCCTGCCAGCCGGAGAAAAAACCGGACACTCCGGGCAACTTTTCTGCGGGTTTTCCGTATAGAATGATAGCGGCAGGGCGGGGTGATTAATCCTGCCGGTACCCTGCGGAAACCCCTGCCCACCTTTATGAGTTACCCCACCGCAGTACCATACTGTTCACCGCATACAGCATCCCTGTCTCTGACCGCCGGAGGGGATCGGCAAAAACCCAACACCATAACGCATTTCCTCAGCCGGCTGCGGGCTGGATGACCATTCATACGTCCAGCGGCCCGCAGCATTCAGCACCGCCTGACTCACCCGAGGAGGCCGCCTTATGGAAACGATGGTCGAAATTAAAGACCTGACCAAGACCTTCAAGCGCCCGGATGGCACCCCGATCCAGGCCGTCAAAGGGATCAGCCTGGACATCTACAAAGGCGAGATCTTCAGCCTGCTTGGCCCGAACGGCGCGGGCAAGACCACCACCATTTCCATGATCAGCGGACTGATCGAGCCGACCGCCGGTGACGCGAAAATCGGCGGGTATTCCATCCGCGAGCAGCCCATCAAGGCCAAGCAGCTCATGGGCGTGATCCCGCAGGAGGTGGCCCTCTACCCGCAGCTCACCGCCCGGCAGAACCTGGAGTTCTTCGGCAAGATGTACGGCCTGTGGGGCAAGGAGCTCAACCGGCGCGTGGATGAGGTGCTGGAGCTGATCGGCCTGACCGACCGGCAGAAAGACCGGGTGCAAACCTACTCCGGGGGTATGAAGCGCCGGGTCAACATCGGCGTCGGGCTGCTGCACCGCCCCGCCCTGGTCTACATGGACGAGCCGACCGTGGGCATCGACCCGCAGAGCCGCCGCAGGATCCTGGACACCGTGCTGCAGCTGCGCGACGAATACGGCATGACCGTGCTCTACACCACCCACCTGATGGAAGAGGCCCAGGAGCTCAGCGACCGGGTCGGCATCATCGACCACGGCGATATCATCGCCCTGGGCACCCAGGGCGAGCTGATCCAGCAGGTCGGCGAGCAGGACCGGCTGATCCTGAACGTGGGCCGGCAGCCGGTGAGTGCGGAGCTGCTGAAGGAACTGCAGGACCATATCGAAGGCGTCACCCACGCCATGTACGACCCGCCCGGCAGCGGGGAGAACTCCCACAGTGACCGCGGGCTGATCACCGTCACCGCGACACGCGGCCGGCGGGCGCTGCCCGAGATCCTGCACCGCATCGCCGAGGCCGGCCTGGAGGTGCAGTCCGTGGAGGTGCGCGAGCCGGACCTGGAAGCCGTGTTCCTCAACCTGACAGGCCGTGCGCTGAGAGATTGATATGAAAAAGCTGTGGACCATCGCCTGGAAGGAACTGTACGTCCGCTTCACTGACCGCAACCTGATGCTGATCATGATCGCCACTCCGCTGGCCCTCTCGACCATCATGGGGCTGGCCTTCGGCGGGCTGGGCGGCGGCAGCTCGCCGGTCACCAGAATCCCGGTGCTGGTGGTCAACCATGACGCGGGCAGTGAGTTCGGGGTGAACTACGGCGATATCTTCCTGTCGATCCTGGTCCCCGGAACAGACGGAGCCGCCGCGGCCGGCGAGCTGCCGGCCTGCTCGCTGGACGGAGGCACGAAGACCGGCACCGAAAGCGACCAGTTCAGCCTGCAGGAGCTGACCGCGGCGCAGGCCTTCGGCGCGGAGCAGGCGGAGGCGCTGGTCCGAGAGGGCAGCATCCCGGCCCCGGCCGCGGACCCTGGCTCGGCCGCCTACGTCGACAGCGCGGCGCGCTCCGCGGTGGAGCGGGGACTGTACGCCGCGGCCATCATCATCCCCGAGGACTTCTCCCGGCAGCTGTCCTTCTCCCCGGCCAGCCCGGACACCGGGCGGACGCAGGTGACCGTCTACGCCGACCCCGGCCGCCCGATCTCCGCCGGGATCATCGGCAGCATCGCCCGGGGCATCACCAACCAGATCGCCACCGGGAACATCGCCATCGCCGCCACGCTGGGCGAGCTGCAGGCCAGCCTCGGCGGGCCGGCCATGGGTCAGGCCGCCGCGAACATCGATTTCGCTTCCGCATTTGCCTGCGCCTTCGATCCGGGCTCCAGCACCATCTCCATCGACCGGCAGATGGTCCGCCGGGCGCAGCAGGAAAACCGCGCCGCTCTGGTCCTGGTGGTGGTCGGCTCCGCGCAGGCCATGTTCTTCGCCATGTTCACCGCCCAGTTCGGCGTGCTCAACATGCACTGGGAGCGCCGCGGCTGGACGCTGCAGCGAATGCTCATCTCCCCCACTCCGCGCAGCATCATCATGGGCGGCAAGCTGGTCGGGGTGTTCATCTCGGTCGTGTCCCAGCTGGTCGTGCTCTTACTGGCCCTCACCCTGGTCGGCAGCCTGCTCCAGGGCAGGTTCATTCTGATCTGGGGAGACCAGCCGCTCCTCATCCTGATCGCCATCCTGGCCGCTTCGCTGGCCGTCTCCGGCTTCGGCATGCTGCTGGCCGGGCTGGTCAAATCCCCGGAGCAGGCCTCGGTCTTCACCTCCGCGCTGAACATCGGCCTGGCGGCGCTGGGCGGCTCGTTTGGCTTCACCCTGCCGAAGGCCATCTCGCAGCTTTCGATGGTCTACTGGGGCCGGACCACCTTTGAGATGCTGGCGGTCGGGAACAGCGACATCTGGGTGAACGTGCTCGTCCTGGTCCTGCAGGGCGCGGTGATGTACGCCATCGGCCTGCTGCTGTTCAACCGGCGGTTCGAGAACGTTTGAGGAAGTGAGGCCGGTATGCGAAAAATCCTTCAGATTGTCCGCAACGACCTGCGGCTGTTCTTCCTCAGCCGTGAGAACCTGATCAGCCTGCTGTTCGTCCCGGTGGTGATGACGCTGGTCGTCGGGATCTTCTCCGGCAACGCCGCCAGCGAATCGCCCGAGATGCTGGTCGACGTGATCGACCGGGACGGCAGCCCGCTCTCCGCTCAGCTGCTGGAGGCCCTTCGCGAGGCCAACAGCAGCCTGATCCTTTGCCCGCTGGACAACGACACTGCCGGCCGCTGCGAGCTGGACGGCGCCGGCGAGATCGGGCCGGAACAGGCACGGGGACGGCTGGAGGAACGGGTGACCGAAGCAGCCATCGTGATCCCGCCGGGTTTTGAGACCGGCGTGCGCTCCTTCGAACCGGTGCAGGTCACCCTGTACACGCTGGAGGACATCGGCGTCCCGGAGGCGGCCGAACAGGCGCTGAACGCCGCGCTCCAGCGGGTGAACGGCGCCGCCGCAGCCGCCCGCACCGGGGCCGCGCTGGTCTCGCAGAACGGGCTGCTGCCCGACGAAGACAGCCGCAGCGCTTTCGCAAAACAGGTTTACGACCGGGCCAGCCAGATCTGGGCGGAAGAGCCGGTCACGGTGAACTTCGAGTACGCCGGTGATCCGCCCTCCGGCGGACCGGACCTGCAGTCCGGGCTGGGACAGTCCGTCCCGGGGATGGGGGCCATGTTCGTCATGTTCACCGTGTTCGGCGGGATGACCGCGCTGGCCGAGGAGCGGGCGCAGTGGACGCTGCAGCGCCTGGCCACCGCGCCGCTCTCGCGCGCCCAGCTGCTGGGCGGGAAGATTCTGGCGCGCTTCGTCCTGGGCGCGCTCCAGTTCATGGTAGTGTTCGCCGTGGGCATCGCCGCCGGCATCCAGCTGGGGCGGGACCCGCTGGCGCTGGTGCTGGTGGCCTTCGCCTACACGCTGTCCATCACCGCGCTCTCCTTCGCGCTGGGAACCTGGATCAAGAACGAGGCCCAGGCGGGCGGGTTCAGCCTGCTGCTCTCGCTGGTGCTGGCCCCGCTGGGCGGCGCCTGGTGGCCGCTGGAAATCGTCCCGCGAGCCATGCAGATCGTCGGCCACATCTCGCCGGTCGCCTGGGCGATGGATGCCTTCAACGCGCTGATTTTCAACCAGGCCCGCCTGCCGGACGTGGTGCTCCCGATCGCGGTGCTGCTGGGCATCACCGCGGTCGCCTTCGCCTGGGCCATCGCGCGCTTCCGGTACGAAGGATAATACGTTCGATCTGGCACTTCAATCCCGCCGGAGATTGTCTCTGGCGGGATACTGCTTTCTCTGACAGGCTTTGACCCCGGCAAAGCAGCTCCGCCTCCTTTAATCCCCGGGGATTATGTTAGAATCCAATCCAAATGGCCCCTGTACACATCATCCTGGCCTCCGCATCACCGCGCCGGCAAGAACTGCTCGGCCTGACCGGACTGCCCTTCAGCGTCCGGCCTGCTGACGTGGACGAAAGCCTGCTCCCCGGCGAACCGCCGGCCGGTTACGTCCGCCGCCTGGCGCTGGAAAAAGCCCGCGCGGCCCGAAACGGCGCCCGCCCCGGGCAGGTGGTGCTGGCCGCCGACACCACCGTCGCGCTGGGCAATGAAATCCTGGGCAAGCCTGCCGACGCTGAAGAGGCAGTTGATATGCTGCGCCGCCTGCGCGGCCGCACCCACCAGGTCTACACCGCCGTGGCCTTCTACGACCCGGCCGCAGACCGGCTGGTCAGCGCCCTGTGCGCCACCGATGTGACCATGCGCGATTACGCCGAGTCCGAGATCGAAGCCTACGTGGCCAGCGGCGACCCGCTGGACAAGGCCGGGGCCTACGCCATACAGAACGCATCCTTTCATCCCGTCCAGTCCCTGCAGGGCTGCTACACCTCGGTGATGGGCCTGCCCCTCTGCCTGGTAGTCCAGGGGCTGAACGCGCTCTTCCCCGACCTGGCGCTGCCCGAACCGGAGCTGTGCCAGAACCAACCCGATCACGACGGCTCGCCCTCGCTGGCGGTATTGACCGGCAGCCAGACCCCAGTCTGGCTGTCCCCCGGAGACCCTTCATGAAGCTGCGTACTGCGCTCCTCTTACTCGTAATCCTCACGCTGGCCGGCTGCGCCGCGCCCACACCCACCGCGGCGCCCCTCCCGACCTTTACCCCGCCTGGCCCGGCCGTGCGCACCACCTCCATGCCAGACGCCAAGGCCGCCGCAGCCGAGTTCCTGCAGGCCTGGAAGCAGGACGACACCGCCGGCATGTATGCGCTGCTCTCGCAGCTCAGCCGTGACGCCATCCCCGAGGAAGAGTTCACCCGCATGTACAGCGAGGTGGCCCAGACGCTCAGCCTGCAGGAGATGGATTACGAGGTGCTCTCCTCGCTGGTCAACCCGGGCGCGGCGCAGGTGGCCTACCGGGTGACCTACCACACCGCGCTGGTGGGCGATCTGCAGCGCAATATGACCATGGACCTGGTGCTGGAAGACGGCCAGTGGCGGGTGCAGTGGTACGACGGGCTGATCATGCCCGATATTGCCGGGCCAAACCGGATCATCATGGACATCAGCGTGCCGGCCCGCGGCAACATCTACGACAAAGACGGCGAGGCCCTGGCCGCCCAGTCCGACGCCTATGCGCTGGGCATCATCCCCGGGCAGATCCAGGACGAGGACACCCTGCTGGCCGAGCTATCCCGCCTGACGGGCAAAGACAGCGACTACATTTACTCGCTGTACGAATTCGCCGGGTCCGACTGGTACATCCCCATCGGCGACGCGCCCGCCTCCGAGGTGGAGCCGCGGCTGGAGATCCTCCAGCGCGCCGGGGTGCAGGTCAGCAAGTACAACACCCGCTACTACTTTGACAAAGCCGCCCCGCACGTGGTCGGATACGTGCAGTCCATCTTCGCCGAGGAGCTGGAAGAGTACCGCCGCGCCGGTTATTCCGGCGGCGAGAAGGTGGGCAAGTACGGTCTGGAAATGTGGGGCGAGGAATACCTGGCCGGGCAGCGCGGAGCCTCGCTGCTGGTGATCAACGAGCAGGGCCAGATCCAGGCCCGGCTGGGCGAGCGCTCCTCCAAACCGGCCTACTCCATCTACACCACCCTGGACAAGGACCTGCAGGTGCAGGTGCAGAAGGCCCTGGAGGGCTTCCGCGGCGCCGCGGTGGTGATGGAGCGCGACACCGGGCGGATTCTGGCGCTGGTCTCCTCGCCAGCCTACAACCCCAACCTGTTCGACTGGAACAACGCCAACGCGGCCTGGTCCACCGAGCTGGCTGACCCGTCCAACCCGCTCTACAACCGCGCCACCATGGGCGAATACCCGCTCGGCTCGGTCTTCAAGATCGTCACCATGGCCGCCGCTCTGGAAAGCGGCGTCTTCACACCCCGGTCCACCTACGAGTGCGGCCACACCTTCACCGAGCTGATCGGCCGCACCTATTACGACTGGACCTACGAAAAGGAAGTTGCCCCCAGCGGCACGCTGACCCTGCCCGAGGGCCTGATCCGCTCCTGCAACCCCTGGTTCTACCACATCGGTCTGGACTTCTACCTTCATGACCAGGCCAACCTGATCCCCGACATGGCCCGCGGCTTCGGGCTGGGCGAGCCGACCGGCATCGAGCAGCTGCCCGAGGCGGACGGCAACGTGCCGGTGCCCAGATCCGAGCCGGAAGCCATCGAGCTGGGCATCGGCCAGGCCGAGCTGCTGGTCACCCCGCTGCAGGTGGTCGATTTCATCGCCGCGGTGGGCAACGGCGGCACCCTCTACCGCCCGCAGGTGGTGGAGAGAATCGCCGATCCCGACGGCAACGCCATCTATGAGTTCGAGCCCGAAGTGCGCGGCCAGCTGCCCGTCAGCGAGGAGAACCTGGCGGTCATCCAGGAGGCCATGCGCGGCGTGATCAGCAGCCCGCGCGGCACAGCCCACTCCGTGTTCCTGGGCATGCAGGTGCCCATCTACGGCAAGACCGGCACCGCCCAGAGCGGCTCCGGCCGTCCGCACGCCTGGTTCGCCGGGTACACCGACGCGCAGAACTCCACCAAACCCAATATCGCCGTGGTGGTGATCGCCGAGAACGTAGGTGAAGGCTCCGAGATTGCTGCGCCCATCTTCCGCCGCATTCTGGAGATCTACTACAGCGGCCGCCCGACGCGCCTGTACCCCTGGGAGTCGAACTTCTACATCACCCAGACCCCGACCTCGCTTTATACCGAGTCACCCACGCCGGAGGAAACGCCCGCCCCATGAGTGATCCTGAAGCCAGCGCCCCTGCCCCCTGCGGTGACCTGTGGGGAATGGTCACCCGGATGCAGTCTGGCTTCATTACGGTGCAGACGGATCAGGGACAGTTTGTCTGCCGCCTGCGGGGTCGGCTCAAACGCGGCCGCCTGACCGGCGACGTGGTGGCTCTGGGCGACCGGGTGCGCATCCAGCCGCAGCCGGACGGCACCGGCGCCATCGAAGAGGTGGCTGAACGCGAGCGCGCCTTCACCCGCCTGGCCCCCACCGCCCGCGGCGAATACCGCCAGGTGCTGCTGGCCAACCCGGATCAGGTGGTGCTGGTCTTCGCCGCCGCCGAGCCGGCCCCGCGCCTGCGCATGCTGGACCGCTTTCTGGTCATCGCTGAAAAAGAGCGCATCCCGGCCCTGATTGTGGTTAACAAGGCCGACCTGGTCGGGCCGGATAAAGCTGCCGAAATGTTCTCCCTCTACCCGCCGCTGGGTTACCCGGTGGTGGTCACCTCGGCCAGAACCGGCTACGGCGTGGACGAGCTGCACCGGCGGCTGGTTGGCAAGCTTTCCGCCCTGGCCGGGCCTTCGGGCGTGGGCAAATCCAGCCTGCTGAACGCCATCCAGCCGCACCTGGGGCTGGCGGTCAGCGAGGTCTCTCAGGCCACCTCCAAGGGACGCCACACCACCACCGTGCGCCAGCTCTTCCCCCTGGAAGAGGGCGGCTACGTGGGCGACCTGCCCGGTATGCGCACCCTGGCCCTGTGGGACACCGAGCCGGAGGAGCTGGACGGCTACTTCCGCGAGATCGGCCCGCTGGTGGAGCACTGCCAGTTCAGCGACTGCACCCACCGCATGGAGCCCGGCTGCGCGGTCATCCAGGCCGTGCAGGACGGGCGGGTCTCGCCCGAACGCTACGAGTCGTACATCCGCCTGCGCTACGGAGATGAAGCGTAAAGAAAGGCAGTGCCCATGAACCCTTCGCCCGCTCCCGCCGCCCTGACCTGGCAAGCGCTCACCCTGCGCTTGATCCACCCCTTCCGCCTCTCCTACGGGGCGGACGAAACCCGGCAGGCCTTCTGGCTGCGCCTGCCGGACGATGCCGGGTGGGGAGAGGGAACCATCCCGCCTTACTACGGCGTGGCGGCCGGGGAGATGATCGCCTTCTGGCAGCGCGCCGCGGCTGACCCGCGCCCCCTGCCCGAAGACCCGGAGGAAATCGAAGCATGGGTGGGCACGGATGGACCCGCCCCGGCCCGCGCCGCGCTGGACCTGGCCCTGCACGACCGCCTGGGCCAGAAGTGCGGGCTGCCGCTCTACCGCCTGCTGGGCCTGCCCGTGCCGCTCAACCTGCCCACCTCATTTACCATCGCCATTGATACGCCCGAAGCCATGGCCGAACTGGCCCGCCAGGCGGCGAAATTCCCGGTNNGGCTCGGACCCCGAGGACCTGGCCCGCGTGGCGGCCATCCGCGCCGCCCGCCCCGACGCGAAGCTGCGCGTAGATGCCAACGCCGGCTGGTCCCGCGAGGAGGCCCTGCGCATGGTCCGCGCGCTGGAGCCGTACGACCTGGAGATGATCGAGCAGCCGCTGGCAAAGGACGACATCGCCGGGATGGGGCTGGTCCAGAAGGCCACCTCCATTCCCATTGTGGCCGACGAATCCGTGCAGGGGCTGGAGGATCTGGAAGCGCTGGCCCGCGCCGGCGTGCAGGGCGTGAACCTCAAGCTGATGAAGCTGGGCGGGCTGGCCCCGGCACTGCGCATGCTGCGCCGCGCCGGCGAGCTGGACCTGCGCGTGCTGCTCGGCTGCATGATCGAGACCTCGCTGGGCGTCACCGCCATGGCGCATCTGGCCGGCCGGGCCGACTGGCTGGACCTGGACGCCCCGCTGCTGATCAGCAACGACCCGTTTGAGGGCCTGCAGTACGACGACCGCGCCTGCCTGCAGGTCCCCGATCACCCGGGCATCGGCGTGCGCCTGCGCCCGGCCTGACCCCTTTCGCAAAGGAGGCACCATGCTGGAGCAGATACAGAACACCCTGGACCGCCAGCGCGAAGCGCACCGTGACTTCCGCGAGCACCTCTTTGAGGTGCGCATCGAACGGCTGGAAGGCGAGCGCCTGACCCTGGCCGGGAAGGTGCTGCGCGGCGATGACCTGCAGGCGCTGCGCCAGGCCCTGACCGCGGACTTCCCTCAGCTGCAGGTGGACGACAGCGCCGTACAGGTGCTCTACCGCCCCGACCTGCCCGTGTGGCGCGCGGCTACCAACCTGACCAGCCTGCACCGCGAGCCTTCCTTCCACGCCGAGCTGCTCACCGGCATCCTCTACGGCTGGACCATACAGGTGCTGGAGGAGCAGGGCCAGTGGGGCTTTGTGCGCCTGAGCGACGGCTACCTGGGCTGGACCTACCTGCCCTACCTGACCGCCGAACCTGCCCCGGAGCCGACCCACCGGGTGTGCGCCCCGGTCGCGGTGATCCACCCGGCCCCCGATGCCGCCTCGGGCGCGGCCGGGCGTGTCTTCGCCGGGACAGATGTGTGCCTGCGCGAGACGCAGGGCGAATGGGCGCGCATCCAGGCCAGCCGGGCCGGCTGGGTACCCCTGGCCAGCCTGCGCCCGCTTGACGCCCCGGCCCCAGGCGCCGAAGAACTACGCCGCCAGATGGTGGCCGACGCCGCCAGCCTGATCGGCGTGCCCTACCTGTGGGGCGGGGTCAGCGCAAACGGCATCGACTGCTCCGGGCTGGCCCAGCTGGTGCACAGCCTGGCCGGCATCCGCCTGCGCCGCGACGCCGACATGCAGTACGCCGACGGCCGCCCGGTGGACCCGCCCTTCCGCCCCGGCGAGCTGGTCTTCTTCGGCGAGCAGGGCGACCTGCGCGTCATCACCCACGTGGCCGTCAGCCTGGGCGGCTGGCAGATCATCCATTCGTCGCGCTCGCGCAACGGCGTGTACGTGGACGACATCCAGGCCGTCGAGCACCTGCGCCAGTCCTTCGCCGGGGGCTGCACCTACCTGCCGGAGGAGTGAACCAGGCTAATCCGACCGCGTTGAGCGCGCCGCGAAGCTCCCCGCGCCGAAAGAGGCCGAGGGTTGGCTTGCTGCGCCTGATGGGCGTACAATGGGAGCGGCCCTCAAACCGGCCATTACCAGACCCATTACCGAGGAAACCTCATGAGAACCATACTTACCGGAAACCGCATCCTCCAGCCGGGCGGAGCCGTCGTCTCCGGCTCGCTGATCATCGAAGACGGGCGCATCGCCGCGCTCGAGCCGGTCCGCTTCGGACCGGGCGAAGTGGAAGGCCGCCACATCGACGCGGGCGACCGCTGGGTCTGCCCCGGCCTGATTGACGTGCACATCCACGGTGCCGTCGGAGTGGACACCATGCAGGCCGCCTCCCCGGACGGGCTGGAGGCCATGGCCCGCTTCCTGGCCGGCCGCGGCGTGACCGCCTTCCTGCCCACCACCATGACCGCCCCGGCGGAGGACATCCTGCGCGTGCTCCAGGCTCTGGCCGGCTGCACGCCTAAGCCCGGCGAATCTGAAGTGCTCGGCGTGCACGTCGAGGGGCCGTACATCTCCCCCAGCCGGGCCGGCGCCCAGCCGCCGGAGTGGATCCGCCGCCCGGACCCGGCTGAATACGCTGCCTGGTTCGAGACCGGCGCGGTGCGGCTGATGACTGTGGCCCCCGAGCTGCCCGGCGCGCTGGACCTGATCCGTTACGGCGTACAGAGAGGGACTCAGTTCGCCCTGGGCCATTCCGAGGCCAGCCCGGAGCAGGTCCGCGCCGCAGTCGAGGCCGGCGCCAACCAGGCCACCCACACCTTCAACGCCATGCCCGGCCTGCACCACCGCGAGCCGGGGATCCTCGGCGCCGTGCTGACGGACGACCGCGTCTTCGCCCAGACCATCGCCGATGGCGCTCACCTGCACCCCATCATCGTGGACCTGATCACACGGCTCAAGGGAACCCGCGGCACACTGCTGGTGACCGACGCCATGCAGGCCGCCGGGCTGCCCGACGGCGATTACCACCTGGGCAGCGAGCCGGTCTTCGTGCGCGGCGGCATCGCCCGCAACGCCCGCGGCGCGCTGGCCTCCTCCACCCTGACGCTGGACCAGGCGGTGAAAAATGTGGTCGCCTTCACCGGGCTGTCCTTCGAGCGGGTGGCGCCCATGGCCAGCGAAACCCCGGCCCGCTCGCTGGGGCTGTTCCCGCGCAAAGGCGCCCTGCTGCCCGGCTCCGACGCCGATATTGTCGTGTTCAATGAGGATCTGGCGGTGGAGCGGGTCATCCTGCGCGGCGAGGTGCTGGAGAGCTAGCGCGGAAAACCGTGCCGGCCGCTCCACGCGGGCCAGGGGCGGATTTCGGGCCTGTGTGGAGCGGCCAGGCTTGCCGGAGGGGGCAAGCTATGGTAGAATTCCCACCGTTGGGAGGGATGGCCGAGTGGTTTAAGGCGCCTGTCTTGAAAACAGGTGTGGGGCAACCCACCGTGGGTTCGAATCCCTCTCCCTCCGCTAAGCCCTCCGGGGCAGGAGGTTTGCCAGTCGAATATGGGGAGGTGCCAGAGTGGACGAATGGGGCCGCCTGCTAAGTGGTTGCCGGGCTTTAAAACTCGGCCGCGGGTTCGAATCCCGCCCTCCCCGCCACGAATAAGACTCGCGTTCGCGGGTCTTTTTTTCTCGGCATTTTTC
>CZCB01001792.1_pt2 | contig 42330 bp, 39 predicted proteins | sample 591991 | NCBI WGS metagenome assembly CZCB01 (sample SAMEA3556809, study PRJEB10932) | anaerobic digester metagenome
CCTGAGCGATCTGCCTCTTGCCTCCGGCCCACTTTAAAAACGGCCCTACGTTTTCCTGCACTGCCCTCACCCTAAAAGTCTTCTTACTAGTAAAATAAGCACTCCAGGGAGTGCTTATTCTCAAAATCTATACGGTTTTTTCGCCTGAATATACTTGTAGACTTCTGGGTGAAGGTAGTACCTTACACTCTTGCCCTCTTTAATTCTCTGCCTGATATCTGTCGACGAGATGCCGATGGGTGGGCAGTCGATGAAGATAAACCTGTCCCGGTGGCAGTTGATAAACTGGCTGTCGATCTCTCCCACTCCCGGTCTCTTTAACCCGACCACTTTACAGTACTTGATGATCTCTTCGGGCTTTCTCCAGGTGTGGAAGTCCCTGATCGAGTCCTGGCCGACGATGAAATAGAGTTCTGCCCCACCAAACTTTTCGCTAACCTCCCTAATGGACTGGTAGGTGTAGGCGTGCCCCTCTCTGTGGAAATCCCAAAGACCAAGCTGGAACTTGGGGTTTTCCCCGATAGCAAGCTCCACCATGCTGAGTCTATCCTCGGGAGATGCTATCGCTTCTTCTTTGTGAGGTGGCGTTTTGACCGGGGCAAAATACACCACATCAAGCTCTAGGGCATCCATTGCCGTCTCTGCCATGAACAGGTGTCCCCAATGGATGGGGTCGAATGTGCCTCCGAGAATGCCGATTTTCATCTGATCTGGCCTTCTCCCTCGACTACGTACTTGACTGTAGTCAGTTCGTTGATGCCCATGGGACCTCTAGCATGCATCTTCTGGGTGGAGATGCCGATCTCTGCACCAAGACCGAACTCGCCTCCGTCGGTGAAGCGGGTGGAAGCATTGACGTAGACCGCAGCAGCGTCTACCTCCTCGGTAAAGCGCTTAGCCGCAAAGTAATCGTTGGTAACGATGGCTTCAGAATGCATGGTAGAGTATCTGGCAATGTGCATTAGGGCATCGTCAAGGCTTTCGATTACCCGAATGGCCACAATCAGGTCGAGGTATTCGGTTTCCCAGTCTAAAGCATCTGCAGGCTCAAGGTCAGGCACGAACTGTCTGGCATAAGGACAGCCCTTAACTAGGACTCCCCGCTCTTTAAGTTCCTTGTAGATCACAGGTAGAAACTCTGCTGCAACGGCCTCATGAATCAGGATCTTCTCGATGGCGTTGCAGACGCCGGGCCTCTGGCACTTGCCGTTAATGATGATCTGCTTTGCCATCTCCAGGTCGGCGCTTTTGTCCACGTAGACGTGGCAGTTGCCCACACCAGTCTCAATGACCGGGACTGTGGCGTGCTCTGTCACAAACTTGATGAGGCCCGCTCCACCCCTTGGAATGACCAGATCGATGTATTCCCGCAGTCTGATCATCTCGGCAACTATAGCTCGGTCAGTATCCTCGATGATCTGCAGGGCATCTTCCGGGAGGTCCGACTGGGCAAGGGCCGCTCTGAGGACGTTTGCAATGGCGATATTGGAGTTGTTGGCCTCTTTTCCGCCTCTAAGGACCACGGCATTTCCGCTCATGAGGCAAAGGGCTGCTGCATCGGCAGTAACGTTTGGCCGCGCCTCATAGATCATACCGATCACCCCGATAGGTACCTGGACTTTGCGGATCTTCAGGCCGTTTGGCCGTTTGGTCATGTAGATCTCGCGTCCGACGGGGTCTTCAAGACTTGCCACCTCTCTGATTCCCTTAGCCATGCTGTTGATCCGCTCAGGCGTGAGCAGAAGCCGGTCCTGCAGGGCTTTGGATAACTCGGGGTTTTCTTCCATGTCCTTCTTGTTAGCTTTCAAAATCACACCGTGGGACTGCTCTAAGCCGTCTGCCATCTTCAGTAGGGCTTCGCGTTTTTTTGCAGATGACATGTTGGCCAGTATTCTTGTCGACTCTTTGGCCAGCCTGCTTTTCAAGTGAAGCTCAGACACTAGTCATCTCTCCTTAAAACTACCAGATCGTTGCGGTGAATAGCCACATTGCTATTCTTCCCCAAGGTCTTCAGTTCATCAGAGCAAAGACCGATCATCTCCAAAAGCTCGTCGGAACTGAACCGCGACTGTCCTCTGGCTATTATGGATCCGTCTTCGTCCTCGACGACAACTACGTCGCCTCTTTTGAAATCTCCCTTCACTTCCAAGATGCCGTTGGAAAGGAGACTCTTTCCCTGTTCTAAAAGGGCCTCTTTTGCCCCATTGTCCACAACGATGCTACCGCTTGAGGCCGCACCGAACATCACCCAGCGGCTCTTCCCTTTGAGAGCGCTCTTGTGGGGATGGAAAAAGGTGCCAATTGGCGCTCCCTGAATGATCTCCTTGAGCCTCGGCTGGTGCTTGGAGTGGGCGATGATGGTTGCGATTCCGCCTTTGGTGGCAATGTCTGCGGCGAGAAGCTTGGTGTACATCCCTCCGGTTCCCCGGCGGGATCCTGGACCTCTGGCGTTTTGCCAGTGCTCTTCGGTAAGAACCGGCACCTCGCTTATGAGCTCAGCTGTTTGATCTACCCTGGGGTCTTTGGTGTAGAGACCTTCCACATCGGAAAAGATTACCAAGAGGTCTGCTTCGCACAGGACTGCAACCTGCGCCGACAGAGTGTCGTTATCGCCGAACTTCAGCTCATCGACCACCACGGTGTCGTTTTCATTGACGATGGGAATGACGTTTTCGTTCAGCAGTGTTTCCATGGTGTTTTGGGCGTTTACATACCGGTTTCTCACTGCCAAATCCGCTCTGGTAAGGAGAATTTGGGCAGCTGTTTTGCCGTACTCGGCAAAGAGCTTTTCGTAGATGTGCATCAAAAGTGGCTGGCCCGTCGCTGCTGCTGCCTGCTTAAGGGGTATGGCCTTGGGCTTTTTAGCCCAACCCAGCCTGTTCACCCCAGCGGCGATGGCTCCGGACGAAACCAAAACCACCTGAACTCCATTGTTGCTTAAGTCGCTAATAGCCCTGACCAGCACTTCAAAAGCACCTAGGTTCAGGTTGCCATTTTCATAGGTTAAGCTGCTTGTACCGACTTTGATTACGATCCGCTTAACGTCGCGGAAGGCATTCACCTCTCACGGCACTTCCTCCAATCATGACAGATATTCTATCTCCAACTCCCCGATGCGGATGAGGTCACCATCTTCTACGCCCAGCTCTCTCAGCCTATCCATAATTCCCATGTGCTCAAGCCGGGTTTCGATATACTGCATAGCTTCGTAGTTACGGATGTCGAAGCGGCTGATCCACTCCACACCCTTGCCATAGATGACGTAACCGTCTTCAGTCTCTTCGATGGTGTAGTCGTCTTCTGCATCGGGAGAAAACTCAATATCAACTCTATCAATCTCAAGGGGCTTCTTGGGAAGATCCTTCAAAAGGTCCAAAATGGCTTGTAAGAGCCTATCGATACCTTCGTGAGTGACTGCAGAGATAGGATAGACTTTCCCGTAAGCGTCTTCCAATCTCCTGAGGTTCTCTTCACAGCCCAGATCGATCTTTGTTGCTACCAGAATTTCAGGGCGTTCTGACAGCTCTTGGCTGAATTTCTGCAGTTCGCTCCTGATCACCTTCACGTCCTCCACCGGGTCCCGTCCGTCGCTGCCAGAAGCGTCTACCAGGTGGCAGATCACCCTGCACCGCTCAACGTGGCGGAGAAAAGCGTGACCCAGCCCTACGCCCTCGGCAGCACCTTCCACAAGACCGGGAATGTCGGCCATGACAAAGGACTGGAACTGTCCCACCTTTACCACTCCGAGGTTTGGTGCCAGCGTGGTAAAGGGGTAGTTGGCGATCTTGGGCTTTGCCTTGGAAACTGTGGCGATCAGGGTGGATTTACCTACATTGGGAAACCCTACAAGGCCTACGTCGGCAAGGAGCTTCAGCTCCAGTTCGAGCTCTTTCTCTTCGCCTTTTTCCCCAGCTTCGGCAAAGCGGGGAGCTTTCCTTTGGGGATTGGCAAAACGGGCATTACCCCGCCCTCCACGGCCGCCTTGGGCAACAACCAGCTGTTCCTTGTGGTTGACCAGATCGCCGATAATCCTGCCAGTTGCCCGGTCCTTCACCACAGTTCCTGGAGGCACCCTGACAATGAGGTCTTTTCCGTCTTTGCCCATCTGGTTGGCACCCTGTCCGTGGGTTCCGTTTTCCCCTCTATAGATCTTTTTATACTTGAAGTCCAGAAGGGTGTTAAGCCCTTCGTCCACTTCCAAAATCACCGAGCCGCCTCTGCCACCGTCGCCGCCATCAGGGCCGCCTAGCGGAACGTACTTTTCGCGGCGAAACGAAACGATGCCGTTTCCTCCATCGCCGCCTTTGACTTGAATGTACACATGATCCACAAACATATCTATAGAGATTATTACATGAAGACCTAAGCAAGCTTAGGTAGGACGTAATAATCCTTTCCCCCTTTACTTCTGCCTATCAAAGGCGGAGCCTTTGATCTCCCAGAACATTTATTTCTTCTTTAGCCTGAACACCGCACTTACAACTGCAAGGCCGAAAGCAATAGCCCCGGCAATTAGGAGCGTGATCGCCACCTCGTCTATGCCGTTGAGATTGTCGCCGTTTAGGAAGTATTCCATACTGCGGTAGACTCTCAGTCCCGGCACCAGTGGTATTATACCCGGAACGGCTATGGTTGTAGCTGGCGTTTTCAGCTTCCTGGAAAACACCTCTGCAAGGAGAGATACAGCAGCGGCTGCTGCGAATGTAGCCATAATTGTACCAGAAGTTGGCAGAAGAGACAAATAGACCAGCCACCCTGCTGCACCTGTTAGTGCTGCCACCAAGAGGAGCTTTGGGGGAATCCTAAACACAACTGCAAACCCGCCGGAGGCAAGCGCTGCCGCGGCAAATTGGAGTATGAAGTCGACCACTGTTAAAACCTCCAAAACCCAACAGCCACAGCCGAACCTGCGGCAAGAGCTGCGGCTATAGCAACCGCTTCTACCACTCTGACCACTCCCGAAAGCAGTTCACCCTGAACCAGATCCCTCACTGCCGATGCCATGGCAACTCCCGGTACAAGAACCATCAGGCCTCCGACGATAACCTGCGGGACGCTGATGTTGGGAAGGAGTAATCTTGCCGAACTTGCGGCGCTTGCCACTACAAAAGCTGCAGCAAAAGAACGCAGGTAGGTACTGGCACTCAGCCGAGACAAAAAATAGTCTACAGCGTATGCCAGAAATCCCGCTCCAGCTGCAACTACGAGCTCAAGCTGCCTTCCTCCTAGCATAAACGTGAGACTTAGAGAGGCTACCATAACTGCGAAAAACTGTGTAGGTAGATTGTATGTTGGGCTTTTGAGCTGATTCAGCCTGTTTTTTGTCTCCGCAAGGTCCAAAAGCCCCGCAGCAAGCTCCCTGGAGATCTGGTTGACTCCGGCGATCTTGCCCAGGTCCTGACTGCGCATGCGGACTCTGCGGATTTTCGTTAAGTACCTGCCGTCTTTGGCCACGGTTGCCATAATGCCTGTTGGCGTCACGTAAGCTTCCACAGTGTACCCCAAAGCGCGGCCCATTCTTTCCATGGTCTCTTCGGCCCTATAGACTTCAGCTCCTGACGTCAGGAGCATCTCACCTGCGGTCATAATGACGCCCATAACCTCTTTCAGCATGAGGTCAACTCCTTGAGATAGCCAAGTTGCCTTTAGCCGACTTTTCAAAAAAGCCCTCCGGGATCTCCCGAAGGGCTAATCTAACAAGTCCAGCTGTCCTTACTCGGCTACTTGATATACGCTAACCTTTTTACCATTCTTGCCCTTTGGTTCAAAAGTTACATAGCCGTCAATGAGTGCGTAGATTGTGTGATCTCTGCCAAGTCCTACGTTCTCGCCTGGATAGAACTTGGTGCCTCTTTGACGAACAAGGATGCTCCCAGCTGTTACTAGTTGTCCACCGAACCTCTTGACGCCAAGTCGTTTAGCTTCTGAATCACGGCCGTTCTTGGAACTGCCGACACCCTTCTTGGATGCGAAAAACTGCAGATTAATCCGGAGCATTCCTAACACCTCCTCACCGTGTCTAGCTCCACATATCTAGGATAGCTCTCTGCTAAATCCTCTAAGGCCCATACTAGGGACTGGAGAATCGTCTCTGTCCTTAAGGCCTGTTTTTCGGTCATGTCCGACCAGTTGGGGATTATCGCAAAAGACGCATTTTCTTCATCCTGATGAATCTCTGCAGGTATCCCGTAGCGCTCTAGCGCCATACCTGCAGCAAAAGACAGGCTTGATATACCGGCACACACAATGTCTTCGCCTTTTTCGGCAAAGCCGGCGTGGCCTCTTATCTCAACCTTTTTGATTCTTTCATCGCGGATAACTGTAATCTTAGTCATTAGCCTTCAACTGCGGTGATCTTCAATTCTGTGTAAGGTTGACGGTGACCTTGCTTCTTGCGGTAGTTCTTCTTGGCTTTGTACTTGAAGACGATGATCTTCTTGCCCTTGCCGCTTTTCACTACCTCAGCGCTAACCTTTGCGCCTTCGACGAAAGGAGTTCCCACCTTTGTCTCATCACCGCCGATAAGAAGCACCTTATCGAAATCGACAACGCTACCTGGCTCTGCATCGAGCTTCTCCACTCTGATGACGTCGCCTTCACTTACTGTATATTGCTTCCCACCAGTTTGTATGACTGCGTACTTCAACCTGTCCACCTCCATTCTCTTAGACTCGCCAGAGGTAGGCGCGTACCGAGTACGTCTTAAAGCCCAATCTGAGCGGTTTTGAGCAACAGGTTGCTACTCACTCATGTAAGTATACCATCTAACTATCTGGTTGTAAATAACCCCTAAAAGCATTTATTTACCGCCGATACCTTCGAAAATCTGGTATTCGGAGAGCTTCTTCTCCCAGTCGGGCTCGAACAGGATCTTGACCCCCAACCGCTTCTGATACTCTTCCAGGTCGTCGGCGATCTCGCAGGCTTTTGCTACCACAGCGGGATTAGCCTTCACCGTAAACTCCAAGCTGCTGCTATCCCTGATGAAGAACTTGAGCTCCCTGAGAAGATCCAAGGAGATGGTCTCCTCGTCGGGAACCTTCCCAGTTCCGCCGCATGTAGGACACCGCTTCTGCAGCGTGGCACCAAGGTCGTGGCTTGTCTTCTGCCTTGTCATCTCCAAGAGACCCAAAGAGGTAAACCCAAGGATGCTAGTTCTGGTGTGATCCTTTTTCAGGCATTCTTCAAGCCTGCTCCTGACCTTTTCCCTATCTTTAGGATTGTCCATGTCGATAAAATCAACAATGATGATGCCGCCGATGTTTCGGAGTCGGAGCTGCCTTGCTATCTCCTCTGCAGCTTCCAAATTGGTAGTAAGGACGGTGTTTTTTAAAGAGTCCTTACCGGTAAACTTACCGGTGTTGACATCGATGATGGACAGGGCTTCCGTTTGGTCGATGATAAGAAAACCCCCACAGTCCAGCCAGATCTTGTTCCGCAGTGCCCGCTGGATCTGACTTTCGATGTCGTAGTGGACAAACATCGGCTCCTTATCCGAGTAAAGGGTGATCTGGACGTCCTTTTCACCAACCAGTTCTTTCAGCTTCAGAAATCCCTGATCCGAATCGACGACAATCTCTTCGATCTCCCGCCCCAAAAGATTTCTCACCACCCTGAGGGTCAGCTCCTCATCGGAAAAGAGCAGCGACGGGGCTTTGACGCTCTTGGCCTTTCTTTCGATCTCGTTCCAAATCTCCAGAAGCCTGTCCAGATCCAACTTCAGCCGGGCATAGTCAGCGCCTCTGGCTGCGGTGCGGATGATCAGGCCCATCCCTTCAGGCTTAATCTCGTCGGCGATCTCCTTCAGCCGGTTTCTTTCTTCTTCATCTCCGATCTTTCTGGAGATGCCGATACCCCTGTCTGTAGGCAGAAGCACCAGGTAACTCCCGGGGATGCTCAGGGCAGCAGTGACTTTTGCACCTTTAGTGCCCACCGCCTCTTTTTTGATCTGCACCAAAATCTCCTGGCCGGGATGGACCAGTTTTTGAATCTTATTGGGACCATTTTTGCTGTGGTCGATATCGGACGCATGGATAAAGGCGTTTTTTTCCTGGCCGATGTTGACAAAAGCAGCTTCCATGCCCGGAAGCACGTTACTGACTTTGCCTTTATAGATGCTGCCGAAGGCAGCTTCGCCGTCCAGATTTCTGTCGAAATAGATCTCAACGAGCTTTCCGTCTTCAAGGACGGCTATGCGCTTTTCTTTGTAGCCAACATTAATTAAAATTTTCCGCTTCACGTGGAGTCATCTCCCTACTCTGTGCGCATAAGTGGCGTAATGAGCCGACCTCCCGTTTCGATATAGAGATCTTCTCGATGAACTGGCACAGGCTCCTCTATGCCAAGAGCTGCAAGGAGCGCGTCGGGGCGGACGTTCTTTTGGCTTCCCGCCCGAACGATCACCCGCACCCCAGACCCGGTCTTTTCCACCAGGCTGATGTGGGGCCTGATATCTTCGGTCACCACTTTGCCCTTTCTGTTTCTGGTGGAGATCAAGGTGTCCATGCTGTTTATCTGCAAGATGCGGCTCTCGTCCTCCGGGGTAAAAACGTAGCTGGCATGTGTGATTGCCGCCATAGCCGGAGTCACGCCGTTTGGTAGAGCCGCGCAGTCGTAGAGTGGAAAGGGACTAGGCAGTGCTTCCTTCAGGCGAAAAAAGACTTCTCCCGGATCAACGTCTTCATCCAGCGCCACGTCTAGGTACTCGCCGGAGCTGGTGATGCCAAGACCTAGCGCGTGGGCAAACACCAGCTTAGGTCTGGGCGAAAAGCCTTCAGAAAAGCTGAGAGGTAGCTTTGCCCTCCGCAGCGCCCGCTCGAACACCCTAATGAGATCTAGGTGGGAGATGAACGCCGCACCTTGCTCTTTACCGAATTTTATACAAGCGATCATAGCCACGGCTCACCTCCAAGCACAATGCTGACGTCTAATCCCGGGCACACTCCGCAACCGGTACAGCCAACTTCTCTGCAGTCGGCGGTGGTTTCGCCCCGGAGGGCTTTCTCCCACTCCCGCCAGAGGAAGCGCTTGGTCACTCCCGAATCGATGACGTCCCACGGCAGGATCTCGCCCTTGTCCCTAGGTCTTCTAGCGTAGAAGTCCGGATCCAGGCCGCACTCGGCAAAAGCTTCCTGCCAGATCTCCGGCTTGAAGAAGTCGGACCAGCTGTCGAAAACTGCACCCTTCTCTTCAGCCCTGGCGATTACCTCCCCAAGTCTTCTGTCGCCTCGGGCAATAACTGCCTCCAGGTACGATGTCTCAGGGTCGTTCCAGCTGAAGTTAAGTCCCGGTCCTTTGAGGCTATCTTTAAGCAGGAACTGCTTGCGCCGCAGCTCTTCCTTTGTTTCCTGCCCCACCCACTGGAAGGGCGTGTGGCTTTTTGGCACAAACGACGAGGTAGAAACAGTGACCGCTGCTTTCTTGGTATATTTTAAACCTAGCTCCCGGACCTTCCTGCCGAGAGCTGCGATGGCCAGAACATCCTCATCGGTTTCGGTAGGAAGGCCGATCATGAAGTAGAGTTTGATGTGGGTCCAGCCGTTTTTGAACGCTGCTTCTGCAGCGTTTAACAGGTCTTCTTCAGAAACGTTTTTGTTGATCAAGTCCCGTAGCCTTTGGCTTCCCGCTTCAGGGGCAAAGGTGAGGCCTGTCTTCTTGACCTTTTCGATCTCTCTGGCAATGTCCACAGAGAAGCTGTCGATGCGCAGAGACGGCAAAGACAGAGAAACCCGCTCGGGCTCAAGCACCTGCATGAGTTCTGGAACCAGGCAGCCCAGCTCTGTGTAGTCGGCAGTTGAGAGACTTGTCAGGGACACTTCCTCGTAGCCGGTCTGCTCCAAGGTGGCAAGAACCAGTTCCTTCACATCGGCTTTGGACCTTTCCCTGGTAGGTCTGTAGATCATGCCCGCTTGGCAGAATCTGCAACCTCTCACGCAACCTCTAAACACCTCCACGTTCACCCTGTCGTGAACGGTCTGGATGTAAGGTACCACCGGATCTGTGGGGTAGTCCTCGAGCCTTAACTCCTTAACAACCGCCTTTGCTACCGGTGTGTCTGGAGAAATGGAACTGATGGTGCCGTCCGGATTGTAGGAGACGCTGTAGCGATCCGGCAGGTAGACGCCCTGAAGTTTGCTCATGGCCTCCAGCCTTCCCGCTTTGGTCTTTTCCTCTTTTAGGATCTCCAGAATCTGCACGAACACTTCTTCCCCATCGCCAATGACGAAAGCATCGAAGAAGTCGGCAAGAGGCTCCGGGTTAAAGGCACAGGGGCCTCCAGCAATCACCAAAGGATCGGTGTCCTTCCGGTCTTTTCTGCGGATCTCCAAGCGGGATAGACGCAGCATATGCAGGATGTTGGTAAAGCTCAACTCGTACTGGAGGGTAAAGCCGATCATGTCCATCTGGGAAAGAGGTGTGGAGCTTTCTAGGGTCATCAGGGGGACGTCTTCTTCCTCCATAACCTTCTCCATATCGGGCCAGGGAGCAAACACCCTCTCAGCCCAAAACTCCGAACGTTTGTTGGCCAGGTGGTACAAAATCTTCAGCCCGAAGTGGCTCATGCCCACCTCGTAGACGTCAGGAAAAGCCAGGCAGATCCTGGCAGAGAGCCGGTCGAGCTGGTCACCCTTGTGAACGGAGTTCAGCTCAGTTCCCAGATAGCGGCCGGGTTTTTCGATTCTATCTAAATGCTTCGCGCAAAGCGTCTGATACGTTAGCACATCTTTACTCCTTTCTCATGCAGAAAACTTGAAGGCTTTCTGCAGCAGGCAGTGCAGTCTTCCAAAATGCAGGAGACACACGGCCTTTAGTCCTTTACGCTGTAGAAGCTGAGGTCTTTTTTCCTCATACTGATGGACAGTAGAAGGCCGATGGACACCATGTTCACCAGGAGGTTGTTTACGCCATAGCTGATAAACGGCAGGGGCAGCCCTGTAGACGGGAGAAGCCCTATAGCTCCTCCAATGTTGACGATCACGTGGGAGAAAAACAGGAGCGTGATCCCCCCTGCAAGTAGAGCGCCAAAGCGATCTGCTGCATCTAAAGTGATGCGGATTCCCCTGTAGATCAAAAAGAAGTACAGGGAGATAAGGCCCAAACAGCCGATAAAGCCTACTTCCTCGGCAACTACAGCAAAGATGTAGTCGGTATGGTGCTCCGGAAGCCAGTGGAGCTGGCTTTGGGTGCTGTTGAACAGACCCTTCCCCCAGAGCCTGCCAGATCCCACGGCAATCTTCGACTGCCGCACGTTGTATCCGGCACCGTAAGGATCGTAGTTGGGATCTAAAAAAACTCTAATGCGGTTTTTCTGGTAGTCTTTAAGACCGAACATGTAGACCGGTGGAATTGCCAAAAGTGCTGCAACCACACTGGCAATCAGATTCTTCAACCTGAAGCCCGCAAGGAAAAACATCCCATAAGTTATGATGATAAGCACCATGCCGGTGCCAAGGTCCGGCTGGGAAACAACTAGAAACGTGGGGATACCGATGATGATCAGGGCAAAAAGGAAGTCTTTGAAGCTGAAAGGTGGCTTTTTCTCGGAGAAGAACTTAGCGATGGCAATAATCACCGCAAGTTTGGCAATCTCCGAGGGCTGCAGGGAAAAGCCTCCGATGTAAATCCACCTCTGGGCACCTTTAGCAGCACCACCAATGAACCTTACTGCAACCAGAAGCAGGACCGATGCGATGTAGATGATCCAAGCAAAGCGTCCAAAGTCGCGGTAGTCCATTAAAGCTACGATAAACAGCGCAACCAAGCCAACTGCCACGAATACCAGCTGTCTTCTAAACTCCGAGCCCACTCCGTAGACAGAAGTTGCGCTGTAGACAAAAAGCAATCCGACGGCTGCAAGCAGCACCGTTGCAAGCAGTGCCTTCCAGTCGATGTTCCTAATATAGCGGTCAGACAGCATCTCGGCTCCCCCCTATCACAAAAGAGGGCTTCTGTTAAGCCCCCTTGATTACCTCTTTATTCTCCGCAATGGGAATATTTGCTACAAGTGCGACCTTTTCATCCTGGGCTTCCATGCGAAACTCCAGATCGGAAACATCAATATCTATATACTTAGAGATGACAGCGATGAGGTCTCTTTTCATATCCTCCAGCGTTTCTTGGGATATGGTGGTGCGATCGTGGATGAGAACAAGGCGGAGTCTCTCCTTAGCTGTTTTCTTGCTACCTGAGTCCAAACCAAATATTCTACGGAAATCAAACATCTCACCAGCTCCCTATTCTGCTAGCCCAAAAAACCGAAGTACCGTGCCGACAAAACCTTGGTGCTTCTCTTCAAAAGGAATCTCCCTACCTAGGATTCTGCCAGCCGCATCCCGGTATGCTTGAGCTAAGTGATTTTTGCCGTTAAGAACAACCGGCTCGCCCTTGTTCGTCGAAACAATCACCGATTCGTCATCAGGTATGACGCCTAAAACTTTGATCCGGAGCAGTTCCTCGATGTCGGAGACATCAAGCATTTCCTTCTTCCTCACCATATCCATACGAATGCGGTTGACAAGCATCGAGATGTTCTCCATAGGTATCTCGCCTTTTTTGTCAAGAAGTCCGACTACTCTGTCAGCATCTCTCACCGAGGAGACTTCTGGGGTTACTACGACGACGGCTTCGTCGGCACCGACAATGGCGTTCAGGAACCCCTGTTCTATGCCAGCGGGGCAGTCTATCAAAACGTAGTCGAACTCGGTTTTTATGTCCTCAATGAGTTTTCTCATCTGCTCTGGGCTCACTGCGTCCTTATCTCTAGTTTGAGCAGCAGGCAGCAGGTACAATCCTTCTACCCGCTTGTCCTTGATGAGGGCTTTGCGAAAATCAACCATGCCGTCTATGACATTAACTATGTCGTAGACGATGCGGTTTTCCAGACCCAACACCACGTCCAGGTTCCGCAGGCCGATATCTGCGTCAAGAAGGACGACGCTTTTGCCCTCAAGAGCCAAAGCAACTCCAAGATTTGCGGTAGTGGTGGTTTTGCCTACACCACCTTTACCTGATGTAATTACTACTGCTTTTCCGCTCATAATCAATCCTCCCTACCGTGTAGCAACCGACGCCAAAACGGAAGTGGTTCTCCTTTGCCCGCTCGTTCCCAGGTTTCGATAACGATGCCTCCCGATCCGACTCTGGCCACTTCTGGGCCGATAGGATCGAGGGTTTGATCGGGCGCTCGGGAGATAAAGCCCGCTATGCGTAGCTGAGTAGCTTTCAGTTTAAGAGCCATAATCCTGGCGTTTTCATCGCCGTGTATTCCAGCGTGAGCTACCCCCTGCAGACAGCCCCAAACCAAGATGTTTCCTGTTGCAGATATCTCAGCTCCCGGGTTTACATCGCCGATGAGGACCAAATCGCCGTCTACCGACAGCTTGTCCCCTGAGCGCAGCCTGCGGTACACCCACTGCAGCTGCCTCTGCGGCTCTTCGTCGGGAGTTTTCTTCGGCGTTTCGGGCTCCGAAGCTTCATAAATCCGCACCGAACCGTTCCGCCTGATCTCCCTTAAGCTCACCCTCCCTGCCTCAAGTACCTTGTAGAGGCCTGCAAGGATATCCATACTCAGCTGGGCTTCCTCGGGAAACACCAAAATCGCTTGACTGCCGGCGAAAAACCCGGGGTTTTCCTTAAGCTTTTCTTCAAGAAGCCCAATAGCTTGCTCTAAATCTCCCTCTTCGAATTGGACAACTATCCCGTGTTTTGATCCTTTAATTCGAAGCAGGTTATCTGGCATTCTATCTATCACTCTTTCTTGTCTTACCTTGTCCATATCTATCTTAATGAGATGTTCTCGAAACTACGAGGTTCTTCCTGCCAAAATCAGGAAAAGAGGCGTTTAGCTGTTAATTTTGCCCCTACAGCAAGGTTCTGAGGTACTCCTTCCAGCAAATGTGCTTACAAAAAAGAGGCTTTCCCTTCAGCTTTCGTCCTCCAGGAAAACCTCTGGAAAGAGGTATCTTTCGAAGATCTCTCTGGCGATAGGAGCGGCGTTGGCTCCGCCGGACCCTCCATTTTCTACAAACACGCAAACTGCGTACTTAGGATCGTCAGCAGGTAGGTAACCTGCAAACCAAGCGTGGCTTTGCTTGCCAGGAACCTCGGCACTTCCCGTTTTGCCCGCGACTTTCAAGGGGAAGCCGTCAAAAGCTCTGGCGGCTGTTCCGCCAGTTGCGGTAACCCGCTCCATGCCTTCTTGGATGATCTGCAGGTCGGTCTTCTTCAACCCGAGATCCCCAGTAACTACAGGCTCTGCTTCCTGCACAATGTTGCCCTCAGCATCGACGATTTGAGCCACCAAGTAGGGCTGCAGAATCTTTCCGCCGTTGGCGATTGCCGCGTAGAACTGCACCATCTGAACAGGGGTAACTTGGGTTGCACCCTGACCGATAGCCACATCCAGCGTTTCAATGGGATACCAAACCTTATCATCAGCTTTGGAGAAGGCGTTTTTCTTCCACTGCCGATCGGGAATGAGCCCCGTAACCTCTTCTGGGTAGAGGTCAATGCCGGTTTTTTGGTTGAAGCCGAAACCTTTGGCAAGCTCCGACAGCTTGTCTATGCCCAGCTCCTTGCCGATTTCATAGAAGGGTATGTTGCAGGAGACCTGCAGTCCCCTGAGAATGTCGATGGTTCCGTGGGGGCCGTAGACGCAGCGCTTGCCGTACTCGGGCTCCCAACCGCCGGATCCGTGGGGATAAGGCGCGTCGAACCACGTGGTGGATCTGGAGATGATCCCTTCGTGCAGGGCGCTTGCAACTACTATCGGTTTAAAGGCCGATCCTGGAGGGTAGGCACCTCTTGTTACCCGATTGAGTAGAGGCGAGCGTGAGTCCGACTCAAGCTTGGTAAAGTCCAGGTTGTAGGTGTTGGGATTAAAGTCGGGATAGCTGAGAAGCGTCAGGACCTCGCCGGTGTTGGGATCGATAATGATCACTGCAGCGCCGTTGATAGGCCTGTCTGAGTCCTTCATCTCTTCGACTTTTCTGTCCAGGACTTCTTCGGCGATAGCCTGGAGCTCAAAGTCCAAGGTGAGGATGAGGTCGTTCCCCCGAACCGGTTCCTGTCTTCCTACTTCTCTCACAGGCATCTGCCTGGCATCGATTTCTATCTCTACGGCACCGTCTGTGCCCTTGAGTTCAAACTCGTAGAAGCGCTCAATACCGTACTTGCCGACCTTGTGGTTGGAGCCGTAACCGTAGGCCGACCAGTCGCGGAGTTCGCTAGCGCTGATCATGCCCACATGGCCAAGGACGTGTGCGGCGAAGCTGTCGTAAACGTAGTGGCGGACTGGGACCTTTTCAACGATCACTCCAGGAAGCCGCCAGCTCTGCTCGTAGATCTGCATGGCTTTCTCGGCACCTACATCCTCGGCGATTCTGTAGGGTTCGTACCCCAACCGGTCTCGCCTTTGCGGCGAGAGCATGTTCAGTACGTAATCCTGGGAGATTTCCAAAATCTCCGCAAGGAGTGCAGTTTTTTCCGGCGACCTTCTGATCTCTCCTGCCGCATCAGGAAGCACGCTGACGGTAAAGGCCATGCGGTTTGTCACCAGGGGATTGTGGTTGCGGTCGTAGATCATCCCCCTAGGAGCAAAAAGCGAAATGACCCTGGTTCTCTGGTTAATGGCCACCTCGCTGTACTCATCTCCCTTTATGATCTGCATGTACCACAAGCGTCCGAGGAGAACCAGGAAAAAAGCTGCAACAATCCCGATTAATGCTCTCGCTCTCTGAGGGTTTATCGTTAGATCTCGCAGCTCAAAATCACGCATGGTTTTTCTCCTCTAGTTTCTCGATGGTAGTCTTTTTCTTGCAAATAGGTAAACGAGGACAGCTGCTAGAGCGTTAAAAAGCAGCGTGCCTCCGATGTTTTTCCAGTTTATAACCAGCTGCCAGCCGCTGTAGCCGAAAGCCAGCGAAAAGAACGCTGCCATGAGCGATGCAGAAACGGTGGCAACCAGCGCTGCAACAAGATAAGTAAGTAGGCCTAAATCGACGATATGACCTGCAAGACGGCCTATGAGATAGGCGATCAGACCGTAGGTTATGGCCATTTGAGGCACTCCAAAGCCAAAGGTAAAGTCGATGACAAAACCGGCCAAAATGCCGCAGGCTGTACCCAGTCTGAGATCTGCCTTTAGCGCCAGCAGCACTGCCAAAAGCAGGCTGAAGGCGGGCACGATGCCTTTTAGAAAAGGAAAAAAGGAGATCTCCAGAATGCTGAGGACAACTGCCGCAATAAGATACGGCCATCTTCTCATGACTCTCCCTCCCCCGCTGGCTGCAAGGTCAGGAGAACGAAGACTTCTTCGAGGCTGGCAAACTCTGCAGATGGTTTAAGCTTTGCGGAGATGCCTTCGGTACCCATGTGAACTTCGGTAACTACTCCGATGTTCAGCCCTTTAGGGTAGATGCCGCCAAAGCCCGAGGTCACCACCACATCACCTTCTTTAATGTCAATCACCGATGATGTAGTGGACGAGTCACCTTCCTCCCTCTGGTAGAGGGGAGTGACGGTGAGGTGGCCCGTGTCATCTGCACTGCCCACAACAACGAAGTCCCTCGTCCGCTGCACGATCCCTCCCACTGCTATCTTCGGATCTAAAATCAGGGTTACCTGAGAGGTAAAGGCGCTGGTAAATGTCACATGTCCGATTACTCCCGCGTGGGAGACCACAGGAGTACCTTCTCGCACGCCATGCCTCTCGCCTTTATCGACAATAATGCTCCTCAGCCACGTCCTGGGGTCTCTGCCGATGACTCTGCTGGGAACAAGGATCTGATCCGACTCTTCCTTAAAGCCTAAAAGCAGCTTCAGCCTTTCATTCTCCAGACGGATCTCTGCAAACCTTTCCAGCTCCATCCTGGTCTCTTCTAGCTCTTTTTCCAGCCTGCTCACTTCGCTTTGGGCTGTGGTCAGCGAAGTGACGAAGGTGTAGGAGTTTTTCAGCGCCTTACCCACAGAGGAAAAAGCCTTCTGCACTGGGAAGGTTGCATCCCGCCAAATCTTTTCCAGAAAGGTCAGCCGTTCTCTGGGAATGGTTGTGGCAAAAATCAAGACTAAGCAAAGTACCCCAATAAAAATGGAGAGCAGAAGCTGTAGTTTTTTCGACATGCCTAGCTGCGGCCAGCTATGCCGCTCTCCCCCCTTTTATCTGAACTCAACTAACACGAAACTCGCTCCAAAAGGTCGTAATCTTCTAGTGCTTTGCCTGTGCCGTAAACCACACAGTTCAGAGGCTCATCTGGTTTCAGCACGGGCATGCCCGTCTCCTTGGAGATCAGCTTATCAAGGCCGCGAAGCTGCGAGCTACCTCCGGCTAGCATGATTCCCCTCTCCATAATATCCGCTGCAAGTTCTGCAGGCGTGCTCTCTAAGGTCATTCTCACCGAGTCGACAATGTTCTGTACGCTCTCGCGGAGGGCTTCCTGTATCTCCCTTGCAGAAACCGTTACTACGTTGGGAAGGCCTGTCACCAGGTCTCTGCCGCGGATCTCCATGGTCTCGTCGGCTTCCTCGGGCTCCAGGTAGGCAGCGCCGATGGCAATTTTAACTTTCTCTGCGGTGGGCGTGCCGATCAAAAGGCTGTAGGTGCGGCGGACGTACTGGACTATTGCCATATCCATTTCGTCACCGGCAGAACGCCTGGACTGCTGGGTTACAATACCTCCCAGTGAGATTACGGCAACCTCTGTGGTGCCGCCACCGATGTCTACGATCATGCTGCCTACTGCATCCTGGATGGGCAGTCCTGCACCGATAGCCGCGGCCATAGGCTCTAAGATGAGCTTTGCCTCTTTGGCTCCTGCCTGTTTTGCCGCATCTACTACGGCGCGTTTTTCCACCTCAGTTACGCCGCTGGGAACGGCAACCAGTACTCTGGGTTTGGTAAACCAGTGCTTCTTCAAAACCGAGGTGATGTAGTGCCTGAGCATCTTTTCAGCCACTTCGAGGTCGGCAATGACTCCCTCGCGGAGCGGTCTAACCGCTACGATATTCGAAGGGGTTCTCCCTACCATTCTGTTGGCTTCGTGTCCCACCGCTAGCACCTCATCGGTGTTGGTGTCCAGCGCAACCACAGAAGGCTCCCTCAGAACAATTCCCTTACCTTTCATGTACACCAGCGTGTTTGCGGTGCCCAAATCGATTCCCAAATCTCTATATATACCAAAGGCCATCTTTCTTGCCCCTTTCTAATCCATCAAACCATGCTCTCTCATACTGTAGTAGCTCTGGCCTGCTAGTATCACGTGGTCTAAAACGCGGATGCCAAGAATCCTCCCGGCTTCAACTATCCTTGCGGTAAGCATTTTGTCCTCCAAAGACGGCCTGGGATCTCCGCTGGGATGGTTGTGCACCAGCACGACCCCTGCAGCAGAACGCCTAATGCAGCTCTTAAAGAGCTCCCTCGGATGGACAAGGGATGCATCCAATGTGCCGATGGAGATGGTCACCACTTCCAGCAGTCGGTGACGGTTGTCCAAAAGCAGCACAATGCACTTTTCTCTGTCAAGATCGGCGACAGTGGCCGCCAAAAGATCAAAGACGGCGCTGGGGCTCTCAATGGCACTGTCCAGCGCAGGCTCAAAAGTATGGAGCCTGCGGGAAAGTTCTACCAAAGCTAGGATACTGACGGCTTTGGCCTCGCCGATCCCCGGCACCTCCAGAAGCTCCGTAAGGGAAATATCCTTCAGGCCCATTAGGCCTCCGCTTCTGCAGAGAAGCTTGTCCGCTAGAGAAATAGCAGATACACCCTGGTAACCGCTGCCGAGGATTATCGCCAGAAGCTCCTGATTGGAAAGAGCTGCTGCTCCCCATCTTGCCAGCTTCTCCCTAGGTCTTTCAGTCTCGGGCAACTCCTTGATTCGCCACATAACAATCCTCCTACCACAGTTTATACAGTTTGGCTTCGCCCAAAAGCTGAGCGGTCTGGGCTAAAGGTAAGCCAACTACGTTGTGGTAGGAACCTCTAATGGCTGTTACAAAGACTCCAGCAAAACCCTGTATGCCGTACCCACCTGCCTTGTCAAAGGGCTCTTGACTTGCTATATAGAACTCAATCTCATCGGGGCTAATCTCGCGAAAGTCCACCTCTGTGGCAACAGAGATGATCTTAGCGAATCGGTGCTCCAGACTCTTGAGCGCAACTCCGGTGTAGACGTTGTGGGTTTTTCCGCTGAGAAGCGTCAGCATAGCTCTAGCGTCTTCTGCGTCTTTGGGCTTTCCCAAGACCTTATCTCCCAGACAGACAATGGTGTCCGCTGCCAGAACAAAGTCTTTAGGATGTATTTTGGCAACATGATCTGCTTTAAGTGAAGCCAGTTTCTTAACAAGAATTTCCGGATCCGCTTCATCAATTCCTTCATTTATTTCAGCGGGATAAACGGTATAATCGATTCCTAGTAAATCTAGAAGTTCGCGCCGCCTGGGCGACTTAGATGCTAGAATTAGTCCCATAATTATTCCTCTTTTCAGTTTACCACTGGCTATCGGCTAAAACAAGCATTCTACAGGCCTCGTGGGCTTGTCCATACTAAAAAATCTTATTAATATTGTTAACTCTCTTTTCGCGAAAATCAAAGAAAGACCTCTTTAATAATCTTTCCTTTTAAGTTAGAAATAGAGGTAGCGTTAAGTGGTAATAAATAGATAATAATTTCTACAGGTGATCAAAATGAAACTAACCTTCCTGGGCACAGGAGCAGGTAAACCCAGCAAAATGCGGAACGTCTCGGGCTTTGCCCTGGACATGGTGGAAAACTACGGCTACGCCTTCCTTTTTGACTGCGGCGAAGGCACTCAGCACCAAATCATGTACACAAACCTCAAACTCTCCCATATCAAATGCATCTTTATCACCCACCTCCACGGCGACCACATCTACGGTCTGCCGGGGCTTTTGGGCACAAGGTCCTTTGAAAACCAAAAGGATCCCCTTACCGTCTACGGCCCTAAGGGGATTAAAACCTTCCTCGATACGGTCCTTGAAGTCAGCGGAACCCACCTCACCTATCCCCTGGAAGTTGTAGAGGTAAACTCAGGAGACGTCTTCCACTTTGACCGCTTCACCATCGAAGTCGCTCTCCTAGAACACGTGGTTCCCAGCTTCGGCTACAGGCTGGTGGAAACCTCTCCTGAATCCCTGGATGCAGATAAGCTGAAGGAACTGGGCATTCCGCCAGGCCCCATCTACGGCAGGTTGAAAAACCGCGAAACGGTGGTGGTAGACGGGAAGGTGCTCTCCGGCGAAGACTTCCTCCTTCCACCAAAAGTCCGGAGGATCGTGACCATCTGCGGCGACACCAGGAAGTGTGCTGTTTCTGTTCAGCTTGCAAGAGACGCAACGGTGCTAGTCCACGAAGCAACCCACATGGTGGATGAAGCGGAAAAGGCCTACAAGTACTTCCACTCCACCTCGAAAGATGCCGCAACCGTCGCCATCGAAGCTGGAGTTAAGAGCCTGGTTTTGAACCACACCAGCTCTCGCTACTTCGATGGAGGCGCAGAATTGCTGGAAGAAGCTAGAGCCATCTTCCCCAAGACCTACATTGCAAAAGACCTTGCAGAGTTCCGCGTTAAAGACGAGGGAGCAGAACCCGATATCCTTTAAAACAACACGCCCTGCCTTGTGGCAGGGGTGTCTCTACTGAATGACAAATACGTTATATCCTTTAGCTTCAACCTGCTTCTTCAACGCCTCGGCATTCTGCTTTTCTCTAAATGCGCCAACTTGCACGTAGTAAGGTCCGGAACCTGTTCCCAGCACGTAGGTCTCAAAGCCTGCTGCCTGGAGGGCTGCTTCAGCTTTCCGCGCCTCTGTGAGGCCGGAGAAAGTACCTACTCTCACCTTGTAGAGAGCGCCTGAGGTATTGGGGGCTATGGTGCCCGGGAAGTCTGCAGAGGCTTCCGCAGCATCCTCCTTCACTTCGCCTTTGCTGTCAGGTGCTCCGGTACTTCCCTCCCCTCCTACCGTGACGTTCGGCAGAGGATCGGCGTTTGCCAGCTTATCGAGGAGGAAGTTTCCGAGCAGGACGCCAAACCAGACCGCCATCACACCTAAAGCCACAAACCCAACGTAAAGCCAACGGTTGTCTTTAAACGCATAGCTGGGTTTTCTTGCCAAACTCCTCTCAACTCCTTCCCACTGGAGCATGGGTGTACAATTCAATCTATTAGTACCGGAACTCTTTTATGTCTAATCTATGCTCTAAAATTTCCAAGCATTCCCCAACTAGATACAAAGATCCAACCAGTGCTGTCATGGGGGAGTTCGTTGTGTTGTCGAGAGCATCTTCCAGGCTCGGGCAAATCTCGTGCGGAGTGTTTTTGAAGCATTCAGCAAGTTCTTCCGGTTCTACTGATCTTTTATTAGCGATCCGAGGCAAATATACCTTCTCAAACCTGCCATCTAAAAGGCCTGCAAGAGTCCTGTAGTCTTTGTCGGCCATGCAAGCAAAGATCAAGTCGGCTCTGATGCCTACCTCCTGGACGAACTCCACAAACCTGATCATGGCCTCTTCGTTGTGGGCTCCGTCCACCAGAAGGCGTATCTCCGGAAAGTACTGGAGCCTTCCCGGCCAGACGGCGCCCTCTAGAGAGGTGTTTGTGATTTCCAGTCCCAGGGTTTCGAGAGTTAGGAGAGCTGTGAGGGCGTTTGTCCCCTGATGCCTCCCGAGAAGCGGCAAAAGCCCCTGAAAGCCCAGTTTGGGCAGGGTAAGATTTGTGGGGTTTAGGCCGTTTAGTTCCATCTCTATAGGCAGAAACTCTCTGGCAAGAACCACTTCAGAGCTTCTTTTTGCAGCCTCTTCTACGAATACGTCCTCCAAGTTCTTTTCTAGGGGTGCGATCACGGCCTTTCTGCCCCGCTTCAAGATCCCCGCTTTCTCTCTAGCGATGAGCTCCGGACTGCTGCCTAGGAGTCTGACGTGGTCAAGTCCGATGGAGGTGATCACCGCTATTTCGGGATCCACGATGTTTGTGGCATCGAGCCTTCCGCCAAGACCGGTCTCCCAGATGATGTAGTCGGGTTTTCGCTCTTGGAAGTAGAGAAGGGCAACCAAAGTCAGCTGTTCAAAGTAGCTGAGTTCCAGATCGCGGAGGGTTTTGGAAGAAAAGATTTGGCTGTAGATGGAGGCAAAGTCTTCCTTTTTGATGTGGTTTTTCCCGATGCTGATCCGCTCTGTAAGTTCTAAAAGGTGAGGGGAGTTAAAGCGCCCTACCTCATACCCTAAAGCCTCCAGTCCTGAGCGGATCATGGCACCGGTTGAACCTTTGCCGTTTGTGCCGGCAATGTGGATAAACTTCAGTCCCCTTTCAGGGTGTCCCAGCACTCTGGCGGCCTTTCCCATGCGGGCCAGAGTTGCTGTTCGCGGAAAATGCTGGCTTTGTTCTAAGTAGAATACTGCCTCTTGGAAGTTCATCACATATTTCCCTTCTTTGTTAAAAGCCCGGGTAATCCCGGGCCTTTTTGCGTCGTTAAGATAGTTCCTGAAGCCTTTCCGCAAGCTTCTTGTGCTTGGCCTCAAAGTCCTTCAGTTTTTCCTGTTCTTTTTCAATGACCTCTTTTGGAGCTTTGGCAAGGAAGCCCTGATTGCTCAGCTTAGCTTGAGCCCTCTTGATCTCGCCTTCGACGTTCTCCATTTCCTTTTTGATGCGGGCAATCTCCATGTCCAGATCGATAAGATCCTGGAGGGGGAGATAGGCGGTGACTCCCGGAACAACGGCCGTTACGGCCTTTTCAGGTTTCTCGCCGTCTAGTTTTAGAACCTCTTGAGCTTTTGTCAGCGCTTTCAGGTAGCTGATCTGCTCGTCGAGGAGCCTTCCTTCGTAGAGAATCCTGATCTCTTTGCCCGGTGCAACACCGAGTTCGGCCCTGATGTTGCGGATCTTGGTGATCAGCTCAACGAGCTCGTTGATGTCTCTTTCTGCCTCTTCATCGAGGAACTCCAGTTTCCCTGCCGGCCACTGGGAGATCATAATGCTCTCGCCTTGGTGGGGCATGGTCTGCCAGATCTCCTCGGTGATGAAGGGAACATAAGGATGGAGGAGCTTCAAGATGGTGTCCAAGCTCAACCACAGCACGTACCGGGTTTCGGCCTTAGCTTCTTCACCGATGTGTCCGTACAGGGCAGGTTTGGAAAGCTCGATAAACCAGTCACAGAACTCGCCCCAGACGAAGTCGTAGAGAAGTCTTGCACCTTCGCCGGTTTCGTATTTCTCCAGGAGCTTGGTTAGCTGCTGGGAAACCTTGTTCAGCCTGGTGAGGAACCAGCGGTTGGCAAGTAGGGTCGGCTCTTTCTTCTCGGGAACTTTGCCTTCCAGGTGCATGAGGGCAAACCTCGATGCATTCCAGATCTTGTTCATGAAGTTGCGGCTGGCTTCAACCTTCTCCATGTGGAAGCGCATATCGTTACCTGGTGCAACGCCGTTGACCAGGGTAAATCTCAGCGCATCTGCTCCGAACTGGTCAATGACCTCCAACGGATCGATGCCATTTCCCAAAGACTTCGACATCTTCCGCCCCAGGTGGTCGCGGACCAGACCGTGGATGTAGACATCCCTAAAGGGCACATCGCCCATGAATTCAAGGCCCATGAACACCATTCTGGCTACCCAGAAGTAGATGATATCGAAGCCTGTCACCAGAACCGATGTGGGATAGAAGTAGTCCAGTTCGGCGGTTTTCTCCGGGAAGCCCATGGTGGAAAATGGCCACAGAGCCGAGCTGAACCAAGTGTCAAGAACATCGGGATCCTGAGTGAGTTTCTCCGAACCGCACTTCGGACAGTGGGTGGGGTTCTCTCTAGGAACGATGACCTCACCGCAGTCGTCGCAGTACCATACTGGGATTCTGTGTCCCCACCAGAGCTGCCTGCTGATGCACCAGTCTCTGACGTTTTCAACCCAATTGAGGTAGAGTTTGGCGAAGCGCTCGGGGTAGAACTTGATTCTTCCGTCTTTAACTGCTTCGATGGCGGGCTTTGCCAGAGGTGCCATCTTGACGAACCACTGCTTGCTGACCAGAGGTTCGATAACCGTATCGCAGCGGTAGCAGGTGCTTACCGCATGGGTGGTGTCCTCTACCTTGACCAGATACCCTCCGGCTTCAAGATCGGCTACCACTCTCTTTCTAGCTTCATATCTGTCAAGCCCCGAATACTTCCCGGCAGCTTCCGTCATCACCGCATCAAAACCGATCACAGTTTCGATGGGCAGGTTATGCCTGGTGCCAACTTCGAAGTCGTTGGGGTCGTGACCCGGTGTGATTTTCACAACGCCGGTGCCAAACTCAGGATCCACGTACTCGTCGGCGACAATTGGGATCTTTCTGCCAACCAGAGGAAGAATGACCTCTTTACCTACTAGGGCAGCGTAGCGTTCATCGTCAGGGTGAACTGCAACGGCAGTGTCTCCGAGCATGGTCTCAGGCCTGGTTGTGGCGATCTCGATGTACCCCGAGCCATCTGCAAGGGGATAGCGGATATGCCAGAAGTGACCGTTCATGTCAGTATGCTCTACCTCGACGTCGCTCAGTGCCGTGTTGCAGCTAGGACACCAGTTGATGATGTAGTCGCCTTGGTAGATGAGGCCTTTTTCGTAAAGGCTGACGAAGACCTCTCTTACAGCTTTCGAGCAGCCTTCATCCATAGTGAAGCGTTCTCTTTCCCAATCGCAGGATGAGCCGAGTTTCTTCAGCTGATTGATGATGGTGCTGCCGTACTTTTCCTTCCACTGCCAGACTCTTTTCAGGAACTCTTCTCTCCCGAGATCGTGACGGGTGAGGTTCTCTTTTTCCCGCAGAGCCTCTTCAACTTTGATCTGGGTCGCAATACCGGCGTGGTCTGTGCCAGGTATCCAGGCAGTGTTCTTCCCCTTCATACGGTTAAAGCGAACGAGGATATCCTGCAGAGTGTTGTCGAGAGCGTGGCCGATGTGCAGATGTGAGGTGACGTTTGGCGGCGGGATAACAATGCAGAACGGTTCCTTTTCTCCTGTGTTATCTACTTCGCCGTGGAAATAGTTGTTTTTCACCCAAAAATCGTACAAACGGTCCTCAACCTGTTTGGGATCGTAGACTGTACTGAGATTTTTCTCGCTCATCACAATACCTCCTAATAAAAAAACCTTCCAATCCATAAGGACGGAAGGCCGTGGTACCACCTTAATTCTTCCTGAAAGGAAGCACTCTCATGCGTTAACGGGCATTACTCGTTGCCGACTAAGCCATTTACAAACCTCACCGGCAAAGCTCCGAGGCGACCTTCACAAACTTCGCTTTAGCAGCTTCCACCAAACGCTGCCTCTCTGAGAAAGCTAGGCTTGTTACTCCTCCTCTTCATAGCCTATCTTATTTTATTAAAAATATAGCCCATCGCACCCTAAATGTCAAACTTTTTTCAGCGTAAAACCTTAAGGAAAAAAGCCCTGCTGCAGGTCTTACAGACCCCTAACACATGTGGACACACGGGAAAAGCTTACCATGCAAGGTAAGCTTTTTGGAAGGAGTATAAACGTGTTTTTAAAGAGTCAATCAGAAAGGAGGTGGTTTTCATGTGCCTTATTGGACCTCGCGGAGGGAAAAAGGTTACCTTACTCTTCCCATCCCCATAGAAAGGTCTCCTCCCGTAACAAAGAGGTGATTGGCAAGCTTTTCCGGTGCTCTGAAGTACTCTTCAATATCGTAGCGCAGAATCTGGGGATGGACCCTTGTGGACTTACCGTTAACATCAATTACATAAAACTTTTCGCTGGATTTCTCCTGGACCACATCTAGAGAAAGCTCCACATAAGGACCGTATACTTTGGAAATCACGGAGTGGACCTTGATTGCCAAATCTTCCAAAGCCTTTTTGTCTTTTTCGCTGAGGACCCGCCCGGTCTTGATGATGCGCTTCGGCGTGCTGGTATACAGGAAAGGCCATCTGGACGTTCGTGCCGCAATGAGAGTCACCCGCGGGTGGGGATCTGCTAGAAGGTGCAGGCGGAAGTCTGCAGGCTCGCCTTTGTAGTAGATAGGCTCGATCCCCCGCTGCAGAATATAGCCGTTTTCTTGGATGGCTCCTAAAAGCCACTCTATCTCATTCGCAGAGTAGGTATGCAAGGTGTCCGAGGTCGATGTGTAGACAGTGTAGTCCTCGCTCTGCTTTTGTACGATAAACATATCCTGGCCGAAAGAGCCCCGGTCCGGTTTTAGGTAGAACAGGCTAAACATCCGATAGGCCTTTTCAAATGTGCCGGAGAAAGTCTCCGGCACAGCGATGCCATTTTGAGCCAGTATTTTTGCCACCTGGCTTTTGGAAAACTGAGTTATCGGATTAATGAACGCCGATCGGGGCAGCCTGCTTCTGTTTTCCGGCCGGCTGGGATAGGTGCGATCGAAGACGAAGTTCGGCTTTGGCAGCTTGAGGTGGTGCCATTCTTCATCGAAGTAGTAGCCATTAATCTGCTGTTTTGTCAACTGGCTTTCGTCAAAAACGTAGCTTAAAACCGACCCCTTCATAAAGTACCGGATGAACCTCTCGGCGCTTTCGTCGTCCAAACCTCTTGCCATGATCCCCAATACCGGTCCTGCAGAGATTTCGCTTCCTATCTTTCTCACAGTTATTTCTCGTGAACTAGGAAGATAAAACGATTTGACGATTAAGATACCATAACTCTTCTTATTTACCACCTGTACCTTCTCGGCTCCCAGGTAGATTTCAAACTTATCAGGGAGCCTTGTAAGGAAAGTACGATTCAGCTCAATCTGGTTTTTTGTCCATCTGCCCCGTACCATCTGCATGTTAAACGCTTATGAAGTAGGTAACTGAAAGTGTGCTTGTAGATCCCGGATGACCCTCGAAAGTAATGGTGACATCCTCGCCTATCGGCCCTCTCAGGGGGCTGTTGAAGTACCGGCTGATGAAAGGATCGGTTTCTGTGAACTCCTGCCAGAGCACAGTTCCACCTTCAGACTCGATGGTGAGGAGTTTCCCTGGGTCGGCAGAAGGTGCGTTTGCTGCCCAGATTTGCGTAATGTGGACTCTGGCTCCAGGAGCGCCAACGGGGATGGTGATCACGGAGTTTTCGCCGACCTCACTGGTGACTGAGATGCCGTCGCTAGGTGGGCAGCATTTCACTTTAATACCCAAAGCTTTCTACCTCCTTTCAAAGCTAAAATATGCCCGAAGGAAAGTTTTGCTGCGGGTAGATAGGTTCAACTCAAATGTAGGTTACTTGGGGTTTTTAGCACAGGCAAAAACTCTCCTAAGTCTTGCTCAAAGTGGTGATCATCCTGCAAGGACCTTGGAGTAGACCTCCAAGGTGCGCTCAACCATTTGATCAAGGGAGTAAAACCTTTCCACAAGGGACCTGGCTGCACTACGGCACTTTTTAAAGAACTTAGGTTTTTTTAAGAGGAGAAGGTCCTTCAAGATTGCATCTCTGCTGGGCACATCTCCCGTTATACCGCTTAGATCAAGGTTTTCCGGGGATACTTCAGCGGTGGTGATTAGACCGTAGTAGTTCTCTCCCAAAACGCCACAGGCAAGCCCGAGAGCCATTCCTTCCCTGATGGTCCTGCCGCAGGCAAAAAGCACGTCAACCTGCTGCATGATTGGCAAAAGTTCTTCCTGCCACCCCACAAAAACGGCGTTTCTCCCCAGCGGAACCTCTCTATCTGAAGCCACAAGAAGTAGTAAGCCTGCTTTCTGAACCGCAGCTGCCAAAGCTTCGAGCCCAGGCACTTTTTTCTCGGTGAGCCTTCCGGCATAGAGCACTATGAGGGGTTTGCTCGGCGCTTTGTCTGGAGGGGGCTTATACTTTTCAAGATCAACTCCATTTGTGATCAGCACCGTCTTTTCCTGGAGCTCATCTGGGAGGCCTTCTTTGGTCCTTCTGCCAACTGCGATCAGAGCGTTGGCTTTTTCAAGCCTCTGATCTGCCCTTATGCCAAGTCCGTGAATGGTAAAAACCACAGGGACGCCGTAGATCTCCTTCCAGCGCACCGCTAAAGCGTAAGTCCAGGAGGAATGAGCGTGGACAATATCCACATTAGGGAGAAGTGTCTTTGCATCAGATCTTGTGAACACCGGAATCCCGTTTTCCGCCATGATTTTGCGAAACTCTTTGGCAAGGCGTGGATAGGCCTTCTCGCCGATAAGCATAAATGAAACCTTTACACCCTTGCGTTTAAGTCCAACTGCAAGCTCTATGGTGTGTGTGGTCTGTCCTCCCTGAAAGAGAATGTTAACCAGTAAAACATGCATAACCAGCACCTCTCTAAAGGCTATGCAATCCTTTTCCGGGAGTGTATGGCTCTGAGGTCTTCTTCCGATGTATTAGAGCCCCGAAATTGAGCCAAACTATTTTTACAGCCGCACTTATACTTGAGCGATCTGCTGCAAAACCTCGTCACACTCCACTGGTGTGCATATCAGGTTACATAGATTTACCACTGTCTTTGGCTGGTATGTTTTTTCTAGGGATGCTAAAACTAAAAACAAAGCACTCCATCAGAAAGGAAGACTCCTCAAATGAAAGCGACAGGTATCGTGCGTAGAATAGATGACCTGGGCAGAGTCGTCGTACCTAAAGAGCTCCGGGATTCACTGAAGATTACCGAAGGCGACACCATTGAAATATTCACCGCAGAAGACGGCGAGATAGTTCTTAAGAAATACTCTCCGATGGCTGAGCTCAGCGACGTGATGACCAGTTACGCACAGACGCTGAGCAGTGCCGCCGGAGCCAGTGTGATCATTACCGATAAAGACACCGTTGTGGCTACCAGCAATGTGGATATGGATATCAATCAGAGGCCTGTCGGTGACCGGGTCAAGCAGGTCTTTGACGAACGGAGAACCATCGCATTCAAGAGCAACGCGCCCAGCGAAGTAGTAGACTATCCCGAATTCGATAATTTCAAATCAAGAAACTTCATTGTGACTCCGGTAATCTCTCCAGCAGGAGATTTTCTCGGCACGGTTATCCTTGCCTCTGAAAGCGAACTCTCCGATTTTGAATCGAAAATCGCCGAAACCGCTGCTAGCTTTATCGCCAAACAAGTTGAAGTGGACTAAACCCAAAAACAAAGAGCAGGCGCTTTGAGCTTTAACTTTGACAGACCGTTGACCTAGTGAACTGTCTGTCTTAAAAAAGCAAATCGCTGCCTGCTCGTTTTTTTAGGTTGCAATCGGTTTCGGTTTAGCTCTCCACCCTACTTCTGCCAGGGTAATACTGCCTTCGCTTTAAAAATGCCCTTTTTCAAAGCCTCCATGTGCCTGTCCTTCACCGAATGGAGGGCAAACAGCACCGTGCCAGGCGCTGCTTTGGAGACTGCATAGATCTGCCTTGCAAGCTCCAACGGAGAAAAACCCATGAAAGGTCCAAGGCCGGTGTAGACCGGGATCTGGGGATTGAGGTCTTTGGCAAACTCCGTCATCTTAACTACGTACTCAGTATCGGTGGAGTAGATCATAGGTGCCAGGTAGTCCAGCAGTCCTTCTTCCAGCCAAAGGGCCCAGTTCTGCCCTTTGCTTGCCCTTGCGTGCTCGAGCTCTGGGAAAATCGCTGTAGACAGCAAAACACCTGGAAACTCTTTTCTTGCCCGGCGGACAAAGCGGGTGATGTTGTCTTCACGAAACTTCAGCCACAGAGCCCACTCCTGGCTGTCTTTGGTAAGTTCCAGAGCATCGAGACCGGTCTTTTCTTTGAAAACCTTCACTGCACTGTCGCTGAAGCTGAAAGCCTCATTGAAACAGGCAGTCTCGCCGTAGCGGATGTAGTCCAAGTGCAAGGCTGAAAACCCGTAGGTGTGCAAAAGCTCTTTGAACAGGGAGATCAAGAAGTCATGGACTTCGTCAAGAGCCGGCTCCAGCCAATAGAAGCCCCGCTCCACGTTGGACTGGAGTTTGCCGTCTCGCCTTTTCCCAAGCCACTCTGGGTGGAGATCGGCCACAGACCCCTTCTCACCGAAGCCTGCAAAGAAGCAATGCACCCACGGATGGATCTCAATCCCCGCCTTATTGCACTCTTCCTGCCACACGGCTAGTGGATCCCAGCCCTCATACTGAGGCATCTGGGTGGCAAACTTTGACGGGTAGATGGTATAGCCGTGGTAGTAGACTTCTAGAAGCAGCAGGTTGAAGCCGCTGTCCTGCAGCCTCTTCACCGTTTTCCTGATCTCGTTTGGGGTTTTTTCCGTCTGTTCGTGCCAAATACCCCGTACCTCTACGGTTCTGGACGGCAGACTCTTCAGATACAGGTCTTCGATCTCTGATCTTGTGGTTGGAGCAGCGCTCGAGCTGGAAAGAATCCCCTCTTCTGCCATCTTCTCCGCTAAGATCCTTGCTCCGTCTCTTTCAGTCGTCTCATCGGTTAAGACCTTGATCTCGTCGTTTTCCAGGTACACTCTCGATCCGTACCAGAGGTTCTCCTGCAGCCAATTCTGGGCCTCTCCGTGTCCGGAGACCACAAACCCGTCTTCAGGTATGCGGCTGTTGTTTGAACCAAACTCAGTCACTATGCCACCTGCCACCACAAACTCGGTACCGTATGGGTTGGTCCCGGTAGTAGGTTTACCGTAGTCTCTGGTGTAGACCACCAGCTGATCGGTACCTCTCCCTCCTGGATATGCTGTTTCAGTAGGATTGATTATCACTCTTCTCGTCTGCATGTCAGTTCCTCCACATTCATCAATTCCCTTCGATTATACCAGACTCTACCTGTACTAAGCCCCTCCAAAGCACAAAAAAACTCCCCAAGATAGGCAGCGGACCAGTGTCCGCTGCTATCTACGGGGAGCGCAGAAAACTTAGTCGTTGAACGTTATTTCCTCTTTAACCCTTAAGGCGTGTTTGAGAACCTCATCCATGTGCCCTACAGGGATCACCGTAAGTCCCTTAAGGATCTCTTTGGGCACTTCTTTGAGATCCCGCTCATTGGCTTTGGGAATCAAGACCGTCTTGATACCGGCCCTCTGTGCTCCGAGAAGTTTCTCCTTGAGTCCTCCAATAGGCAGGACCCTGCCTCTGAGGGTAATCTCTCCGGTCATAGCAACATCCCAGCGTACGGGCTTGCAGCTGAGGGCTGATACCAAAGCCGTCGCCATGGTGATGCCCGCGGAAGGACCTTCTTTGGGAACTGCACCTTCAGGTACGTGGATGTGGATGTCCTTGTGGTCGTGGAAGTCGGGGTCGATACCCAGATCTTCTGCTCTGTAGCGGGTGTAGCTGAGAGCCGCTTGAGCCGACTCTTTCATGACGTCGCCTAGCTTACCGGTGAGGGTTAAACCGCCCTTTCCAGGGACTACGCTAACCTCAATAGAGACGATGTCTCCTCCCACAGGAGTCCACACAAGGCCTGTGGCAACTCCCACTTTGTCTTCAGTCTCGGCTATGCCGAAAGTGTAGGAAGGTACGCCCAGGTACTTCTCCAAGTTGTTTTTCGTGATCCTGATGGGTTTTTCTCTACCTGCAACGATTTCTTTTGCAGCCTTGCGGTAGAGACTAGCTAGAGTCCTCTCTAAGTTCCTCACGCCGGCCTCTTTGGTGTACTCGCGAATGATGGCAAGTACCGTCGTTTGCGAGATCTCCACGTCGCCTTCTTTTAGTCCGTGGGCCTCTAGTTGCTTGGGCATCAGGTGGCGGAGAGCGATCTGCATCTTCTCCACCTCAGTGTAGCCCGGAACTTCGATAACTTCCATACGGTCTAGAAGTGGTTGCGGTATATCCATGGCGTTGTTCGCCGTAGTGATGAACATTACTCGCGAAAGATCGAAAGGCACCTCCAGGAAATGATCCTGGAAAGCGTTGTTCTGTTCTGGGTCTAGGACCTCAAGGAGGGCTGAAGCCGGATCTCCTCTAAAGTCCGAGGACATCTTGTCTACTTCGTCCAGAAGAATCACAGGATTCTTAGACTTTGCATCGCGCATGGACTGGATGATCTTGCCGGGTAGAGCTCCTACATAGGTCCGCCTGTGGCCTCTAATCTCGGCCTCATCGCGAACTCCACCTAACGAAAAGCGCACAAACTTGCGGTTTAGGGCTCTTGCCACCGACTTTGCCAGCGAAGTTTTACCTACTCCAGGTGGCCCCACTAGGCACAGGATTGGACCCTTCATGCTCTTGGTCAGTTTTTTCACCGCCAAAAACTCCAGGATTCTTTCCTTAACCTTTTCCAGACCGTAATGGTCTGCATCAAGGATACTCTCTGCTTTGATAATATCTATATTATCTTTGGTCTCGGTTTTCCAAGGCAAAGCAATTATCCAATCCAGGTAGTTGCGCACAACTACAGCTTCGGCGGTTCCAGGCGGCATCTTCTCCAGCCTGGAGACTTCCTTCAAGGCCTTTTCCTTGGTATCCGGACTTAGGCCTAACTTCTCGATCTTCTGCCTGTACTCCTCAAGTTCTTCGTACTTGTCTTCGTCTTCGCCGAGCTCCTGCCTAATGGCTTTGAGCTGCTCTCTGAGGTAGTAGTCTCTTTGGCTCTTGTCCATTTGCCGACGTACGCGGGTGGAGATGTTCTTTTCCAGTTCGAGAATCTCCAGCTCTTTGGAGAGAAGAACGTTAAGAAGTTCTAGGCGCTCCTTGACGTCAAAGGTCTCCAAGATCTGCTGCTTATCCTCTACCCTGATTAAAAGCTGCGATGCGATGTTGTCGGCAAGCTTTCCCGGTTCGGAGATCTCATCCAGGGACGCAACTACTTCTAGAGGAAGTTTCTTAGAAAGCTTCACGTACTTTTCAAAGAGCGACGAAGCACTCCGCATGAGGGCTTCTGTCTCCCTGTCCAGCTTCTCGTCAACGGTCAGGATTTCGATGTTGGCAGTGTAGTACGGATCGCTCTGAACGAGACTGAGAATTCGCACTCTACTGATACCCTCTACCAAAATCCGAATGTGACCTTCGGGAAGCTTCAAAAGCTGCTTAATCTCTACCAAGGTCCCAATTTCGTAAATGTCATCTATCTCAGGCTCTTTCACCCTGGCTTCTTTTTGGGCTGCAAGTATCATCATCCTGTCAGAAACCATCGCTTGCTCTAAAGCATTGATGGATCTTTCGCGACCCACTTCAAGTGGAGTCACCATGCCAGGGTAAACCAGCATTCCTCGAAGTGGCATTAACGGCCATTCTTCCCTTAAGGAGGTAATAGGCTTTTGGCTATCTTCGAGATTTCTGGAATGCATATCTTTTTCCATATAACAGCCACCTCCATTTCTTAACTCTACATTACCCGTTTACTTTGCTGACCAAACTTCCTGCAGATGCGAAAAGCAGCGCTCGGCTGCGAAATACTTCTTCGAGCATCTCTTCTACTTTCGCAACAGGAACTACCTTCAGCGGAAGGCCTTCGAAGTAGTCTTTGTAGTTGGCTTTGGGAATGAAGACCTTCTTCACACCTGCCCTGACCGCTGCATCGATCTTGGCAGGCACCCCTCCCACAGGACGGACCATGCCTCTCACGCTGACCTCGCCGGTGAAGGCATAGTCGTTTGGAACCGGTTCGTTCTTGATGGCAGAGTACAGTAGAGCTGCAAGCGCTAGCCCTGCCGACGGACCGTCTACAGGAATTCCCCCTGGGAAGTTAACGTGAATGTGGTAACTTGATAGGTCTTCCCCGATAATATACCCTAAAACGGTCATGACGTTTTCCAGCGAGGAGCGCACAAGGCTCTTGCGCCTGAGCTTCTGCCCGTAACCCTGTCCGATCTCTTCTTCTTCGACGATTCCGGTTACAACCAACTTACCTGTGCCGTTTGCCAGGTAGAAGGCCTTGGCTTCGATGTCCATCACAGAGCCCAGGTGCGGCCCGTACACTGCCAGACCGTTTACAGCGCCGACGATTCGTTCTGAAGACGCCTTTACCAGCGGCCTTGGCACGTAGTGGCCTGATGTGACTACCCACTCCACGTCTTCTTTCCTGATTCTGTCTTTACCCTCGCTGAAGGCAAGGCCTTCGGCGATCTGCACCATGTTCACCGCATCTCGCCCGGAGTAGGCGTGCTGCGTAATGACATCGATCACTTCGGGATCGTACTTTGCGCCGATCTTCTTCAGGGCGCCTTCGGCGATTCTTGCGATCTCGTCTTCGGTGAGAGCTCTGAAGAAGATCTCCGTGCACCTTGAACGGAGAGCCGGCGGTATCTCCTCAGGACTTCTGGTGGTTGCGCCCACCAGGCGGAAATCTGCAGGAAGCCCGTTTTGGAAGATATCGTGAATGTGTTCGGGGATGTTCTTGTTATCTGGAGAGTAGTAAGCGCTTTCAAAGAACACCCTCCGGTCTTCTAAAACTTTCAGGAGTCTGTTCATCTGAATGGGATGCAGCTCGCCTATCTCATCTAAAAACAAGATGCCGCCGTGGGCTTTGGTCACAGCGCCCGGCTTTGGCTGGGGGACACCTGCCACCCCGAGGGGGCCGGCTCCCTGATAGATGGGATCGTGCACCGAACCCATAAGGGGATCGGCGATGCCCCGATCGTCGAATCTAGCTGTAGTCGCATCTATCTCAACAAAGGCTGCATCCGGCAAAAACGGCGTGCCTTTTGAGTGTTTGGCTTCTTCCAGAACAACTCTTGCTGCTGCAGTTTTGCCAACTCCCGGAGGACCGTAGATGATAACGTGCTGGGGATTTGGTCCGAAGAGAGCAGCGCGAAGGGCTCTGAGTCCGTCTTCCTGACCAACCAGCTCTCTGAAGTTGGCAGGCCTCGTTTTTTCTGCTAGAGGTTCCGAGAGCGATATGGATCTGAGCCGCAGCAGCTTGTCCATCTCTTTCTGGCTCTCTTTTTCCACTGCGGTCTTGCTTCCCTGCTGGGCTTTTAAGAGATTCCAGAAGTAGATTCCGACAATAATCGAAAAAATCATACTCAGTATGACTAGAAACTGCACAAAGGCATTCATCGGCAGACCTCCTAAAACTTACTGCGTTGTTAGTATATCCATGCCTCATGCCTTTAACCTTTCCTTCGCAAAGAAAAAGAACTCCCTAAATCGGGAGTTCTCAGATTTGCTTTTTATGCAGTCTCTTCTTTTTGACTCTTGGAAACCAGCGGCCTTACACCTTCGTTCACCACTTCTTTGGTTATCCGCACCGACTTGATGTCAGGATCCGATGGAATCTCAAACATCAAATCCAGCATGAGCTCTTCCAAAATGGCGCGGAGACCGCGAGCCCCGGTCTTTCTTTCAATAGCCTTTCGGGCTATAGCGGTAAGGGCTTCGTCGTCGAAGGTCAGCTTCACGTTATCCATTTCCAGGAGCTTCTGGTACTGCTTGACAAGGGCGTTCTTAGGCTCCCTCAAAATTCTGACCAACGCCTCTTCATCAAGAGCATCCAGCGAGCAGAGAATTGGCACTCTGCCCACGAACTCCGGAATCAGACCGTATTTCAGGAGATCTTCAGGCATAACCTGCGTGAAGATCTCGCCGATAGATTTCTCTCCTGTGGCTTTGATGGTGCCGCCAAACCCGAGACCGCGCTTGCCAATGCGGCGCTCGATGATCTTCTCCAAGCCGTCAAATGCTCCCCCGCAGATGAACAGGATGTTGGTGGTATCGATCTGGATGAACTCCTGGTGCGGGTGCTTTCTACCTCCTTGAGGAGGCACATTGGCTACAGTACCTTCCAAAATCTTCAGGAGTGCCTGTTGGACTCCCTCTCCCGATACGTCTCTGGTTATGGAAGGATTGTCTGACTTGCGCGAGATCTTGTCGATCTCATCGATATAGACAATGCCGCGCTCGGCCCGTTCCACATCGTAGTCTGCTGCCTGGATCAGCCTAAGCAGGATGTTTTCCACGTCTTCACCGACGTATCCCGCTTCGGTGAGCGTCGTTGCGTCAGCGATGGCAAAGGGCACGTTGAGGATCTTTGCCAGAGTCTGCGCCAGCAGCGTCTTACCGGAACCGGTAGGCCCGAGCAGGAGAATGTTGCTCTTTTGGAGTTCCACATCGTCGCTCTTCGAGCTGCGGGTAATCCTCTTGTAGTGGTTGTAAACCGCTACAGAAAGAATCCGCTTGGCCTCTTCCTGACCGATGACGTACTCATCAAGAATTTCCTTGATTTCTTTGGGTTTGGGGATGGACTGCAGAGTCTCGTCCAGTCCGTCGGCAAACTCTTCTTCTATAATCTCATTGCACAGCTCAATACAGTCGGTACAGATATACACACCTGGACCGGCAATGAGCTTTTTAACGTGTTCCTGCGTCTTGCCGCAGAAGGAACACTTCAGCTGATTTCTATCGTCACTGTACTTGGGCATTTGTGATCACCCCACTGTCTCCAGTTTTGGTGACAATCTATGATAGCTCTTTAGGATCTACCACCTGTTCTTCTATTATAGCATTATCCACTAAAAACTGGAGAGTCTTTTCAGTCTCGATCTCAGAGCGCAGGCTGCCGAGCTGACCGCTCTTTTCATAGTACTCGCGGAGCTGCTCTTTGGTCATCTGGAACTGTTCAGCCAGTTCTTCGATCCTGGCATCGAGTTCCTCGTCGGATACTTCGATACCTTCTTTCAGAGCGATTTCCTTCAGAAGGAAGTAGTTCTTCACCTGATGGAGGGCTCTAGGTTTGAAATTCTCCTTGAGAGCCTCTTCGTCCTGTTCGGTACGCTGTAAATAGAATTCCCAACTGATCCCCTGATATGCAAGATTGGTCTTCATCTCCTCGAGGAGCTGTTGGGCTTGCATATCTACCATTGATGGAGGTGGATCGAAACTTGTGGCTTCGAGCAGTTTCGCCAGAATCTCGTCTTCGAGCTTATTCCGAGAGATCCGTTCGAAATTCTCGTCCAAATCTTTCTTAATCTGCTCTCTGTATTCTGCAAGAGTTTCTTTGTCGCTGACGTCTTTGGCAAACTCGTCGTCTAGCTCTGGAAGAACCTCTTTCTTGATTTCGTTAACCTTTACTTCAAATACGGTTTCTTTGCCCTGGAGGGCTTCCATATGGTAGTCTTCAGGGAAGGTCACAGTGATTTCGGACTTCTCACCTAGCTTTTTCCCCACCATCTGCTCTTCGAAACCGGGAATGAATGTACCACTTCCGATCTTTAAAGCGTAGTTCTCTGCTGCACCGCCTTCAAACGGCTCGCCGTCTACAAAACCTTTGAAGTCGAAAATAATGTGATCGCCTTCTTCAACAGTGTCGCGATCTTCTACTGCAACCAACTGACTGTGGCGCTTCTGCATCTGAGCAAGCACTTCATCTACTTCGGCATCGGTCGCTTTTGCCACTTTTTTGGTGACATTGATTCCTTTGTACTCGGGAAGCTCGATGTCGGGAAGAACATCAACGATGATGTTGTATATGAAGTCTTTGCCGCTTTCCAGTTGTTCCACGTCATACACAGGCTCGGAAAAAACTTTAACGCCACTCTCTTGAATGGCCTGCATGTAGGTGTGGCTGACGGCATGTGATGCTGCTTCGCTGAGCACATAGCCTTCGCCAAGCCTGGATAAGATAATCTGCTTGGGTGCTTTGCCTTTTCTAAATCCGGGAACGTTTACTTCTTTTGCCAGTTCTTTTAGAGCTTCATCGATGTAGCTTTTGAACTCGTCTACAGGGACTGTTACTTTGAGGGTAGCCCTGCCCCCTTCTGTTTTAACTAGTTCGCTTTTCAAAACTAAATCCTCCCTTGAAACATGCCATGTACTGCTTAATCCGGGAAATCTTACGCCTTTATATCTAAAAAAAATACTCGGTAGTAGCCGAGAGCATTAACGATTTTATGGTGCGGACGGAGGGAGTTGAACCCTCACGGAAAGTATCCACTAGATCCTAAGTCTAGCGCGTCTGCCAATTCCGCCACGTCCGCATTGTTTACCTGTTTCGTCAACATAGTGATTATAAACTACAAACTCAGAAGAGGTCAAGGGTCTAAAGCAAAAAGATCAACGAAACGGCATTTGGTGTCTTGTCAGGAGTTCTTTCAGCAGGCGAGCTGCGCGGACTGCGCCGCCTGCGTAGTGGTTGTTGAAGGCAACATAGTTCTCCTTGAAGCTCTGCTCCAAGAACCTCAGACGGGGCAGCCACTCGGAAAGTTCATCGGGTGTGTACTCGTAAGTGTAGCGCTCGTGACCTTCCTGACTGTTCCACCACTTCTGGTAGTTTCTCCCGTGAAACCTTACATACCCCACCTGTCCTGTGTCCAAAACCACAGGAGGCAGCAGTCCCGGGAGAGCCGGCTCGTCAACTGCAGCTATGCTGAGCTGGGCCTCCTTCAAGAAACTCAGCGCTTCTCCGGTGATCCAGCTTTTGTGCCTGAACTCGAAGGTAACCTTGTAGTCTTGAAAAAACTCTGCAAGGCGTAGAATGTGATCTTTTGATTCATCTGTGAACTTAAAGCTGTATGGGAACTGAGCCAGGAGCAGCACTAACTTGTCTCCAAGGGCTGGCAGAGCTTTTCTGAAGTCTTTATTAAAGCCGTTATCGTGAGTGAAGGTTTGGTGGATCTTTAAGGCAAACTTGAAATCATCGGGAACGTTTTTTGCCATACCCTCAAGACTTCTTGCTTCGGGCACCCGGTAGAAGGTGTAGTTCACTTCTAAGAAATTGAACTCCTGACTGTAGAACTTCAGCTGATCGGCGCTCTTCATCGCTTTCGGGTAAAAATTACCAGTCCAGTCTTTGTAGGAGTATCCCGATGTGCCTATATAGATCATTGCCCTCTCTCCATTTTATGATAGGGGGGACATGCCCCCCTATCCATTCAGCTTGTAAGCTGCTTGCCCAAAAACCCGGCAGCAGTCTGCACTAAACGACTCTCCAGAGAGCCGATTTTACTATCGTCTTTAGAAAAAACCACGATAAAACCTGCACTGATACCATCTGCTTTAATCATTGAAACTGCAGCTGATTCTCCATAGACGCCCTCGACAATCTGGGTTTTCTGATTGACCACAGCCGCTCCTTCGCTGTCTCTAGCAAGCCTGATCAGGTCTTGAGAAAGCTCCTTTCCCAAGTAGGTCTTCTTCGGCCCGCCGGCAACGGCAACTATCTCGTGGTCGTCGGCGATCAAAGCTGTGTAACCAGTGGACTCGTAAAGGGAGTCTGCATATTCCTGAGCAAAGTACTCCACGTCAGCAACAGGGGAGTACTTCTTTAATATTACTTCTCCATCGCGGTCTACGAATATCTCCAAGGGGTCGCCTTCCCGAATGCGCAAAGTTCTACGAATTTCCTTAGGTATAACTACTCTACCTAGGTCGTCTATCCTACGCACAATCCCTGTAGCTTTCACGCGCAATCCCTCCTTCACTCCTAGTTTCTCTAGAAGTGAGGGAGTTTATGAAAGAAAAATCATATTTATCTGCCCTTGGGTTTTTCTCAGATGTTAATCTTAATGATCTCGGCGTTATCCTTCAAAGTTTGAATCAGGTCCGCGCTGTAGAGGTCCACCAGATAGTCGATGTAGGCCTGTCTGACCTGGTCTTTAATCTCGCTGTAATCTGGGTTTGATGCTGGGCGGATATCCTCTACATACACTAGATGCCAACCGTATTCGCTTCTCATCGGTGCCGAGAAGGTTCCCTTACCGAGCTGGAACGCGGTTTCGGTTACGCCCAGCCACTCATCATCGCGGGTGAGATAGCCGATTAAGCCGCCTTCCTTGTTCGTACTAGGATCAAGGGAATACCGTTCGGCAACTGTACCAAAATCCTCGCCTCTGAGAAGATCCGCATAGGCTTTCTTCGCTTCGGACTCATCGATGGTGAAAATGTGGCGCACTAAACGGAACTCAGGCGTCTGGAAAAGATCTTTGTTGTTTTCGTAATAGGCAACAACTTCGGTTTCGGGAATGTCGCTGATGTAAAAGAGAATGATCTTTTCAATGGTGAGGTTGTGTCTAATGCTGTCTCTAAGATCAGCTTCGGAGATGCTGTAATCTGTGAGGAATTTCCTGTAGAGGTCCTCTCCTCCGAGGGAGTCTTTGATCTCCTGAAGTCTTCTGGTGACATCGTTTTCAGTAACCTGAACTCCGAGTTTCTTGGCCTCCTGCTCAATGAGGACCTGCTCGACGATGGTGTTGAGCTGTGCTTCCCTGTTTCTGGTCAAAAGACGGTCGAGCAAATCGTCTTTAGTAATCTTATCCTGACCGACAACTGCCACGACTTCAGGTTGGGACTCCTCCCACCACAGGTAGCCGAGGACGATGTTGCCTGCTACAGAGATGACTAATAAGGTGACTAAAATAGCAATTACTACTTTTCTGGACATAGCTACTCTCCCTTCCCACGCTTTCTCTCTTCGTTTAAGTTCGACTCGTGGACCTTTAATACCTTTGGTGCTTGCTTTGCTAATTCTTCTCTAAGCCTTGTATTTTACCTAGCTTCGGAAAAACCTACTAATTTTTTCGATTTATCTTTTACCGAGCGTATACCTGGCGTCTAAAACCACAGACTAAAGATTTAGACTGACAGTAAGGTGTTTTACTGCATTCCACCTTGCAACTTACGCCAGTGCCCATAGCAATCCTCCATGAAAACAGTGTTTAGTAAAACTTCATAGATAGTGCTTCTTTTTTGTCGCTAACAACCTCCAGAGAGTTCGAAATCATCCCGTTCTTTTTCCACAATACTTTTGCCTATCTTTATGCTGAGCAAGCAGGTTTTTACAACTTTTTGCTGAAAATTTAACGTGCGAAACAGATTTCCAATTGGTAATGAGAGGAGAGATAACATGAGGAAACTTTTTCGTTCCGTACTGCTGGGCATGATTCTCTGTCTTTTTGGTGTCGCTGTTCTGGCATCTGCAGATGCCATTGAGGCATTTGAAGGAACTTGGACCATCGGAGAAGATGCGATCGTCTCGCAAATCGACGACAACCCCGAGATCGATTTCAGTTCCGCTTATTTCGTAGAGCCAAGAAGCAGCTTCTACTTTGAAACCGATTTCACGATTTTGGAAAGCAAGAATCTCAGCAGATGGTTTGGTATTTCCTACCGCGTAAGCGAAGACAAATCCCTTTCGCACATGATTCGTGTCAAGCAGAACGCTACACTGGGCAACGGTATTGAGCTCACCTTCCTAACAGAAGAAGGAAGATGGAGAAGACAGCGTACCGTCGCTGGCGACAGCGTTCTGGAGCTGAACCGGAAATACAATCTGAAAGTTGCTGTATCTGAAGATTATGTCATCGCCCTACTTGACGATCAAGCGCTTATCGTAACCAAGAGCCCCACCAGCATTGGTGAAGGTCTTGTCGGTCTGCACACAAACGGCATGACCGTGAAGTTTGAAAACACTGTCATTCGCGACTATGTCAAAGAAGAGATGGCCTACTTCGAAGAGTGGGCAAACTGGCAAGCAGGCCGCGACCGCGCTGCAGCCCATCAAACAATTCCAATTATCGTTGCACATAGAGGCAACTCCTCTGAGGCACCAGAAAACACCATGGCGGCAGTTAAGTCGGCCATTGCCGTTGGAGCAGACGGTGTTGAAGTCGACGTTTATCGCACCTTAGACGGTGAGCTGGTCCTCCTCCACGACGGAACCTTAGAACGCACAACTAATGGCACTGGCCACGTAAACAACAGAACTTGGGACTACATCAAGACTCTTGATGCCGGTTCCTGGTTCTCGAAAGAGTTCAAGGGCGAACCTATTCCTCGCTTGGAAGACGTACTCCTCGAGTGCAAGGATAAGGTCCTCCTCGTTATCGAACTTAAGCAAGCAGGCATCGAAAGAGATGTCTTGAGGTTGGTTGAGGAAACGGGAATGAAGGATCAGGTAGTGATTATCGCTTTCGGTGCTAACCTCCTGTCCAACATCTACTATATGGATTCGAGCATTCCAACATCTGTTCTTTCCTACACCACGACCACCATTAATGATGTAGTTGCTTTAGCAGCCCAAGCTAAAACGCGTTCTGTCGACTTGAACTACGGTGTCATTAACAAAGAAATGGCAACCTGGTTGATCAGCCGTGGTTACTCCCTCTGGGCTTGGACTGTGAACAACGTGAACGACATGCAGAGAATGGTAGACATGGGCGTTTCGGTCATCACAACCGACAGACCAAGAGATGCCCTGAACTACTTCAGACCAATGAACTAAGTAAATAGTTTCATACTAAGAAAAATGCTGGGCGTGTCCGCCCAGCATTTTTGCGCACTCGTACTCGTATCCACGCCCCCGTGTAGGGGGCTACGCAAGCGCTTGAGACGATCAGCGGACTGTTCAAAGTTTCAATCCACGCCCCCGTGTAGGGGGCTACCTTCTGCACCACCGAGTACGAGGAGCTCACAAGCGTTTCAATCCACGCCCCCGTGTAGGGGGCTACATGATCATAATGTTATATATGGTTTTATCCTTCCTCCTCCTCCTCCCTTAATGAAATTAACCTCATTT
>CZCB01001440.1_pt1 | contig 41279 bp, 45 predicted proteins | sample 591991 | NCBI WGS metagenome assembly CZCB01 (sample SAMEA3556809, study PRJEB10932) | anaerobic digester metagenome
CTATTTTAGCCTTTATAAGCATTAACATCTATATACTCTATAATTAATTCTTTTTTTATTCGGCTAACCTTAAGCCTAATTTTTTTGCAAATAAATATGCTTCTTTATATTCCCTGGGACTTAATCTTCGGGAAATCTCTTTATATTTAAAAGCCTCATGATGTGGATAATACTGGTTCATTAAATTCACCAGACAATCCGGTGATAATTGATTTTTTATAAATCTAAGTATCTCTTTTGTGTCTTCAATTCCTCCCGGCATCATTAAATGTCTGATAATCAAACCACGGTAAGCTATTTTTCGCTCATCTAATTTTAGTCCTCCAACCTGCCTATCCATTTCTTTTAAAGCAGATTTTACTCTCTGAGGGTAATCTTTAACTCGCGAGTACTTTTGTCCTAATTCTGGCAAATGGTATTTAAAATCCGGCATGTAAATATCAATTACACCTTCTAAAAGTTTGAGTGTTTCGATTTTTTCATAACCACCACAATTATATACTAAAGGAAGTTTTAAACCTTTCCGAACTGCTATAAATAATGCTTCTAAAATATTGGGGACAAAATGGCTTGGAGTAACCAGGTTAATATTATGACAATGATAATATTCCTGAAGCTTTAGCATAATTTCTGCTAAAGCTTCATTAGAAATAATTTCTCCTTCTCCACCAAAACTCAGTTCACAATTTTGGCAAAAAACACATCGCATATTACAATAACCGAAAAAGATTGTTCCACTTCCATGGGTCCCCACTAGGGGTGTTTCCTCTCCAAAATGAGGCCCAAAACTGGAAACTACCACTTTTTCCGTAGCCCGGCAAAAACCAAACTTTTCTCGTCTATTAATTCCACATTCATGAGGACATAAATTACATTCCTTAAAATGGCTTTGGGCAGCCACAACCTTTTCCTTTAATTTATCAATTGATAATTGAAGATAAAGTGGTTGATAATTAGTTTGCATATCACCCACGCTCACTAACCGAAATATTTATTCTTATTGTATATTACTATTTTCCTTTTTTTCTTCCCACAGTCGCATACGTTCTTCAAAACTCACTTCCTTGTGGATTTGGTGCAACATCCATTGATAACCGAAAATATCTGTAAAGGCAGCATTTGATACTCCAAAATCAGGTATTTCAGTTACCGGTTGTACTTCTATGCAGCCAGCATTAATTGCCTTTATAAAAGTTTCTTTAATATCCGAAACTAGGATATTAAACCAAATAGTATTAGGTTTTTCCGGGGTTGGTGCCTTCAGCCCAAATTGGGAGTTTTCGTCAAGGAGGTGAAAACGTACTCCGTATAAGGTAAAAATGACTTCATTTTCACCTTTAGGTAAATTTGTAACCTCAACACGCTCTATATTATTAAATATTTTTTCGTATAATTCCAAGGCTCTCAAACTATCTGTAACAACCATATCAATTTCTACTCCAGTCAACTAAAACGCTCCTTTTTATTAATTTAGCTATTTTCTGCATCTTTTTAATATACTAGACTTAGTATAACCCAAATTTAACACTTTTCTAGTTATTCTCATAAAAAACACACCCCATAGGTGTGTTAATCAAATAACTCATCCAGCAAAATTTGAATTTTTTCTTGCCGTTTCTTCGTTTCATCCCTATCTACCGTAACAGAGATTTTTATTATATCTCCCTCTCGGGTGCCGGCGGGAAGTAATTCTTTAGGAAGATTAAATGTTTTATCACCAAATTTTATGACAGACCAATCTCCTTCAAAGCGGTCAATTACCAGCATAAACTCACCTCTAATTATATTCAGTTACTAATTTTCCCCGGTTATCATAAAGTGCCGCCGAATCACCATCATTATTCCAGACGTAGTCTCTAGTCCACAATAGGGTGTCCGGGCCTGTTTGGGCATTTTTCCCCGATACTATTTTGATAGTTTTTCCCGGTTTTAAAACGGTACCTCTCGGAAAATTATAGACCTGAGCACCTTTAATACTTACCAACTTCCATCCTGATAAATCAATACTTTCATTGGTATTGTTTTTGAGTATTATTATCTCTTCTTCTAAATCTATGTTTTTAATCTCAATATTGTATTTTTCTTTTATTATATTATATTTTAGATTTTGAACTCCTTCTGGATTTTCTTTTTTGTATTTAAATCGTATTTGTGAACCATCACTAATAGCAATGATACTACCGTGTAAATCTGTCCTAAAGTAGATAATCTTATTTTCTATAAGCTTATCAATAGTTTCTTTATGAGGGTGACCATATGCATTATCTTTACCTACAGAAATAACTGCATACTTTGGAGAAACGGCCTTTAAAAACTCTTCAGTAGTTGAAGTAGAACTTCCATGATGTCCGACTTTAAGCAAGTCTGCTTTAAGTTCCAAAGAAGATTGCGATAACATCTCCAACTCAGATACTTCTTCAGCATCACCTGTAAATAAGAAGCTGTTCTCTCCATACACAAGTTTTAAGACGGCACTATAGTTATTTATTTCTTCATACTCAGCACTATTGGGGGCAATAAAAACCGCTGTTACTTCAGGCCCTACATCCAACGAAACCCCTGCTTTAGCCTGAAAAATTTTTAACCCTTTATTTTTAATAGCCAGTAAGACATCTTCATAAGTTTTGGTAGTATGATTTACTTTTGGTAAATATACTTTCCCAATTTCAAATGTATCAATAACTACATCCAACCCACCAATATGATCTTCGTGAGGATGCGTACCGATTACATGGTCGATTCTTTTAATACCCTCATTTTTAAGATAGTTAATAACCAAATCTCCATCCTGATTATTGCCGGCATCGATTAAGATAGACTGTTGATTAGGCAGTTTAATTAAAATACAGTCGGCTTGACCTACATCAAGAAAATGAACCTCCAACTCCCCGGTTGATGACTGACCAGGTTCTTCTATTGCCTGCGTTCCGTCGGTGGAAACTTCAAGGGAACATCCTGTTAATATATATAAAATAAATATGGAGAGGAATATAAATTTAATATATTTCCCCTGTGCAACATATTTGTTAAACACTGTTAATCATCCTTTACACTTTTTTAAATATAATATGATGGCAAATTGCTCATTTGCTTCATACAAAAAACACACCCTAAGGTGTATATACTCCCTAGCACAACCTTTATCTATGTGCATATTACCCAACAATCCTAGTTATCCCTGTAAAAATGAAAAGTCAGCCTGAAGCCCTCTTCCATAAATGCTAATGCCTGATACCTTTACCACTATTGCTACACAAAGGCTTCCAACATCTCCCCTTTTAGATTTATTTAAACAATTAATTATTTAATAGAGAAACTATTCAACATATATATGGAAATTCCTTTGGCAATGTTTTAATTATTTATCCGTCTAGGCTAAGCATTTTTTATTCTCAAAAATGTAATAACATAAAATAAAGGCTTTCAAAGTTCGCTAAAACATTGAAAGCCTTTCTATGGTTTAGCTCAACCGCACTATATGGCCCAAAATATTTTGTGTAATAAATCCACCGTTTTTGATTTTGCCATACATTCCACCAAAGGCAAAGTATCAATCTATTTCGGCACAATACCTGTTTTCACACAAAGAGCAATATCACTAAACATAACTATTCATTAATCAACTTTGATTCCACCAAGAGGTTCTCAATCGCCTGGATGGTTTCTGCATAAGTCAGATTCGATTTTGGTGAAAGAGTTGTGGCACTTGTCCCATTTAACACATGGGCAGACAGCACTCCTTTATTGGAGACAATTCCGGTCGTAATTTTATTGGGATCAACTCCTACCGGTATTTCTAATACCCTTTCTACATAAATGCTGAATTTACTTATTTCAACCTCCCCTGTTTTACCAAAGGATAATGATTTAAAAACGGTGCGGGTAAGTTGCTACCTTCATAAGGAAAATTTGCTGGTTTTGCTGGCTAAAGCTGCTTGCATTGGTGCCGCTTAAAGATACGCTCAGCGTTCCGGTAGGCTGGTTGCCGCTGTTGGTCACGGTAAGGGGATTCGAACCCCTGACCTCTTGACTGCCAGTCAAGCGCGCTCCCAACTGCGTTAAGTTTATTATCCAAAAACATCTTCTCTCTGTTTCCAATCCCATTTTTTTAAAAAACAAGCAAAGGAAGCCTATCCCTATATTCAATTTTAAGGAAGCCCTTCTCTATCATCCAATCAATGCGTTTGGTTATTTCCAGCAAGGTCAACTCCCTGTAGTATCCATAGACAGGACATTGATCAAATCCGTGCTCAAGTGCCTTTTTATCTTTGGAACCTTTAAGAATTTTGGCCCGGGTATCTGACTCTTGGTTTTTTCTTATTTATGTATATAACTTCTTTTAACTTTGTTTATTAATAATGAATGTATTTGTTATTTGCAATTCACCTGATTTAAATCTTCCAATCTTTCCTCAATAGCTATTATGTCATGCTTGTCCTTTGCAACCTTAAGTGCCTTATCATAAAATTCTTTGGCTTTCATCGGGTCTTTGATAAAATCATCTCCAAACCAATACATATCACCATATTCTATATAACTCCAAGGATTATTAGGGTAATCGTTTACAAGATTATCTAAACCCTTTTTTGCTTCATCAAAATTATTTAGACAGATAAAAGATTCAATAATAGCTCTTCGCATATTGTGAATAATCATTTCATCCTCATCTGGGAATAAACTGCAAAACTCTCTGCAATACTTAATCCTTTTCTCAAAAAATCTGGGGTCTTGTAAACCAGCATTATGCAACTCTATCTCTAAATCCTGACAGAAATTTCTTACAAAGAAACTCCCCTCATACTGTTTCTCAAGATACTCTAAAGTTTTAAGTTCCGGCTTACTTCTATATTTTATTGCCTCCCAAACCCGTAACCAGATGTCACAAGCGCCTCTTGGATCATTCACATTTAATTTTTCAAAACCTTTATCAATTAAGTCAGCCATTTGTTCCATGGACATTTTATTTTCCGGCACCATTCGTTCCCATAATACCCATGCTGCAACCCAAGGAAAATCTTCATCTCTGCCTACAGCGGTTACTTTAAAATTATTAAACCAGTTCTCTGATAATTGTTCTGCAGAGTAAAATTTTTCTGCATCCTTTAAAAATGCTTCTTTTTCAAAGACTATACCCATGCTATGCAATTTTTCTATAATTTCTTCAGTACTCATGTTATTGGCTGCATCATATGTCCAGAAATTGTTCAAAAACAGTTTGAAGCTATTGTGCTCCATTTTTGGTAAAGGCTTATCAATACAACACTTTTTATACTTTTTCCCACTACCACAAGGACAAGGATCATTTCTTCCCACCTTACTCATTATAAATTCCCCCTTTAAGAAAAAATTGTTGCCTTTAAATTGAAAAGGCAACGTTTTTTCTCAATTATTAAATACAGTAATAATTACCATTCAATATCCTCAGGGTACTCAATCCCCTGTAATCTGATTTCCCCTGGTTGACAACGGAATTCCTTTGCTGCCTCCATAACAACTTTCTTAATTTCCTCATGATCACTGTCATATCTGAATTCCGCTATCCTTTTTGCTATGGAGGACAGGTTTTTCTTTCTTTTTTCCTTAGTCATGTTTATGTACTTGATGTTCAACAAATCAACATATTGTCCGGCAATATTCTCAATGCCTATATTGTCGCTATTCATTACGCTTAGCCATCTGGAAAAAGCAGCGGTTGTAAAGGTCTCTTTGACACATTTTGCAAATGCGGCCTGAAATGACCGGATTGTTGCAATTGTATCGTCCCAGATAACTTTCTTGTCTAAGGCTTCTCTATATATGTATTTTGCCTTTGTCAGTTCTTTAATTCGCAATTCTACAAGCCTATTGAGGGCAAGCATAACGAAAAACATCTCCGGGTAGAGATATTTACAACTGTAATACACATTGCTTTTTGGTGTAATGATCGAGTGCCATTTCATTAAATCTTCGGTCATGTGGTTGTCAACAAGTTCAATCTCCCGGTCCCCCTGATAGGCATGTCTGACATCATAACATAGCCCAAGTACTCTGGTGGAAATATCATAGTATTGGTGATGTTTTTCAGAATATTCATTTACAGTAATTTCATGAAGGACTTCTACGAGATAATAGAAGTCGTTAAAATCCCCACTGATGACTACTCCGGTTAGATTTGGAGTGTTTTTTATCGTAATCATTTTTTCTCCTTTGTAGACGGTTTTATAAATTTTATCAAATATTATCTGCAATAACAATTCCATTCCTTCAAAAAACATAAGATAACCACATCAATCTTTTAAAACAAAAAGTGATAAAAAAAGGCTACTGTTTTCAGCAAGCCTTTAACTACTTTTTCAATTCCCTTTCAAGCAATTCCTTTTGTCTATGCAGAAAATAAGATTTTATTTCCTCCCAGGAGATCTCCTTAAACATCTTTGGGGTAACTTCTCTATCCGCATCTTCAAAATATCCTAAACTTTTATAAATTAATATTGGTTGATAAGAAGAAATATTAAATTTCTTAGAAAATAGGTTAATAAGCTCTTCAATCTTTATTACTTCTTTATCAATAAAAAATAAATCAATAAAATCTTTTTTTGTTCCTCTTTGAACCAGGGCGACAAGTTTCATTAAAGCTATATCTTTTATGCCTGCTATTTTTATCCCATTATAAATATGAAAATCTTCGAGCAATGAGTAGGGATAGTAAAGAAAGCTAAGTTTAATATTTCCCATTAAACCATGAACCGTATCTATCTCTTGGCCTGTTACAGTAAACTCATCTATTTCAGACAGTTTAGCAATCAGGCCAAAGGAATCAAATTTTTCTTGGCAGAAAAAATCCAAGTCTTCTGACCAGCGATGACCAAGGTACAGAGCTAAAGCAGTGCCACCGGCCAAGTAAAAAGGCTCCAAGAAGGATTCCTTAGCTAATTTGGCAAGAAGGGCATGTCGGTCTTTTGACATGATAAATTCATGCATTTAATATCCTCCTTTGGCAAATTAAAATAGTTTTGCCACATTGAAGCGGTTTTCTTGGAAATGTTCCGACTGGTTTTAACTACTTCAATTAACTTGTCCTGCCCGAAATGTTTTAAAGACCATTTGACAGCCTCAAAATCTCCATATTCTAATAAACGTTCTATGATAAAAAACCAGTTTTCCTGCACGTCTATTTCCTTTCCATCGTATTCCCAAAAAAATTTCCTAATATTTTCAGGCAACATAAAATCACCTCAAAAATATTATACCATATTTTGGTTGGCTATAGACCAAATGGATTAATTGGACGTTTACTCTTTGTCAAAAACCAATCTGATTAAAACTTGGATACAAAAAAAACACACCACAAAGGTGTGCTTTTTATTGGTGGAGCTAAGGGGATTCGAACCCCTGACCTCTTGACTGCCAGTCAAGCGCGCTCCCAACTGCGCTATAGCCCCATAAAGTTTATTAGTCATCACTTTTTATATTATAAGGTGATTTTTTCCCTTTGTCAAATGTAAAATTTTCACTATGCACTATCCGTTGTTAATCATTAACCGCTTAAACAACCAATCAAACAATCTTATACTTTATATTTGAATATAGTTAACAAGAAAGCACTGTGATATTATAATCATAACCTCATTTAAATAATTCCACTTTTACTAATTTTTATAATCATTTATTTTATCGATATATTTCCGTTAATTCTTTTTATAAACAATTTTAATTATAACAATCCTTTAATTTAATAGATAATTAAGATGATTTAAGGGCTTTAATGTAGAAGTATTTAAAGATAGAAAACAGGGGTGTAGGGGGTTGTTGAGATTGTGAAATTTGGGATTAATTAAAATAACATAATTTAATTTATTTGCAATTTAAGGAGGTATGTGCATGTTCTTATTATTAGTGGCTTATGCTTCATTATTAGGTTTTCTAGGATTATCAATCTACAAAGCAATTCAGTACGGTAAAATGCCTATGCACGGTAGGCTAGACCTTTACCCTATACCTAAAGAAAAAGGTCGGGGAGCATACGGTGGTTCCTATTATGAAGAACCGGAATGGTGGAAAAAACCAAGGGAAACAACTTTTATCGGTGAACTTATCGATATGTTAAAAGAAATGCTCTTTATTAAAAAGCTTTTTGAGAATCAAAGACCACTATGGTGGATTTCTTATTCTCTTCACTTAGGTATATATATGTTAATTGCTTGGACTTGTTTATTATTTATTGGCGCAATCACCGAACTAGCCGGGTTACCTTTCAGTAGTGGACACTGGTGGACGGTATTGCTTTACTATGCAACTTTCCTTGTAGGAACCGCAGGTGCTTTTTTAACTGCTTTTGGTTCCGGGGCTTTGCTACTAAAAAGAATCTTCGTCCATGAATTTAAAATCTACACAACCTTACAAGAATACCTCAATTTATTTTTTATCTTTATCGTAGTAATCTCTGGCTTGGCGGTTTGGGCAACTGACCCGGTATTCAATTATGGCCGCAGTATTGCTAAGAGCATGTTAACCTTTAGTCCTATTGAAGCAAATGCTGTTTTAACTCTGCATATTTTGCTTTTAGGTGCTCTGCTAATTTATATACCTTTAAGCAAGATGAGCCACTATGTAGGTAAATATTTCTCCTTCCATAAAGTTTTGTGGGATAATGAGCCTAACTTACCCAATAGTACAATAGATAAGAAAATCAGAGCAGGGGCAGGTTCTCCACCACCCAAAAACAACTGGTCAGCTCCTCATTGGCAACCGGATGCGCCTAAAACAAAAGAAATGTAAGATTTCATGATAGATTGGAGGAGATTCGATGATAAGTAGTAAAGATTTACGGTTACAAGATATAAGTAAACCCATGAAACAATTAACTAAAATAGAAAAGCTAATGGAATTGCCCGCTCCTTACGATAAGCCGGGCATGGAACCGGAGTTGACTGAACCTAAAGAAGAGTGGGCAGAAAAGTACTGTGCTTCTTTAGATGGGTACATTGCTTTGGATACTTTTGAAACACCCAAGACTAAAGAAGAGCAAGACGAATTGGTTAGAAAATTCTTAAACGGTTTAGAAAAAATGTTATCGGCAGAAACAAATAAAGGCATACTCCAAGCTTTAACTCTGTCCTTGGATTATTGTGCTAAATGTAATACTTGTTCGGAAGCCTGTCATATTTATGAGGCAACAGGAAAACATGAATTATACCGCCCTATTTTCCGTTCTGAAATTTTACGCAGGATAATTAAGAAATACTTTACAACAAGCGGGAAATTATTAGGGAAATTTGTGGGAGCTGATATTGATTTAACCTGGGAAACAGTAGCCAGATTAGGAGAACTCGCTTATCGCTGTAATCTTTGCCGCCGCTGTGCTCAGACCTGTCCTTTAGGGTTGGATAATGGTACCATAGCTAAAGAAATCCGTAAAATTTTCAGCCAGGAAATGGGCATTGCTCCCAAACCCCTCCACGAAAAAGGGACTGTTCTGCAATTGAAAACCGGTTCTTCCACGGGGATTACCAAGCCTGCTTTCTTAGATATTATCGAATTTTTGGAAGAAGATATTGAAGAAAAAACCGGCTGGAAAATTAAGATACCTATCGATAAAAAAGGTGCTGATATTCTCTTAACCCATAACGCCGGTGAGTTTATGGCCTGGCCAGAAAACCCCATCGCCTTTGCCATTCTCTTCGAAAAAGCAGGACTGGACTGGACTTTAAGCAGTGATTTACTTGGCTACGATAATGTTAACTACGGTATTTGGTATGATGATGCTCAAGCTAAAAAGATTGCTTTACAACAATTTAAAGCGGCAAAAGAGTTGGGCGTTAATCGCATTGTTATCGGGGAATGCGGTCATGCCCATAAAGCAGCAGCAGTAGTAGCGGATAGATTTACCACAGCAGACAATAAAGTTCCGGTAGAGAGCTGTTTACCTCTCCTTTGGGATTTAGTCAAAAATAATCGCCTAAAATTTGATCCCAGTAAAAATAATTTCCCGGTAACTTTACACGACCCCTGTAACGTTGTTAGACAAATGGGAATTGTTCAGCCTCAAAGAGAAATCCTGAAAGTAATTGCTCCTCAATTTAGAGAAATGACTCCTCACGGTGTAGATAATTACTGCTGTGGCGGAGGTAGTGGTTTCGCCATTATGAATTCTATGAATTTCAGTGAATTTAGAAATAAAATCAGTACCCGCATGAAGACTAAACAGATACTAAATGCCTTCCAGGACACTATTGATGATCCCAGTATACCTAAATACGTTTGCGCTCCCTGTTCCAACTGTAAAGGTGCTATCCGTGATGTCCTTGAGTACTATGAAATGACTGAAAAGTTTAATGTGCAGTATGGTGGGTTAGTAGAATTAATGGTTAATGCTTTAGCCGATCTAGAAACACCATTCCTGGAATTCTTAGAAGAATAATGAGATTAATAAATAAGCCACCCTTTTAGAGGGTGGCTCTTAGAAATTTCAATCCCGTAAAAACATCGGCATAGCTTGGTACCTGTTACCGGCTATGCCGTTATTTTTTTCAGTATCCAATGTTGGAAGCTGGTATAAGTGATGGCAGGGATAATCCTGATAGGTGTATTTGCGATTCTTATTAATGTTAGCCTAAAAGTTTAATCTGACCAATAAGACTATATCTATTAAGCTAAATATTAATCTTAACCTCAACCTTAACCTTCGCCGTCAGGCGAATTATTAATATTAATCAGTGTTTATCCGTGTTCATCAGTGGTTAATAATTAGTCTTTAAAAGCCGTAATGCCATACTAAATCTTTCGCGCTACAAAAAACACCTTTTCAGACTCAGGTTCAGGAGGTATAAATTTTAATTGATCAAAAACTCCCAGCAAACTAAACCCACACCTTCGGAGTAATTCTGTTATCTCTTTTTCTGTATAAAGTCGCTGGGTGTGAATTTCATCGAACCGGAAATACTTCCCGGTTTTCTCCTCTAATTTAAAGAAGGTTAAATACATATGGCACAGTTTGCTTTTGGGGTCATATTCATTATCCCAGATATAAACTATGTCCTCTGTATTATAAGTATAAGTATTATTGCCTAAAATACGAGCAAGCTTATATTCTGTGTTTAAATCAAAAATAAAAATTCCTTCGTTTTTTAATACTTTATGCACTTGCTGAAAGGTTTTTATTAAATCCTCCACCTGTAAAATATAATTTAAAGTATCAAAGGTAGAGATTACCACATCCACCGGTTTTTCCAGATATAGTTCACGAATATCCTGCCGATAAATAGGTATCTTAAAACCATGTTCCCTAAATTTTTGTTCGGCAATAGCCAGCATGTCCAATGAAAAATCTACACAAACCAAATCAAATCCTCTTTGGGCCAATAAAAGAGAAATGCTCCCGGTACCACAACCTAAATCCAGGACTCTCCGACCCGAAACCTTATGATAGGCCAGTAATTCAGCTAAATAATCAGCCCATTCCTCATAATCTATATCTTCCATCAAATAATCATAAACTTCCGCTAACTCACTGTATATCATCATTTTCACCCAAAAGTGAGGCTACTTCTACTTCCCGAGCATCTCCCCAAAGCCGCTCTAAGCTATAAAATTCCCTTTCCTCAGGTTTAAAAATATGGACCACAGCATCACCATAATCTAAAAGGATCCAACTGCCTAACTGATACCCTTCACTGCGTAATAAATAAACTCCTGCTTCAGCAAGTTTTTCTTCAATATTATCCGCAATAGCTTTATTTTGAGTAGCAGAGTTACCTGTACAAATAATAAAATAATCTGTTACTGATGATAGTTTTCGCAAATCTAAAACTTTGATGTCTCTGGCTTTTTTGTCTTCAGCGGCCTTAACAATAGTTTCTACGATTTTCTCTAAATCCAATTTGCTTATTACCTCCCTAAATTAGTGACTAGTTTCTAGTGGCTGGTACGCCGTCAGGCGAATTATGAGTGTTTATCCTTGTAAATCCGTGGTTTTAAAATCTCGCTCACTATTTTACCGTTCCACTCATAATTAGCCAATTGCGGGCCTGAATGCTTAAAGAGTGAAGTAAAAAATCCTTTTCTAAAACATATTTTATTGACCAGTTTAGTCCATTCAAGACACCCTGGGTTAAATTATCAAAAGCAGACTTCCTTAAACTCTCTACTCCGGGAAAATTCCGGTTTGGTTCAATGAGATCGGCTATATATATAATCTGGGTTAACTTACTCATCTCCCGACAACCGGTAGTATGAAACTTGATTGCATTTAAAATATCCTTATTAGTAATACCCAATTCTTTTTCCGTTAACCAAGCCCCTACCGGTCCGTGTAGTAAATGAGGCTCATTAACTTCCACTTCATCTAAAATTAAATTATTAGTTTGGGCTATTTCTAATAATTGCCCCTCCGGTAAATCTTTTGCATAATCGTGCAATAAACCTGCTAAATAAGCATCATCTGCATTAACCCCATTAATTAGGGCCAATTTTCTACCGGTTTCAGCCACCCCCAAAGAATGTTGAAACCTTTCTTTACTTAGCCTTTTTTCAATTATCTTTAAATACGCTTCCATAATAAATGCCCCGCTTTTTTAAACTTTCTGCTTGTCTAAATATAGTCCATTTTTATATATATAATTTTCTACTGCTTCCGGTAAAAGATACTTTATGGATTTACCCTCCCTTACCCTTCTTTTTATATCGGTAGAGGATATAGCCATAGCAGGAACTTCAATGGTTATTATCCTCTCTAAATATGCAGGAGGTAAAACCTTTAATTCTTTCTTTTTCAGATCATCCAGGTTGTATCCCGGACGAGTAGCAGCTACAAAACAACACAGATCTAATAATTCTTCCACCCTATGCCAAGTTAATATTTCCTTTATTGCATCAGCACCTGTTATAAAAAATAGTTCATGCTCCGGGAACTGACTCCGAAAAGCTTTAACCGTGTCATAAGCATAGGATTTCCCGGGACGATTCATTTCAATAGGGGAAGTTTCAAAATAAATATTATTATTTGTAGACAAAAATGTCATTAGGTAGCGGTGTTGAATATCCGTTACCAGCTCTGGATTTTTATGGGGAGGATAACCTGAAGGCACAAAAAAAACTTTTTCCAGTTGAAATTCACTTCTTACCGCTTCGGCTGTTACTAAATGGCCATAATGGATTGGATCAAAAGTACCTCCCATAATACCAAGAGCCTGCCTAGTTTTTTTCATCAGCAATAATGCACCCCAATCGATCTTTCTAAAAAGATTGCAGCTATAAACCTTTCTCTTCAACTAAAAGCAGAAAACCAATACTATAACCTCCCATATTTAATTAGGGAGGTTATTAATATATTTATTTTCTAATTTGTCCATCACCCATAATGATGTATTTATAACTGGTAAGTTCCTTTAACCCCATGGGACCACGTGCATGTAATTTTTGTGTGCTTATACCGATTTCCGCACCAAATCCATATTGAAAACCATCAGTAAACCGGGATGAAGCATTAACATATACTGCTGCTGCATCCACAGATTTTAGGAAAACAAGCGATTTATGATAGTCGTTAGTAATAATAACCTCTGAATGTTTTGTACCGTATTTACGAATATGTTTTAAAGCTTCTTCCAATCCCTCAACCACTTTAACAGCTAAAATCAAATCTAAAAATTCGGTGGCATAATCCTCTTCCGTAGCTAATTTACTATTAGGTACAAACTTCCTGGCTTGTTCACAACACCTTAATTCCACCCCTAAATTTTGTAACTTAGGAGCAACCTGTGTTAAAAATGCTTCGGCAATATCTTTATGCACCAGCAAAGTTTCCGCTGCATTACAAACACCTGGTCTTTGGGTCTTGGCATTAATGATTATGTTTTCCGCCATAACCAGATCTGCATCACTTTCCACATACACATGGCAATTACCTACTCCTGTTTCAATTACAGGTACGGTAGCGTTTTCCACTACGTTTTTAATTAAACCGGTTCCACCCCGGGGGATTAAAACATCCAAATACTCATTTAGCTTAAGCATCTGATTTACGGTTTCCCGGCTGACATCTTCAATTAACTGAATAGATCCAGAGGGAAGACCAGTATCTTCAGCGCTTTTACTTAATACTTCCGTAATCTTTTTATTGGAATTAATAGCATCCGAACTTCCCCGTAAAATTACCGCATTCCCTGACTTTAAACATAACCCGGCTGCATCAGCCGTTACATTGGGTCTTGCTTCATAAATAATGCCGATAACCCCCAAAGGAACCCGCATTTTACCTATCTGCAAGCCCTCTGCGGTGGTCCACATCCTTTCTACTTCTCCTACCGGGTCGGGAAGCTGGGCTATTGCCCTCAACCCTTCCGCCATTTCTTTTACCCGTTTCTCCGTTAAAAGCAATCTATCTAAAAAAGCCTTGGTATATTCTTTTTGACGTGCATTTTCCATGTCCAGGTTATTGGCAGCCAATATTGAGTCAATATTTTTTTCCAAATCTTCGGCCATTTTGATTAAAGCCTTATTCTTTAATTCTGTACTCGCTAGGCCTAATTGATAGGCCGCTTCTTGAGCCAATTTACCTTTTGTAACTAACTCGGTACTTACCATGCCTAACCCACCTTTCAAACTCTTAACGCCAAATTATCCCGGTGAATAACTTCATCATAATCTTTATAACCTAGTACTTTTTGAATGTCTTTAGTTTGAATTCCTTTTATTTTTTCTACTTCCTCTGCAGAATAGTTTACAATTCCCCGGGCAAATTCCTGTCCTTCATCATCTACTATACTAATCACATGGCCGGAGTGAAAATCACCCTCAACTTTACTGACACCGCTGGGCAAAAGACTTTTCCCGTCTTCGATAATAGCCTGGCGGGCACCTTTATCTACCCAAATTTTACCCTGGATATCAGAGCCAAAAGCAATCCATCTTTTCCGAGCATGTGGTTTCACTTCTCTGGGCAAGAATAAAGTGCCTATATCTGAACCCTGTATTATTTCCTGGAGAATATCCGGCCGGGAGCCGTCGGCAATGATCATAGGCAAGCCGGCATTAACCGCAATTTTGGCTGCAGAAATTTTAGTGACCATCCCACCACTGCCAAATTTGGAACCTACATCACCGGCCAAAGCCTGAATTTCCGAAGTAATCTCCTTCACCACTTTAATTAATTTGGCTTGAGGATCTTTTCTGGGGTCACTAGTATACAGACCTTGGATATCAGAGAGTAAAATCAATAAGTCCGCATCTACTAAACCGGCCACCAATGCTGCCAAAGTATCATTATCACCAAATTTTATTTCTTCCACGGCCACTGTGTCATTTTCATTAATAATGGGAATTACTCCTTCTCTTAAAAGGGTTAGCAAAGTGTTGCGAGCATTTAAAAACCTTTTACGATCATTAATATCAGCTCTGGTTAAAAGAAGCTGAGCTACTACCTGACCGTATTCGGCAAATATTTTTTCATAAATATGCATTAAAATGCCCTGCCCAACAGCTGCTAAAGCTTGCTTTTCCGGTATGGTTTTAGGTTTGGTTTTATAACCTAATTTCCCCATCCCGGCACCTACTGCACCGGATGTAACTAGCAAAACATCTCTGCCTTGGTTGCGCAAATCAGTAAGTTGGCGAACCAATTTTTCAATTAAATTTAAATTTAATTTGCCTGTACTATGGGTCAATGTACTAGTGCCCACCTTTATTACTATCCGGTGGGCATCAGCTATTAATTGACTGTACTTTTCACGTTCGGACATTATCTTCACCAACACTTTCCAAATTACTTAGGAAGCTTAATCAAAGGCTTTTCTTCTGATTGGCGATAAAGAAGTATATTGTGTCCGATTATCTGGACTAAATCCGAATTTGTTTTTTCTGCTAATTTATGGGCAACTTCTTTAGTATCCTCTAGGCAATTTTTCAAGACCCTTACTTTGACCAATTCTCTTGCGGCTAAAGCCTCATTAAGAGAAAAAATAACACTCTCATTTACTCCCAATTTGCCTACTTGGACAATGGGGTCCAAAACATTTCCCAAGGCACGTAAAAAGCGCCTCTGTTTCCCACTTAACATTTAACTACTAGTGCAAAAAGCAACTAGTATTGACACCTCCTTAGGCGTTTGATACCTATATTTTAACATACTTGAGTATATTAACAAACTAACCTATTCTTTCATAATCACGACGGATACGGCGATGTTTTTCGTATTGGGGGTCACCTTTTTTCCAGTTAGAAGTCTTTATTTTTTCTTGTGGTCCGATTTGTTCTTTGATCACAAATTCATTTCGTGCGGTGCAATAATAAGTTAGATCACCCTGTTGACAATTGCCACAGCCAAAGCATTTCATGGCCGCCTTAATTACCTCCTCCATAAAATATTAAAAGCAAGTTGTTTAATCAACAAAGTCAAATTCCATCTCCTTTATTCTAACAACATCACCGTCCTTAGCTCCTTCTTCACGCAAAGCTTTAATTACCCCCATGGCTTCCAAAATCTGCAAAAACCTTTTTACTGCTTCTTCATTGGCAAAGTTAGTTCGCACCCAGTGTCTTTCCACTTCCGGCCCGCTAACAATAAAGACTCCATCTTCTTTCTCTATCGTAAATTTAGGTTGTTTTTCTACTTTAACCACCCGTAATTGTTCTTCTTCGAGAGGAGGAAACACTTCTTCTTGTTCAACCTGGTCTAAAATCTCAGCTAGCCTATAAATTAAGGGTTTTAATCCTTGACCGGTAACTGCAGATACAGGAAAAATCTCAAAATCTTTTAGCTCCTTCTGTATCAATTTTAAATTATTTTCAGCTTCAGGTAAATCCATTTTATTAGCCACAATAATCATTGGCCTGGATAATAAGAAAGGGTTATATTTTTCCAGTTCTTTATTTACTAAATGGAAATCTTCTAAAGGATTTCTACCTTCTGATCCAGAAACATCCAAAACATGCGCCAAGACCTTTGTTCTTTCCGTATGTCTTAAGAAGCGATGCCCTAAACCGGCACCTTCTGCCGCCCCCTCAATAAGACCCGGAATATCAGCCATGACAAAGCTGCGGCCTTCATCTACTTTAACCACTCCCAAATTAGGGGTAATTGTGGTAAAGTGATAATCTGCGATTTTAGGTTTAGCTGCCGAAACATGAGATATTATGGTAGATTTACCTACATTGGGAAAACCAACTAAACCTACATCAGCAAGGAGCTTTAATTCCAACTCCAGCCATTTTTCTTCTCCCGGCTCACCATTTTCCGCTAAAGTAGGAGCACGATGGGTAGGACCTACAAAACGAGCATTGCCGCGTCCCCCTCTGCCACCTTGAGCCACTACAACCCTTTGCCCGGGAGTAACAAGGTCAGCCAAAACACTTTTAGTTTCCGCATCTTTAACAACGGTTCCTACGGGAACACGTAAAATTAAGTCTTCACCGTTTTTGCCATGTTGATTTTTCCCGCGCCCGTGTTCCCCTCGTTCGCCTTTATAGTGAGTTTTATAACGAAAATCTACAAGGGTCCTTAATCCTTCGTCAGCTTCTAAAATAATACTGCCTCCATTTCCACCATCACCACCGGCAGGACCACCGTAAGGAACATACTTTTCACGGCGGAAGGCAACTATTCCGTTACCTCCATCACCTGCTTTCACGTGGATTTTAGCATAGTCATAAAACATTTAATAATCACCTTGCCTTAAAAATTTCTATCTATAGTTCTAGGTTCCTTATATATTTACTGTGATTTTACAAGGTTCCGTCTCATAACTAAACCCGTACTCCTTGGCTAACTTTTTGGTATTTTCCCAAATAGCAAAAGAATCTATATCTATAATATTATGTGTTTCCAGAATAACTTTTCCTTCAGCTAAAATTAATTTTAAACAAAATTCTTCATCAGAAATTTTTAGAACCACCATTTTCCATAACTTATTGAAAAAATCTTTAAATTGCTTAACCTGATTTTCCTCCACGGTCCAACCTTTGGAGATTTCCAAAAGGAAACTTCGTTTTAGGCCTAATTCCAAAACCTTACCGGTAATATCGGCAGCCAATTCAACATTAGTAATATTATTTAAAACCCGTAAATTATTTAAATAATCTGTTACCTCTTTTATATATTCAATAGCCTTATCTTCCAAACCTAAAGATAAATAGCCCCAGATAACCTGTAAATGATTTAAAAAATCATGACGTTGATTACGAGTAGCTTCCAGTAGGTTCTTCAGTAAAATTTGCATAATTATCAATCTCCCAATTTATTAAGGTATGTACATTTTACCTAAATATTACATTTGTGTCTAGTATTTTAGTGGCTGGTTATTAGTGGTTTGTGACTAGAATTAATAACCAGTATAAATACGGATGAACACAGAAAAAGTAAATAATAATATAAACTTTTATAAATCAGTGTTCATCCGTGGTTTTATTTAATATCCTCAGCTAATAAAAAAATCCCGGTCTATGACCAGGATTTTTTATTAGCTAATTAAAGCTTCAGGAATGATACTTACCTGTTTTTTATTTTTACCTTTCCGCTCAAATTTAACAACACCGTTAGTTAAAGCGAATAAAGTATCGTCGCCACCGATACCAACGTTATTACCGGGGTGGATCTTAGTGCCCCTCTGTCTTACGATAATGTTACCTGCTAAAACATATTGTCCGTCATGTTTTTTAACACCTAAACGTTTAGCTTCACTATCACGACCGTTTTTGGAGCTACCAACACCTTTTTTAGATGCAAATAACTGAAGGTTCAATTTTAACATTTTGTCCACCTCCTCTGAGTAATTTTAATATATCTACCGTACTCTTGTTCCAATGACCTTAACCCTATTTCCGTAGTTTTTAAAATCGTCTGGGCTTTAATAAAATCACTGCCACTTAGCTCATGAGGAATAAAACACTCCAGAAAGCCACTTTCCTCATCTACATTGTAAACAGGCTTAATAGAGATTAATTCTTCCAGACTATTTACAGCGGTAGTAGCTAAAATTGAAGCAGCAGCACAGACAATATCTTTACCAGGTTCACTATAGCCGGCATGCCCTGAAGCTCTGAAACCTACCAGCTCACCATTATCATAATGGAAAAACACTATTTTAATCATGGCTTACGCTTCGATTTTCTCAACAACTACTTTAGTAAAGGGTTGACGATGACCTTGCTTTCTCCGATAATTTTTTTTCGGTTTATATTTAAATATAATAATCTTTTTACCTTTGCCGTGTTCTAATACTTTTAATACTACTTTAGCGCCATTTACATAAGGACTGCCTATTTGAACATTACCTTCTTTATTTACTAATAAAACCTTATCAATTTCAACTGTGCTTCCTACTTCCACAGGCAAAAGTTCAACTTTTAATGTATCTCCTTCTTGTACTTTATATTGTTTTCCACCGGTTTCTATAACTGCGTACATAGTTACACCTCCCTATACAATACTCGCCAAACCCAGGTAGCAAGAGTGCTTTACAACCCGTTTTGAGCGGTTTCAGCGGCAAAACGAGAGTTTGCCACCTACGATAGTAAAGTATACAATATCTTGCCTTTTCAGTCAAGATAAATTAGTTTAGGGGAAAAATTAACAGCATCAGCACTGACTAAATGAAAATTTATTCCCCATTTTTCTTCCGGCAAAGCATTTTTTATTGCGTCACTGTGTAAATGACCGTAAATGCAGGTTTTTACTTTATATTCCAGGAGCAATTCAATAAATCCACTTAATTCATGTTTATTATTAGTTGGTGGATAGTGGAGCATAACAATAATTTCCCTGACTTCTTCCTTTACGCTCTCCAAGGATAAGCGTAAACGGTGTACTTCCCGTTTGTAAACTTTTTCATCATCAGGAACATTATAATTGATACTCCCCGGGCAGTCCCAACCTCGGGTACCGCAAATAGCAATTCCGTTTTCCAGGAGCACATGGTTATTCTGTAAAGCCACCGTTTGCGGTGGTAAAACACCTCTGACTTTAGTCAGACTTTGCCACCACAAATCGTGGTTTCCTTTTACAATAATTTTTAGCCCCGGCAATTTTCCCAGGAAATTCAAATCATAAATAGCCTCCTCTAACTTTAAAGCCCAGGATATATCCCCAGGGACCAAGACTACATCATCTTGGCTAACGGTTTTATGCCAATTTTCCTCAATCTTCTGGGCATGATTTTCCCATTTAAATCCGAAAATATCCATAGGCTTGTACTCTACTCCCTGGGCGTCAAAGGAAAAATGAAGATCACCCAAAGCAAAAATTCGCATTGTTCCACTCCTACATTAAAGCTTTTAGGCTAAATTATTGATCATAACCACGGATGAACACAAATTTTGAGTGGCTAGTGGTAGTGGCTGGTGGCTAGTATTACGACCTTCGGTCATATGATAAAGGTTGAGGTTAAGCAGGTGAAGTAATCCAAATTTTAGGCCCAATAATTAACTCAGACTTAACATAAACCTTAACCTTCGTCGTCAGGCGAATTATTAATGTTAATCAGTGTTAATCCGTGGTTTTAAAATCTCGCCCACTTTTAAACTTACCATAATCAATTTACTTTAATCCGTGTTTATCAGTGTTTATCCGTGTATATCCGTGGTTTTTAAATCGAATCATCAATCAATTTTGCTTTCGCATAAGTGCGAAAAATTTTAGTGATTTCTACCCAGACCTCCTGCCCTACCAACTTACCGGCATTTTCTACATTTATGATAAAACCTTCTAAACGGCCAATACCATCTGTGGGGTTTTGAGCGTGTGTTTCTTCTATATGTATTTTAAGTACTTGTTCTTCTTCTACCGGAATAGTATTGTTAGCTTTCTGGGCATTATAAACTGCCTGAATTTTATAATCCGTATAATCAATATTTTCTCTGCCTCTGATTATAATCTTTTTCCCTAGTTGTTCTTCTAATTTGCTTAACAAACCTCCTCCAGGACCTATAAGTAAAGAAGAAACACTAGGATGAGCTTCTACACAAATAGCTTCTGCCAGTGTTCTAGAGGCTAAATTATTAAGCTCATCCTTTATCTGCAAGGCGATGGTATTTTCAGAAAGAATCCTACCCTTACCTTCACAGCAGGGACATATTCTTTCCAGGGCAGTACTTAGAGAATGCCTTACCTTTTTACGGGTCATCTCTACCAGTCCTAAAGAGGTAAGTCCTAAGATATGTGCTTTGACTTTATCTTTTTTTAGTTCCTCTTCCAATTTAGCCAAAACCTCTTGATTATGTTCTTCATTCTCCATATCAATAAAATCAATTATGATAATTCCACCAATATTTCTCAATCGCAACTGACGGGCAATTTCTACGGCAGCTTCCAAGTTAGTACGGTAAACGGTATCTTCTAAGTCTACGCTGCCTACATATTTACCGGTATTAACATCAATGCTTGCCAAAGCTTCTGTTTGGTCAATAACAATATAGCCCCCGCTTTTTAGCCAGACTCTTCTTTTTAATGCTTTGTTCAATTCCTGGGGTATATTATATTTAGCAAAAAGATCTGTATCTTCATGGAGACTTACCCTGTATTTTAGAGTCTTATCACCTATAATTTCGGTTATTTGTTCATAAGTGTAAGGAGAATTTACCATGATTCTTTTAACGTCGTCGGTAACAATATCTCTTAAAATTCTCTCAACCAGCTCCAGGTCTTTATGTACTAAAAAAGGTGCACCAGATTGGGTGCTTTTTTGCTGGATTTTTTCCCAGGTTTTAAGCAAGACTTCCAAATCCTCGGCTAAATCATCTCCCTCTGCTCCCTCTGCCACAGTGCGAATGATTAATCCCATGTTACCAGGTTTTATTCTCTCGGCTATTTCTTTAAGCCTTTCTCTTTCCCTTTCATCTACAATACGCCGGGAGATACCAATATAATCGGTATCCGGCATTAAAACCAATAATCTTCCCGGTAAAGTCAAATGCCTGGTCACTCGCGGTCCTTTGTTTCCTAAAGGCTCTTTAGATACTTGAACAAGTATTTCTTGACCTTCTTTTAATACATCACGGATATTTATTTTCACTCCGTTTTTTGAATCAAACTGGGGAGGCAAAGCATCTTCAACATATAGAAAAGCATTTTTCTCCAATCCAATATCAATAAAAGCTGCCTGCATCCCCGGCAATACATTTTTCACTTTACCTTTATAAATACTGCCCACCAATCGATCACTTAGACCACTTTCAATATAAAATTCTACTAATTGTTGGTCTTCTAAAACAGCCACTTGCGTTTGTTCTTCATTGGACTGGATGATGATTTCTTTGATCATATAACCTTCTCCTTAAGTCATTACCCTTAAAGGTGAAATTAATCCCTTTTCATTCCAGACATACAAACCTTCCCGATGGATTTCTAAAGAATCCGGGTTGAGAGGCACCCCATTTCTTTCCAGAACCTGAACAACTTCTTCCGGCCGCACATTGCCCTGGCTACCCGTCTCTACAATGAATTCCAGGAAAACTTCCCCATCACCAATGATTTTTCCCTGTAATTCAAATATACCCGGACGGATATTCTTTTCCTGAACTCCTTTTTTCGTATGTCGTTGGATAAATAGTTCATTTTTTTTCAAGAGATTATCAATAATTTTGCTTAAATCTTCCTGACTAAAAGGAGATACCAAAAGGGCTTTGACCTGATATCGGGCCCGATTAATAGTAGCCATCAGGGAAGGAACTTCTTGATTAATTTTTTTTATTTCATAGACTTGCAAAGTCTCAGGTAAATACTTCTCCAAACTCCCTTTTATTTCCTCTATACTTAACTCTTTTTTTAATTCTACATCCATATATTCTCCGGAACTGGTTACACCAACCGCCAAGGCAGAACCAAAAGACATTTTAGGGTGAGGGTTATAACCCTGGCTAAAAGCCAGAGGTATCCTGGCCCGCCGCATAGCTCTTTCCCAGGCACGCACTAGGTCCAAGTGAGAAAGGAACCTGCCCGCCGGAGTCTTCCCGTATTTAATTCTTATTCTCACTGGGTCTTCCCCCTTTTTTTAAACCTTTTAAATCCAAAGCAACATCAAAGTCTTGACAGATGCCACAAACGGTACAGTGATTAAAACGACAGTCCCGAGTCACTGCAGTTTCCATAGCTTTTTGATGTTCCTTAATCAAGTAATCTTTTTTTACCCCGGTACCCAGATGATCCCAGGGTAAGGTGTCAGTATAATTCAGTTCACGATAGGCATACCATTCCGGATCCAAACCTACCTGGCGAAGGGAAGACAACCAGTTTTCCAGATTGAAAAATTGGGACCAGCTATCGAATTTACACCCATTTTGCCAGGCTTGATATAATCCACGGCCTAATCTTCTGTCTCCTTTAGCAAAAATTGCCTCCACCATACTTAATTCAGCATCATGATAATTATAAGTTATTCTGCGGTTTCTGATTTTACTTCTTAAATACTGTTGCTTTCTTTTTAATTCTGAAAGCCTAACCTGAGGTTCCCACTGAAAAGGGGTATGGGCCTTGGGTACAAATCCTGCCACACTTATGGTAACCTGAGGAGCTTTGCCGCCCTTTTCTTTCCGGATTTCATCGCCTATGTTCAAAACTTTATAAGCCAATTGGGCTATGCCATCTAAATCTTCATCGGTTTCCGTCGGTAAACCCAGCATAAAGTATAACTTTATGTGGTGCCAGCCCTGTTTAAAAGCGGCTTCTGTTACCTCCATAAGATTTTCTTCCGTAACCCCTTTATTAATAACATCCCGTAAACGCTGTGTTCCTGCTTCGGGAGCAAAAGTTAAACTACTTTTTCTGACCCTTTGCACCTGATTGGCAATATTCATAGAAAAAGAATCTACTCTTAAAGAAGGAAGGGATACCCCTATGTTTTCTTCTCCGTATTTATCTAAAAGGTCTTTCAATACCGACTCAATACAGGTATAATCACTGGAGCTTAAGGAAGTCAAAGAAATTTCATTATACCCGGTATTTCTAAGGAGTCTTTCCGCTTGTTTCTTTAAAACCTCCGGATCTCTTTCCCGAACAGGCCTGTACAACATTCCTGCTTGGCAAAAACGACAGCCCCTAGTACACCCTCGTAATACTTCCAACATGGCCCGGTCGTGAACTGCTTCTAAATAAGGTACAATTGGCCTGGTAGGAAAGAAAGCGTCATCTAAGTTTTTCAAATACCTTTTATTAACAACTTTTGGCGCTAAAGGATGATTGGGCTTAACTTCAAGAACTTTACCGTCAGGTTGATAAGTTACGTCATAAAACTTAGGTACATAGATACCGGAAATCTGCACAAGTTCTTCTAATAATTTTTCTTTATCCATGGCCCCATTTCTTTTTTCCCGGTGAAGAGCTATTGCTTCCATAACCTCTATAGTAACCTCTTCTCCTTCTCCAATAACAAAAACATCAATAAAATCTGTGAGGGGCTCAGGATTATAAGCACAGGGGCCTCCGGCAATGACCAAGGGATCATCATTACCCCGTTCTTCACTTAAAACCGGTATACCACCTAGTGATAACATGTTTAAAATATTGGAAAAGCTCATCTCGTATTGTAAAGTAAAAGCTACCACTTCGAATTCATGTAAAGGTTTATAAGATTCCAAACTAAATAAAGGCAGGTTATGTTTTTTCAATTGTTCTTCCATATCCACCCAGGGGGCGAATACCCTTTCCATCAAAAAATCAGGGTGTTCATTAACCAGATGGTAAATAATACTTAACCCCAAATGGGACATGCCAACTTCATATATATCAGGAAATGCAAAAACCGTTCTAAGTTTTACCTTATCCCAATCCTTCTTAACTACATTCCATTCATTACCTATATAACGTAAAGGTTTTTCTACTTTAGGTAAAATATTTTTTTCAATATATTGCCGCATTTTTGTAACCCCTTCTATAATTAAATTCTAATTATAAATATAGTACTCTGAAAAAAATTAAAACGCAAATATAAAAGTGGCCGGTTATTAGTGGCTAAAAAAAATTACCAAAGTGGAAAACACTTTGGTAATTTTTATACACCTGTATTGATTTCCAATAAATCCATGGGGTTAACAGGCTCGCCTAGTTTATTGACTTCAAAATATAATTGGCCTTTTTCACTTCCCAAGCCTTGGCCCACCTTAGCAATAACCTCACCTTGTTCAACCTGGTGATCTACTCTAACTAAAATTTCACTGCAATATCCGTAAGTTGTAACCAGCCCATCCCGATGAGAAATCACTATAACTCTCCCTAACTGAGGGTCATCATTTTTGATTTCCAGAACCGTGCCGGCATAAGCTGATTTAATGGGAGTTCCCAGGGGTGCTTCAATTACTAAGCCCTTGTGAAAGGTAGACTGACCTTGCACCATTGTCCACCCATAAGGCTTAACAACAGTACCACTGACCGGTATGGTCATGGGTTCTAAAGGTTGAGTTTCTAAACTTGGAGAAACCACTTCATAAGCAGCCCGTTCAAAAGAATCTCCATACATGCCTATTTCCTTAATGGCTTTGAATACAGGTGTAATATCCGTATCTTCGGTAAACCAAGTTCTAATGGACTTTTGCATCTCTGAGAATATAGGTCCGTCAAATTGATAAACACCCCAAATCAGTAAAAAAAAGAGACAAGAGCAAATTATTTGCAAAAATAATTTGCTACGAAAAATTTTAAAATTTTTTTTAGGTTTTTTATAGTAGTAAGGGCTGGATGGTTTCCACAGCTTAGCCATACTCATCCTCCTTAATGCCTGCCTTTCTAAAAATATATGTTAACAGGAGGAGAATATGACTTAATAATTAAATTTTACTTTTTTTGAAATGCTATTAAATAATATTTATCGCCCAGTTGTTTTTCCAATTGCTGAATACTTTTTACCTCTTGCTCAGTAATATCCGCTAAGGGTACTTCATTTAATCGATTTTTTTGTTCCATAATTATAAATACCTCCCTTTTACTAATAATATTCTTAGTATAACCATATTCTCAAAATTCTATAGCCGTCATGCCAGATAACCATACTATTATTATCTTTCTTGATATTTTACTTCTTTTTAGCTTTTTACCTACATATAATTTTTAAAGCAATAAATAATGGGGAGGAGATTCGTTTGGTTGCAAAGCAAAGAAGTTTTTATCCCGGTGGTAATACCTCTTACGGTTTTTATTCTTTTTATGATTTTATTATTGATAAGGACGCAACCCGCATCTTCATTATTAAAGGAGGTCCGGGGGTCGGAAAATCTTCTTTTATGAAATCCATTGCCAAAACAATGCTGGAAAAGGGTTTTGACGTAGAATACCATAATTGTTCTTCTGATAACAACTCTATTGACGGAATCGTTATTCCTGCCTTGAAAGTAGCCCTCATTGACGGTACCGCTCCTCATATTGTAGACCCTAAATTTCCTGGAGCCGTAGATGAAATCGTGAATTTAGGAGAATTTTGGAATGAAAAAGGTTTAATTGCCAATAAAGAAGAGATTTTACGAGCTACCCAAAAAGCAAGTAGGTTTTTTAAAATTGCTTATTTCCATTTAAAAGAAGCTAAGGTAATACACGATGAGTGGGAAAGTTATATTACGGAAGCCATGGATTTTGCTCCTATTAATAAAATAACCAGGTATGTTGCTAATGAAGTCTTTGGAGATGTGGAACCTGATTTCAGTAGAGTAGCTAAAGCCAGACATTTATTCGGCAGTGCCATTACACCTCAAGGCCCGGTTAATAATCTGGACAGCATCTTAATTGATGTAGAAAATGTCTACATTTTAAACGGAGAACCGGGAACAGGCAAATCTACTTTTATGGAAAAGATGCTCTCCCGGGCTCAGGAGATGGGTATTGATACAGAAGTTTACCATTGCCCCCTGGATCCGCAAAAACTGGACTTTTTAGTGATTCCCCGCCTAAAAGTAGCCTTTATTAATGGATCTGAGCCTCTGGACGCAGATTTATCCACCTTTCAGCGTACAGAAATTGATTTCGACCAGTATCTGGAATTAGAAATTTTAGACGAATATAAAAAAGAAATCGCCTCCTGTAAAGAAAGATTCTGGGCAGCATTTAAGCGAGCCGTCCATTACATAGGCGAAGCTAAAAGAGTCCATGATGAAGTAGAAGGTTACTATATCCCAAATATGGATTTTCCGGCTATTAATGCTAAAAGAGATGAAGTGTTAGAAAAAATTTTATCCTATGCCGAAAAGGTTTAGCTTAACTTAAAAAACCTGCCACAAGCAGGTTTTTTAAATTAAGCTATTTTCCTAGTAAATAAAATTTAATTAATCCAAAAGTTTCCCGTAAGGTATATTTAAACCTTAACCATTTGTTTGTATACAAGGGACTTTCTAAAGCCGGTACACCTTGCGCACTAATGTCCTGGGCAGCGGCAATTGCTAAAGCCCGCTTTAGATGAAAAGCATCAGTAACGATTAAATAAGTATTAAAACCTTCTCTTTCCCCAATTATTTTGCTAAACTTCAAGTTTTCCTCTGTAGAGGAAGATTGTTTTTCCAAAAGAATATCCTCCCTGGGAACCCCTAATGAAACTGCCAAATCGGCCATTACCTCCGCTTCTGTAGGAGGGATTCTTCCCAGCCCGCCGGAAACTAGCAATTTTTTTACCAAACCATTTTGATATAATTTAACACCTTCCTTTACCCGAGCATACATAGAAGGACTGGGAGTTGAACCCTCCCAAACCGCCGCCCCTAAAATTATAGCTGCATCAGCTTTGGTTACCTGAGAAACTTGTCCGGATTTTTCTATTTCGTAATACAATATAAAAATTAAGGATGAGAGGATAAGGCCATTTAATGTTTTCCTAGGATTCAATTTACTGGCTACACCGCCAATAACAATAGATAAAATTAAACTTAAAACAAAAGAAAAAAATAAAGAAATAAAATTCAGTAAATTGGTAGGATAAATTTGATAAACTACCGGTATTAATAACCAAACAAAGCCGTTTAACTTTACCCCGGCCCATTTATCCTGGGATAGTCCTCCGACTACAAAAGCCGCAGCACAGGTAACCAGTAGAAATAAAATACCGGGTGGATATAAACCATATCTAAAAATTATAGCGGCTGTTATCCAACCGCCTAAGCCTAATATATATGCTAGGTATTGCATTGTTTCACCTACTTTATTAGTGGCTAATGGTTAGTGGCTGGTGGCTAGTATCACGACCTTCTGTCGTTTTCCCTATACAGGCAATCTGCATGTCGGTGGGCGAGTGAGCGAGTGGGCGAGTCAAATACTTTTCATCGCGAAAGAGAAAAGCAACTAAAGCGAACCCCTCATTTTACGCACCGTTATAAATGGGGATATTTTACTTGAGCGGCTATACGGAGAATCGGCTAAATAATCTTAGCGTAGCCGAAGTAATAAAAGCTGGCTGGACGATANNGGACGGCCCATTGAGCACGGTCAGCTTTTATTCTCTAGCAAGCTTAGATTATTCCGATTCGGAGTTTTTAGCCTAGCGAAAGTAAATATTTCCATGACATTGACTCGCTCAATGACCCAAAAAAATCTCAGTAGCCGTCATACCGCCCCCAAATATTCGCCCAAAAGCCATAATGCCGTCCCAAAAACTAAACCCCAAAGCTGTAATGCTGACATGCAGTATAGCTCATTAGACGTAATGCCATCCTAAAGTCAATGCTTATATTTCCATCTTTTTAGCCGCAGAGCGTTGCTCACTACCGACACAGAACTAAAAGCCATGGCACCTCCGGCAATAACCGGTGATAATAAACCTAAAGCAGCAATAGGAATGCCTAATGTGTTATAAATTAGAGCCCAGAATAGATTTTCCTTTATATTTCTAATAGTGGCTTTGCTAAGTTGGATAGCGGCCACTATTCCTTCTAAATCACCGCTAATTAAGGTAATATCGGCCGTTTCCATGGCTACATCAGTACCGGTGCCAATAGCAATACCTACATCAGCCGTAGCCAAAGCAGGGGCGTCATTAATTCCGTCACCCACCATAGCTACAACTTTACCTTCATTTTTTAGTTTTTGTACTTCTTCCGCTTTTTTCTCCGGTAATACTTCTGCTAAAACCTTTTCTATCCCTACCTGATTAGCTATAGCTTGAGCCGTTCGCCGGTTATCGCCGGTAATCATGACTACCTCAATTCCCATTTCTTTGAGTTTCTTTATGGCTCTGGCCGAACTTTCCTTAACCGTATCACTTACAGCTAAAATACCCGCCAAATCAATATCTAAAGCCACTAACATGGCTGTTTTACCTTCGCCTTCTAACTTCTCCAGATTAGGTAAAAAAGCATCTATATTTATCTGATTTTTTTCCATTAATTTACGGTTACCTAATAAAATTCTTTTTCCCTCAATTTGCCCTTGCACACCATGTCCTGGTATGGCCTGAAAATCTTTTACTTCTAAAAGCTTCAGACCTCGCTTCTGACTATATTGCACAATTGCCTGGGCTAAAGGATGTTCCGAATTTTTCTCGACACTTGCCGCATAAACTAAAAGCTCTTCTTCAGTAATACCCTGGGCCACAAGAATATCCGTAACCTGAGGTTCCCCTTTAGTAACGGTACCCGTTTTGTCAAAAACTACTGTATTTATCTTGTGAGCATTTTCCAGATGCTCACCACCTTTAATCAATATGCCGTTTTCCGCTCCTTTACCTGTTCCCACCATAATTGAAGTAGGTGTGGCCAGTCCTAAGGCACAAGGACAGGCAATAACTAAGACGGCTATAGCCGGCAGTAAGGCTTCGGTAAATTGACCTGGAGCAGCAATAAAATACCAAATGACAAAAGTAAGAAAAGATATAGCTATTACCACCGGTACAAAATAGGCAGAAATCACATCGGCCATCCTCTGAATAGGTGCCTTAGAACCTTGGGCTTCCTCTACCACTTTGATGATTTGGGCCAAAGCCGTGTCTTTGCCCACTTTGGTGGCCTTAAACTTAAAACCGCCGTGTTTATTGATAGTAGCGCCAATAACCTCACTACCTACATTTTTATCAACCGGTATACTTTCCCCGGTCAACATGGACTCATCTACACTGGAACTACCTTCAATTATTATGCCGTCCACCGGGATTTTTTCCCCTGGTCGGACAAAAATAATGTCACCTACTACCAGTTCTTCAACAGGAATATCCAATTCCCGGCCTTCACGAATAACCCGAGCGGTTTTCGGTTGTAACCCCATTAATTTTTTTATTGCTTCAGTGGTACGTCCTTTAGCTTTTGCTTCTAGATATTTTCCAAAGAGAACCAAAGTAATAATGATAGCCGCACTCTCATAATAAACATGACTTGTACCAATCCAATTACTGAAAAAGGTGGCACCAACACTGTAAAAGTAAGCAGCTGAGGTACCTAAGGCTACTAAAACGGACATGTTGGCACTACCGCCTTTAATCGCCCTATAAGCATCCACATAGAAATAACGTCCTACACCAAACTGCACCGGTGTGGCTAAAACAAACTGAAAAAGTGGACTCATGAGAAAAGCTGGAACTATTTCATGCAAATTAAACCAATCTATAAACATCATGGCTAAAAGAGGTAAAGAAAGAAGAGCAGAAAGGATAACGAGATTTTTCTGCTGCTTAATCTCCTTCTCCCTGGCTTCCCGCTCCCGATCCGTACTGCCTTCTTCATCTGCTTCAATTACTTCATAACCAATTTCGCGTATTTTCTTTTTTAAATCAGCTATGCCGACTATACTCGGTACATAATGAATATGAGCCTTTTCTAAAGCTAAATTAACATTTGCTTCCAAAACTCCCTCTGTCTTATTAAGTCCCCGCTCAACTCGACTGGAACAGGCGGCACAGGTCATGCCTTGAATTTTAATTTCCACTTTATCTGTGGGCACATCATAGCCGGTTTCCTTTATTTTCGCAATGATATCCTTTAATTTTATTTTGTCCCCATCATAAATAACACTGGCTTTTTCCGTACCTAAATTAACATTAATCTCCATAACTCCTTCTAATTTAGGTACTTTTTTCTCTATACGAGTTGCACAGGCAGCACAGGTCATACCTAAAACCTGAAATTGTATTTTTTTTAAATTGGCCATGATGAGTCCTCACCCCCAAAAAAAATTTAAGAACATTATAACATATACCCCCAGGGTGTATCTAGAGAAATTTTAACCTTCTATCAGGTCCTGGAAAGCTTTCGTCCCTTTTATATTCATAAAATCCGGGTCTTTGGCAGCAAATTTCCTATTTTCCTCATTTAATTTAATGGCAATTTTTAAAGCACGTAAAGCTTTATCTTGACGTCCCATTAAAGCATAAGTGCAAGCTAAATTGTACCAGCCATTGTCATAATAAGTATTTAGCCCCAAAGCTTTTTTATGACAACGGAGAGCTTGGTTATACTTGCCTAAATCAGCATATTCTACTCCCAAATTAGAATAGAGTACAAAAGAATTAGGATCAAAAAGTAACCCTTGTTTATAAGCTTTAATAGCCTCTTTCCTTTTCCCCAAGGAAGAAAGCTCTACACCAATATTCAGGTATGTTTCCACATCATAAGGATTAATATTAAGAGCTCGCTTATATTCTCTTAAAGCTTTTTTACTTTTTCTTAGCAGTGAATAAATTTGTCCTAAATTATAGCGAGCCTCAAAAAACTTTGGATCTATTTGGAGAGCTTTTTTAAAATAAAATTTAGCTGTAGATAATTGGTTCATCTCCCGGTAAATATTTCCCATTTGAAAGTAGATTTCGCAGGCTTCACCCGGGTTATTCTTCAAGAGCGTGCGCAACTTTTTCAATGTTTTTTCATAATTAGAAAGGTCTATTTCTGTATTGTCCATGATTAACCCCCTTTGTATTCTAATCTGTTAACTTGTGTTGATAAGAATATGTTTTGGTTAATATCTTCTCCTTGTTAATCAATGTTCATCCTTAGTAAAACTAAACCCTTAGGTCTCCACCTAAGGGTTTATTCTTCTACAAAGTAACGCATACTTGTTTTTTTGAATTCTTTTTCACTAAAAAGTAACCGGTAATTTTCAATTCCCACTACTTGGGACATTTCTTTTGCCAGTTGGAAACACTGTTCTTCCGTCTCGGCATGAATCATAGTATAAATATTATAAGGTAGTTTAGGCAGCATAGGCCGCTCATAGCAATGAGTCACCTGAGGAAAAGAAGCCAGTTTCTGACCTACCTCTTCCACTTTTTCTGAAGGAACCTGCCAGATGATCATGGGGTTAGCTTTTAAACCCATTCGCCTGTGCCTTAAGGCTGCTCCCATACGGCGAATGTATCCTTTTTCTTTAAATTCTTTTACTTTCTTCAGCACCTGTTCTTCAGACATTCCCAATTGTTCTGCGATTATTTTAAAAGGTTGGGGGTGAACAGGTAAATCTTCCTGCAATTTTCTAATCAAGGCTTTATCCAGCTCACTTAACAAAATCTTTCTCCCCTTCTTCTAAACCGGGAACATAAAAGTTAACCTTGATTTTAAATAATTTACGTGCCGGCAACTCATAAACTTTAAACCCGGTTTTTTCTTCTATTTCTTTAATGGTCTCCTTAAGTTTATTTTCCGAAGATGTAATCAGGGTAAACCATAGGTTATAATCGTGTTGGCGTAAATAATTATGAGTAACTCCTGTATAACTATTGACAATGGAAACCACATCGGCTAATTTTTCTTCCGGAACTTCCATAGCACAAAGGGTGCTTTTGTACTTTAATTTCCGGGAATCAAAAACACCACCTATTCTACGGATAATTCCTTCATCTTTAAATTTGCTTACCCGCCGTATAATCTCTTCCTCTGAAATCCCCAGCTTCTTGCCAATTTCCTTATAAGGGCGGGAACAAATGGGAAAATTGTCCTGGATTATGGTTAATAATTTTTTATCAATATTATCCATTAACAACTTCCTCCGTTAAACCAATTTCTTCATCCGTTAAGTAGCAGGCAGGGTCGGATTCCCAAAAATTACCTGTTACTGCTTCTGCTCTGGCCCTAAAATTACCGTTACAAATATCTAACCATTTACACTTAGCACAGCGACCCACTAACAGACCTTTCCGGTCTTTTAAACCTTTTAAAATAGGATTGCTAAGATCTGTCCAGATTTCCCCGAATTTCCTTTCCCGCACATTCCCAAAGGTATGATTTTGTGTAAATTGGTCCGGATGTACATTCCCGTACCAATCCACCTCACCGATGGCAATTCCGGAGCGGTTGCCTCCATTGTATTTTAGTAATTTTAAAACTTCTCCAGCCCGCTGAGGGTCTTCTTTCAAGAGGCGCAAGTATAAATAAACACCGTCTGCATGGTTATCTACCGTTAATACTTCTATATTTAAACCTTTTTTATGAAAATACTGTACTTTATCTATAATTAAATCTAGTGCCTGTCTGGTTTCTTCATGGCTAATATCTTCCTCAATCATTTTACTTCCTCGACCGGAGTAAACCAAATGGTAAAAACAGACCCTGGGGATTTTCTCTTCTTCTAATAAATCAAATATCCCATCTAACTCATGAAAATTATGTCTATTAATTGTAAAGCGCAATCCCACCTTTTGACCAACAGCCAAACAGTTGCGAATACCTTCTAATGCCAGATCGAAAGCCCCTTTTTTTCCTCTAAACCGGTCATTATTCTCACCTAGACCATCTAAACTGATACCCACATAACCTACTCCAATTTCCTTTAATTTTTTGGCGATTTTATAAGTTATTAAAGTACCATTGGTAGAAAAGGTAGTTCGTATACCCTTTTTAGCTGCATATTCGGCCAAATAGAGAATATCCTCCCGCATAAAGGGCTCCCCGCCGGAAATCAAAAGAACTGGAACTTTAAACTCCTGTAAATCATCTATAAAGGTAAGAGCTTCTTCTGTAGTTAACTCACCCTCATATTTTCGATTATCAGAACCGGCATAACAATGGATACACCGTAAATTACACGTTTTTGTACAATTCCAAACTACTACCGGCCCCCGACCGTGAGTTGTCCCATGACATGCTCCTTGGGAATTATGAGTATACCTAAGACTATCACCGAAATTATTAGTGTTTACCAAGAGCTTACTTATACCTATCATGAAACAACCTCCTAAAGGATTAAAGAGTTATAAATATTCATAATAATATCTTACCACATATCTTACCTTCTGTGTCCATTAATAATAACTATTATAAATGCAAATGATTTTTTATTTCTACCGGTAGTGAACATATAAGATATGGTGCCACCCTAGCTATTCTACTGATGGCCCAAATTAATCCCTGGTGACACATGGGGTTAGCTAAAGAATTAGTTATCAGTAAAGAAGTAAAGTTACCAAATAAATGGGGCTGGCTACTTATGATGCTGGCCATAGCCTCCGGAGAACCCCAAGGCACATTACCGGACTCTTGATCCATGGACAAAACAAGGCGCTCCAAAAAGTTTTTATACACTTCCGGTTTTTGAGAACCGAATTCTTTAGCCAATCTACCTAAAGCTTCAATAGCATACCATCTCAATGGGTTATGATAACCATGATATAAATTCAAGCGAATATACCTTAAAACTTTTTTGTGATTTTTAGCCGCAATTTTAATTAAAGCATCATATTTTTGCTCTGCTAACAATTGGACCACTAGCTGTTTGTTTACCACTTAAAACCCTCCGCTTTTATACCATCACTCCTATATAATTTAACCTGTAAAAATTTTTTTATAAGATTTAAGAAGGATTTAAGAAGGAAAATTAACTCACTTTGACAAATATCATATTAAAAAGTAATATAAAGTTGCGGAGGTAAAGGCAAATGGGTTTTATGAGTGTTTTAAAAAATATCCTGGGTCCCAAACCCCCTAAGAAAAAGAAACCTATTACCCAAATGCAGTTAGAAATTTCCCATTTATCACCTACGGAACCAGAGGAAAATAAGTTCATGGACAAAGAAGTGTTTTTAAGAATAGCTAACTTCTTTGACCAGGTAAAAGTAGTCAATTTCTCAGGTTGGGGAGATCCTCTGGAACATCCTGAAGCTTTGGAAATGTTCAGGATTGCCCGCGAAAAGGGAGGCCGAGTACATATTGTTACGGAAGGAAAACTCCTTACACCTTCTCTCTGCCAACAAATTGTTGAACTGGGAATCGAAAAACTTACTATTAAACTTTGCCCTCCCCACAATACACTGGACCAGGTAAGAGAAAGTCTGGAAAATATTTTAAGCCTACGGAAAAATGACCCTGAGATTATCCTGGATTATAAACTGACAGTTAATAATTTAAACCTGTTACCTCAAGTTTTGGAATCCGCATCCTCTTTAAATATTAACGAATTCAAAACCAGTAACCTTGATTTTATTTTCACGGAAGAATTAAATAATTCTAAAGTTTTTGAAGGTAAAGTATCCGATGAAAACAGAGGTGATTTAATAAAGCAAGGTAAGGTAAAAGGAAAAGCGGAATATGAGGAGATCATTAGCCAGACAGAAAAAATCGCCAACAAGTTAGGTGTTTATTTCACCCCTCCCCAGACACTGGTCCCCAAAGAAGCTGTTGTTTGTGAGTATGAACCTTTAAAGAATGTCTTTATTACCTGGGAAGGACGCCTTGCCCCTTGTCCTTTTCTATCCTTGAACAAAATTAGTTACTATTTTAATGAACAAAAATTAGAACAAACACCCTACATTGTAGGTGATTTAAAAACAACTGACCTGGAAAATCTGTGGAATGAAAATAAATATGAAGAATTTCGGAATGTTTACCAAAAAAGAGTACAGTTATTTAATGCATACATGGAAGAAACTTTTGAAGGTGAACCTAATGCCCAATTACTAGCTAATAACTATGAAAAATTAGATAGGCAGTTACTAGAAAATAAGGTGCCTGACTGTTGCCGCAGTTGTTATAAAGCTTATAGCATATAAATAAAGTCGCTTTAAAGCGACTTTATTAGTTTTACTTTAATATTATTTAACATATCCTTTTTTAAAAAAATCTGATTATATCCAACCTGGACTAACCATTCCATGGCTTCCACAGCTTGTTGTAAAACTATCACATACATACCTTTAGCAATTCCTAATTTTTCGTGTACATAAATTGTCTTCCCATTTTCTTTCATTTCAACTATTTCCCCAATCTGGCCAACTTTTAGTTTAGCCAAGCTAATTATCTCCGACATATTTACCCCCTTCTGCCTCTGATTTCTTATTCTTCTGCCTCTTCAGCCAACTTTTTTTGCTTTTTCCGATATATAATTATGGAAATAATAATACTAAATTCATATAAAACAATCATTGGTAAAGCTAAAAATAACTGGGTGAAAATATCAGGGCCTGGTGAAAGAACAGCAGCCAGCACAAAAATGAAAAATATTACGTAACGTCGATTTTTTCTTAAGAATTTTGGTGTAATTAAACCCATGCGGGTTAGAAAATAAGTAACCAAGGGAATCTCAAAAACCAACCCGAAAGGAAGTAAAAATGAAATAATGAAAGAAACATATTTACTTACAGAAATCATGGGGGTGAGACCGCCACTAAAGGTAACCAAAAGTACTCGTAACCCTAAGTCTAAAACACAAACATAACCAAACACAATTCCGGTTGCAAAAAGTATAAGACCACTAAAAAAAACGGGTAAAAACACTTTTTTCTCATGGCTATATAAAGCCGGGAGAATAAACTTTAAAACTTGCCAGATCACAATAGGACTGACTAAAATAGTTCCCCCAAAAAAAGAAACTTTTAATTGAGTAAAGAAACCTTCGGTAACGCCCAAGAAAACCAATTCTTCTCCTAACCGTTCCAAAGGATCAACAAGGATCGCCATTATTTGATCTAATAAAAAAACATAACTTACTACTGTTCCGGATAAAATAGCTAAAAAGGAGACAATGAGCACCCTTCGCAGCTCTTCTAAATGTTGGGTTAAAGGCACATTCTTCTCATCCATCTTCTTCACCTAACAGTAATTGTTTTATGTTCATTAGTTCTTTTTAACTTCTCCAGTATCGGGTTCCTTAACAGCACCTTTAAACTCTTTAATACTTTTTCCTAAGGCCTTGCCAACCTCCGGTAGCTTGCCGGGGCCAAAAATAATTAAAGCCAAAACTAGAATTAGAAAAATCTCAGGTAACCCTATATTAGGTAAAAATCCAAAACTCATTTTTCTCACATCCTTTTAGTTCTTATCTAAATAATATCATAAATAGTAATCTAATAAAATAAAATTTCCTTTTTCAAGTGTATTTTCAAACTTTACCCTGATACTCAATAGTTTCTTACAAAATAACCATGAGATAGCAGGATTTTCATTTTTTTTGGCGTATAGAAGATGTGTCAAATTAATTCTAATTTTGTTAAAAATAATATAATATTGGAGGTTTAATTGTGGAAAAAATCGCTTTGGTTACTGACAGTTCCTGCGACCTACCTGAACAAATATTAGAAAAATACAACATTCATGTTATTCCTTTACATATTATTTTTAAAGACGGTGATTATCGTGATGGTATAGACATTACTCCCAGGGAATTCTATGAAAAATTAAATATTGAAGAAATTCCCTCCACATCCATGCCTTCACCAGGAGAGATCTGGAAACTTTTTTTAAAATTAAAAGAAGAAGGCTATACCCATATCTTAGCAATTCATCTTTCCAGTGGACTAAGCGGTACTTTCTCTTTAGTAGAAAGTTTAAAAGATAAAGTAAATGAACTAGGCATGTCCCTGACAGTAATTAATTCGAAAGCATTATCTATGGGTTTAGGTTTTTTAGTCATACACGCCGGAGAGCTTATCCGCAAAAAAATACCTTTTCAACAAATAATTGAAAAAATAGAAGACCTTGTAAAAGAAACTAAAGTTTTTTTTGTTTTAAAAACTCTGGAATATTTACGTAAAGGTGGACGAATCGGATTAGTGGAAGGTACCATTGGTGATATTTTAGATATAAAACCCATAATCTCCATTAATAAGGATGGAATCTATTATTCAGTAGCTAAAGTTCGTGGACGAGCCAGGTCATTAAACAAGCTAATAGAAGTTGCCCGAGAAGCTATAGGAGAAAGAGGAGTTTACCTTGCTGTTATGCATGGTGCTGCTTTAGATGAAGCCCAGGCTGTTATGGAAAAAATAAAAAAAGAAGTAAACGCTGTCCAGTCATTCATCGGCGAAATAACCCCTTCCTTAGGTGCCCATACAGGCCATGGGTTGATTGGTATAACTTTTTGCCCGGCTCCATAATTATTAAAACTATAGATAAAGGGATATAATTTCCTGCGAAATTATATCCCTTTATTTTTTAACGTTCCCCAAGCACATACTCGGCAATATTAACCGCATGGTCACCTATTCGTTCCAAATTACTTAAAATGCCTAAAAAAACCGTACTGGCATTTCCGCTACAGGCTCCCTCATTTAATCTTATGATATGGCTTCTCCTTAAGTCTTTTTCCATTTGGTCAATTAAATCGTCATTGGCTACTACCTCTTGGGCTAATTGTTTATTCTCAGTTTTTAAAGCCTCTAGGGATTTAGCTAAAATCCCTTTTACTTCTTTGATCATTTTTTTCAAATCTTCCTGGGCAATTTCCGAGAACTTAACATTATTTTCTATAGCATATTCTGTTAATTCTAAAAGATTATCAGAATGATCCCCCACCCGTTCCAAATCACCTACAACTTGCAAAATTACATAACTGCGCCGGGACAGCTCATCACTAAGTTTCTTACTTCCTGTAGCTTTTAGAGTATAATTTGTAATCTCTGTTTCCAGCCTGTCCACAGCGTCTTCAAACTGTCTGGCCATCTGTAAACTTTCTTGATTTTGGGTAAATAAAAAATCAACAGCATAATTAAAAGTCTCGCTAGCTATACGGCCCATGCGTAATAGCTCTCTACTGGCATTGGCAATAGCTACAGGTGCATTTCCAAGTAAACGTGGTTCTAAGTATTGAGGTTTAGTATCTATAGTACTTTCTTCACCCGGCACTAACTTGGAAACAATAGCAGCCAGTAAGCCAACAAAAGGTAGTTGGATTATAGTATTACTTATATTGAAAAAACCGTGAGTTTGGGCTATTTGCATTTTTATATTTAAAGTTTCCCAGGTGCCATCAAAACCGGGAAGCAAAACATAAATAAAATCGGTAAACAGCCTTACTAATTCTGTAAAAATGCCTAGATAAAAAAGAGGTAAAAAGATACAAGTACCTATCACATTAAATAAAAGGTGAGTTAAAGCGGTCCTTCTGGCTGCTACTGATGCACCCAAACTGGCCAATATTGCGGTAATAGTAGTACCGATGTTATCACCGAAAAGAATCGGTACTGCCTGAAAATAGGTAACAACCCCCTGATTAGCCAATTCCTGCAGAACACCGATAGTAGCACTACTACTTTGCACTACAGCGGTAAAAATTGTTCCTATAAATACACCTAAAAAAGCATTGTGTTCAACATTGCTCATTAAACCGATAAAGAAAGATGAATTCCGAAGAGGCCTCATGCCTTCACCCATAACATCCATTCCATAAAACAAAAGACCAAAACCAAATAAAATCTGGCCAAGGTAGTTTACCCGTTTATTCTTAAAGAAAAAAAGCAGTAATACCCCTAATGCAATCACAGGTAGAGCATAGTCACTTAATTTAAACCCGATTAAATAAGCGGTGATGGTTGTCCCAATATTAGCTCCCATGATAACACCGATAGCTTGTCTCAAACGTAAAAGTCCAGCATTAACCAAACCGACAGTTAAAACGGTTGTTCCACTACTGCTTTGAATTAAAGCAGTCACCAATGTTCCGGTGATAACCCCTCTGAAAGGAGTCCTTGTTCCTTTCTCCAAAATCAGTCTCAAACGGTCACCGGCCGTAGCTTGTAAACCTTCGGACATTGATTTAATTCCAAAAAGAAATAAACCAAGCCCACCTAAAAAACTAAATAGCATAGGTGCTATGCCCGCCATTTATCACACCCTCCAATAGTTATATAATATCTAAATACCCGTTAAAATTTAGCCTGTCATTCCTTTAGCATGCAGAAATATTAATTTTCGCACGAATTTAATATTACCATAATTCGTGTATTTAATAAAGCTTATTATACTTAGACAAAAAGATTGGAATATCCTTTTATTAATCGTTATTTTGCTAAAAAAACCTGGATTATACGGAATCCAGGTTTTATAAAATAGCGACTATTAGGTTTTTTTATAAATAATTTGCTAAAAAAGTATTTTCTGCCTTCGCACATAAATATTACAAAGTAAAGCTAAACCGGACATATTGGTTAACATGGAACTACCGCCATAGCTTACAAACGGCAGGGGAATGCCTGTAATAGGCATAATCCCCATGGCCATGCCAACATTTTCAATAATGTGAAATAAATACATGGAAACTATACCTACCGCAATTAGGCTGCCGTATAAATCCTTGGAAAGTAAACTTATCCTTAAGCCCCTATAAATTAAAATTAAGTACAATAATAAAAGTAACCCCGCTCCTATAAAGCCTAATTCTTCTGCTAATACGGAAAAAATAAAGTCTGTCCATTGTTCTGGTAAAAACTGTCCCATGCTTTGGGTACCCCCACCTAAACCTTTACCAAAAAAACCTCCGTTACCAATAGCAATTTTAGACTGCCACATATTCCAACCAGCTCCCCGCGGGTCTATACTCGAGTCAAAGACCACTAAAATACGGTTAAGCTGATAGGTTTTTAAAGGCAGCCACCAACCGAATTTTAAATGACCGTAAATATAAAATAGAGCACCGATTGTTCCACCGCCGAAAAGAGTAACCAGAATTACGGGATTAGCACCGGCTACAAATAACATTCCCACCATAACTGCAATAAATACTAAACCGGTTCCTAAATCCGGCTGTTTCAGGATTAGTAATAAAGGAATGGCTACAAAAACAAATGCAGGAATCAAATCTTTAAAAGTATTTAATTCTCCTTGCTTTTTTACCAAAAAGTGAGCAAAAGTTAAGATTAAAAATATCTTTGAAAATTCTGCCGGCTGAATGCTTCCCAACCCGCCTGGTAACTGAATCCAGGATTTAGCTCCTTTTATTTCACTACCAAAAATTAACACTGAAATTAATAAAAGAAGATTAAAAAGATATAAATAGCGAGTATACTTAGTAAAAATAGTATAATCTATTCGTAAAATAATTAAAAAAACACCTATACTTACAAAAATCCACATTATCTGTTTTATTAGATTGGATGAGGAAAGATGGGCAGTAGCACTGTTTAAAACAAACAAGCTCATCACGAGGATGAGCGCCACAGCACCTAATAAAGTATGGTCAAGTTTTGGTAATATTTTTTTATAAAAATCCATGTTTATTAACC
>CZCB01004467.1_pt1 | contig 41140 bp, 45 predicted proteins | sample 591991 | NCBI WGS metagenome assembly CZCB01 (sample SAMEA3556809, study PRJEB10932) | anaerobic digester metagenome
ATCCAGCCTGAAAAATATATCTGGCAAGACAGAGTCTGAATTAAAAGAAATTATTTCATCCAGTAATTATACTATTATTGAGAATGAAAATCAGTCCATGAGATTAGATGGAAACAATGTGGATTTAGAAAAGGAAAATCTACAATTAGCCCAAACTCAGCTTCAATATATGTACACAGTAACGGAAATCAATTCATATTTTGCTAAATTAAAATCCGTTATTTCCGAAGGAAAAAAATAATAAAGGAGAGTTAATATGTCATTTTTGCAATCACTTAATATAAGCGGTTCCGGACTAACGGCACAAAGATTAAGAATGGACATAATATCCGAAAATATAGCTAATATGGATACTACAAGAACTCAGGAGGGGGGCCCCTACAGAAGAAAAATGGTGGTTCTTGAATCTTCCGACAGCTTTAAAAACAAACTGCTGAAAAATATAAAGGACTATAAAGCAGGAGGAGTGGAGGTTGCTGAAATAGTGGAAGATCCTAGTGAGTTTAAGAAAGTATTTAATCCTGACCACCCTGATGCAGATGAAAACGGTTATGTAAACATGCCTAATGTAGATTCCTTAAAAGAAACTGTTGACTTGATGGAAGCATTCAGAGCTTATCAGGCCAATGTAACCGCCCTTAATACACTTAAGCAAATGGCAGTTAAAGCACTGGAAATAGGGAGGTAGTTTATGTTTATTGAACCTATCAAGCCTATTGAAGGAATCCAAAGTAATGAATTAAAGAAAACTGAGAATGAAAGTGATCAATTTTTATTTAAGTCAATATTGGACAATGCTATCGAAAATTATAAGAATGCAGAAGCGGAAGTAGATAAGGATGTTTACAAATTAGCGATGGGAGAAACCGATGATCTGCATAATCTTATGATAAATATGCAGAAGGCGCAAATTTCTTTAGATTTAGTTATACAACTGAGAAACAAAGCTTTAGATGCTTACAATGAAATTATGCGTATGGGAGTTTAATAAAATTTTCATACTAACGGGAGCTATAAATGGAGCAGTTAAAACATATATGGAACAGTATAATTGAATTTTGGGGAAAGTTAACAGACAAGAAAAAAAGACTTATAAAAATCGGGCTAATCCTATTAGTAGCAGGCTCCGTTATAATTGCTTTTATTTTGAATTATAAAGAATATACCATTCTTTTCAGAAATCTGGACGAAGCCGAAACTGTTGAAGTCATGCAGCATCTTCAAAAAAACAATGTAGATTATAAATTTGAGGATGGTACCATACTTATACCTAAAAAACAAGAAAGTTTATTAAGAATGCAGTTAGCTCAGGCTGGACATCCCCGAACTGGAATAAACTACGATATTTTTACCGAGAATATTGATTTCATGACAACAGATTATGAAAAACGACAGTATGAAATTTTCCAGCTACAGGAAAGATTGCAAGGGTCTATAGAAACTATAGAAGGTGTTGAGAAGGCAATTGTAACCATAAGTATACCTGAAAGAAAAAACTTTGCATGGGAAACCGATAAAAATGAATCTTCGGCTTCCGTTAAAATTAATTTAAGAAGTGGATATACTTTAACCCCTTCTCAGACAAGTGGAATAATTCAGCTGTTGGTAAAGAGTGTGGAAGGTTTAAAGGAAGAAAATGTTGCAATAGTTGATACAGAAGGAAACAGTTTAAAAGTTACCGATGAAATGCAGCAAACTAATACTATTAAACTGAAACTTGAAATAGAAAAAGAATTTGAAAAAGAAACGGAAAGGAATGTAACGGAATTTCTGTCTAAGATCTACGGCCCTGAGAATGTACAGGTTTCTTCAAAATGCACTATTAATTTTGATAAGAAAATAAGCGAAATACTGCAATACTTACCTGATGAAGAAACCAACTTAGGAGTTCCCAGGGACACTCATAACGAAAGGGAAATTACAGGAGAGGGAGAAACTACAGGTGGAATACCTGGAACAGAATCCAATGCAGAAGTACCTACATATCCGGGAGTGGAAATAAGGGGAGATGATATATACTTCAGAGATTCCAGTACAATAAATTACTTAGTTAGTCAGCTGAAGGAGCAAATTGAACATAATCCGGGAACTATAGAAAAACTTACGGTAGCTGCCGTGATAAACAGAGAATATATGAGCGATGAAGAATTGGAAGAGGTAAGAAAACTCATAGCTTTCTCTGCTGGAATTGATACTGAAAATATAGCTTTGAGCAATATGGTTTTCTATGATCCCGATTCACCATCAGTTCCTGTTATTGGACAAGAGCCTGGTGAAGAAGGTATTCAGTTAAAAGACATACTTATTTACGGCGGGGCAGCCCTAGTACTAATTACTATAATAATCCTTATAATAGTTATAGTTCTTAACAAGAGAAGGAAGAAAAAAGAGTTACTTGCTAGGGAAGAAATAGTTTCAGAAGAAGAGGAATATTCCTGGGCTGATATAGAAGAGGGAATAAAAGTACAAGAAACACAAGAGCAAGCCATAAAGAAACAACTAAAAGACTTTACATCAACTAATCCTGAAATAGTGGCACAGCTTATCAGAACATGGCTAAAGGGAGAAGACTAATGTCAAGATTAACGGGAAAACAAAAAGCTGCGGCAATAATTATTTCTTTAGGCGCAGATACTGCATCCAAAGTTTATAAATATTTAAGAGAAGATGAAATTGAACAATTAACTTTTGAAATTTCCAGACTGCAGCATATTAGCCCCCAAACGATGGAAGGTACTTTGAAAGATTTTTATGACCTATGTCTTACTCAAAAAGTTATTACGGAAGGGGGACTGGAGTATGCCAAAATTGTATTGGAAAAAGCCTTCGGTTCCCAGACTGCAGCAAGTCTTTTGGAACGGGTAACCAAGACAATGCGGTCAAAAGCTTTCGACTTTATACGAAAGGCAGATTACAAAAATCTTTTGGCAATTATACAAAACGAACATCCTCAAACAATTGCTTTAATATTGTCTTATGCAAGAGCAGATCAGGCGTCAGCCGTTATTGCAGAACTGCCTAAGGAAAAAAGAATAGATGTAGTTGAGAGAATTGCTAAAATGGACCGTACATCTCCGGAAATTGTAAAACATGTGGAAGAAGAATTAATCAAGAAATTCCAATCCATAGTATCTGTCGATTATACGGAAATTGGCGGAATAAACTATGTTGCAGATATTATGAACAATATGGACAGAGGAAATGAAAAATACATATTTGATGAACTTAACAAGAAAGATGCAAAACTTTCCGATGAAATCAGAAAGAGAATGTTCATATTTGAAGATATAGTTACATTAGATCCTATGAGTATTCAAAGATTCTTACGGGAAGTTGACAGCAGAGACCTGGTACTGTCTATTAAAGGTTCAAATAAGGAAGTTGCCGATGTTTTATTTGCCAATATGTCAAGCAAGATGGCAGAAACTATCAGATCAGAGTTGGAGTATACTCGTAATGTTCGCTTAAGGGATGTGGAGGAAGCCCAGCAAAGAATTGTATCCGTAATAAGACGTTTGGAAGAAGAAGGGGAATTGGTAATATCTAAGAGCGGAAAGGATGATATTATTGTCTAATATTATTAAAGCCCGGTATGTGGTTTATGACAGCAGCGAAAAAAAGGAAACAAATATTGTTGAACCTATAACTACAACCATTTCCAAGGAAGAGCTGTTTGATATATATAACCAGCGGGAAATTATATTGAAGGAAGCTGAAGAGGAAGCTGCTAAAATCATCAATGCCGCAATTAAAGAAGCCCGTTTGGAAGCAGAAGGTATTAAAAAAAAGGGCTATGAAGATGGTTATAATGCAGGTATGGAAGCGGGTAAAAACAAAGGTTATATAGAAGGATATGCATCTGGACAAAGAGAAGCTGTGGAAATTTTAGAGGAACAAAGTAAGGAAAAATTAAATGAATTGGCTGAAATGATTAAATTGATAGAAAAAGAGAAGCTATCTATCCTTTCGAAATTTGAACAAGATTTAACCCGTTTAGCCTTAGATATAGCAGAAAAAATTATTAGGAATGAAGTAGATACAAAGGACAATGTGGTTCTATCCATAATCAAGGACCTTATAAATGATTATCGTAAATCAGAATGGATTAAGATTTATATTTCCGGTAAGGATGATGTTCTAACCCTTCAGGGAGATCAAGAATTAATGAACATGCTTAATAAAATATCCAAAGATGTAAAAATAGAAGTCTTGGATGAACTGGAAAAAGGCAGTGCAATTATTGAAACAGAAGATGGAATAGTGGAAGCAAGTATAGAAACACAGCTTAAAAATTTAAGAGAAATGGTATTAAGTAAAAATGCAGGTTAGGGAAAAGTTTAAAGAAATAAGAGATGTATTAGCAAAAGAAAATTTATGCACCTATATAGGAAAAGTTAAAAGAATATCTGGAATGATGATTGAAGCTACAGGTAGCAAGTACCGCATAGGAGAAGTTTGTGAAATAGACACAGATGCTATTGGGAAAAAGGTACCAGCTGAAGTGGTGGGATTCAACGATGGCAGAGTACTCCTGATGCCTTATGAGGATATAAAGGGTATAGGCTTAGGAAATACGGTAACTGCCACAAACAATAAACTAAAAATACCTGTAGGTGACTTTCTAATAGGGAGAATCGTTGATGCAACGGGACAACCTATAGACGATGGTGAAAAATTTCCTGTAAGTGAGTATTGTTATGTGGATAATGAATACATAAATCCCTTATCAAGACCCAGAATAAACGAAACTTTAAGTTTTGGAATAAAGGCTATAGACGGATTGTTAACCATAGGTAAGGGGCAGCGTATGGGGATTTTTGCAGGAAGCGGAGTAGGAAAAAGTACCCTTCTAGGTATGGTTGCTAAAAATGTAAAGGCAGATATAAATGTAATTGCACTGGTAGGGGAAAGAGGAAGAGAAGTAAGAGAGTTTATTGAAAAAGATTTGGGTGAAGAAGGATTAAAAAGGTCTGTCTTAGTGGTGGCCACATCAGATCAACCGGCCATGTTAAGGGTAAAATGTGCATTGACTGCCACAACTATTGCAGAATACTTTAAAGACAAGGGTAAGGACGTTCTTTTGATGATGGATTCCATTACTAGGTTTGCAATGGCTCAAAGAGAAATAGGTCTGGCAACGGGAGAACCCCCTGTATCCAGAGGCTATACCCCTTCCATTTATGCAGAACTGCCAAAGTTATTAGAAAGAAGCGGGAATTTCATGGAAGGCTCCATAACCGGAATTTATACCGTATTAGTGGAAGGAGACGACACTAACGAACCCATATCCGATACCGTAAGAGGTATAGTAGATGGTCACATAGTATTAACCAGAAAATTAGCCAACTCAAACCACTATCCTGCAATAGACATTAATGCCAGTATATCGAGATTAATGAATGACATTGTTACAGAGGAACACAATAATAAGGCTAACAAAATCAGGGATGTTTTAGCAGAATACTATGCTAATTTCGATTTAATTTCAATCGGAGCCTACAAAAAAGGTACAAATCCAAAATTAGATGAAGCAATAGAAAAGATAGATGAAGTTAATAATTTCTTAAAACAAGGTGTAAATGAAAAATATACTTTTGAGGAAATAATCGACTTAATGGATAAAATTTAATATCTCCAGGGGAAAAATATAAAGGGGTAAAATATGAAAAAATTTAATTTTTCACTGCAAAAAGTGTTGGAAATAAAAGAACAGTTATTGGAAAACTTAAAAATAGAGCTGAGCAATTTAAATACAGAATACAAAAATATTGAATTGGCAATTAAAAAACTGCAAGGGAAATTTTATGAAGTAGAAAAGGAATATACAGAAAAAACATTTAAGTCTATATCTCCCGGGGAAATATCCTATTATAAATTATTAATGAACAGCATTTTAAAACAAATTGAAGACAATGAAGAAAAAAGAAAAATAATACTAAAGAAAATAGCGGCTAAAAGACAAGAAATAATAAACATGAACATGGAAATTTCAAGCTTGGAGAAACTCAGGGAAAAGGAATTAGAAAAATACAAAAAGGAATATATGAAGAAAGAAGAAATTTTCATTGAAGAATTTGTTTCAAACAAAAACACAGCAAGGAAGTATGCAATTTAAATTTTAATATAGTACCATGAAAGGAGGTGAAGAATTGAAAGTAATAGGAAATCTTCCTGTCCCGGGACAAGTGACAGGCATAAAAAGTGACACCCTTAAGGGTAACCTGCTCTTTGAAAACTTGCTTCAAAATGCTGCTGAGAACTTAGGTAAAGATATATTTTTAGGCATTAATGGGGACATGCCCATAATTTCAAGCCAGGATATTGCAGAGGATACTATTCCCAAGGAAGAGGAAAGAATCATAAAGTACAATCTTGAAAGCCTGAATTTCATAGAAGCTTTCTTACCCTACAGACCAATAATAAACTCTGAAGCTAAGGTGGAAGATATGGTATTTAAAGAAGCTAGGGAAAATGAAAGCCAAGTACTGCCAAATTATACTCTCTCAAAGGATCCTGTATCAGAGAAGCTAGTTTTCCATAAAGATACTCCCATAGACAAACCCCAGGAAAAGTTCTTGATTAAGGAAGATATTAGAGAAATTAAAATCAAGGAACAAAAGAACCCCCTATCAATAGTAGAGGAGTCTAAAGAGTTTCCAAAAGCAGAAAAAAATGAAAGGATTCCAGTTGAAGTAGAATTTCAGGAAGCAATACCTAAGAGTATAGGGGAAAAAGTAATAATCCCTCTTAGCGATGAATCTTCCCAAGTAAGAACTTCAGTAATGTCACAGATTAAAGAAAAAATATTAATTAATGTGGAAAAAGGGGAAAACCAGGGTATAAGGACAGTGACCATGGAACTAGAGCCTAAACACTTAGGCAAGGTAGATATTAAAATTATCTTTGAGGAAAACAGCTTAAGGGTGGAGATTAAAGCGGCAAAGGAAGAAACACAAAAAATAATATCATCCGGCATTGATGAATTGAAAGATTTGCTTAGCAAAGGGTCCCAGGATATAAAAATTATCGTTAGTCCTGAGAAGTATTATCAAGAGCCAAAAAATACTATCTTACAGCATTTAAACAACAGACAAGGCCATGAAAATTTCTACGGTAATTTCGATGGAAACAGTGGACAAAGGCAGGAACAGTACCAGAGGCAGAGAAGTAATTACTACAATAACATAAGGAAAAAAGAAGACATATTTTCAGAACTGGTAAAATTAAGTACAGTGGAAGGAGGTTAGCCTTGGAAATCAATTCATACAACCTAGGGAAAACCAACAATATCGACTATTCAAATTTAAATATTCAAAAAAATAAAGATAATTTGAATATGCAGGATTTTTTAAATTTGTTGGTTGCCCAAATAACAAATCAAGATGTTATGAACCCCATGGACAATACGGAATTTATAGCACAAATGGCTCAATTTTCATCATTACAGGCTATGTCAGATTTAACTGAACTGGCAATGCAGGCTCAAGCTACATCCCTTATAGGGAAAAATGTAGTGGTGGCAGATTATAACAACTATGGACAATTGGAGGTTTATGAGGGAATAGTTCAAAGAGTCACCCTCCATAGCGGAAAAGCAAAGCTTTATGTAGATGATAAAGAATATGATTATTCAAATGTAATGGAAATTAAGGAGGGGGACAAAAAAGAAGACCCCGTTGAAGAAATCTTAAAAGGTATGTCGGAAAGTTTACGTAACATAGAAAGTATGACCTACAGGATGACTGAAGATGAAACTACTGATACAGAAAGTACAGGTGAAGATAGTTTCACCGAATAGAGGCAGGTGAAATATGACAGATATTAATTTTATACGAAAAATAAGTAATTTAAACAATTATCCTATTCAACCTAATCAGAACCTGAAGGAAAATGAAAAGAACAAATTCAAAGACTTACTTCAGGAAAAAATTAATGAGGAGGTAGTTTTTTCAAAGCATGCCAATGAAAGGATAGCTGAAAGAAATATTCCTCTAAACAGCCAAGTAACGGAAAAACTGACAGAAGCCTCCCAGCAGGCAAAAGATAAAGGGTTGAAAAACGTACTGGTAATGATTGACAACTCAGCTTTTATTATTAATACCGTTCACAATAAAGTAATAACAGCAGTGGACAGCAAAAATTTAAAAGAAAATATTTTTACAAATATCGATGGAGCTGTAATAAAATAGCCGGTCCATTTTGGAGGCTAAAGTTCGGACTGATTGAAGAACTAGCAGCTCAGTAAAAGGAGAATGATACTATGATGAAAGCACTTTACTCCGGTGTTTCCGGAATGAGAACCCACCAAACTAAAATGGACGTAATAGGTAACAACATTGCCAATGTCAATACATATGGCTTTAAAACTCAAAGGGCAACCTTCAGGGATATATACTATCAAACCTTGAGAAATCCTGGAGCCCCTGATACCGATAGAGGAGGAACTAATGCATCACAGGTAGGATACGGTGCCCAAATTGGTTCTGTAGATATTATTCATACTATTTCAGGATATTCACCTACAGGTAAACTTACAGATGTATATATAAACGGTGAAGGATATTTAAGAGTAATAAACTCCAGCGGTGATATTCTCTATACACGTCTTGGAGCTTTGAACTTTGATTCAGCTGGAAACTTAGTTGATGTAAATGGCTCCCGTGTAGTAGGACTTGACAATGAGGGTGGTCATATTACTGCAACTCCTACAGCAACACAATTAGAAGCTGCAAAACCAATACAAATAAATGAATATGATAAATACAGAAATATTACCATAAACTCCGATGGTTCAATAACAGCCGTTTATACTGATGATAAAATATATACAATAGGCTGGATTCCTGTTTACAACATTCCCAATCAAGACTCCTTGATTTTGGAAGGTAATTCATATTATTCAGTTGGTAACAATGCAGGAACTCCAATTGCCAATGTACCTGGAGCCGGCGGAACTGGTCCCTTAGTAACAGGCGGTCTTGAAATGTCAAACGTAGATTTGGCAAATGAATTTTCTGAAATGATTGTTACCCAGAGAGGGTTCCAGGCTAATACTAAGATAATTTCTGTTGTAGACCAGATGTTAGAAGAGCTTGTTAACCTGAAGAGATAATGTCATATATCACAGGAGGGGGGATCTTGTCCCCCCCTGTATAGCAATATAAAATTATTAGCTATATTCATAAGAACTTGTGACTATGGTTAATAGTTTTATAAAAAGCTATGTTCCACACATACAGGAGGCAATATGATAGAAGTTATAGGAATTAACGGGGAAGCATTTTTAATAAATGCTGCACTAATAGAAAAAATAGAATTTATTCCTGAAACAAAAATCACACTGACAACAGGTAAGTACTACCTAGTCAGAGATTCCAAGGAAGAAATTGTTAACAAAATCATTACATTTAATCAGAAAATAATAAAAGGCGTTACTGCTGCAGAGTAAAGGAGTGTACAATGAACTTATCATTTTTATTGGGTTTATTATCGGGATTTGGTCTTGTAATTTACGGAATATTAATTAGTGGCTCCAACACTTCCCAGGTATTATCCAGTTTTGTTAACATACCAAGTATGTACATTACTTTTGGCGGGGCAATTGCTGCAACCATAATGTCAGTACCAGCAAAGTACTTAAGAGATATACCAAAGAATTTAAAAGTTTTAATGAAAAGAGAAAAAATCGATTTGAATTACTACATTGATACTATAGAAGAACTTGCCAAGGAAGCAAGACTTAAAGGTCTTTTAGTTCTTGAAGACAAGGTCAACTCAATGGAATTGGAAGATGAATTCTTAAAGTACTGTGTTATGCTCATAGTGGATGCAATTGAACCTACCAAGGTAAGGGCTCAAATTGAAAATGAAATAGATTGTATAGAAGCAAGACATGCTTCCGCCTGGCAAGTATTCGATACCTTAGGTTCCTTCGGACCGGCTTTCGGTATGCTGGGAACACTAATAGGACTTATAAATATGCTTGCCAATATGGACGTTAGTCAGGGGGCGGATGCCTTGGGTAAGGGTATGTCTGTTGCTTTGGTTACAACCTTCTACGGTTCCGCTTTAACAAATATGATTTGTGCTCCCATATCAAACCGTTTAAAAGCAAAGCATGATGAAGAAATGATAGCCAAGGAATTAATAATGGAAGGTGTCCTGTCCATACAATCAGGTGAAAATCCCAGGTACATAAGGGAGAAGTTAAATTCATACGTAACTTACCAGGAAAGAAGAACTATGGCAGGAGCAGAAGAGGAACCTGAGAAAAAATCAAGAAGAAGCAGAAGAAGACAGGCTAATACATAAAGGAATGAGTAGTGATATTTATGGCAAGGAAAAAAAGGAGAAGAGAAAGTAGTGGCGGTGCAAGCTGGATGGTAACCTACAGTGATATGGTAACATTGTTGCTTACATTTTTTGTAATGCTGTATGCTATGTCAACTATTGATGTTCAGAAGTATGCTACTTTGGTAGCTTCATTTTCCAAGGCTATGAATCCGCAAGCATACTACCAGCTTATAACCGAGGAAGACAATAGAATAGAAATTGACGAACCTGTTGATGAAGACCTGGAAGTAGAAGACATAGATATACTGTATACCATGCTTAAACAGTATATTGATGAAAAAGATCTGGAACAACAGGTGGAAGTAATAAAAAGCGAAGAATATGTGTTTATCAGGTTCTCCGATTCTGTAGCCTTCAGAGGATACAGCGACATATTAGAGTTAAGCGGTAAAGAGATACTTGATGTCTTAGCTGAAGGCCTAGTATTGGTGGACGAATATATAGAAGAAGTAATAATAGCCGGCCACACGGCAGAAGTGGAATATGATAAGACAGATATTGACAGGTCCCTTTCTACGAACAGAGCTAATGTTGTTCTTAGATACTTGGAGGATAAAAATATTATTGACCCAGCCAAGTTTTTAGCCATAGGTTATGGATTATACAGCCCTATAGCCGATAATAGTACTCCGGAAGGAAGGGCAAAAAACAGAAGGGTGGAAATATATATAAGTAGAAAAGGTCACCCCATAAGTTATACCAGAAAAATACAGGAAGCAATAAATAAAGAAAGAGAATCTAATATTGAATATGAGAGAAGAACTTATATTGAATAATAAAATATAGGATGAGGATTAAATATGGCAGAAATTTTATCCCAAAGCCAAATAGACGAACTGCTTAAAAACTTAACCACTGGTGAAGTAGACCTGCAGGAATTGGAAGCAAGTGAGAAGAAAGTAAAAGAATACGACTTTAGAAGTCCCAAGAAAATTACAAAAGAAACCATAAGATTTATTAATGGCATCTTTGAAAATTATTGCAGGATTCTTACATCAAGGTTGACGTCTATGCTGAGGCTTATGTGTGATGTAACAGTGGAACAGATGGAAGAAACCGTATTTCATGAATATAACAATGCTTTGGATGACTATGTGTTAATGGGACTAATAGACGTTAAATATCCTGACAATACTGTTTCAGACAGTCAGATTTTAATGGAGGTTTCCAAACCTTTGTCCTTCGTTATAATTGACAGAGTATTGGGAGGAACTGGTGAAGAATACGAATATATTAGGGATTATACAGACATAGAATTATCCCTGTTAGGAAGCATACTGAAAAATCTTATAGAACACATGGGTTCCGTTTGGGAAAGCACTTTAAAAATTGAAACAGAATTAGCAAAAATAGAAACTAATTCCCGATTTATACAATCCATCAATTATAACGATACTGTACTGATTATAGTACTGAATGTTGTAATAAATGAATTATCAGGAAAAATCACCATATGCATACCTTCAGACATTATCGAGGAAATATTTAAAAAAGCCAATACTTATTCAAAGGCTACAAGTAAGAAGTCCGAGAGTGTTGATGAACAGAGAAAAGCAATTATGAATTCAATTAAATCATCTAAGCTAACGGTCACAGGTGTTCTGGGAAAAACTGAGGCAACCTTGAAGGATATACTTGAAATGCAGGTGGGAGATTTAATCATACTTGATAAGAAAGTTAATTCCAATGTTGATATACATGTTGAAAACAAAAAGTGGTTTGAAGGTAAATGGGGAACAAGGAAAAATAAAAGTGCAATTAAGATAAATAAAACTATACATTAAGGGAGTTATATATGTTAAAGGATAATGTATTTTCATCAATGGAACGTGATGTAATCGGAGAGATTATGAACATCAGCTTAGGCTCGTCGGCCACATCATTGTCAGAACTCTTAGGTAGAAGGGTTGAAATAACTGTGCCACAGATTAATGTAACATATGTAAAAGATTTCAGTTACAAGAATTTAGAACCTGCAATAGGTGTTGAAATAAACTTTATTGAAGGTTTGGAAGGCGTAAACTTGATGATTTGGAAAAGGTCTGACGCCAAAGCTATTATTGAAATACTCTTAGGGCAAGAGATAAATGACGAAGATTTTATAATGGATGAAATTAATTTAAGTGCCATGTGCGAGGTAATGAACCAAATGATGGGTTCTGCAGCCACGGCTCTTTCAGAGTTTTTAGGGAAACATATAAATATTTCCACACCCATTTCTTATGAAATTGATGATAACACTGAATTTAAAAATAAATACTTTAATGATGAGGACATTATTATTGCTGTAGGTTTTGATTTATTCATTGAAGGAAGCGTACAAAGTCAATTTATAAATGTTCTGCCCCTCCCCTTTGGACGGGAAATAGTCTCAGGTTTCTTACATGAGACCCAAGATATTAGTATTGAAGATAATATTAAGATAGAGGAAGAACTTAATATTGTCAGTGAGGAAGAAAAAGAATCAGTTTCAAGGGAAGAGCTTGTTTCCAGACAGGAAAGTCACAGGGAAGTCAAGAAGGAGCCTAAAGAACCTGCGATAAAACCTAGGGAAAAGGAACAGGCACCAGTAAAAATTAAGCCAATGGAATATGATTCCTTTGACCAGGAGGAGGAAGTACTGCCTAAGGAACAGCTTACAAATTTAGACTTAATAATGATGGTACCCTTGACCATAAGTGTGGAAATAGGAAAAACCAGCAGGTCAATAAAGGAAATCCTTGAATTTGGGCCAGGGACCATAATTGAGTTAGACAAGCAGGCAGGAGCATTGGTTGATGTTGTAGTAAATGGTAAATTAATTGCAAAAGGCGAAGTTGTTGTGGTAAATGACAACTTTGGAGTAAGAATAGTTGAAATATTAAAAAAAGATGAAATAGTTAGATCATTATAAGACGGAGGATAATATGGGAGATAAAATTTTAATAGTAGATGATGCAGCATTTATGAGAATGATGATAAAAGATACTTTACAAAAGAATGGCTACACTAATTTTATTGAAGCTTCTGATGGGGAGCAGGCAGTACAATTGTACAAGGCAGAAAAACCTGCTTTGGTTTTAATGGATATAACCATGCCTAACAAAAATGGTTTAGATGCTTTAAAAGAAATAAAGGAGATGGATCCCCAAGCTACTATAGTAATGTGCTCTGCCATGGGACAGGAATCAATGGTAGTGGAAGCTATAAGACACGGTGCCAAAGATTTCATAGTTAAGCCTTTTAAAGCAGATAGAATTTTAAAAACTGTTCAAAGCCTTTTGGGATAGGAGCTGATTGTAATTAAAGATATAGTTACACTTATAATTTCAATTGCAGGAATAATTTTAGTACTATTTCTTACTTACTACAGTACAAAATGGATTTCAACCAAGACTGCTTTGAACATAAAATCAAAATATATGAACATAGTAGATAGATTAATGCTGGGTCAAAACAGATTTTTAGCCATTGCTGAAATATGTAATAAGTATTACTTACTCAGCATTACTGAAAAAAATATAAGCATTCTTAAAGAATTGGAAGATTTTCAGCCCTTACCCCAGGAATTAGAAAGCAGCTTGAATTTCAGTAAAATATTACATAAATATAAAAAAGGAAGTAACAATGACAAGGAAGTATAAATTACTAATATTTATTCTGTTAATAATGCTTGTAAATACTCAGGCTGCCTACGGCGGTGTTATAAATATGGATATTAACGGAACTGCAGCAGAGACTATAGAAATACTATTTCTATTGACAGTAGTGGCGTTGCTTCCTTCCATATTAATAATGATGACTTCCTTCACCAGAATAATTATAGTATTGTCTTTTACTAAAAATGCTTTAGGATTGCAGCAAACACCACCAAGTCAGGTATTGGTGGGAATAGCAATATTTTTAACTTTATTTACCATGTCACCTGTGTTAAATGAAGTAAATACCATAGCATATGAACCTTATAAAAATGAAGAGATTAGTCAGGAAGAATTCATGGACAGGGCTTCTGTTCCTATAAAGACATGGATGCTTAAACAAACAGGCAGTAATGAATTAAAAATGTTTATGGATATGTCCGGGGACGAAGAGGTAAGAAATACGGAAAATATAGAGGATTTACCTCTGACGGTGGTTATTCCCTCCTTCGTTACCAGTGAACTGAAAAGGGCATTTATTATAGGTTTTTTACTCTATATACCATTTTTAATAATAGATATGATTGTGTCCAGTGTACTTATGTCTATGGGAATGATGATGCTCCCGCCAGTAATGATTTCAATGCCCTTTAAATTATTGTTATTTGTTGTGGTAGATGGATGGTCATTGTTATTTAAAACTTTAATCACTAGTTTTAATTTCTGAAGGGCGTATATTAGTGAATAAAAGTGTGAGGACTAAAGGCCTTTCAGGGAGGAGAAATTATGAGTATTTCATTGGTTATGGAAGTTATGCAGGCTGCTGCGGGAGTTGCCATTAAGGTTGGAGGACCTATATTGGTCACCAGCTTAATAATAGGTTTGACTATAGCAGTTTTTCAGGCTGCAACCCAAATTCACGAACAAACATTAACTTTTGTACCCAAATTATTTCTTACGGCAATAATATTGGTTCTTATGGGAAATTGGATGTTGGAAACCATGTCTGATTTTACCAGGTATGTATTTGATTTAATGTTAAGGATTCATTAGAGGAATATAATGACATTTTCAGGCGATTTTACATATTTTTTATTAATATTGGCAAGAATGAGCGGTTGTGTTTTCTTCAACCCCATATTCGGGCGGGGAAGCTTACCAGTTATGCTGAAAACCGCCATTAGTTTGTTTTTAACCATAACTGTATATGGACTATTGCCTCCAGAGGGAGATATGGTAATAAATACTCCCTTGGAGTACTCCTTCCTTGTGGGAAAGGAATTATTCATAGGATTTATAATAGGATATATTTTAAATTTATTCTTTAGTACTGTAATAATAAGCGGAGAAGTTATAGGAATACAGACGGGATTGTCCATGGCAAGTATATACGACCCTACCAGCAATATTTCAACAGGAATTACGGGAAGTTTCTTAAATATTATTTTAATGCTGGTATTCTTCAGTGCCAATGGTCATCTTACACTGATTCAAATATTTATAACATCCTGTAAATTAATAGAAGTGGGACACTTTTCAATTCCCCAAGATTTTTACTACAATTTAGTGGAAATGTTTCAGCAAGTATTAATACTGGCATTAAAATTATCCATGCCGATAATTGCTGTTGAGATAATATTAGAATCGGGGATTGGAATATTAATGAAAGCAATTCCCCAAATACAGGTTTTTTCCGTAAATGTGCAGCTGAAAATTATAATAGGCTTATTGTTGATATTTGTATTGGTACCTACTTTTTCTACATTTATAGAAAATTTAATTACGCTCATGTTTGATGCTGCAAGAAACAGTTTAAGCCTGTTAATAACTTAAGGTAAGAATTATGCAAAATAAAACAGAAAAAGCAACCCCGAAGAAACGGCGTGACGAACGAAAAAAAGGAAATGTATTTAAAAGTAAGGATGTAGTAACGGTTGGAGTTATTGCCATATCTTTTTACATTTTAGAATTTTGGTCATCCCGTATATATATATATACTTCAAGAATGATGTATAGGTATATTTCTTACATAAAAGATACCTACTATATAAGTGACGGATTTATAGTACAAGCCTTTAAAGATATAGCAATTACAGTATTTGCCTCGGCAGGTCCCTTGATGATTTCCGTTATAGCAGCAACAATTGTTTTAACAGGGGCCCAAACTAAGTTTTTAATAACCCGTGAAAATATAAAGTTTAAATTTTCAAAATTAAACCCCTTATCTGGAATAAAAAGAATGTTTTCCATAAGGGCAATTGTAGAAGTATTAAAAAACTTAATTAAAATTTCTATTTTAGCCTATGTAATTTATTCTGCAATCATAAAAAACTTAAATTTCGTTCCTAAATTAGTTTCAATAAACTTAGTTTCTGGTATTAATTTTATTACTAGATCCATTATGGCTATCGTAAAAAGCGTGGTAATAGCTTTTGTTGCAATTTCAGCCTTGGACTTCTTATATTCCTGGTGGGAATATGAAAAGAACATAAGAATGACCAAACAGGAAGTTAAGGAAGAATACAAGCAATTAGAGGGAGACCCTAAAATAAGGGGAAAAATCAGAGAAAAACAAAGAGCATTTTCCATGTCCAGGATGATGCAGCAGGTACCCAAGGCAGATGTTATTATAAGAAACCCAACCCATTATGCGGTAGCTATTGGTTACAATATTGAAAAAGACAATGCCCCCCTTGTATTGGCAAAGGGGAAAGATACTATAGCCTTAAGAATTATTGAAAAAGCTGAGGAAAACAATATAGATATTGTTGAAAATGTTCAGCTGGCAAGAGATTTATATGCCAAGTGTGAGATAAATCGTGAAATACCTGTTGAATTATACGAACCAGTGGCAGAAGTACTAGCCTGGGTTTACAGACTTAAGGAAAAGGGATCAAAAGTATGAAAAGTATATTAAACAATTCTATATCTGTATTTATTATTGCAGTTATATTGATGATAATAGTACCGCTACCACCATTTTTTTTAGATTTAATGTTTATTCTTAACATAGCGGTATCCATAGTTATATTGTTTACAACAATGTATATTAAAGAAGCATTGGAATTTTCGGTATTCCCCTCGTTACTTCTAATTACCACCTTGTTCAGACTGTCCTTAAACGTGTCTTCAACAAGGTTAATTTTAACTAACAATGGTTATGCAGGAGCAGTAATTTCTACCTTTGGTAACTTTGTATTGCAGGGAAATGCTGTTGTTGGATTCATAGTTTTCATTATTATTGTTTTGGTTCAGTTTATAGTAATTACCAAGGGTGCAGAAAGAGTGGCAGAAGTTACCGCAAGGTTTACTTTGGATGCAATGCCTGGAAAACAAATGGCCATAGATGCAGACTTAAGTTCAGGAATTATAACTGAAGAGGAAGCCTTAAGAAGACGTAACAATGTGCAGAGGGAAGCAGACTTTTACGGAGCCATGGACGGTGCCACGAAATTTGTAAAGGGCGATGCTATAATGTCCATAGTTGTTACCTTTATAAATTTTATTGGAGGCGTAATTATAGGAATGGTACAGGGAGGCTCTACTTTCGATATGGTGCTGCAAACTTATTCTATTGCCACCGTAGGAGATGGTTTGGTTTCTCAAATACCAGCCTTGTTAATATCCACAGCCACCAGTATGATCGTTACAAGGGCAGCATCAGAATCCAGCTTAAACGTAGACCTTACAAGACAAATTAAATCCCAGCCCTTGGTGTTAATAATATCAGGAACTGTAATATTTTCCTTTGTACTGATACCAGGATTCCCCAAGATTCAGGTAATAGTTCTGTCTTCAATGTTAATACTTTTGGGAATGAGGTTATTAAAAACTAATGTCCCAGTGGAAACAGATTATAAAGAACCAGCTCAGGTCGAAGAAGTTTCGGAAGAAGAGTATTACAGAAATATTGATAATATTTATGAGCTTATTCAGATAGATCCTATAGCCATGGAAGTAGGCTACAGCTTAATTCCCTTAGTAGATGAGTCTAGCGGGGGAAACTTCATAGATAGAGTAGTAATGTTTAGACGCCAATTTGCCCAAGAGATGGGAATGGTTATTCCCTCTGTAAGATTAAGGGATAACGGTTATCTTAACCCTAATGAATATGTAATAAAAATAAAAGGTGAAGAGGTGGCTAAGGGTGAAATATTAGTGGATTATTATTTAGCCTTAGACCCTGGGAACTTGACGGGGGAGGTAGATGGTATTGAAACTGTAGAGCCTGCCTATGGAATACCCAGCAGGTGGATTAAGGAAGATAAAAAAGAGTTGGCTGAAATTTACGGCTACACCGTAATCGACCCTCTATCGGTGTTAATTACACATTTGTCGGAAGTTATAAGATCCCATGCCCACGAACTATTGTCAAGGCAAGAAATAAATCAATTATTGAGCAGGGTAAAGGAGGATAATGAAATATTAGTCAGTGAAGTTATTCCTGGAATAGTATCCTTAGGTAACCTGCAAAAAATATTAGGAAACTTGCTTAAAGAAGGAATCCCCATTAAGGATATGGAAACTATTTTGGAAACTATCGGTGATTATGGAACCACTGTTAAGGATACAGAAATGCTTACAGAATATGTGAGACAAGCTTTAAGAAGAACAATAACTCGTAAGTGGTCTGAAGGAGGACAAATAAGAGTTATTACATTAAGTACCGAAATCGAAAAATTAATAATAAACTCTATGAGCAAGAGCGAAAAAGGTTCCTACTTATCCCTTGACCCAGAAATAATGCAAAAATTAGTTACTCAACTAATTGAGCAAATCAATAAGTTAAAAGGTGAAATTAACATACCTATAATACTTACATCACCCTTTGTAAGGGGATATTTCAGGAAATTGTTAGATCAATTTTATCCCAAGGCGGTCGTACTGTCTTTTAATGAAATAGATAATTCTGTTCAGATACAAGCATTGGGCAATATTGCAATATAAGAAAGAGTGATATGTATGATTTTAACTGACAGCAAATTACAATTGGAAGAAACTCGCATGTGGCAAGATTATCATGAAAGTAAAGATATTAATATCAGAAACCAAATAATTGAAAAATACAGCCACTTAGTTAAAATTATTGCTATAAAAATGCGAGGTGTTTACCAGCAGTACGGTGATGTAGAAGACATTGTAAACGAAGGTATAATAGCTCTTATGGATGCTATTGAAAAATACGATATATCCAAGAATACCAAGTTTGAAACCTATGCCTCCATCCGAATCCGGGGAGCAATTATAGACTATGTCAGGAAACAGGACTGGATACCCCGGAAAGTTAAAAGCGATTATAAAATTGTAAAAGATGCAGAGGATACCCTAGCTGACAAATTAGGGAGGACACCTGAAGATCATGAGGTAGCAGAATATCTCAAGATGGATATGGAGCAGTACAATAAAATTGTAAGCCATGCTCACAGTAACAGTATGCTGTCCTTCGAAGAATTAATAGGAGAAGCAAATTTATCACTGTACCAGGTAAAAGACGGATATGAACCGCCAGAACATGAAATAGAGTCAAAGGAATTATACAAGGTACTGGTAGAAAGTGTTAAGGAATTAAATGAAAAGGAAAAATTAATAATCTCTCTCTACTACAAGGAAGAATTAAAGATGAAAGAAATTGCGGAAATTTTAGAAATTAGCAACTCCAGGGTATCACAAATTCATACTTCCGCCTTGAAAAAATTGGAAAGAAGCCTAAGGAACTATCTACATGGCGATTAAAGCGATAATTAAAAGGAGGTGGTAATATGTCCAGAGGATTTTACGCTCTTACTTCAGGCATGCTTACCCAACAGAGGAAGATAGATGTACAAAGTAATAATATAGCCAATTTAAATACTGCCGGCTATAAAAAGGAAGAAGCATTAACTTCAAATTTCGGAAACCTGTTTATCCATAAGTACAAGGAAAAGGGAATTTACAGGGAAGAGACACCTATTAACAATGTATCCGCCATAAGGACTGTTACGGAAACCAACACTCATCACTCTCAGGGTGCCTTAGAAGAAACAGGCCTTATTACAGACTTTGCCATAGCAGGCTCTGGATTTTTCGCAGTTGAAAATAACGGAGAAATACTCTATACCAGAAACGGAAGTTTTACTGTTGACGAAGAAGGATACTTGCTACTGCCAGGTATAGGGAGAGTTCAGGGAGAGTTCGGCGACCTGTATGTAGGTGGGGACAAATTTGAAGTTACTCCCGGAGGAAGTATAGTAGTGGAAGGGGAGATTGTGGACAACATAGCTGTATACGACTTTGTAGATTACAACCTGTTAAATAAGTTCGGTCCCGGCCTGTTTATATCCAATGAAGAACCGGAATTAGTGGACTATCCCACTGTGTTAAATGGAACTTTGGAAAGGTCCAATGTGGATTTAACAGAGGAATTAACCAATATGCTGGCAGCTCAAAGAGCCTTGCAAACTGCAGCCCAGGCTTTGAAAATCTATGACATGGTAAATGATAAAGCAGTAAATGAAATAGGCAAAATATAAGGGGGATGTAAATGATTAAAGCATATTACACGGCAACAAATGGAGCAATAAGCAACAAGAATTACTTGGATGTACTATCAAACAATATGGCCAATATACAAACTACAGCTTTTAAAAAATCCAGGCCGGAATTCTCTGATTTAATATATACCAATATCAGAGGAGTTGAAGGAGAAAATACCAATCTTAAATCTGGTAGCGGCTCCAAAATTAACAATGTAAGTATTAGCTTCAGCCAGGGAGCTCCCTACCTAACGGGTGTTCCAACAGACTTTGCCATACTAGGAGAGGGGTTTTTCGCTGTAGAATTTGAAGAAGAAATATTGTTTACCAGGGCAGGAAACTTTGAAGTAGTAACAATGGACGATGAGAATTACCTCATGTACCAGGGAGGATATGTATTAAACAACGAAGAAGCACCAATAATTTTGGAAAGCCCTGAAGATATAAATAACATAAATTTAGGAATATTTGTCTTTAATAATAAGGGGGATTTAGAGCAGGCAGGAAACAACCTATTTAGATTTTCTAATGAAGATGCGGAATATGAATTAATTGAAACAGGGGATTCTAAAGTTTTGAGGGGTTATTTGGAATCATCAAATGTGGAAGTGTCCGAAGAAATAGTAAAATTAATCCAAATCCAAAAAGCTTTTCAGCTCAATACTACCGTAATAAAAACCGCCGATGAAATAGAGCAAACAATAAATTCTTTAAAAGGATAAACTATGGATAAGACAGCCATAGAGAATATAGCAGAAAAAGATTTGTTTTCATCGGAAGGTAGAGAGGTAGAACCTTATAAATTAAGCCACCTAGTATCGGCTAACAAGTTAAGAGCTTATATTAGAATTGAATTGTTTGATAAATCAGCAGAAATTTCTTCGGAGGAAATATTAAATTATCTAAAAGAAAATAATATTGTATACGGTATAAGAGAAAAAGAAATAATTGAATATTGTGAAAATAAGGAATACTCAAAAGAACTAATAGCAGCTCAGGGTATTGCTCCCATTCATGGGGAAGATGCTTATATAGTTTATAGTTTTGATTTTACCAGGGGAAAAAAATTCTTGGAAAATGAAGACGGAACCATTGATTTTAAAAATCTAAACAATGTAATAAATGTTAAAAAGGATACGGTACTAGCCTACATAGTGCCTGCAAAAGAAGGAAAAGACGGTGTAGATGTCTTTGGAAATCCCATAAGCTATCGAAAAGGTAAAGATGTTTACTTCGATTACGGCAAGAATACATATATTTCACCTGATGGCCTTCAGTTATTGGCCAGTACCGACGGAGCTGTAGAATATAAAAACGGGAAATTATTTGTAGAAAATGTATACAGGGTTAAGAATGTAGACAACACCACAGGTAACATAGACTTTATTGGAAGCGTTGTTATAGACGGAGATGTAAAAGAAGGATTCTCTGTAACGGCCCTAGGGGATATTAAAATAAGGGGAATGGTGGAAGGGGCCTATATAAAATCAGAAGGTAGCGTAGTTATTGGAAGAGGTATGAATGGTATGAGTAAGGGAACTATTTATGCCAAGGGAGATATTACAAGTAAGTATATTGAAAATGCTACCATAGAAACAGAAAGTAATGTATATGCAGAAGCCCTTATAAACAGTAATGTAAAAGCAGGCGATTCCGTAATCATTAAAGGATCTACAGCCGCAATTATTGGGGGAACTACAGAGGCAGAAAATTTAATATATGCTACCACTGTCGGAAACAAAACAAACCCGGAAACGAATTTAGTTCTTACATTAAAAGAATATTATGAAATAGAAAAATTAATGGGAGAAAAGAAGAAAAAGAGAATTGACTTAGAAAGGGAATTGGCGGATAAAAATAAAGAGTTAAAAGAATTAGAACTAAAAATAGATTTACTTATGAACTCATCCATAGCTATACAGGACAAAACTGCTTTTCAAAAGAAATTATTGTTTATGAAGATAAAACTCAACAGCGAAATTGTTGAGTTAAAAAGGGAATTAGAGGAAATTGTTCCCACTCAAGATATTGCTAACTACAAGATTATCTGTAAAGGCAAAATGTATGGAAATACAAGAATAACCATAGGCTGGTTAAAACATAGGGTGAGACAGGATATAAACTACAGCAAAATATATAATGATGGAAAAGACATAGTAATTGTTCCTTTGAACCCCGGCGACTTAGATTTGTAATGGAGGAAATAAATTGGAACTGAACGAAATTCATATGGATTTTTTAAAGGAGATAGGGAATATAGGTGCAGGAAATGCTGCAACATCCCTCTCCAATATGCTATCAAAAAGAATAGAAATGAATGTGCCGAAGGTAAGCTTATTAGATTACAATGATATTGTTGACTCCATAGGAGGAGCGGAAAATGTTCTGGTAGGCGTACTCATAGGTTTTGAAGGTGATATTGAAGGACTTATACTGTTTCTATTAAAAAAGGAATTTGTTCATTTAGTATTGAATTCCCTCATGGGAACAGAATTAAAAGGTTTTGAGGAAATAGGAGAATTAGAGTTATCAGCTCTATCGGAAATCAGCAACATAATGGTTTCTTCCTATGTAAATTCAATATCCACACTGACAAATATGAAAATCAATATAACCACCCCATCCCTGAATATCGATATGGCAGGTGCTCTTTTGGATGCTGTAACTGCAGAATTTGCTGAAGTTGCTGACAAGGTTGTATTCATTAAGGAAAAATACTATTGTCAAAATGAAACAGCTCACAGTTACATGCTTCTTTTACCTACCATGTCATCCCTGAAAACTCTATTAAAGAAGTTTGGAATTGATATATGAGTTCATATGTAACTGTAGGAATTTCAGACATGAAAATAGTAAAAGTTCCTGAGGTGTTGATCTCATACGCTTTAGGTTCCTGCGTCGGCATATGTATATTGGACAGAGATGCCAAATTGGCAGGGATGGCACACATTATGTTATCATATAACAAAAACGGGGATAAAGAGAACCTATTTAAATACGCAGATACGGGAATAACTGAAATGGTAAGACAGATGGAAATTATGGGTGGTCTAAAATCAAGGATGATTGCTAAAATTGCCGGCGGAGCCAAAATGTTTGAAATTCAAGGAAGTTCCTTATTAGGATCCATTGGCGACAGAAATGTGGCGGCAGTAAAAGAAACATTGGAAAAATTAAAAATCAGAATAGTATCCGAAGATGTGGGCAAAAACTACGGACGCACCATAATTTTCGATAGTTCCACGGGAGATTTAACCATAAAATCATTCGGTAAAGATTTATTAGTTATATAAGAATACCCCATTATTAGAGAAACTCTATAATGGGGATCTTTTAATGATTGGGTTTTTTTGACACAAACTCTATTGCCTTTGTTACTTCTGCGATTACTTCTGCCTGATGCTGATTCTCTAAAGAGGAATATTCTGCATAAACTTCTCCTTTTTTAGTGGTAATATAAAAGGGTTTTAAATTGTTTAATGCTTTTGCCATAATATCGTCTATGCAAGCCTCACACTTGCATATAGAAGCGTACTCTTCACTCCTAAGAGCTTTTTGAAGATACCTGCTTACTACTTCTTCCATATAATTTATAATCAATATACTCCCCCTTTCTTATTGTAGAACCACCAAGGCTCCCAACAGCGGTTCTTATTTGTCAACAACTTCCCTGTACATACCCACTACAGATATTATTATATCAATGTAGTTTTTATGATTACCTATATCCGTAAAGTTGTAATACTTGTTATACAAGGAGTTAATATAAGCCAACTCCCTGTAGGTAGGGTTGTAACCGTAAAGAGTATTTATTGCATATACAACTTCCCCTCGGGTTATAGGTTTATCCGGATAAAATTTTTCAGAATCGCTTAAAACTAAATTTTTCCCTGCAATTTGTATTATTTCCTTTTCCCCCCAGTGTCCCCTTATATCTTCGTAATCTTTGTTGGTTGAAGATGGAATGGCGTTTAATAAGGGTTTATAGGTACTGATTTTAGTAAGCATTTGACAAAATTCTGCTCTGGTAACAGGATTATCCGGCTTAAAAGTTTTATCCTTATAACCAGAAATATACCTTTTGCTGCTGCCCATGGAAATATAATCTCTTGCCCAATGGTTATCTATATCAGTAAATTTAGTTTTTAAGTGAGCTCTATTATCATAGGGCAAATCATTTAACCGGCAGAATATTGCCACCATTTCTGCTCTCGTAATAGAAGAATCGGGGCTGAAATTATTGGCACTTTTTCCATTCATATATGCAGGAAGAATATTTTCAAACAATTTTTCTTCCCTAGTTTCTTTCCTATATTCAATACCTTTGTTTTTAAACAATTCTTCCGTGTATTTAAAATCATGAACAGCTAGTTCAATAGCGTGGCGGGTCCTTGTGGTAGTCAGTTTTCTTTTGTTCTTTATTACAATCTTCTCAACAGTTCGATTACCCTTCCCATCACCTACTATAAAAATATATTCACCGTTATAAATTATTTCTTCCGGATGATTGTAGGTTGCAGTTTTATCTTTTAAACTTACATATTTTCCATCGTAGGTAATAATGTAGCTAAGTTCAAAATCATCTTCCGCCTCAATAGTAAGACCATCCTGGGACATAGCCCAGCTTACAGAAGGTCTTCTATAATCAATATCCGAAATATTGATGTTGAATATATGCTGACTATTATTGGATTTAACCAATACCTCATAATTACCGTTATCGTCATAGATATCTTTAGAAGGATATGTAGTATAGTCTTCATTATTGGTGAAGTTATAACCATAGTATTCTACAATAGTACTGTAATCATCATAATTAACTGGAGAAAGATATATTAATAGATAAAATTCTCCCGATTTAATTATTTTAAAGTAGAAAGGTTCATCATCTATTTCAACTGTTAAATTATAAGGTTCATTGTTCTTTATACTTCCTGGATAGAAATTAATTTCATTGGTTAAGGAAGTTTCTTTGGGGGTTTTTATAGTTCTTAGTTTATCTGTCTGAAGGTTGAATACAATTTGTTTTTTTTCATAATCATAGAGCAGTTTAAAATCTGCATAAATATCTTTTTTGCTGTGGTAATCTATTGGCTCTTCAATACTGTCCACTGTATGGACAAAAGTTTTTCTATAAGTTCCATCATAAACTGTAAAAGGATATCTTCCGTTTCTGTCTGCTACAAAAGTAGCGCTTTTTCCTTCCACAAAGTAACCGGAAGGCAGGTATATATAGTAATCTCTTTCTTCATCATCGTTTGAATAATAAGGTTCTAAGGTAATTTCTATAAAATTTGTTCCAGCTACTGTACTTTCAGTAAATTTTCCCCTTAAATTTCTGCTGGATGCATAAACTATATTTAAACTGCTTAAAATAATTACTGTTATAATAGTAAAAATAGTTATTTTCTTCATACTTACTCCTGTCTGTTTTTATACAATTCTAGTTGTCTTCGATATAAATACTTTGTTATTATGTCCTCGTAGGAAGTGGTCATGTTTTCAAAGGCGCAGCCGTAATTTTTACCAGAAAGGTTACCGGTGTTATCGTAGGTTTTATCTATTCTTATAATTTTGGCTTTCAATAACAGCACTATATTTTCCTCACAGGAAAAACTAAAAGTAATAACATCGTTTATATAAAGCTCATAATTTGAAGAAATTAACATACCACCAATACTTAAATTAAGTACATGAATTTTCATGTTGGGAAAATCCTTTGTTATATTTTCATCATTTCTCCACAAACTTTCAACATTAAAAGTTAAGTCTGTAGGCACCTTTAAGGATTTTCTTCTTTCAATAGGAGGTTCCCTTCTATTAATTACAGCATTAAGCTGAATTTTGGAAGCTACTGTAACCTGACAATGGTATTTGTGTATACCGTTTATTTCGTCATAAACTTCAATCATTATCTTTGTTTTAGCTTTTAATAGGGGCAAATTATCCCCTTTTACTTTTATTAAATGACTGTCTAAGCTTAGAACGAAACCTTTTCCTATAATTTTTTTTCCATTATCATATATTTTTACTAGCTTACCTTTCATTGGCATCATCCTTAGGAATTTTAAAACTTAGAAAGTAAACATAAATATCTACAATTGTGCTGTAAAGTTCTGGCGGAATTTCACTGCCTATGCTAAGCTGAGATAAAAGGGCAGACAAGGAGGCATCCCTGTATACAGGAACGCCGGTTTCTTCTGCAATTTCGGCTATCTTATCTGCTATATAGCCTGAACCAGAAGCAATTATTACAGGAGCCCTGTCCTTGTTTGCATTATATTTAAGAGCAACTGCCTGCTTAGTTTCACTAAATTGTGACATCTACAATTTTCTTCCTTTCAGCCAAATTTGAAAATACTTCATTAAACTTTCGGACTTTGATACATTCTTCCACCGATACATCTTCTACTATTATACCATTTTTGATCAAAATTTCAGCTAAATCTTTTTTAATTTTTTCCCTGTAGGAAGATAAGGTAGTGGGAACGGAAACATTTAAGGATAACTTTGTTCCCCTTAATTTCAAAACTGATTCGAAATATCCTAAGTTTTGAATATCAAAGGTTATAAATACCTTGTAGGCCGGTTCATAATCCATTGGTGATTTTTTCTTGTTTCCTTCATTCTCTTCCTTGCCTATCCATATTTCAGAAAACATAAACATTCCCTTATAATTTAAAGGCAAAAACATATGCATAAGGGGAATATTGATATTTTGACTAAAGAGAAGAGAATCTGTCATTTCCCCCATTAAAGCCTTGGTAACTGGATTTTCACTGTCCAAGGCTCCTTTTTTTATAAGGGTTAAAAAAGATTCCATGGAAGTGTTTTTTGCAGTAGATGCCTTTTCAAAAGTATTTATTAAGGACATCTTCAGGGATTCTACTTCTTTGTCTTCCATATTAAAATTATATTTTATATATTCAAGCAAATTCTCCAAATCATAAGAAAAGTTGCTTTCCAAAGCATATTCCAGCCTTATTAAGTTGTGAACCAACAGAGATACGTAATCCCTTACCACACCAAAGTCGTTCATCTTGGATATATACCTTCCTATAAAGGGAAGTATTTCATTTTTTAATATATCTAAGTCAGTTTCTGCAGATTGTCTGATAAAAACTAACTTTTCAGTCATTTCCCTTAAAGGATTTCTTAATATTTCCGGAATATTTCTTTCAATATTTTTTAGGGCAGAACTGATGGATTTATTGGTTTCCTCTAAGGATACATAACAATCATATGTTCTTAAAAAGTTTCGTAAGAGAATTTTAAAATCCTTATTATTAGGATTGTTAACCAGTATATTTCTTAACTCTTGAAAAAAATCCCCCTGAAATTTCGTATAGGATTCCTGTTGAAATTTAAGGAAATTTAACATTTCCCTATCATCCATTTCTATACTGTTAAGGAAGGTTTCAAAAATCCCTTTTAGAAGAGGGTCCCTTACTATATTGCTATTAATAAATTGCTTATTTAATAAGAGTTTTTTTGCAGCTTCCGACAGAATAGGAGAGTTTTGCAATGACTTAATAAATCTTTGAAAAACAGAGTCAGGATGATAGTGGAAAAGATCCTGTTTTACTTGACTTTGGGCTTCCTCCCTGGGAGTTTGGGTAACTCTTTTAGGATCCACCGGGCTAAAAGGTATTTCAGTATTAACCTTAGGTTTATTGACTACGTTACTGCTTAAATTATTGTTAGGATTTATACTAATATTATTGTTTAACATAAAATCTCCTGTAAGGTATAGTAGACCTTATAATTATATCGGATTATTCTATACTTTTGTTAAGCAAATAATCATAATTTTCAAAAAAATTATTATAAGAACTTAATAATTTGTATTTTAGGTCGATATTAAAGGTAAGGGATATTACTAAGGAGAGTATTATGGAGAATAATTTTGCCGTACTTGATATGTATCTATTTGAAACAAATACACTATTAGATCAATTAGATGATATTTTACTTAAAGCTGAAAGTGAACGAAAATTTGATAAGGAATGCATAGATGAAATATTCAGGATTATGCATACCATCAAAGGTTCATCTGCCATGATGCAGTTTGACAGCATAATGACTATTTCCCATAAAATTGAAGATCTGTTCTACTATATCAGGGAAAATGGTATTGAACAGAAGTATAATGAAGAATTAGTGAATTTAGTATTTAAATTTACGGACTTCATAAAAGTAGAAATTTCTAAAATCGAAAAGGGACAAAAACTTGAAGAAAACTTAGAGCCCTTCGAAAAGGAAATAACTGATTTCATGAAAACTATCGGAGGGGATAGTTCTGTCCTTAAAACTCAAAATGAGGAAGTAGCAGTTACTGAAACTTCTTCTGACAGCAAGTATGCCATAAAAATAATTTTTGACGATGAAATTGAAATGGAAAATTTAAGGGCTTTCCTATTGGTTAACCAACTGAAGGAAGCTGAAATCCAATTTAAATACAAGCCGGAAAATGTGGACAGCAATCCAGAAACAGCTGAAGAAATTATCAAGGAAGGATTTTTTATCTACATAGATGATAAGGAATCCTTAGATGTGGCAGTAAATGTGGTTAAAGGGGCATTAAATGTAAAGAACTATACTATAATTGAGTTCGAGACCGATGAAAAGGATGAAACCCCCGAGGAAACAGAAGAAAAGACAGATGTTCCAAAGAATACTTTAACTAGAAACGATAAGCAAAGTTTAATAACTGTAAATCTTGCAAAATTAAACAAGTTAGTGGACATTGTGGGAGAGTTGGTTATTGCTGAATCCATGGTAGAGTCGGACCCAGATATTAAAAACTTAAATTCTGAAAGTTTTAATAAAGCAACCCGACAAGTAAGAAAACTTACTGATGAACTTCAGGATATTGTTATGTCCTTAAGAATGGTTCCTGTATCCGGTATATTCCAAAGGATGAAAAGAATAGTAAGGGATATGGGCAAGGAACTGAAAAAGGATGTAGACCTTATTATAGTAGGGGAAGATACGGAGATTGATAAAACTATTGTAGACAGCATATCAGACCCTATTATGCACCTTGTAAGAAATGCCATGGACCACGGTATAGAAGGGGAAGAAGAAAGAATTAAAAAGGGAAAGAATAAAAAAGGAAAAATCCGATTATCTGCAGCCAATACGGGAGGAGAAATTCTCATAACCGTTGAAGATGACGGAAAAGGTCTGGACCCTGAGGAAATACTGCAAAAGGCCAAGAAAAAGGGACTTCTTACAAAGGCAGAAAGCGAATATACAGAAAAGGACATTTATCAATTATTGATGATTCCTGGATTTTCCACAAATGAAGAAGTAACAGAGTATTCAGGCAGAGGTGTGGGGATGGATGTGGTGAAGTCCAATGTGGAAAAAGTGGGAGGAACTGTAGTAGTAGACAGTACACCAGGACTAGGAACTAAAATAATCTTTAAAATACCTCTTACACTTACCATAGTCTCAGGTATGCAGGTAGTAGTAGGAGATTCCGAGTTCATAATTCCCATTAAGAATATTCAGCAATCCTTTATGGCAAAGGAAGAAGAAATAATAAGAAACGATGAACAGCATCAAGATAAGGAAATGATAATAGTAAGGGAAAAATGCTATCCTATTTTAAGACTTCACCAGCATTTCAACATAGATACCAAGGTAACCAATATTGAAGATGGAATACTGATACTTGTGGAATCGGGCTACAGCAGAATTTGCTTATTTGCAGATGATATAGTAAGTGAGCTGCAGGTGGTGGTTAAACCCCTTCCCGTTTTATTAAACAAGTACAATCTTAAAGAATCAGGTATTTCCGGATGTTCCATCCTAGGAGACGGAAGTATTAATTTAATTTTAGATGTAGGAAATTTAATAGAAAGTATGTAGATATGATAAAGCTTACAGATAAGGAATTTTTAGATTTTGTAAAATATATGCACGAAAATTACGGCATAGATCTTTCAAAAAAAAGAGTTTTAATCGAAGGAAGACTGTCCAATTTGATAATTAAAAAAGGAATGACCAGCTTTGGAGAATTTCTTGAAAGCGTAAAAAAGAATAACAAGGATGAAATAACTGCACTGGTAAATAAACTTACTACAAATTACACTTATTTTTACAGAGAGGAAAATCACTTCAATTATTTAAGGGAAGTGATTTTGCCCAGAATTGAAAAAGAAAACAAAACTAAAACAATAAATATCTGGAGTGCTGGTTGTTCATCAGGGGAAGAACCCTATACCATAGCAATGGTACTGGATGATTATTTCAAGTTTGGAATAGCAAACTGGAGAATAAATATTACAGCCACCGATATTTCGGAAAATGTTCTTTCTAAGGCAAGAGAAGGAGTATATTCTTCAGAGAGTATAAAAAAACTGCCAGATTCATATAAAAAGAAATACTTTCAAAAAATAAGTGATGATGAATACCAAGTGGTTGATGAAATTAAAAAATATGTAACTTTTAAAACATTTAATTTAATGGACCCTCTTTTTGAAAAAAATAAGTATGATGTAATATTTTTAAGAAATGTAATGATATACTTCAGTCAAGAAGTGAAAATTGATATAGTAAATAAAGTCTACCAAGCATCAAAGCCGGGAGGATACTTATTAATTGGACATGCTGAAACTATACAAAGGAATAAATCAGAGTATCAGTATATAAAACCGGCTATTTATAAGAAGGAGCTATGATAAAGAATAAAATCAGAGTATTGATTACCGACGATTCTATATTATTTAGAAACGTCCTGAAAAATGAATTAAGTAAAGATCAAAGCATAGAAATTGTGGGCATGGCTGCTGACCCTATTGAAGCCATGGAAAAAATAAAGCTGTTAAATCCTGACATACTTACTTTGGACATTGAAATGCCCAAGATGGACGGTTTGACATTTATTAAGAAATTAATGTCAGAGCGTCCTATGAAAGTTGTCCTGGTCAGCTCCATGAACATAAGTGTATTTGATGCACTGCAATCCGGTGCCGTTGATTTCGTAAGAAAACCGGATATGTCATCAAATAATGACTTGCAATCCTTTATACAAGAACTTAAAACTAAAATAAAGATTGCATCTATAGCAAAACTAGTAAATTATCAAGGCCTGACAAAAGCAAAAGATATAAAAGAAGAACCTAAAAAGATTATATTAACTGCTAAATTAGAAACAAGCAAAATAATTGCAATAGGGGCATCAACGGGAGGTACCGAAGCAATTCTTAAAATATTAAAGGAGTTGCCAGCAACTGCACCTCCCATTCTTATAACTCAACATATGCCTCCTGGATTTACTAAAATGTACGCAGAACGCTTAAACAGAATTTGCAGTATGGAAGTAAGGGAAGCTGCTGACGGGGACAGGGTAAAGAAAGGACTTGCATTGGTTGCCCCTGGAGATAAGCATATGCGACTTAGAAAAGATGAAGAAGGCTACTATGTAGAGTGTAAAAAAGGAGAAAAAGTAAGCGGACACTGTCCTTCAGTTGACGTGCTTTTCGATTCTGTGGCAGAGATTGCAGGGAAAAAGGCAGTAGGTATTATACTTACTGGTATGGGCAAAGACGGTGCTTCAGGTCTTATGAATATGAAGAAAGCAGGTGCCTTTACCATAGGACAGGATGAAAAAACCTCCGTAGTTTATGGAATGCCCATGGTTGCATACAACATAGGAGCCGTCCAAGTTCAGGCACCCATAGATGCAATATCCAGCATATTATTTAAATATTTAAATTCTTAGAGATAGGAGGAGCAATGGCAATACTATGGAATAAAAGCTTGGAGATAGGGAATACCCTAATCGATGAGCAGCACAAAAAACTATTCGAAAAAGCAGACCAGCTTTTCGAGGCAGGTAAACAGGGCAAATCAAAGGAATACATAATACAGTTATTTGACTTTATGGACGATTATGCCAAGACTCACTTCAGAGATGAAGAAAAATATATGTTAAGCATTAATTATCCTGAATATAATCAGCAGAAGCAAATGCATGAAAGCTTCATACAAAAGCTATCAGACTTAAGGCAGGAGTATGAAAAAGCTGGAGCAAATATTACCGTAATTATCGGTGCCAACCAATTTATTTTAGACTGGCTTATTAATCATATTTCCAATGCAGACAGGAAAATAGGGGAATATGCAAGAAAAATTAAAGATTAAACCAGGAGGGGAATATGGCAATACTATGGAACAAAACTTTAGAAGTAGGGGTTACACTAATTGACGAGCAGCACAAAAAATGGTTCGAAAAAGCAGACCAGCTTTTCGAAGCAGGTAAACAGGGTAAATCCAAGGAATACATAGTCCAAATGTTTGATTTCTTGGAAGAATATACGAAAACCCACTTTAAAGACGAAGAGAAATACATGCTAAGCATAAAATATCCCGAATACAATCAGCAGAAACAAATGCACGAAGGCTTCATAAAAAAATTAACGGAACTAAGGAAGGAATATGAAAGTGCTGGAGCAAATATTACTGTAATCATAGGGGCCAACCAATTTATTTTAGACTGGCTGACAAACCACATATCAAAAGCCGATAAGAAAATAGGGGATTATGTAAGAAGTATGGATAAAAAGTAAGGACCATTGCAATTAGATGGTCCTTTTTTTATTACTATGTTCCAATATATTTTTCATAAAATGTTAATTTAATATAATTTGTGACGATAATATTATTAGATATCAATAGGAAAGGAAGAATCTTATGGCACCATTTTCAAATAATATATATGGTTCATCTGTAAACAAGGGAATAGGTGGATTATTATCAGGACTTGATACGGATGATTTAGTAAAACAACTGACTGCCGCCACCAGAGGCAAAATAAACAAGGAATACCAGGCAAAACAAAAACTATTGTACAGACAGGAAGCCTATAGAGAAATAAGTGCAAAACTTATTGCTTTTAACAATAAATATTTTTCCTATTCATCAGGCTCAATTAATAACATACTAAGCCCTAGGTTTTTTGAATCCTATACTTTTAACTCAACATCCAACTATGTAAATGTAACTGGAAGAGCAGAGAATATACAAAACTTCAAAATCAACAATATTGAAAGCGTTGCATCAGCAGCAAGATTCACTTCCAGCAAAAAAGTTGCTCCAGAAGTATTTTCATCAGAAAAAATAACTAAGTATACTTCCACATTAGCTGGTGGAACTATGACAATCGAGTATGAAGGTAAAAGTTATGAGTTTAGATTTGACAAAGGGTTTAACAATACTGATGATAGGGATGAAATTACTTTAGAAAAAGTAGTTGAACAACTAAACAACCAAGTAAATGACTTTGAAGAACTTAAAGACCTCTTTACCTTTGAAATAAAGACCCTTGAAGACGGGGAAGGTATAGGTTTAGTTGTTAAGGAAACAGAAGAAGGACAAGAAGCAGAAATAGCGAAAGAAGTTAAATTAACAGCAGCCAGCAGTTCTATATTGGAAAGTTTAAAGTTAAAAGTAGGAGAACCTGTAAATTCTGCTTCAAAAATTGAAAGGGAAGATTTATCAAAAGAAACAGTAAATATTATTTTTGATTCATATATTACTTTTGAATTTAATGGGGTATTAAAAACAATTAATCTTTCTGACATGAAAAAAGAATATGGTGATAGTGAAAATATTACGTCTGAAGACCTTGCCTCATTTTTGCAAAACAAATTGGACAAGGAATTTGGAGAAGGTAAAGTAAATGTTTCTTCTGATGAGGGGCACTTAACTTTCGAAGCATCAGGAAATACAGATATATTCGGTATAAGCAGCATTTCTACTGGTCTTAGCAACTTCATTGGAATCGAATCAGGAGATTACAACAGATTAAACAGAAATAAAGCAATTGTGGAATTAGGATTAGATGGTATTACAAAAGATACGGCAGTGGAACTATCTAATGGTAAAAAAGGATTTATTATAAATATCAACGATACAGATATAGAAATAGAAGAAACTATGTCTATTAACGACCTTATTAATAAAGTCAACAGTAATGCAGAGGCAGGAGTAAGGATATATTATTCCTCAACAACAAATAGTTTTACTGTTACAGCAACAGAGACGGGAAGCCATAAAAGTATAAACATTGTCACAGGAGAAGGGACCTTGGCCCAAGCACTTTTTGGTGATGATTATACAATAACCCCAGGCACAGACACTATATTAACTTACACCCTGAACGGGGTAACAAACACTATAACACGAAGCACAGCCAACTTTACCTTAGATGAAATAAATATCGAACTGAATGAAAAGGCTGCAGGTGTTAATGATGTTACCTTTGATGTAGTAAACAATTCCGATGAAGTAGTGGAAAGAATCAAAGAGTTTATAAATGAATACAACGAAATAATTGAACTCATAGGCAATAAGGTTAAGGAGAAACCTAAAAGAGATTATCCTCCTTTAACTCCAGACCAAAGGGAGGAACTGAAAGAGGATGAAATTAAAAACTGGACGGAAGAAGCCAAAAAGGGTGCCCTTTACGGGGACAGTAAAATGAACAACCTTTTGCGAAATTTAAGATCTGCCATGTCCGGCTTTACTGATGTAAGTAGCCTTACTTTATCTGGTATAGGTATTTCATCGGCAAATATGGACACCAGCGGTAAATTAGTTGTAGATGAAAGAAAACTAAAAGAAAAACTTTTGGAGAATCCAGATGAAATAGCAAATCTTTTTACCCTTGCAGCTTCGGGTGAAGATGGAAGGTCAGGTATTGCAATTCAGGTGCAAAACATTTTAAGGGCTAATGTAGGAGCCTTTGGAACCAGTGGGCTGTTAATAGACGAAGCAGGTATGGCCAACAGTATGACTTCTGACAGAAACTATATTTCTGAAAAAATAAAACAGCATGATGATAAAATGGAAGTCTTGAAAAGGTCACTTGAAAGGGAGCAGCAGAGATACTGGAAACAATTCTCAGCCTTAGAGCAAAGTTTAAATAGATTAAATGCCCAAAGTATGTGGCTTATGGACTTTATGGGAGGAAATTAAAGGAAGGAGAAAATATGTTAAATCCATTTGAACAGTATAAAAAAACTTCTGTTAACACAATGACGAAGGGTGAACTTCTCATACTTTTATTTGATGAAGCTATTAAAAAATTGAACCAAAGTAAAATTTTAATGGAACATGAGGACTATGAAAATGCAAACGAAACTCTTGCAAAGACCAGGAGCATATTCAATTACTTAATAGTATCCTTAGATGACAATTATCAGTTGTCTCGTGATTTATCAGAAATGTATATGTTTTTTAACACAGAAATTATCAGGGCTTCATCTATGAAATCAACCAAGTATATAGACGAAATTCTGCCCATGGTAAAAGACTTAAGAAATACATGGGCTGAAGCTGATAAAATTGCAAGGAAAGTAAAATAGGATGGAAAAGTTATTGCAAATCAAATTAAACAGAGCTTTAGAACTGAAAGATTTTACAAACAAAATCAAGGATTTAAACCTTAAAACCCAGTACGATTTAGTTGATTCAATGATAGAAGAACGACAAAATCTTTTGGAAAATATCAGGGAAATTGACAACAGGATAAAAGAAGAAAGAAACAAGGAAAACTTCGTAGAAACTGATGAAATAAAAGAATTGACCAAGGAAATAAAGCAAGTATTTATGGAAGTATCAGAAATTGACAACATAATCAGAAAAAATATTAACAATGAGTTAAAAATTATCAGGGGAAAATTAAATCAGCCTGAAGTCAGCAAGACAGTGAATATAAAGGCTTAAATTTGTTCCAAAATAAGGGATTGGAGGGAATTATGAAAAAGATTATTAATAAGATAAAGGGAGAGAAAACTCCCTTTAATAAAAATGAAAGTTCTGATAAAAAGGACAAGGTCAGAAGCCTGAAGGGAAGGCTTATGACGGTTATAGGTGCCGTCTGTGTACTCCTGTTCACTGTAACAGGAGTGGTTATTTATTCTACTGTAAGCAAAAATTTTGATGATATTCACAAATACTTGCTAAATGAATCTTCCATGAGCGTAAGCAAGGATGCGGATCTGTTTTTCAGAAAGTATGTAACAATTGTTCAACAATTGGCACATGATAAAAATATTCAGAATTTCATTCTGAGTATTGATGATAGGGAAGATATTTTAACTCATCCCCAATATGATATTGTCCGCAGTACCCTTATAGACACACAAAAAGCCAACGATGATGTAGTGCTGTCTGTATATTTTGCTGAAGCGGACCCTTCATACTATGTAGATGATATAGACGGTATATCTGATATATCTTTTGACCTGACCACAAGACCTTATTATGAAAGTATTACCGACGGCAGCATATGTATTACAGAGCCCTACGTGGATGTGTCTACGAAAAATATGGTAATAACCATAACATCACCTATTTATGTGGAGGGGGAAATAATAGGATTAACGGGAATAGACATTACCATTAATTCCTTGTCCCAGGTTGTAGGGGAAGCAAAATTAGGACAGGGGGGCTACTACACCCTTTTGACTGCAGACAACACGGTAGTTTCTCATATAGATGCAGACAATATATTAGAAAGAGTTCAGGATATAGGTTTAAGTGAAAATATAGTAGCCAATATAGCAAGCAAAGATAATACTGTTATAGAATATACCTATGAAGGTAATGAATTTGTAGGAAACAGCACAGAAATAGGAAGTACTGGCTGGAAAATTCTATCTTCCATGCCTAAAGATGAATACAATTTATATGCAAAAAATGTTGTAAAAGTAATCACATCAATTTACATAATATCCATTCTTATATTATTGGTAGTAATATTCATTATCTTAAACGTACTTACAAAACCTATCAACAAACTTACAGCAATTACAAACAAATTATCCCAAGGCGAATTAGATGTTGACATAGACGTAACCAGTGACGATGAAATCGGTGTGTTGGCTAAATCCATAGCAAGACTGACAGAGCGGTTAAAAACCTACATTGTATATATTGATGAATGTGTGGAAGTATTAAACAACATGTCAGAAGGCAACTTGCTTATGGAGTTTAAAAACGATTACACTGGCGAATTTGCAAAACTAAAATCTGCCTTACTCCATGTTTCTGATACTTTTAAAGAAACCATAGGAAGAATTAAAGAATCAGCAAGTTCCATCAACATGAATGCAGAACAGGTTTCCATGGGGGCTCAAACTTTAGCCCAGGGTACAACGGAACAGGCAAGTGCTATAGAAGAGCTTTCTGCTGAAATCAATGAAATATACACAACCATTGCAAATAATGCCGAACATGCGGAAAATGCAGGTATAAAGGCAATGGAGGCTACTAAAGAGGTTGAACGGGGTAACTCTCAAATGAGGGACATGCTTTCTGCTATGGATGAAATAAGTATTTCATCTAATGAAATAGGCAAAATAATAAAGGTAATAGACGATATAGCTTTCCAGACCAATATTCTTGCCCTTAATGCAGCAGTGGAGGCTGCCAGAGCAGGAGCAGCCGGTAAAGGCTTTGCCGTTGTAGCCGATGAAGTAAGAAACTTGGCAGGTAAATCTGCCGAAGCAGCCAAACAGACTACAGAATTAATCGAAAATTCCATAAATGCCATAGCAAAGGGAACAGCTTTGGCAGGAGAAGCTGGTAAATCCTTGATTGAAATAGTGAATAAAACCAAGGAAACCAATGAACTAATAAATGAAATAGCAAAAGCATCAGCACAGCAAACAGTTTCTGTAAATCAAATAAGAAGCGGTATTGAGCAAATATCATCAGTAGTACAGCAGAATGCTGCTACCGCTGAATCAAGTGCAGCAAATAGTGAAGAACTTTCTGGACAAGTTCAACTCCTCAATGATTTAGTAAACAAGTTCCATATAGAAGAGGAAGAAGGTCTCACCATGGGAGGATAAAATGAAAATAAAGTATAAATTGACTATATCTTTTTCACTGCTAATTATAATTACTTCTCTAATTTTTGGATATGTGGCAATTACAGAGTCAGAAAAAGTAATCCGGGAAGATGTGGAAAAAGCTCTTTCGAAAATATCAAACGATTCTGCAAAATTAACAAAGAGCAGGATAGAAACCCAGCTTGCCACCATAAAGATGCTGGCAAACACTGAAAATATGAATTCCATGGATTGGGAAGTACAGAAAGAAATTATTGAACCACAGGTTGATAATACAGAATTTATTGCTATTGGTGTAGTCTACCCCAGCGGAGAGGCACATTACTTAGACGGAAATATAACCCTGTTGGGGGACAGGGATTATGTGCAAAAAGCCTTTAAGGGAGAGGCCAATGTATCGGATGTAATAGTAAGCAGGGTAACTGGCGAAGTAGTTACCATGTATGCAGCTCCCATAGAAAAAGACGGTGAGGTTGTGGGAGTATTAATAGGCAGAATGTTGGCTGAAGCTTTTGCTGAAATAGCAGCTGATACCGGCTTTGGAGAAAATGGTTATGGCTATATTATTGACAGCATGGGCACCGTCATAGTCCATCCTAATAGAGACTTGGTAAACAGGCAGTTTAATCCCATAAGGGAATCCATGATAGATGAAAGTTTATCTTCCCTATCCGATGCCTTTACTACCATATTAGAAGAAAAAAGAGGTATAGAAAAATATACTTTTGAAGGAAATAATAACTACGCAGCCTATGCCCCCATTGAAGGCACTAATGGCTGGATATTCATTGTAACTGCTAATGAAGATGAAATTTTGGCTTCAGTACCTAAGCTACAGAAAAACCTGTCTTATGTTTCAGTAATACTACTGGTAGTAGGTATTGTATTAGTCTTTGTTATAGGCAGTTCTATTGCAAATCCTATTGCAAACTCCATTAAATATTCTCAGAGAATAGCAGACTTGGATTTGACAGAAGATATTCCATCAAAGGTAAGAAAGAGAAAAGATGAAGTGGGAGATTTGGGCAGGGCTCTGCAGGTTATAAGGGACAGCCTTAAAGATGTAATAGGGGAAATTAATAGAACATCTTCCCAGGTACTGACTGCATCTGAGGAAATGGCTTCTGCCTCCCAGCAATCTGCCTCTGCCTCAGCGGAAATGTCACAAACTATGGAAGAAATAGCAAAGGGAGCTTTTGACCAGGCAGAAACTACCCAAAAAGGTGTACTTAATGCCAATGAGTTAGGCCAGATAATAGATGAAAATAATGTAATTATGGGCAATTTAATTAAACATACAGGCAATGTCAGTGAAGTAGTAAAAGAAGGTTTAGTTGAAATCGAAAATTTATATAATATTACCCGTGAAAGCAATAAGGCTACAGAGGAAGTAAAGGATGTAATATTGCAGACCCATGACAGTTCAATAAAAATAGGAGAAGCAAGCAATGTAATTTCCTCCATTGCCCAGCAAACTAATTTACTAGCCCTTAATGCAACCATAGAGGCTGCAAGGGCAGGGGCAGCCGGAAGAGGCTTTGCAGTAGTTGCGGAAGAAATTAAGAACTTAGCCCTTCAATCATCAGCCTCAACCCAGGAAATTGATTTAATAGTTGGCGAACTACAGAAGAATTCCAAGAATGCAGTAAGAACCATGGAAAGAGTATCTGAAATTGCTTCTGAACAGTACAGGAGTGTGGAAAACAGCAATAAGAAATACAATATGATTGCTGAGGCTATGAAAGAAGCAGAAGACAGTGTAAGAAAATTAACTGAAGCAGGAGAAAATCTGAACTATAAGAAAGATTCCATACTCCAAAGTATGGAAAGTCTCTCCTCAATAGCGGAAGAAAATTCTGCTGCAGCCCAGCAGGCTTCTGCCGCTATAGAAGAGCAGGCAGCAACAGCAGAAGAAGTTTCAGCCAACAGCCAGGAACTTACCAATTTAGCAGAAAACCTACAAAACTTAATTAAGAAATTTAAAATTTAAATACCAAATCCTTTCATGTCCCTTATGAAAGGATTTTTTCTTAGGATATGTAATTTTTTTAAGCAGCATACTTTACTTTCTCAATAGAATGCCGATATAGCTACAAGGAGGTCTTAATATGATTGATAAAATTAATCCGGTAAATTCAATAAATTTACCCCAAAAGAAAATAACAGACCCTAAGGAAAAAGACCTGAATATAGAACCCAACAGAAAGAAGTACGACAGTATAGAAATAAACAAGTTAATAGCAGACAATGAAAAAAGAATAAATGACTTTAAAGATTTAATCCGAAAAATGATCGTGAAACAAGGTGAAAAGCACAATCTTACCTTGTTTGGACAAAAATTATATGTAACAGAAGAAGATTCGCAAAAAGCTGCTGCTGCCATTGCTGAAGGGGGAGAATACTCCATCGATGCCGTTGCAAGCAGAATAATGGATATGGCAAAGGCCCTATCAAAAGGAGACAAATCAAAAATTTCATTATTAAGGGATGCTGTTATAAAAGGTTTTGAAGCAGCAGGAATGGAATTTGATGGAGGTCTCCCAGAAATATGCCATAAAACCTATGAGGAAGTTATGAAACGCTTTGATGAATGGGAAAAAGAATAGAAGAATCAAAAAATATTTTATATTTTAACTAAATTAAATCAAAAAGCATTCGATATATGTTTTAAGAGATAATCATTTCTACACTTGGGCCCGGTGTTGAAGGGATTATCTTAATAAAGAATAGGGAAGGAACCCGAACTAATTACATGGAGGTAAAAAATGAGAATTCAACACAATATTAA